>Ga0302278_10000885_pt1 | contig 37866 bp, 31 predicted proteins | sample III_Bog_N3_2_FD_194543 | JGI IMG/M metagenome (GOLD analysis project Ga0302278, IMG submission 194543) | Peat permafrost microbial communities from Stordalen Mire near Abisko, Sweden - III_Bog_N3_2 | ecosystem: Environmental > Terrestrial > Soil > Wetlands > Peat | place: Sweden: Abisko... | reverse complement strand
CTTAGCGTGTGTCCCAGAAACATATAGGCGCGGTAGTAATGGGGGTCGAGCTCGATGGCCTGATTGAGTTGGCGGATTCCCAGATCGTACTGGCCTGCATGGGCGCGCGCTATTCCCAGATATGCATTGACGACCGGGGACAACGGCTCGCACTCCAATGCCCGCTGAACGCTGGCGATTGACTCCTGATGTCTGCCAAAGGAAGTGAGATAGAGCGATCGCCAAATCAAGGCAGTCACATTGCTGGGGTCGAGGCTCAGGGCCATCTGGAATGCGCGGTCGGCTCCATCCCAGTCCAGTTCATACCAGGACTTGAGAATTCCGAGGGTGCAGTGGGCCTCGACGAGGGTGCTGTCCAACTCGATGGCCCGATCGAGCAGGGGCTTGGCTTTGGCGAGCGCATCGAGGGGCTTCATCATGGCTACCCGAGTCGAACCCATCTGCGCGTAGCAGTCGGCGAGTCCCGCGTAGGCCGGAGCGAAGTTGGGATCGATGGCGATGGACTCAGAGAAATGGGCTATGCTGCTGCGCATGGCATCGTTGTTCATCTTGTGCCAGAAGTACCTGCCCTTGAGGTATGCATCATATGCAGCGGCGGAAGGTGCGTATTTTCTTGACGCGCCCGCCGTTTGAGGCAGCAGTTCGACTGCGAGCGACTGGCTTACCCGCCTGGCAACCTCGCCCTGCACCTCCAGCAGGTCAGCGGATCTGCGATCGTACGCTTCCGACCACATCACGCACTTGTCCTTAAGGTCATGCAATTGTGCTGTGATGCGCAGTGACTCCGCAGATCGCCGCACCGAGATGCGCAGCAGATGATCCAGAGTCAATTCTCGCTGCAGCCGGTCCAGGCAGGCTTCATCCACCTCATGCGGCAGAAGCCGGGGTCCCAACACAATGCGTAGCCGTTCCGAGTCCAACCGGGCCAGCGCCGAAATCATGTCCTCGGTGAGACCGATGGTGAAGTAATCCTCGGCATCTCCTTCCAGATAGCGGATCGGAAGCAATGCGATCCGTAATCTGGATGTTTGGTTTGAACGCTGTTGACCAGCCATTATCTCACCGGCTTTCTCAACGGGCGCGATGAATCGATAGCCGAGGCGTGGCAGGGTCTCTAAAAACCGAGGGCTATCCGCGCTGTCATTCAGCACCAGGCGAATCTGCCGGATACAGAAATTGAGCCCCTGCTCAAAATCGACAAAAGTATCTTCGCCCCAGATCGAGGTCCGAATCTCCGCGCGGCTTACCAACGCGCCGCTGCGCGCAACAAGCAGCGCAAGAATACGGGCCGGCTGCTGCTGAACCTTGACCTGCGCGCCGCCTTTGCGCAACTCATATGTCTGCTCATTGAGCTCAAATTCTCGAAATCGGATCCAGGCCATCGTTGCAAATCAGTCTAATTCGTCCAGCGTAGAATCCAGCAGTTTTCTCGCCCGTCCATCCATTCAGTAACGTTTCGGCTTGCGGATGGTCGAGTCAACATGCGGTAAACATGCCCTTGCCGATCCGAAGGCATCTGCCACGGGACAACTCATACACAACTCATCTCCGCCTCATTTCCTTTGCAAGCGATTTGTCGGAGAATCCGCTTAGCTCAACGGGAGATGGAGGGTATCAAAATGATGGCAAACAGCGAAATGGCAGTATCCAGCGGCTTCAGCCTTTCTGGACAAGAAGGATTCAAGGCAATCGTCATTGCGCTCGAAGACCGGCACTCCGGCGACGGAGAATGCCTCGAAACCGAGTGCAAGTGCGGGTCAGAAACCCCAGGAGCTCGTCATTCGCGCGGCATTCAACGCCTCTTTGCTGCACTCGTTCTCTGCCTGGTGTGGAGCCTGCCCATCGGTCTGCGGGCGCAAAGCGTCGTCTTCACCCACGTCCAAACCGAAGCGGATGCCGGAGCGCTGCTCTCTGGGGTTACAGCAGACGGCGCGGGAAATGTCTTCGCAGTGAACTATGAGTTGAGAAGCGTAGTCGAATTCCCCGTCGCTGGAGGCCCACCCGTAACGGTGGCTAACCCAACGGGAGGGACTTCGGGAATCGCGATCGACCCGGCAGGGAATCTATTCGTGGCACAAGCAGATTCAACACCATTCGGTGTATTGGAAATTCCCGCTGGCGGCGGAGCCCCCAAACAAGTGGGCGCAGGCCTGTCGCACGCATCGGGTGTCGCCGTGGACACTGCGGGCGATCTGTTCATCGCGGATTCCGGTAATAGTCGGGTGGTGGAGGTTCCTGTCGGTGGCGGCCCGCAGATAACAATCGGCGCGACTGGATTGGGCAGTGCCTTGGGAGTTGCCGTGGACGCTGTGGGCAACGTGTACGTCTCCGATTCCTTCCACGATCGAGTGGTGAAGGTGGCGGTGGGCGGTGGACAGACCACGGTGAGAACTACCGGGCTTTTCGAGCCGACGGGGGTTGCGGTCGACGGCGCGGATAATATATTCATCGCGGATTATGGCAACAATCGAGTCGTGGAGGTTCCGGCCAACGGCGGCCCACAGATCACGATAGGCACCGGGTCTGGAGCAGGCGCCGTCCAAGGAGTTGCCGTGGACGGTGACGGCGACATCTTCTTCACCAATCCCGGCCAACTGGGCCTGGTCGAGATACAGACCCATGCCGTGAATTTTGGTAGCCTCAACGTCTGTCCGGCTGGCCAATCAAGCCCTGCGCCGTGCAGCCAGACCCTCACTCTGAACTACAACATTACTTCAGGGGGCGATCTGGGAACGGGCGTCGCGCTGACAATGGGCGCCCCGAACCTGGACTTCAAGATTGCCTCAGGCAGCACTTGCGTTGGTCATTTCAACGCGGGAGCTACATGCTCGGTCACCGTCACGTTTGCTCCCACAAAGGCAGGAATTCGTCAGGGAGCGGTGCAGATCACCGACGATTTGGGCAACGCCCTCGCAACCACTTACGTGACCGGTACCGGAATCGGCCCCCAAATCGCCTTCGCTCCCAGCAGGCAAACCACGGTAGGCAGCGGATTCACACAACCGTTCAGCTACCCCTCGGGCGTAGCTGCCAATGGCGCGGGAGATGTCTTTGTAGCCGATACCTATGGGGTGTATAAGGTGCCAGCCGGCGGCGGACCAACCACCACAGTCGGAACCGGATTGGTCAGCCCCACCGCGGTTGCCGTGGACGGTGCGGGCAACGTGTACATCGTCGATCAAGGGAATTACTCCGTCTATGAGGTGCCCGCCGGAGGTGGTGCGCAGATCACTGTCGGCTCCAACATAATCTCTCCGGTTGCGGTTGCGGTTGACGGCATGGGCAATGTCTTCATCCTGGATTACGGCCGTTCCTGCGTGGTGAAGATGCCTGCCGCGGGGGGCGCAGAGACCTTCTTGGGCACGGGGCTCCAAACGCCATTGGGAATCGCGCTGGACGGTGCGGGAAACCTGTACATCGCCGATAGCGGAAACGGCCGGATCGTGGAGGTTCTGGCCGAAGGGAGTGCGCAGACGACCGTCGTCAGCGGTCTCGAGTCGCCTCAAGGCATCTCGGTCGACGCCGCAGGCAACCTGTACATCGCCGATGGGAGCAGCATCGTGGAGCTACTTGTCAAAGCAGGCACCCATGTGTCGTTGGGCACTGGCCTGAATGGCGCGTCAGGCGTTTTCGTAGACGCCTCAGGCAACGTCTACGTCGCTGATACCAACAATGGCCGAGTGGTTGAACTTCCGCGATCTCAGGCTCCGGCGCTGAGCTTTGCCTCCACCAAAGTCGGGGTGGTCAGCGCCGATAGCCCGCAGACCGTTGAAGTGCTGAACATCGGCAACCAACCACTTATCTTTAACACACCCACAACTGGCGCCAATCCGAGTTACCCGGCAGGCTTTCCTGAAAACACGTCGGACTCGAATCTTTGCAGCTCCAGTTCTCAAGTTGGTCAGGGCGCAAGCTGCGACGTGTCTTTGAACTTTATTCCCACCATCGCAGGGACCAATAGCGGCAGTGCGGTCCTCACGGATAACGCCCTGAACGCGGCCGCTGCAACCCAGTCGATCGCCGTCAGCGGCACCGGCGTGGGGCAGACAATTAGTCTCTCGGCCACCAGCCTCTCCTACCCCTCAACCACTGTGGGAACATCCAGCGGTTCCCAATCAGTAACGATGACCAACACCGGAACCGCGGCCTTGTCGATTACCAGCATTGCTGTAACGGGCGCAAATGCCTCTTCGTTCGTCTTCGCGAACAGCTGCGGGTCGAGCGTGGCTGCCGGGGCTAACTGCACCATCCACGGCCACTTTGCGCCTACGACCGCCGGCGCATTGAAAGCTGCCGTCACCGTTACTTACACCAGCGCTGGATCGCCGAGCAGTATCGCGCTGAGCGGGACTGGCGTCAAACCACCGGTCACTCTTTCGGCCACCAGTCTTTCTTACTCCTCAACCACAGTGGGTACATCCAGCGGATCTCAGTCCGTCACCATGACCAACACAGGGACGGCGACGTTAACGATCACCAGCATCGCGGTGACGGGCGCGAACGCATCTTCGTTCATCTTCGCCAACACCTGCGGAACGAGCCTGACGGTTGGAGCCAGTTGCAGCATCCACGGACACTTCGCTCCCACAACCGCCGGCGCATGGAAGGCCGCCATCACCATCACTGACAGCGCCGGCACATCCCCGCAGTCGATCGCGTTGAGCGGAACGGGCAAAGCTGCGGCGGCGCCAGTCACACTCTCAGCCACCAGCCTGTTGTTCGGTACGGTGAAAGTGGGCACGTCAAGCGCTTCGCAGTCGGTGACCATGACCAACACTGGAACGGCGGCATTGACGATCACCAGCATTGCTGTCACGGGGACAAATGCATCCTCGTTCGTCTTCGCCAACACCTGCGGAGCGAGCCTGGCCGTGGGGGACAGCTGCACCATCCACGGGCATTTCGCACCCACCGCAACCGGGGCGCTGAAGGCTGCGGTTACCATCACCGACAGTGCTATGGGCTCACCGCAAAACATCGCGCTAAGCGGAACCGGGCAGTAAGCCGAACTGGTTGCGTCGTGACCAAACCAACCCCTTTTGGCACGGTCGGATCGACGTTTTCCCTGAAGCGGATGAACTCAACCCCCAGGGGATTGAGTTCATCCGGAACATTCAGGAAGTGGTTGACCGACCGCGCCAACCGGTCCGAGGCCCCGACCAGAACAGCATCGAACTTGCCGCGACGGACATCGGACATCATCCGATCCGGATCGAGCCCGCAGTTGCTCTTACGGCTGTACTGAAGCACGGGCCGAAAGATCCTCGAGGGCTTCGGCAGCCTCGTGGCGAATGCCGGCTTCAGGGTCGAGTTCGGCAATATGCTTGAGAGTTTTCTGGATGCGCGGCGAGCCGGTGAGGTTCTGGCGGAGCACTGCGAGGGCGTCGCTGCGGACATAGGTCACCTGGTCGGTGTCGGCAACTTTCAGCAGCGCATCGGCGAGCGTCGTGGGCAAAGGGTGACGGAAGCGCGTGGCGAAGATGGAGTCAGCGCGGACGGCCGCGTCGCTGTCATTGAGCATCAGGGTGGCAAGACGGTGGTCGACGTCAGAGCCGGGAGCCAGGCGGAGGGCGCGAGCTGCGGCGGCTCGGGTGGGCGCGGAGGGATCATTGAGGGCTGCGTCGATGGTTTGGGTGGCCGCGAGCCCGGCGCTATTGCCGAGCGCTCCAAGCAACTCGGTCTTCTCGCGCGCATCACGGGCATTGCGATAGAGAGCGATCAGCGACGCGTCGATCGCATCGGCTTCGGCAGGGTGCTCGTGACGGCCGGCATGGGCTAATGCGCCGCTGATCATACGCGCCGCGGATTGAACGGCAGGGTTGACATCGTCGACGAGATCGAACGGAATGCGCATGACTTCCGGTGCAGGGTGCTGAAGCTGCACGAACGCGAGCAGAGCGTCAACGCGCAAATCCTGGGGGAGGGTGGCGTTGTGTGCGAGCAGGCTCAGCGAGGCGGACGCGGACAAGGAACCGGCCGCCCCGAGTGCGTTGGTCACAGCCCTGTTCGGGCCATTCTCGATGAGGAGCGCAACCGCAGGGGAAACTGCGTCAGGCCGGCTGCGGAAGAGCGCGGTAAGGCGGTCGGGCGAGGCGACATTGCCCGGAACGTTTGTGAAGGCGGCGTCGAGAATGACTTCAGTCGTCAAGTCCTTCAGCAGACGGTCATCGGCTTCGGCGCGGACCACGCTGGGATCAAGCTGCTGCGTCACAATCGGCAAATCGACCACCTTCGCATGTTCACGGACCAGGCTGCCGACGAGATCGGGCGCTCTGCCGGTTTGAAGATCGGACGCATGAAACTCGGTAACGGCCTCGATCTGCTGTGACTTGTCCTGGGAGAGGCTCATGCGCACGCGATCGACGCCATCGGCGGTTTGCAGGCGGTGATCGGAACTGAGAGAGAAGGTGATGTCCGATTGATCGATAGAGATCTGAATTGCATTGGCGGGCGCACCGGACATGCCGTCGGCATAGATGTATTTCAGCTTGCGCTTGAGAATGCGATCGGGTTGCTGAGCGAGGTAGAGGGCCGAGTATTCCCCGGCGCCGTCGCGTTCCTGTGCGGTCCAGGATTGGCGTGCGACGTCGGGCCGCACAAGTTGCAATTCGGTGGCGATCATCTGCAACAGGTTCCGGTCAGAGGCGGACATGTCGCGATAGAAGTGGACAGAGAGCAGGCCGCCGTCGTTTCGGTAGCTAGCCCAGAACGGTCGCGACAGGCGGGAATGCAGATCCTTGAGAGCTGCGGCCGGGGTGTCTTTCAGTGCGTCACCGCTGAACTGGATTTTTGCTAACTGAAGTTGCGCATCGTAATCATTTGCGCGCGCCGCGCTGATGGTGGAGGTCCACAGGCCGGATATGTGAACCTCGATGGGCCGCGTGGAAGATTGCTCCATGGAGGCGCGGAAATCGAGAGACCAGCAGGACTGGTCGCCGGGTTGAACGGTTGGGGAAGCGGCGGCCGCCGCCACCAGAGTGGCGGCGACGGCAAGCCCGAATGCAGCAGTGAGGTTGCGAATCATAGTCAACTCCTTGTTAGCTGATCCCTCGTCAGCGGGTTGCGGTTTAGATCAGGACATAGCCGTAGACGATCGCAGACGCCGTGCCGAAGCTTGAGCCTCCGGCGGTGGTTGTCATGGTGATCTTGTAGTAGCCGCCCTGGAAACCGCTAGCCCATACCGCGGAGGGCGATGTGGTAGCAGCGCCGGTAACGGGGAGGCTCATGGGAGAGACAGGGTTGGTGCATGCCGCGGTTTGGTCGTTGCAGTACGCCACCGTGAATGTGGTGTTCAGCGTACCGGTGGCGCCGGAGACAATGCCGGAAACCGCGACGGGCAACGGAACATTACCAATGTTGTAAGCTCCGCCAACCGTCGGGTCGGGAACAGCCGGCCCATTCGTGCTCACAATTTGCCCGATGTACACGCCCTCTTGCAGGTTGGTGACGGAGACGGTAACCGGTGTCGCGGTTGTGGTAACCGTGTTCGCCGAACCACCTACTCCAGTGACGGTGGTGGTGGCGGTCAGGCCGATGGTCCACGTGGAGGTGTTGCCGGAAGTGGGAGCCCCGAAGGTGACCACCGGGTTGGGTCCGTTTGCTCCGGCGGGGTTGATGGTGATCGTGCCGGCGTTGGCGCCAGGGGTGTAGGTCCAGTTGTATGTGCTGGTGGAGGCGATTGTATCGTCGGTTGGACCGGCGGTGCCGACCAGTGTGACAGGCAGTCCGGAAGACAGGCTTGCGCCGTTCGTTGGAGAAACTATGCTCGCCGAGGCGGTGTAAGGGCACAGTGACGTGGGCAACGGAAATAGCTGCACGTCGATCGAGTCGTTCAGCAGTGACCACGACTTGCTGACCAGCGGATTCCACTTGAACAGCGTCCAGGAGTGGGTGTAGCAGATCGGGCAGTCGCCCACGGACGCGTCCAGATCGACTTCGCCGCCGCCGGAGCTGAGATTGAGGTTGCTGTTCAGAGATCCGTTGAGTGTGGTTGCGCATACCTGCGGGGTATTGTTGAGGACCCACTTTACCTGCGCCGTGGTGGGTGTGGAAAGGGTGATGAGGTTGACCTTTGCGTCGACACTGCCGCTGGCAACGCCGAGGTTGATACCGCCGCTGACGTGCGCGCCGATAGCAGCATTGGGGGTGACGCTCAGGTCGGCTCCTGAGAGCGCAGCGGAGCCCTGAGCATTCAGGTCGGCATCAATGAGTGCGCCCAATGTGATATCGAAGATCCAAATCTGGATGGGAGGCAGATCGTACTCCTGGTTCCAGGACGGATCGATGCTGAAGCCGACACTGGGCTTGAAGCTCAGTCCACCGGATGGGATTTCTTCGCCGAAAACATAGAAGCCAAGTGTGCCGGTAGACGTGGCCGGTTTGTAAGCGGGTTTGGTTTCGCCGCTGTCGGTGTCGGCCGTTACCTTGGCGTCCACCACGTCGACGTCGTCGCCGAAGAGGACGCTGTGGGCCGTGAAGGCGGCGTCGAAGTGAGTCAGGTTTTCGTCGGTCCCATTCACCACAGTGGGGTCGAGATTGCCGGAGAGCTTCCAATAGGCGTCAAAACTCCCACCCGGGTTCAGGTCCCCGCCGGTGCTGAAGGGGACGTTGTTGCCGCTGGTTGCGCCGGCGCCGAAGGGGGTGCCGTCGCCGTTGCGGAGTGCCGCTTGCGAAACAGGGGCAACGATCCAGTTTGGGGAAGGGTGTTCGCTGTCTGCCTGGTTGAAGTAAGTGGTGACAATCTGGTTGGCTTGCGCTGTTTGGGCCGTGCAGCCCGTTGAGCTGGTCACTACGCTGCCGGCCACGGGAGACGGTGTGCAGGCGTCGGAGCTACCCCAGAATGTTGGCATGGCGGGAATGAGGCCGGAGCCCGTGAGGTCGCCGAGAGGGCTAAGCGCAAGTTGGGCGTCGAGCTGCTGCCCAATCGCGCCGCTGGTAATTGCCAGGCTCACCCAATTGGCGCTGACCAGATCGCCGGCCTCGTAGGTGTCGGTACAGGACTTGAGAACGTAAGACTCGCCGGTTTTGTCCGAAGTATCGGGCTTGTAGGTGCAGGTAAGCGCGGCGGCGCCATCCAGACCGTACTGCAACTGGACTGTGGTTGAGCCGGCGGTTCCTTTCTTCAGGTGGAAGCCGCTGGGAATCTGTGCCGGACTCAGCGCGAAAGTCTGGGTGAGCGGCGCGTTGCCGGGCACAACCAGATCGACTGAGCCGCCGTAGCCAGAGGGCGGCGCGGAACCAGTTGGCGACTGGTCCAGCTCGACCGAGTGGACGCGCAGGTTGTCAAACAGGTAGGCGCCACGAACTCGGCCTGGAGAACTTATCTCGAACTCAACGACCATGTCGTTGAAAGTGGCGCCGTTGAGAGCCGAGCTGATGTCGTTGGGAATTGAGAAGCCAATGGTGCTGTAAATGCCGGTGTGGTAATTCTTCAGCGATACATGGCCCAGCGAAACGTGCTGCAGGCCGAGCGACCGAACGCTGACGAATCCCTCAATCGAACCGCTTCTTGGGTCGCAGTCATCCCGGTCGTCAGGGCCTGAACCGCCTACCTGGGTGGGGAGCAGCAAATCAAGCTGGAGCAGAGCGCCTCTGTTCCCAATGCCGGCAAGGGCGCCCGCGGTCGAGCTGATCGGACTGCTGGTCAACGTCATCAGGCTTGGGGGATTGGAAACAGCGAAGGCGGCGCTGCCTTGGGTGCGGTCGGTGGTGGACTTCACATTAAAGTCTGGAAAGAACCCATCGATGCGCACGAGCCATACGTTGGGAACCTCGAAGCCCATGATGGCGTTCGAGTCCGGGGCTGAATGGTTGCCCAAAGAAGCGTTGGTGAAACCATCCCCAACGCCGTGGGAGCCGGAAGCGGCTTGCTGAGCTGCGCCGTAGTTGAAGACGGCCAGCGCGATTCCGGCCGCGATGATGCCGGTTCGAATCACGGTTGGTGTCGGTTTGAAGCAACCGCGGGTTGGCGCCAGGCGCGTTAGCCCCGAGCGTAGCCAATTGGGACCTGTGAGGCCTGCGAGGCGGGCCGCGAGCAATTTCGTGTGACTCATAAGGGAACCTCCGGTGTTTCTGCGTTTCTGATGTGGAACCGCACAGGCGCTGCGGAAAGGCGGCAAAACGGCGACACATCGCGCTCAATCCGGGTAAAGCTTGTTGACCGGGTGTTGCGCCGCGTTTCAGGCCTCTGTCCTACAAGGCGTAAGCCGGCTGCGGGAACTATCATTGGCTGCGGAAGTTTTCAGAAACGTGATTTCGGGCCATCCGCGAGCGGGGTATAATTGCTCGAATTCCGGTGCCTCGATGCAGGATGACGTATGGAACCCGTTTTGAACCAGTCATCGGACGTGGAGATCGGCACTTTGCTCCAGGCCTGGAGCGATGGCGACCGGAATGCCCTGGAGAAGCTGACGCCGATTGTCTACGAAGAATTGCGCCGGCTTGCGCGTCACTTCATGCGAAGCGAACGCATCGGCATTACCCTGCAGACCACAGCCCTGGTCAACGAGGCCTATCTTCGCCTGGTTGGATTCAAGCACATGCGGTTCAAAGATCGCGCTCACTTCTTTGCCGTGTCGGCACAACTGATGAGGCGGATACTGGTGGACCACGCCCGCAAGCGCAACCTGAAGCGTGGAGGCGGAATCCAGCACATATCGCTGGACGAAATTGGCGCCGGCGGTCCGGAGCCGGATCCCGATCTGGTGATGCTGGACGATGCGATGCTGGCTCTTGCGGATTTTGACGCGCGCAAGGCACGTGTTGTTGAACTGCGCTTTTTTGGCGGCCTGAGTGTAGAAGAGACCGGAGAAGTGCTGAATGTCTCGCCGATTACTGTGATGCGCGACTGGAACACGGCGCGCGCATGGCTGTTTCGCGAGATGAGCCGGATGAGTGCGGAGGATGTGTGAGCGAAAAGCGGAGCAAACAAGGCAACGATTCCAATTCCCAAACACACGGCTGAATCATGGAAATTGAACGCTGGAAGAAAGTCGACAATCTGTTGCAGTCGGCGCTGGAGATTGCTCCGGAGCGTCGCGAGGAGTTTCTGCGACAAGAATGTGACGGCGATCCAAGTCTCGCCGACGAGGTGATGTCGCTGCTGACCTCGTACCGCCGAGCTGGAGGTTTCCTTGAGACGCCGGCGGCGGAGATGGCTGCCCGGGCGATTGCGGCAGAAGCGGCGCCCGCGCCCTGCTCATCGCGCGCCGGCCAGGTTGTATCGCATTATCGGCTTTTGAAAATGATCGGCAGCGGCGGGATGGGGACCGTGTGGCTCGCAGAGCGCTGCGACGGCCGGTTCGAGCGCAAGGTGGCCATCAAGTTCATTCACCTGGCAGTGCTGGACCAGGCGGCTACAGAACGATTCAAACGTGAGGGAGCGATTCTGGGCAAGCTATCTCACCCGCAGATTGCCGAGCTCGTCGATGCCGGCTTGACTGCGAGCGGCGAGCCTTTCCTCGCGCTGGAATATGTGGAAGGCCAGCCGATTGATGTGTATTGCAATCGGAAGAAGCTGGATGTGGAAGCGCGCATTCGCCTTTTCCTTCTCGTTCTGAGCGCCGTAGCGCATGCCCACAGCAACCTGATCGTCCATCGCGATATCAAGCCGACAAATGTCCTGATCCGAAACGATGGCGAGGCGAAGCTGCTGGATTTCGGGATTGCGAAAGTGCTTGCCGACGAGACAGAGGTTGGCGCCGCAACACGGCTCACAATGGACGGCGGCGCTGCGCTCACTCCACTGTTTGCCGCGCCGGAGCAACTGAGCCAGGGCGCCATCACGACGGCCACTGACATCTACAGCCTTGGCGTCCTGCTGTACATGCTTTTGGCCGGGCAGCATCCGGCTGGGCCGGGGCCTCATTCGGCGGCCCAACTCATCAAAACGATTATGGATCAGGAACCGCCGCGTGCCTCCGGGGCCATCACATCGACGAACTCCGATGCGGCCGCGGCGCGGTCTGCAACGCCGGAGAAACTGCGCCGCCAGCTTCGCGGGGACCTGGACAGAATCATTGCCAAGTCGATCAGGAAGAACCCGGCCGAGCGTTACCCATCGGTGGGGGCGTTTGCCGATGATTTGCAGCGGTACCTTGAACATGAGCCGGTACTGGCGCGGCCCGATTCTGTGGGATACCGGATGGCGAAGTTTGTTAGGCGCAATCGCGTCGCGGTGGCTTTGGCGGCGATTGCTTTTATCGCAGTGACCGCGGGTGTGACGTGGATTGTGATTCAGAACCGGAAGGTCCGTGCGGAGCGGGATTTCGCGTTCAGCCTATTGAGGCGCAGTGAGGAGCATGATGATTTTCTTGATTTTCTTCTCTCAGATGCAGCGCCGTCGGGAAAGCCGTTCACGGTAAATGACCTCCTGGGCCGGGCCGCGAAGATTGTCGAAAAACAAAAGCCTTCGGCGACACAGATCGAACTGCTGGACTGGATCGGCGTTGACTATAGCGCGCAGGATCAGCACGGTCTGGCCCGGCCGATCCTGGAGCACGCTTACCAGTTGTCAAGGCAGTCCTCCGATCCCGGAATCCGTGCGTCGAACTCTTGCGCGCTGGGATTTGCGCTGGCGCGAGATGAAGACCTGTCCAGAAGCGAAGCGTTGATCGAGGAAGGCCTGCGCGAACTTCCCGATGATCCCCAGTACGCGGTGGACCGGGTGACCTGCCTGCGCCAGGGCAGCATGGTCTCGCGTGAACGGGGCGAAACGGACGAAGCTGTACACCGCATGGAAACAGCCCAGCGCGTTCTGCGCGCGTCGCCTTTCGATTCCGACTCCTTCGAGATGTCGCTCTCGCTGGATTTGGGAGAGGCGTACAGTGAAGCGGGAAGAGACAAGCAGGCGCTGGCGGAATTTCAGCGCGGAGCCACGTTGATGTCCTCCCTTGGCCGCGACAAGACCGAAACCGCCGTTGTGCTCTACAACAACTGGGCGCTGGCGCTGGACCAGGCCGGCCGGCCTTTGGAGGCGGAGAAGATCTATCGGCGCGTAATCGATATCAGTCGCGATGATTCGACGGAAGAGGCTGTCTCGCCCATGGTACTGACAAACTATGCGCGCGTGCAGAGGGTACTGGATCATCTGGACCAGGCTGCGGACTATGCGGAGCGCGCTCACAGCAAGGCGGTAAAGACGAGCGACGAGCTGGTAATTAACCAGTCGCTGCTGGAGCTTGCGCGAATCTATCGCGAGCAACACGACCTGGCGCGCGCCGAAGCTATGATCGCTGAGGTTGAGCCCCGTCTGCACAAGGATCTGCCGCCCGGCCACTATGCATTTGCGGCCCTCACCACGGAGCGTGCATTGATTGCGCAGCAGAAGCACGATCTGCCGACCGCCCTGCGTCTGATGGACCAGTCGATTGCAACCATTGATGCGGCTGTCAAAGCAGGTGGTGAGGGCGCATTTTCGCTGCCCGGCTTGTACACATACCGCTCCGAGATCGATCTCGCCATGGGCCAGGCGGACCAGGCCGCTGCAGACGCAGACCACGCACTGGCAGCATTGCGAAGCAATCAGAGCCCTGGCGAGTTCTCATGCAAGGTGGGCCGCGCATACCTGGCACAGGCACGCGCACTGGCGTCGGACGGGAAACCGGCAGCTACCCGTGCCGCCGCATCGCAGGCGCTCACAGAACTCGAGGCTTCCCTTGGACCAGACCATCCCGACACAGCGGCAGCACGGCTGCTGGCGCGGTAAGAGCGCGCAGGTGGACGTCGCTCCGTCCTGCGGATATCGATAAACCGATCGGGAGGGAACTGCAAGCTTCAGACAGCATCGAAGTCATGAACACCCATGCCCGGCAGATCGGTGGCCATTTCTTCCTGGCCTGAGAACCGCCCCGCTTTCCCATTGCGATGACTAACATGGAATCATCCCCAGTCGGCGAAGTGGGTGCTCACCTCTGCGGGAACGGGGCGAGTCAAATCACGATCGAGGAATCATCGGGAGTCAAAAGAAGGATCGTCAACGTCCCAACGGATCTCCACGACCAGTTCAAGTCCGCGGGCACGCGAGCGCTCCCTGCAGATGGATTGGTCCCTGGTGGCTGTTTTGGTGGCTGTTAGTTTGGTAAATATCTGCCAAGCCGTGCGGCGCACCACAATGGACGTACAACTCGTATCTATTGATTATAAAAACGGTATTCTCCATGCTGCACGGATATGCAGCTTGCTGCTGAATGCTTGAAAACAGGCTTATAACTCCTTGGTTGGGGCTTTGAATCCCTCCGGGCCCACCAACACATGAGTCGTTTGAGGCTGCCACTTCACAGGCGGTATTGAGCCTTTCCCTGCCGATTCCTCTGCCGGATGTCCGCCGTGGCCGCGCGCGTAGGCCCAAAGATAGAAACTTCCCGTCACCAGCAGAATCAGCGGCGCCGGAAACATCTGAAGAGCGGTTCGAGCGGTCGTGCCAACTCCGCTCGCGGGCAGCGGGAGGCGGCTGATGACGCCAAGCAGAATAGCCCAGGTCAAGTCGCCTGTCAGCACGAAAGCAGTCGTGTTGATCAGCATCGCCAGCCATCCAACCAAGCCACCCTCAGCCCAAAGCATCACGCAGGCAGGGACCGTGAGCAGAAGCAGTTTGGAATCGTATTGGCGATGATAGACGGGCAGCATGGAAATGGCCGCAATCGAAGCCAACGCCAGCCATGCACGCGAGACTGAGGCCCGCCTTCGCAATGTAATAAATCCCCATGCAAGCAGTAGCGGCGCGCAAATGAGATCGCTGCCAATGTTATAGAAATGCGGATCGTCTCGAATGACGCTCAGAAACGCCTGCATGCTGATAACCATGGCAAGGCCATGGCCGCCCGAGGAGGCTGGGCCCGGATCGTTCATGGCTCCATGCGCGGAGAAAGCCGCGAGATTGAACCGCCACTCCTCAAGCCAATGGGGAGACACCTGCCAAACCCACAGGACAGCCGGAAGGCTAATAGCGATGGTTGCAAGCAGCGTTTGCCATGCATACTTGCGAAATGCCCCGCCGGCCAACAGAAAATAGAGCCACACAAATCCTGTTTCCTGCGGTTTGATGCTGAGGCTGATCGCCAAACAGACGACACCGAGAATCACAAATCGACTGCGGAGAAAGCAACAGACGGCCACTACGCAAAGACTCACCACAATTCCAGCGGCATTGGCAGAGATGACAAGCAACTCGCTGTTGACCAGGAAGAGGCAAATCAGCGCACCGCAAGCGATTGCCGCGTACTCCGCGCTCACCTTCCAAACCAGCCCGGAGACAGAGAGAAGGCCGACGATTGTGCAGATAATCCAGAGAATGTGCGCCGGCTTCCACGACAGCACGGCGAACGGGAACATGAAAGTGAATGCCGTCGGCGGATAGACATTTTGTGTGGCTATTTGCAATGACTTCCAGCCATCGCCAGGGAAGTTGGCTCGGTCTGCCTGATAGATAGGCTCAACCTGGCCTACAAGGTATGGATCGGAGTTGCTGACAAGCGTTCGCGCAGGATAGTACAAAGCTCTGAAGTCGGCGGCGGGAGCGGTGGCCGAGTTTTCCAGCGCGACGCCCAGAAGCACGAAAACTACCGCTCCAAGCACCAACAGGAGCAGCCCGTCTCGGCGCGCTTTCTTGACTCTAACGTCGTACTTCTCAAGTTCTGTGTTCATGCAATGTTCCCGAACTGATCCTGGAGCGCTGGGCTCTCTGGCGCGAGGAACTTTGAGCCGGATAAGCTGTTCAGTATTCAGTGGATAAGGCCTCGAAACACCGATTCCAAAGGGAAAGGCGGTTTCAGATGGGTGCGAAATGGAAGATTCTGGTTGGCTTGTAAGTCCTTTGTTTCGGTCATCGGAGACGTGTTTTTCGACTTAATCCTCTGGGTTAGATTGGGTTACGGCCAAAGTCGGGGGGGCAGGGGCTATGTAGCGGTATAAACCGGGGATACTCCTGATAGATTGGCGTGTTGTGTTGCGTGAAGAAGATCTGGAGTGGCGACCATGATTTGATTGTGCACTCTTCGGCGAAGTAAACTGCAAATTCTGAAAAATATTTTGAGGGTATTTTCCTTGAATTTGCGGGGCGATCCGGGACAGCTTTGAAAGATGCGGCCGGTTGCACAATGGGGTGCGAAAATAGCGCCATGGCGCTTGAATTTACCACTTCTTACCTGAAGGATTCCCTGGCGGTGTTCCGCTATTACAAGGGTCTGGCGGAACGTGCGATGGCTCAGTTGCAGGGCGAGCAACTGACGACTGCGATTGACTCAGAATCGAACTCGATTGCGGTAATTGTGAAGCATTTGACCGGGAATATGCGGTCGCGGTTTACGGATTTCTTGACGACGGATGGGGAGAAGCCGGATCGTCATCGCGACCAGGAGTTCCGCGAGCCGCCAGCAACACGCGAGGCTGTGATGGCCGCGTGGGATGCTGGTTGGGCTTGCGTGTTTGGGGCACTGGAGCCGTTGAGTGAGGAAGACCTGGGGAAGACAGTGACCATCCGCGGCGAGGCACACTCGGTGATGCAGGCGATCAACCGGCAGGTGGCGCATTACAGCTACCATTGCGGGCAGATTGTGTTTGTGGCCAAGCATTTGACTCATGAGGGATGGAAGCCGCTGAGCGTTCCGCGTGGCAAGTCAGAGGAGTTTAATCGGCGGGTGTTGGCGGGTGAGGCTAGTCAGCGGTGAGGGACAGGAATCACCGGTCTCAAAGTCGAGACTGGGGCACCCAGGTTTGTTGTCTAGGTTAGAGCGTTTTCCAGTTGGTGCGAGGTGCAGCGTGGACCGGGAGGTCCACGCGACAGCCGGCCGGGGGGCAGCCCTGCAAGTTCTAGCCGTTGAGCTGTTCCTGTAGCTTGTTGAGGGTGCGGTGGAGGTCCTTGTCGGCGCGGCGCTGCTCGTCGATTTTGGAGATGGAGTGCATCACCGTGGTGTGGTGCTTGTTGCCGAACTGGCGGCCGATTTCAGGCAGGCTGGCCTCTGTCATCTGCTTGGCCAGGTACATGGCGATCTGGCGCGGCACTACGACGTTGCGCGAGTTGTTTTTCTGCTTGAGGTCGGCGACGCGCATGCCGAACTGCTCAGCAACGGCGCGCTGAATGGCCTCAATGGTAATCTTGCGCACCTGCATGTCAATGAACTGCTTGAGGCACTGCTGCGTGGAAGCGAGCGTGATCTCCATGCGGTTCATCTGACACCAGGCGATGAGGCGGGTCATGGCGCCCTCAAGTTCGCGCACGTTGGTGCGAACGTTGGAGGCGACAAACAGCGCCACATCGGTAGGCAACACAACTTGTTCGTTCTCGGCCTTCTTCTGCAGAATGGCGACCTTGGTTTCAAGATCTGGCGGCTGAATGTCGGCGATGAGGCCCCATTCAAAACGAGAGCGCAGACGATCTTCAATCTCGGTGAGTTCTTTGGGCGGCCGGTCCGACGCGATGACGATCTGCTTCATGCTTTCGTGCAGCGCGTTGAAGGTGTGGAAGAACTCCTCCTGGGTGCGCTCTTTCTGGGCGATGAACTGGATGTCGTCGATCAGCAGCACATCGACGGTGCGAAAGCGATCGCGGAAGCTGGTCATGCGATCGTTGCGGATGCTGGTGATCATTTCGTTGGTGAACTTTTCCGCGGAGACGTAGGAGATGCTGGCCATGGGCTGGCGGCGCTTGACCTCGTGTCCAATGGCGTGCATGAGGTGGGTTTTGCCCATGCCGACACCGCCGTAGAGGAAGAGCGGGTTATAGGCGCGCGAGGGCCGCTCAGCAACGGCAAGCGCGGCGGCACGGGCAAACTGGTTGCCGTTGCCTATGACGAATGCGTCGAAGGTGTAGCGCTGGTTGAGTTGGGCTGCCGTTGACCAGTCAAAGCGCTCCTGCTGCGGGCGGGCCGCTGGCGGGGGCGGCGCAGTGGGCGCATGCGCGGGGACAGGGCCGAAGCCACCGTCGCGGCGCTGCGGAGGGATGGACGGGTCGTCTTCCGCGGTGACAAAACTGACGTCGTCGATCTCGATAGCCTGCGCGTCGATGGCTTCGTGAATCAAGTCGTCGTACTTGTCGCCGATGTGCTGGAACTCGGGCGAGGGTACGCGTACGTAAAGGATTCGGCCGGCTACATGGCTATAGCGAGTTGGCTTCAGCCATGTTTCAAAGGTTTGCCGAATCAGCTTCTTTTCGAGAGCTGCGAGAATCTGGAGCCAGGGGTTCATAACGGTTACCGGCGAAGTTGCAAATGCCATCGATCTAATCCTTGCCCGCGTCACCTGGTTGGGTGCCGGTTCGGTTCATCCATTCGGTTTTAGACAACGGCTCTCTGTTGGCGCAAAGTGTTTGCTTTGCGTCCAACTTGCGCCGGCCAATTGCCTGGTTGCCGCTGGTCTGCCCCTGAATATTTCAGGCCGGGGCGGTGGATAAAACACGTTCCGTAAGACGCTGGAAAACTTTTCTTGAACGGTCCCGATAGTAGCACATTTGGAGGTCGTTGCAATGTCTCATTCACACAACTTTTCCCCACTACTTGCGAGTTGCACCACAGGTGGTGAAACTCTGTGCGAGGGGCACTCCGAAGGGTGTTGAAGGCCCTATTGGAAGATTACCAGAGTCATGGTGACGAGCGCACAAACGGGGCATTGCCTCAAGGAATGGATGTGTCGGAACCGGGTGCGTGCTGCAAAGAATAACGCATGGCTCGGCATGTGCGAAGAACATTGCACTGGATTCCCGGCCGAACCTGCGATATACTCAAGACTTGCCGTCAAGGCTCAGATTCTCACCAGGAAACAGGAGCGCATTTCCATGCCCAAGCGCACATTTCAACCCAATCGCCGCAAGCGCGTGAAGACCCACGGCTTTCGCGCACGTATGAAGACCAAGAGCGGCGCTGCCGTATTGAGCCGCCGTCGCGCCATCGGGCGCAAGCGTGTCGCAGTCAGCGCCGGCTTCCGCGACTAGTGCCTGCCTGCCGTTTGCTTGAGCCGAATAGGAACGCACCGCGAACCGATTCGGCTTTGACCATCTCCGGCACCCGCCCTCCTCGTAATTTGCATGACCAGCCTGCCTCGCAATAGCTCTTCCAGCCTCGATGCGCATCTTTTGGTGGCATCGGCCGGCTCAGGGCGCCAATCTCGAACACAAACCAGGTCTCGAAACGAAACCGGGATTGAATCGCTTACCGGATTGCGCCTGCAGCGGCACGCCGACTATCAGCGCGCCTATGCCGGCAGCCGAAAGCGTCAGTCCTCGTCGATGAGCTGGTTTTTGGCGCCGCAGACACCGGCCTACGCCGGCGCCCTATTGCCAGTTGGACCGCGCGTGGGCCTGACCGCGGGCAAGGTACTCGGTAAGGCGCATGAGCGCAACCGCATCAAGCGGCGGATGCGCGAAGTTCTGCGGCGTCACGTTGAGCTGTTGCCGCAGGGATTCGATCTGATTCTCCATCCGCGCCGAATCGTACTCACTTTGGAATTCGCGAAACTTGAGGCCGAGACCGTGCGTATTCTTCAGCAGGCACGGATAGAGGCGGGACGAATGCCTCATCAATTGCCTGATGCAAAGTCTCGCGGCCCGGTATGACGCGCATTCTGCTGGCTATTCTCGACTTCTACAAGCGCTGGCTTTCCCCGGCCCTGCACTCGCTTTCCCCAGGTGGGTGCAAGTTTTTGCCGACCTGCTCGGAATATGCGGCTCAGGCCATCGCCATCCACGGTCCCATGCGCGGGGTCGGGCTTGCACTTTGGAGGCTGATGCGCTGCCACCCGTTCACCCGCGGGGGGCTTGATCAGGTTCCCCCAGCACGAGGGGCAAGACCATTTCCCCACGAACCATTACCATAGAGAAAGCAGCGGCCAGACGGCCGTGTGCTTCAATCGCCTGAATACAGGCCTGTAACGACAAGGAAGTTTCATTTGGCAGAGATTCGCAATCCCAATCTTCAGACGCAGGGCTCTGGCGGCGGCAACGGCGGCGGCGGCGGCGATCTGCGCTCCACCATGGGCTTCGCCCTCTTGTTAGTGGTTGTTCTGCTTGGCTACCAATATTTTTTCAAGCCCAAGCCGGCCGCGCCTGCGCCACAAACCCAGACGCTGACCCAGACTCAGCAGGCTGCTTCTTCCCAGGCAACTGCAGGCCAACCGGCAGCAGCGGTTTCCAAGGTTGCCGGCACAGTGCCCTCGGTGACTGCGGCTCTGGAGACGGAGACGACCGTCGAGAACGAGCTTTACAAAATTACTTTCACCAATCGCGGCGCACAGGTGAAGCACTGGATTTTGAAGAAGTATAAGGATACGGCCGGCAAGCCGCTGGACATGGTTCAGCCGCAGGCCGCGGCGCAGTTTGGGCTGCCGCTGTCTCTGTTTACCTATGAGCCCGCGCTCACTACGGAGTTGAACCAGGCGCTCTATCAACTCACCGTTGCTGGCACGCAGCCTTCAGCTACCGGGGTGGTTCTTGCCCCCAGCGCGCTCACTTTCCATTACGCGGCCAACGGTTTGGACGTAGTGAAGACGTTCCGCTTCGGCTCCAGCTATGTGGTGGACATTGAGACGCACGTGCTGCGGAATGGTTCGCCGGTTCGGGCGCTGGTCGAATGGCCGGCCGGGCTGGGCGATATGGAAGAGTTCCTGCCTTCATCGCTGACTCGCAGCCTGGTGCGCACTCCTTCGTATTTCTCATGGTCGGTGGATGGCAAGCAGGACTACGAAGCGTCTTCAAAGGTGAGCGGGAACGCAACGCTGGACCAGCCCTATGGCTACGCTGGAGTGACCGATCTTTACTTTGCCGCGGCGTTTCTGCCAGAGGATCCATCGCATACCTGGGTGGTGACGCTGCACAACAGCATCGATCTGCCGACTGACCTGAGCGATGCCAACAGCCAGAAGAAGCCGGCGGACGTGCTTGGCGTGGCCGTGGGAGACACGAGCGGATACACGAAGGTGCGGCTGTATGCGGGGCCGAAGGCGCTGGACGTGCTGGCGGCGATTCATGCCATCGGGGCGGACGGCAAGCAAACGGGGACATCGCTCCAGCCGCTGATCCAGTTTGGGTGGATGACCATTCTGGCGACGCCGCTCTACTGGATTCTGCGCTTTCTGAACGAGCACGGAATTCCAAACTGGGGCTGGGACATCATCATCGTGACGGTGATCTTCAACCTGGCCATGCTGCCCACACGCATCATGATGATGCGGTCATCGCTGAAGATGATGCGCATTCAGCCCAAGGTGGATGCGCTGAAACGAAAGTATGCCCATCTCAAAACGACCGACCCCAAGCGGGCCGAGATGAACACTGAGATGATGGCGCTCTACAAGACTGAGAACGTCAACATGTACGGCAGTTGCCTGCCGATGCTGATTCAGATGCCGTTGTTCTTCGCCTACTACCGGGTGCTGGCCAATGTAATCGAACTTCGCCAGGCGCAGTGGTACTGGCTGCACGATCTGTCCGTTGCCGACCCGCTGCACATTCTGCCCATTCTCATCATCGCGAGCATGTTCCTTGTGCAGTTCATCACGCCGTCGCCGGGGATGGACCCGAACCAGCGGCGAATGATGGCCATCATGATGCCGGTGATCTTCGGCTTTTCGATGTGGCATTTCGCATCGGGGCTGGCCCTTTACTGGGGAACGGGGAACGTGATCAACCTTGGGATTCAGTTGGCCATCAACAAGTCGAAGATCGGCCAGGAAATGCATGAAATCGCGGCCAAGCGACAAGCACGGAAGCTGGGCAACAAGGGCGGGCCGTCAACCATTCAGGGGCGGAAATAGCGGTTGGATTTGGATGAACGCAAATGGGGACGAGCTTCGGCTCGTCCCCGTTTTGCATTTGCCGGAAGATAGCCTCAGGGGATGCTGACGGGCTCTTCCAGCGGTTTCTCCAGCGGCTGTTTGATGGAGGGCTGTTTGTAGCCTTCGTCGGCCAGATGACGGCCCATCTGCGCGTACATCTCCGGGTTGTCCGGCTGCCAGGTGCCGAGACCATCGACATAGCGGTTGAACATGCAGAAGGCTGCGGCGATCAGAACGGTGTCGTGAATCTCGAGGTCTGTGGCCCCGGCCTTGCGAGCAGCATCAGCATCGGCTCTCGTCACCAGCTTGCCGTCCTGCTGGACTTTTCCGGCGATGACCAGAAGGGACTTGAGTTTTTCGCTGATGGGCGCGGACTGGAAGTCAGTCTTGACCTGCTTGACGACGGCCTCATCGCCTAGATGGCATGCTGCGGCGGCGCCGTGGCTTGACTGGCAGAAGTGGCAGTTGTTGCGGGAGGAGACATAGGTGGCAATCAGTTCCCTTTCGCCGGGCGTGAGCGAATTCGGCTCGTGCAGCAAGATATGGGCCAGTTCGCGCATGGGCCTGGCCGTCTCCGGGCGGTAAGTGAATCCGGCGCTGATGCCGGGGAAGCCTTCGGGCAATTCAATGTGAGGCATGGGGATCTCCAATCAGGCGTGGGCGGCTTCGGTGTGGCTGGCGAGGTATTCTTCGCTAACTGTGACATAGCCGTCGCGGGCGACGCGGCGACCGCGCTCGCGGTAGAGAGCTTCGTCTTCGGGCTGGTCGGTTCCCAGGCCGTCGACATAGCGGTTGTACATGCAGAAGGCAGCGGCAATCAGCACCGTGTCGTGGATTTCGAGATCGGTTGCACCGAGCACTCGCGCGGCACGGACATCCTCAGCGGTCACCAGCTTGCCGTCCTGTTGGACCTTGCCGGCGATGGACAGAAGTGCCTTGAGTTTGGGACTGATGGCGGCCTGGGTGAAGTCGCTCTTGACCTGCATGACGAGGGCTTCGTTTCCGCCGAAGTGGGCTGCGGCGATGGCGCCATGAATGCTGTGGCAGTAGTGAGTGCAGTTGCGGCTGGAGACGTAGGTGGCGATGAGTTCGCGCTCGCCGCGGCTCAGGGTGCTGGGGCCGGTGAGCAGGACTTCGACGAGGGCGTTCAATGGGCGCGCCGTCTCCGGGCGAAAGGCCATTGCGCCGCGAATGCCGGGAAGGTCAGGGGGAAGGGCGATATGAGGCATTTTTCTCCTTCTTCAAATGGGAATGCGGGTTAAGAAAGCTCAGTTTCGGTAGCCAGTTCCGGGGCGGGTTGCTTGCCGTGGAGCAGGAGCGAGCGGACCGGAAGGCCTGCCAACACAACGGCGGCTCCCAGCAGCGAGGGGATTAGGCTGTGCATGAGCAGCATGGCGGCAAGCAGAACGCAACCGGCGAGGAAGACCAGTGGGGCAAACGGAAACCACCACCGCGTAACTGGCTGGGCGGTCCGGAAGAGCGTGGCGACAGTCAGCGCCAGAAAAACAACGGCAGAGAAGATGATGAAGGCGAGAATGCGGTCGAATGCGCCCAGGGCCAGAACGGCAAGCGCCATTCCGGTTTGGAGCAGGACGGCGTTGGCTGGGGAGCCGAACCGCGGATGCAGGCGGGCAAAGAACGCGAGTGGACCCGCGTTAGAACTGCCGGCTTCTTCGCGGGCCAGGGCATAGGTAACGCGTGGAACTGCCATGCTGAGGACCATGAGACCGCCGAGAACGCAGAGCAGCACGCATGCGGAAAGAACCCGGCCACCCTGGGCTCCAAACAACGCCTGTCCGAACTGGGCTACGAAGGCAGTGTTGTTCTGGATTTGCTCAAGCGGGACAACGGCGACAAACGCGAAGCTGACCAGCAGATAGACAGCGGTCACAATAAGAACGCCGGCGGTGAAGGCGATGGGCAGGTTACGGCGCGGGTCGCGGACCTCGCCGGCGATTTTGCCTGCCTCCCACCAGCCGCCAAAGCAGAAGAAAGCGCTGATTGCGGCCCCGGCAACAGCGCCAAAGACCGGGTCGGAGCCGGAGCGGCGCAGGGTGAGCGGCGCCAGGTTGGCCAATGTGGCGTGGCCGGAGATGAGTGCCCAACCCACCAGTGCAACCAGCACCGGAACCTTGAGCCAGTTGAGCGCGGTCATGAATCCGCTGGAGAGGCGGGTTCCGGCGAAGTTGATGCCGCCAAGCGCGATGAGGATCAAGGCAGGCAGAGCCAAGGCCAGCCAGCCGGGCAAAGCAACCAGGGACTGCACATACGGGACGAGGCCGACACAGAGAGCAGCCGCGACGCCGGGGTACATGACCACGGCGGCCATCCAGCCATAAAGGAAGGCGATGCGGCGACCGAAGCCGGCGCGGAGATAGACGTATTCGCCACCAGCCCGCGGAAAGCGGACAGCCAGCTCGGTGAAGCAGAGGGCGCCGGCGAGGGTGATGAAGGCCATGCCGCACCAAACGGCAGCAAGAAGGGCGGGCGAGCCGAGGGAGCGGGCCATGCCGGCTGGAGTGAGGAAGATGCCGAGGGAGATGGCCTCGCCTGTGACAACGGCGGTTGCTGCCCACAAGCCCATCTGGCGGGCGCTTTGTACGGCTTTGGTCATCGTCCGGCAATAGTAACCAGCGGGATTGCACACGCGCATCCACAATTGGGTGGATGCAGCTGTTTCAATCCAACTCCCTTCAGAGTTTGCCGTCTGCTAGACCTCGATGCATCCCGGTCGTTTGGTGTATCGTCCAATTCGTATGGCAACCGCGAGCAACGCACCACGTCCTGCACCCGAGGCGGAAGAGCTTTACCGTCGCTGGCTTCAGTTTCTTGACGATGAATTTGTTCGGCACAGCTCCCCGGAACGGCGGGCGGAGATAGTGCGCGACCAGCTTTACCAGCTCTACCTGGGGCGGCCGCATGGGGGCAAGCTGAACCTCACGCTCACCAGCGAACTGCCGGCCAACATACTGGGACTGAGCCTGGACTCGGCGAATATTACGCTGGAGGCGGAGTATTTCCCAGACACCGACCGGGAGCGCTACGCTCAGCGGAAGCCTCTGCTGTGGTTCTGGCAGATGTTCGACCGCTCGCCGCTGGGGCTGAACCTGTGGCTGGGCCTTCGTTTCCGCTGCATGCTCGGCAGGCACATTTTTGAACACGTGGGCACGGGGGTCAAGATCTTTCACGGCGTGGACTTGACGTATGGCTACAACCTGAAGATCGGCGACGGGGTGACGATCCGCCAGGGCGCGCTGCTCAACGACCGAGGCGGCATCATCATCGGGAAGAACGCGGTGATCGGCTCGTATGCGCGGATTTATTCGATTACCCACTCGGCGGCCAATTTTGAAACTGTTACTTTGACGCCGACGGTGATTGGCGACGGAGCACGCATTGCCAGCCATGCAATTGTGCTGGGCGGGCAGACGGTAGCTCCCGGCGAGGCAGTGGGGAGTTTTCCGGCGGATAGGGTTTAGAACCTGATCAATAGGGCTGCCGGGCTGAACAGGCTGAGGGGAAAGGGCTAATCTAAGAGCTTTGCCAGTCCCGGCCTTAGCAGGGGCTGAAGCCCAGTATTGATTTAATTGGCTTTGCACCAGGGATAAATGCCCGGCCTACCGCCCGAAAGCCACCATGCTAACCTGAGGTTTCGTGGATGTGAGGCGTTGTTTTGGATCCGGTTCACCTTCTAATTGCGGTCTTCGAGTTTCTTTTGCTGATTTTTTCGCTCAGCGTGCATGAGTGTGCCCATGCCTGGATGGCGTCAAAGTTGGGCGATCAGACGGCGCGGATGCAGGGCGGGGTGACGCTGAATCCGGCGCACCATATTGACCCGATCGGGACGCTGCTGTTTCCGGCGCTGATTATTTTTGGGCCATTGATCGGGTTCACCTTCTTCAGCGGGCTGATTGTGGGCTGGGCGAAACCGACGCCGGTGACGACGCGCAACTTCCGCAGGATTACGCGCGACGACAACCTGACGACGCTGGCCGGGCCGGCATCGAACCTGCTGGTTGCGCTGGCCGCGTTTGTGGTGCTGGCGGTGATCTCGGTCGCGGTTCCTGGCGGACACACATTGGTCATAGCCACGTTTATGGGAGGGGTGGCGCTGGGCGCCGCGCTGCCCGCTCTGGTGCTGCTGGCGATTCTGGCCATCAAGATCAATCTGAGCCTGTTGTGCTTCAATCTGCTCCCCATACCGCCGCTGGACGGGAGCAGGCTGGTGCGTAACATGCTGCCCTACAACGCGGTGCAGGTCTATGACCGCATCCCCATCTGGGTGAGCTACCTGGTCATGATCCTGTTTGGCGGAACGGTGATTTACATGCTGCTGGCCCCGATGATGGCGCTGGTGTATCTGGCGCTGCGGGCGGTTTAGAGGCCCGGGGTGTGGGCCGTGGCGCTGCCTGCCGGTACAATGGAACGAGCCGGATGGGGCGGTTTGGCCCGATGAGCGGCATCTTTCGGCAGTGGCCCGAATGGGACAAGGGAAGCGAACCAGAATCCATGTCAGAAAACGTAATTTCAACGTCACGGCCGCGTGTATTGAGCGGCATGCGCCCTACCGGCAAGCTGCACCTGGGCAACTACATGGGTGCGCTGGCCAACTGGGTCAAGCTGCAAGACGCGTACGAGTGCTATTTCTTTATCGCGGACTGGCATGCGCTGACGACGGATTATGCGGACCCTAGCCGAGTAAAGCTCAATACTCTCGATGTGGCGCTCGACTGGCTGGCGGCGGGGCTCGATCCGGAGAAGTCGACGATATTCATTCAGAGCCACGTTCCCCAGCACGCGGAACTGCACCTGCTTTTTTCAATGATTACGCCGCTTGGCTGGCTGGAGCGCGTCCCCACCTACAAAGAGCAGCAGGAGAACATCACCGGCAAGGATTTGAGTACCTATGGATTCTTGGGATATCCACTGTTGCAGGCCGCTGACATTCTGATTTACCAGGCGAATTATGTTCCCGTAGGTCAGGATCAGGTAGCGCATGTCGAGCTGACGCGCGAGGTGGCTCGACGCTTCAATTCGATGTATCGGAAGAAGGATAGGCCGGATATCTTTCCGGAACCTGGTGTTCTGCTGACACCTTCGCCCAAAGTGACTGGCACCGATGGGCGCAAAATGTCGAAGAGTTACCGCAATACGATTGAACTCAGCGCCTCGCGGTCTTCGCTTATAACCATGGTTGACAGCATGTCGACATTCGGCCGCATGCGGCCGACCGATCCGGGCAATCCTGATATTTGCCCGGTGGGCGATCTGCACAAGCTCTTCAGCGCGCCGGAGATTGTGACGGAGACGCAGAGCGGTTGCCGGTCAGCAGCGATGAGTTGCAGGGACTGCAAGGGGAAAGCAATCGACTCCGTGTGGAAGATCGTCGGTCCAATTCACGAAAAAAGGATGCAGCTCGAAAGTAACATCGAGCAAACGTGGGAGATGCTTCGCGATCAATCTGCCAAGGCCGCGAAGCGCGCGGAGCAGACCATGGTCGAAGTGCGGAAGGTCTTTCACCTTTCCCACGACCTTGGTGTGGAGGCGCATGACTTTGGAGTCTCCGAAGAGGAGCTTACCAGTCGCCGCAATCTTAATCGATATGAGGACTTGAGGCGGCCCATTATCGCAGAAGATGGGATAGTCGATCCCCATTTGGATTCCCATTGGTACCTATCCATACTTCCGAAAGAGATTGCTATTACTGTTGACCCTGATGCAGGGTGGTTGACGAGCAAGAAAAAGCGAGTTTTGGTAAGGGCGGGAATCTCAAACCCTATAGATAAATTGTGGAGTTTCGAAGTTCCGCAAAAATCTTATGAGGTTTGGGTTCTTCTTTTTAGGGACGGAAAGAACTGGCTTGAGGATTTTGTTCTTCCACAGAAGTACTTCTCGCAAGGCTTTGCTAAGGCCAAGAAGTCCCTGAAGAAGGATGAGAAGATCCCAGTGACCGTCCGCAAAGACGGTAGTCAGTTTTTGTTGAGCATTCATGGGAGTGAGCCGATCGATATTACGGAACTACAAAGCAACTACGATCCGTTGAAGTGAGAGACGGTGAACACAACAGATTTTAGGAGAATTGAAGTTGCAGGGGCTAAAGCCCATCATTCTTTGCGCACTTTTCGGCCCGGCTAAAGCCGTGCCCTTGTTACAAAGCGAATTTTGCAAGAGGCCTAAGAGAAGAAGCATTGACCGAAGATAACCAAAATTCCGAATTGAAGGTCGCAGACTCTACCCCTGAGACTACGGGCATCGCGGTTGGCAAAGCTGCCCCCGCGCTCGTCCTGGTAACCCAGCCCGGCCCGGACGAAAAAGCCGCCGCCAGGCAGGCCGCCATCCAGAAGAAGCGCGACGAGAGCTCAGAAGAGTCGCCCTTCTCCGTCAGCGTTGGCCTGGTATACGACGGGCCGCTGGACCTGCTGCTGGACCTGATTCGCAAGCAGGATATCGATGTCTACGACATCCCCATTGCCAAGATCACGGCGCAGTTCCTGGCATACGTGAACCAGTTGAAGGCGACGGATGTGGACGTGGCGGGCGAGTTTATTTACACCGCTTCCCTGCTCATCCACATCAAGAGCAAGATGCTGCTGCCGCGAGCCGGCAGCGGGCCGGAAGATGTTGCCGAGGACCCACGTCGCGAGCTGGTGGAGCGGCTGCTGGAGCATGAGCGGTTCAAGAACGCGGCGCAGATGCTGCAGCAGAAGCAGATGCTTGAGGCGGCGACGTGGAGCAATCCGGGAATCAAAGAGTTCAAGAACGACGTGGAAGCGGAGCCGGAGATTGCGGCAGACACGACGGACCTGGTGCGAATTTTCCGGGAGATTCTGGAACGGGCGCGGAACAGGCCGGTCTTGAATGTGGAAGAAGATACCGTCACGGTGGGCCAGATGATTCGCTTTCTGGGCCGTCGGTTGTTGATGGAGGACAAGCCGGTTTCGCTGAGCCGGTTGCTGAGCCATACACACTCGCCGCGGGCGCTGATTGCGACGTTTCTGGCGCTGCTGGAGCTGGTGCGGCTGCAGGCGATTCTGCTGCGGCAGGACAAGGCTTTCAGCGACATCTTCATCAAGAAGCACACTGGATTCGATGCAGTGATGAATGAAGGTCTGGCCAACGCGCGGGACGACTGGCGGTAGGGCGGACCAATTATCCGGCCGAGGCGGAGCCGGCTCTCTGGTTTGCGGGGAATACGGCTGCACGTTAGGTGCAGCGCGCTGAAAGGGCTGCCTGGCCGACGTAAATTCCTGAGTTTGGAACAGTTTCCTTGTCCAATCCCCCCCGCGGCCGGGTGTAGAATTGACTGAGCAGGACCAGCCCCTCCTGGTCCACCGAGCAAACAACCGCCATCCAATGTGGTTGTTGGGGTTTTATGGACGTCAATTTATCCGGCTCCTGTGTTGCCCGCCGCAAGCCATCCCCCGTCTCTATCCATGACAATTTGCTGACCGCTTTTGCCGACAGGAGGTCCAGTTGCGCCCGGAATGTTTCCGGCCGCATTGGAGATCTCTAATGGCCGATTTGGCAACTCTGATAGAAGCCCTCCCTTCTCGTTCCGCTCAAGTGAGCCGCAGGAAAAAGGGGCGCTCAGGCAAAGCGGGTACAGCGGTGTTTCTGCTGGCCCTGCTGACCGGCATGGGGTATATCGGGGTCCACGTTGCGCGCGATCTGAGCGGGGTGACGATCACCAGCGTATGGCCCTATCTGCTGCTGGCCCTGGCGCTGGCGATTGCATTGGGATTTGAGTTTGTGAATGGGTTCCACGATACGGCGAATGCCGTGGCCACGGTGATCTATACAAACTCTCTGGACCCCAATGTGGCCGTGGTATGGTCGGGGATTTGCAATCTGGCGGGGGTGCTGGCATCGAGCGGGACGGTGGCGTTTGCGGTGATCACGCTGCTGCCGATGGACCTGATTCTTCAGGTGAGTTCCGGGGCCGGGTTCGCAATGGTGTTTGCGCTGCTGATTGCAGCCATTCTGTGGAACCTGGGGACGTGGTGGTTTGGGTTGCCGGCGTCGAGTTCGCACACCATGGTTGGTTCGATCATTGGCGTGGGGGTTGCGAATCAACTGCTGAACCTGCATAGCGGAACCTCTGGAGTGGACTGGGGCCAGGCGGGCAGAGTGCTCAAGGTGCTTCTGATTTCGCCGGTTTTGGGGTTTGGGGCGGCGGCTGTGCTGATGCTGCTGAGCAAGTGGTTGGTACGCTATCCCGAGCTTTACGAGGCTCCAAAGAACAATGAACCGCCTCCCTTTCCGGTTCGGGCGCTGATGGTGCTGACATGCACCGGGGTGAGCTTCTTTCATGGGTCAAATGACGGGCAGAAGGGCATGGGCCTGATCATGCTGATCCTGATTGGGACGGTGCCTACGGCCTATGCGCTGAACCATGCGGTGACGGCACAGGATGTTCAGGACTTTATTGCGGCGTCAGAGCAGGCGGGACATATTCTTGACCGGCATGTGGACAAGACGGGGGTTCTGGGCGCGGATGCCCGGGCCGAGGTGACGGATTACATTCACACCAAACAGTTGCAGCCGGATACGGTTCTGGCGCTGCGCGAGCTGGTGGAAGATCTGAACCACGAAGTGGCGCTTTACAAGGTCTTCAAGTCGGTTCCGGCGAAGGACCAGACAAATGTGCGCAACGACATGTTCGTGGCCAGCGAGGCGATCCGGCTGATGCAGAAGAGTCACAACCCGGGATTTACGCCGGACGAGGATGCCGCACTGACAAACTACAAGAGCAAGGTGGACACGGCCACCAAGTTCATTCCCGACTGGGTGAAGGTGGCAGTGGCCCTGGCGCTGGGACTGGGCACCATGGTGGGCTGGAAGCGCGTAGTGGTCACAGTGGGCGAGAAGATCGGCAGAGAGCACATGACCTATGCGCAGGGCGCAATTGCCGGCGTGGTGGCGATGGGGACGATTTTTGCCGCGGATACCTATGGGCTTCCGGTGAGTACGACGCATGTCCTGAGTTCGGGCGTAGCGGGCACGATGGTGGCCAACGGCAGCGGGTTGCACTTTGGCACGGTGCGCAATATTGTGGCGGGATGGTTTTTCACGCTGCCGGCCGCTGGGCTGCTCTCAGGTCTGCTGTATTGGCTTTTCCGCGCCATTTCATAAGCTCTTTCGAACTTAAAAAAAGAACACACTCAGAATGAGACATGCTGCCATTTCGCGGCGGCGAAGGTGTGCCGGTGGACACGGGTGCGTCCCGGGAGCGAGAATGGCCGACAAAGCAGATGTACCCTGGGAGCCTGAAGTGAATCGATTTTCAATGACGCGGCGGGATTTTGTGCGGATGGGCGCGGGGGCTGTGGCGGCGGGCGCAGCCATCAAGACAACTCTGCTGGAGCCGGCGGTGCAGGCGGCGCAGGAGGGCAAGGAGGACACGGGACGCAAGGTTCGCTTTGTCAGCATTGGCACGGGAATTCGCGGCTGCGATCTGTTGCGGTCGGCGAGCAAGGTCACGAGCGGAATTTGTGTTGGCGCCGCGGACCTTTACACGATGCGGCATACGACCGCGAAAGAGGCCTATGGGGCGGATATCCCGACGACCGGGGACTACCGCAGGTTTCTGGACGATAAGAATGTGGATGCGGTGGTGATTGCGACCTCAGACCATCTGCATCGGAGGGTGACTCTGGACGCGGTGGCCGCCGGCAAGGACGTTTATTGCGAGAAGCCGATGTCGCATTCCGTGGCGGATGGGGTGGAGATGGTGGCCGCGGTCGAGGGCGGCAAACGGATCTTTCAGGCAGGCAGCCAGCGGGTGAGTTCGATTCTGTATGCCAAGGCGCGAGAGATTTACGCTTCCGGCAAACTGGGCGAGGTGCACTCGATTGATGCGCAGTGGAACCGGAATTCGCCGGGCGGGGCCTGGGTATATCCGATTCCGCAGGACGCGAGCCCGCAGACGGTGGACTGGGCGCGATTTGATCAGGATGCGCCGGTGCGGCCGTTTGACGCGGAGCGATTCTTCCGCTGGCGGCTGTTTGCCGACTACAGCTCGGGGCTGGGCGGGGACCTGTTTGTACACATGCTCTCCGGCATCTTTGCGATTACAGGGCTGAATTCGGCGCCGATTCGCGCATACTCAAGCGGGGGCCTCTACCACTACAAGGATGGGCGCGAGTTTCCAGATTTTCTGGAGACGATTTACGACTACGCCGGGCCGAATGGAAATGTTCAGGTGCATGTGCACTGCAACCAGAACAACAATGACCAGGACGAGCGGATCAGCTTCTTCGGGTCAACGGGTACTCTGGTGGTGACGGGCAACTCGGCGACCTTTACCCCGCAGGACGTGACGCCGCGGTTCGAGGGCTACGGCTGGGACGGGATGACGGCGGCGCAGCGCAAGGTCGGAATGGAAGCATGGAAGGCCGCGCACCCGGCGCCGTCAGTGCCGCCGGCCGCTCCGGAGGTGGAAACCTTCACGCTGCCGCGCGGCTACGACGACACCGTTGACCATTTCAACAATTTCTTCCGCGCCGTGAATACCAGGCAGCATGTCGTCGAGGACGAGGTTTTTGGCCACCACGCGGCGATTGGCTGCCACATGGCGAATTACTCCTATTTTCACAAGGCGATTGCGCGGTGGGATGGGGAGTCGAACATCATCAAAAGCTAGGGAACAGGCAATGAAACGGCGGCTTCCGGATGGGGGATTCTTTTATGGGTGTTTCTTCGCGCAGGGATTTTTTGAAGGCTTCGGCGGCGGCGGCTGCTGTTGGCGTTGCGGTGCGCAGGGTTTCGGCGGCGCCGCTTAACTTTCCCATCGGCTTGCAGCTCTACAGCGTACGCGAGCTGCTGCCCAAGGACTTTGACGGGACGCTGCATCAGTTGGCGGCGGCGGGCTATGTCGAGGTGGAAGCGGCAGGATACTACGACAAGACAGCCGCGGAGTTGAAGCACTCGATGGATCAGGCGGGGCTGCGCTGCACCAGCACACATCACCCGATGGGACCGCTGAAGGCGCATCTCGATGAGTATATTGATTACGCGCACTCGGTCGGCATGAGCTACATGGTTTGCCCTTCGCCCACGCGGAAGGATCCCGCAGCGGGCGGTCCGCTGAACCTGGAGGATTGGCGCTGGGTGGCGGGAGAACTGAACAAGATTGGCGAGAAGGTCAAGGCCGCGGGAATGACCTTCGGCTATCACAACCATGGGCCGGAATTTGGCAGCGAGGGCGGGGTTGTCTTCTACGACGAGCTGCTGAGGCTGACCGATCCCAAGCTGGTAGTGTTCGAGATGGACTGCGGTTGGGTATTCGCGGCAGGGCGTAATCCGATCGACTACCTGAGCAAGACGCCGGAACGCTTTCCACTGCTGCATGTGAAGGACATGGCGAAGGATGCCAAGGGCGAGTACGCCTCGGTGATCCTGGGACGCGGCGCGATGGATTATGCGCCCATTCTGCGCGCGGCTACCGGACTCAAGCACTACTACATTGAACAGGAAGAGTTCGCCCTGCCGATCATGGAATCGCTCAAGCTGGATGCCGCCTACATGCGCAAGCTGAGCGTGTAGGCATGGCAATCAGCTGGGGTGTGCCTATTCCACTTCAAGCGCGGCTCGGTCCCAGGCGGCGCAATTTGCGGCTGCGTCGTATGTGCTCTGGAGGAACCCCAGCAGCGCTGCATCCGGGTCCGGCGACAGGCGCATGGCTTCATAGGGCAGCACAAACTCCCCGAAGGCCGCGTTGAAGGACGCCTCCGCCGGCGCAATTGCATGGTCACGGTAGCCGGGTGGCTCGGGGTAGGCATAGCTGTAAAAGAAGGGCTCAATGCCGGGTGCTCCGGGCCAGAATCCGCAACTGCTCACTTCGTGCGAGTAGGCATCGCGCGTTACTCGATCGGGCAGGCCAGCCATGCTGGGATGCTCTGGAGCTGTTCGGCCGGAAAAGCGCGTGCAGGCCAGGTCCATGGCGCCCCAAAAGAGGTGGACAGGGCTCACCTTGCCTTGGAATCGCGCCCGAAACTGCGTGAAGACCCGCGTGACCTGCAACAGCACCCGCCAAAAGCGCTGCCCGAACTCCGGGTCATAGGCCTTGTGCAGATGGTCCTGATCGAAGGCGATGGGGTCGGCCACCTCGCACGGCATCTTCCAGATATGCACCGGCGTGCCGAGGCTTGCCAGCGCGGCCATCAACTGCTCATAGAATGCCGCAACCGTCATGGGCTTGAGCGGAACGGTCCGCCGACCACTGTCGCTTGTCGCGATCACCAGCGCATGCTCAAGAAAATCAAAGTCAATCTGCAACATCAGGTTGCCATGGGGCATAAGCCCGGTGGTGAGCCCGCTGACTGTTGGATAGAGCGTGACATTCCAGCAGTGATTCATGGGCGTCGTCAGGGCCATCCGGATCTTGCCTACCATCTGCATCCATAGCTGCAGAGTGGCGCAGGTGTCACTCCAGAGAGCCTGCGGCAACGGCGGCCAGGGGCTGGCAAGCGGGGAAGAAGAGCTGGAATCGGCGGAATGCATGAGACCTCGCTGACCCATCATACCCCCAAAATCGGCGGCCTTCGCGTACCCTTGAAGTATGAATATTTTTGACGAACGACGCGCAGAACTGGAGCGCTACGAGTTCATGATGGGGGCGGAGCGGGGCAGGCTGGCGGTGGCGCTTGACCTGCTGACCGACTCCCTGATCATGGTGGGGCAGCATGGGGTTTATTGCGCATCGACGCGGAATCCGTCAAAGCCGGCGCTGGACTTGCAGGCTGTGCTGGCGGGCATTGAGGGCGCCAAGGCGCTGATTCAGTCGGTCATGGAAGAGATCAGAGTGCAGCGCGAGGCGGCGCGGGGGGAGAAACCCGCTGAGGGGTGAGTTTGTGGTTTTCTGGCAGGGTTCATTGGGGAAGGCCAGGAATATGGTGCGCCCGGAGAGATTCGAACTCCCGACCTAACGCTCCGGAGGACTTACCTAACGAAGAATCAACAACTTACGGCAATAACGATGAAGAGTGATGAATTGCGATGTGTGCTGATCTGGTTAGCAGTTTATCTGGGCACCATCGCATTCTGTCGCAACCCGTAAGGAAGGGCGGTAGGCACAAAATTGGGCACAGCCGTCTTTCCTGTAGGGGATGACATGGAATGCGTCAACCGGGCCGAACAAGCCAGTGTCTTCGCCTCGATCTCGCCGACGTATTCGTGCAATCGGTTCGTAGTCGCAGATGAAGCTATGCCGAAGCAGTGCGGTCGTTTTCTGATAAAGCTCGGCCTTCTCCGCAGACGAACCATTAATCATCCCCGTCCTCCGATTCCAGGATTTCTAAACCCTGCACATACTCGGCCAAAATTGCTGGGTCGTATGTGATCGGTTTTCCTGATCGGATGGACTCACCCATGTTGCTCAGTTCGAATGGTGTGTAGTGGTGATCGCTTAGCATTACGCTCTTAGCCCTCTCTGTGCCAGAGCTAAGGAACCTCTGATTAAGCTCTCGAATTTTCGTGCAAGAAGCAGGTCATACTGATTTTTTGTTTGATCCGGCGGAAACGGCGTGAAGATACGAAAAAGAGAAGGTCCAGGAGGGCTCGCTTGGAGTCTGTGGAGGCCACTTTCAGCCTCCGGAGACACTACGCCCCTTGCGGGACCAGCCGCTTGCGGTGCTGGTAGAGATTGACGAGGGCGAAGGCTGCAAGATGCCAGTGGTGATTCTTCACGATGCCGCGATAGCGCACCTTGGTATAACCGAACACGCGCTTCAAAATGCGGAATGGCCACTCCACCTTGGCTCGCACCCGCGCCTTGGTTCGGTTCTTGCGCTTCTGTTCTTCGTCCACGCCCTGCTTGGTCTTAGCGCGTCGCGATCTCCACTCAATTACAAGTTTAATCAAGATTGCTGTGGAGATCAGACTTGTTCAGAGGCTCCCTAGGAGTGAACCCACACCGACCACACGGAGAGAAAGCTCCGAACTTTTCTTTGCCGCATTTCGTGCAAATTGCGATGGTCACGTCTGGCACCCGCTCCTTAATGGTTCCATTGACTAATCAAGACTTGCTGAATCACGGTAAAGGCTCAGCGCCCGTAACCAGCTTTAGAATGACCTCAGCTAACGCTTCAAAATTTGCTGAGAGATGGGAGATTAGCCCTAGGTCCGTGGAGACTTGTCCTCCCGACAGCAATTCGTCCAACATGCTTGATTGCCCGCCGCGTTGAATCTCCCACGGCGGATTTTCGCCTTTGATTCTAGCCGCATATCTGCGAAACCACACCGTGCGTGTTCTCGCGTCAACTACATCATTTAATGAACTAGTAACACTCTGGATGTTCGTCCCCATGAATTCCATAACTCTCACCCGAACTTCTTCTGGCATGGACCAAAGAATCCACATTTTTTCAACCGCCGCTTCATAGACCTGCATTCCAACCCCCAGGGTCAAAGCCTCGCTCCAAATCGATTTCTTAGAGCAATGGGTGAGGCAAATAAATCCAAGTGAATACCATCTTGAGAGCGCATCGGTGCGGGTCCAGTCAGGCGGAAAGCCCTTTGCGATTGAATGTTCCCGAATAAGCTCCTTCTCGAAGTTGTCTTCATCAAAGAAAATTAAAGCTATCTTCCACGCAATGGCAAGCGACAGTTCACCAATCCGAACTCGCTTGCCGGGGATCATTCCCGGAAATCTCTTGTCTATTTCGTTGAGCTTCCAAATAGTCTCATTATTCATTACCCGATCTGCTGAATTCTTCTTTCGCCCGATGCCAAACATGGGAACCCTCCGGCTGATAATACTTCGCCTGACATGTAAGTGACTCGAAAGCCTAGGGACGCTAAGTCCCCTTAGATTTGGGGTTTGCAGAGATCCACTCCGATATTCTCATTTGAATTTCCGATAATTCTATGCGCGTCAAATTCGCGGAAACTTCATCTCGCCGCCTCTCTGCTTCGAGACGATCTGCCCCTTGCTTCCCCATTGCTGCGAGGCAAAGCCAGAAGTATGCATCAGGAAAACTCTGCCGAGTTCCCTCACCGAAATAGTACAGCCCGCCCAAGTTGTTCTGAGCTACTGTATCGCCTTGTTCAGCGGCTTTTCGAAACCATCGCGCAGCCTCACTATGATCCTCGGGGACTCCATGGCCGAAAATATAGAGCAAGCCAAGATTGTTCTGCGCGCCAGGGTTCCCCTGCTCCGCAGCCTTGCGAAACCACTCTTGCGCGCGCGTGATACTACAGGGCACTCCTTGACCTTCTTTGTAAGCAATGCCAAGGTTTTCTTGGGCGTCGGCATGACCCTGCTCAGCGGCTTGACGAAACAAGCGAGCGGACTCTGTGTAGTCCCGCGAAAAACCCCTACCAAAGTAGTAAAGCAGCCCGAGCTTGAATTGTGCTTCGGCGCACCCCTGGTCAGCCGCCTTGCGATACCAACTTCCGCCCTGCAAATAGTCTTGGGAAACGCCTCGACCTTTGCAGTAAAGCAAGCCGAGGTTGTGTTGTGCATCGGCACATCCTTGGACCGCCGCCTTGTGGTACCACCCCGCAGCTTGGGCGTAGTCTTGTGGAACTTCCTGACCAAGCTCATAGCGGAGACCAAGGTTGAATTGAGCATCAGCATCGCCCTCTTCGGCGGCCACGCGATAACTCATATTGAAGTCGTGCTCATCAGAGCGCGCATTCTCCGATTGGCCCCACGCCCTTTCGAGGGCCTCCGACAGCTTGCCCTTCTGCCATGCCTCGTACAAATCTCTGACGCGTTCTGGTGTGGGGTCCAAAATGGGGTCAAGTCGGGAATCTAATTCAGATTCCTCTTCCAGATTCAGAACGGGGGGCTTTACCCTGCTTTGCATTGCCGAGTGATCCCAAATGCTTGCCACCTCGGGTGGTGTGGTAGGAGTAATGACACCATGTGTTGCGCTGCCTATTACCGACAGGATGCATTTCGCAGTATCTTCAAACGAGCACTGGAGAAAAAGTCCAACCTTTGCATCTGCTTCCTTAAACAATGTCTCGGGAAACTTGTCCCTCCAACTTTGCGATTGCTCAGGAGCGTACAAATCCCATGGCGGGTTGGCACCACGCACCATCCTCTCTGAATAGCGGATAAACCACACTGCTTTTGATCTATCGTCAATTACGTTCGCAAGC
>Ga0302278_10000884_pt1 | contig 37895 bp, 26 predicted proteins | sample III_Bog_N3_2_FD_194543 | JGI IMG/M metagenome (GOLD analysis project Ga0302278, IMG submission 194543) | Peat permafrost microbial communities from Stordalen Mire near Abisko, Sweden - III_Bog_N3_2 | ecosystem: Environmental > Terrestrial > Soil > Wetlands > Peat | place: Sweden: Abisko... | reverse complement strand
GGAGATCCTCCGCCGCAACAACTAGTGGACCTGCTACTCTCTCACGCCAGTCTTGATCCCACTCACGTTCACACCGAGGACGGCATACCAAAATAAGTAACCTGTCGAAATACGGGGTTACTGAGATGGTCCGCCGCTTGATCTCCGCGTGGAGATCTTGTAGGCAGGTTCAAGGAGGATCATCGACATGCAGATTCGTTCGGTTGGTATTGACCTTGGCAAGACGACCTTTCACCTGGTGGCGCTCGGCGATAACGGCAAGGTGCTGCTGAAGAAGAAGTTCACCCAGAAGCAGCTAATCACTTTCACAGCCAACATGCAGACCTCCCTGATTGGGATGGAGGCGTGTGGCGGCGCACACTTCCTTGGTCGTGCTCTGCGCGAACAGGGCCATGACGTGAAGCTGATTCCGGCCCAGTTTGTGAAGCCGTTCGTGAAGTCGAACAAGAACGACTTCATTGATGCGGAAGCGATCGCTGAGGCAGTGGATCGCCAGAACATGCGATTTGTTCCGATCAAGACAGATGACCAGCTCGATCTCCAGGCGCTGCATCGTGTGCGCGACCGCTTGATGACGAGAAGAACGTCGGTGATCAACCAGCTCCGTGCCTTCCTTCTGGAGCGTGGCCTGGTCTTCGCGAAGAGCCCGGCCAGGCTGCGCGAGCGTATGCCTGAGATACTGGAAAACGCCGATGAAGATCTCACTCCGCGCATGCGGAACCTGCTGGCCCTGCTGTGGAACGAGTGGAAGGATCTGGAGCTTCAGATCGTAGAGATGAACGATGAAGTGGAACAGATCGCAACGAGTGATCCGGCATGCACGCGGCTCAGGCAGATCCCCGGCATCGGACCCTTGGTCGCGACCGCGATCGTTGCCTCGATCGGCAACGGGGCAGCGTTCCACAAGGGTCGAGAGTTCGCGGCGTGGATGGGACTGGTGCCCAAGCAGTACTCGACCGGCGGCAAGGCGAAGCTCTACGGGATCAGCAAGCGCGGGAACAACTACCTGCGCAAGATCCTGATTCACGGGGCACGCGCCGTCGTGTTGCGATCCAAGCGAGAGCGAATCGCGATGGGTGCATGGATGACCTCGCTTGAGACCAGAGCACCGCGAAACGTCTTGATCGTCGCGACGGCCAACAAACTGGCACGGATCGCATGGGCGGTGCTATCGAGCGGCGAAGACTACCGGGCAGTGCAAGAGCTGGTCGCTGCCTAGCTTAAGCGTAACCATCAAGATCAAGTTCTCCCACCGAGGTCTGCACCGGATAAGCGAAGATGAAAGAACAGTCAAAACGGCGCACCTGAAACCTGTTTACTCAAATGGCCTTGACACGGCCGAGGGGTTTCGAAGGACAGGTACGCGGCGTATCTCATCATGGCCAGGAGACTCATCTCCACAAACAGGCCGGATACATTGACGCAGACTTTCTTCATCCACCAACTTTTCCCTTGCAGTCAGACGGCGGACCATACATTTGAGAAACTACGATCTCCGAACACGCCTTCGGCGTAGATGATATTTTGATTGCCCCATCAGTGGCGGCATAAGTTTGCAACGGGTGGCGGCATACCAGTGAAATGGTGGCGGGATCGATTGCAGCCAGCATACCTATGACGTGGTGAGAACTGGTGGCGCGAGCGGTTTACATCCCGCCCTAGCGAGCCAGGACGGGGCACCCGAGCTTTCGGGGGGAGTGAAGAGCGGGTTGTGCGGCGGTTTACATCCCGCCCTAGCGAGCCAGGACGGGGCACCCGAGCTTTCGGGGGGAGTGAAGAGCGGGTTGTGCGGGCGGTTTACATCCCGCCCTAGCGAGCTAGGACAGGGCACCCGAGCTTTCGGGGGGAGTGAAGAGCGGGTTGTGCGGGCGGTTTACATCCCGCCCTAGCGAGCCAGGACAGGGCACCCGAGCTTTTGGGGTGGGTCGAGCAGTTTACCTCCCGCCCTGCGCAAGAGTGGCGGTTTGGACAGGGGTATGCATGTACGAGACTTAGGGAGCGCGAGGCGGACTCAGGTTTGAGGGAAGTCCCTCTTCCACTTCCGGCCGTTTTAATGGATAATAGGAAAGGTTGTGCGTGGCCTGACCGCACCTCTATCCGTACAAAAACTCAGGATCGGCAGCAGGGGCAATACCCTGTGTTGCGGCGTGTCAGGTGGGCGGAACACAAAACCTCCATACAGACAAGCTGCTTGCCAGCCGTAGTGGCTGGCCACGTTAGGAGAACAAACAAATGCGCGAGATCATCACCCTCCAGTGTCCTGATTGCAAGAACAGGAACTACTCCACCACCAAGAACAAGAAGACGACCACGGGTCGGCTTGAGTTCTCAAAGTTCTGCAATACCTGCCGCAAGCACACGGCACACAAAGAGACCAAATAGAGCAGCCTTTAGCTCTTGGCTTCAAGGCCTTTAGCTAAGAGCTAATGGCTAAGAGCCAGCAGCCAGGGGGAGTAAGCTCAACGGTTAAACTGTCGGTCTCCAAAACCGAACTTCTCGGTTCGAATCCGAGCTCCCCCGCCAGTTTCACCGCCTTTCCCTCGCCCGTCGGCAGCGGAGCGCGGCAGGCACCAAGGCAGAAGATTTTCACGAAGATTTGAGGCACCATGGCGAAGACGATTACAGTAGCGGACCAGCAAGCCACCGGAATAGAGCGGCTGAAGTCACAGCCTCAGAAAACGTTGGAGTTCCTGAAGGACGTGCGCGCCGAGATGCGCAAGGTGATTACACCGACACGCGCCGAGGTCCAGTCCACCACCGCGATCGTCATCGTCACCGTATTCATCTTCGCCGCCTACTTCTTTGTAGTCGATTCCATCCTGGGCCAGGGCGTCACCCGGATGATCCAATACCTCACTAAGCACTAAGAAACCGGCGCTCGCGTTTGCGGCGGGACAACAAGTTCAGTTGATCAGAGAGACACGAAATAAATGCACCAAGAAGGCACACTCACCATGGCGGTAGACGAGCAGACACCGGAAGCGCAGGATCCCGGCGGCGAACAGCCGGCTGAGCAGCTTGCCCCGCCGGTCAACGAGAATTTCAAGTGGTACATCATCCACGCCTACTCCGGCTTTGAGCGCAAGGTGCGCGAGTCGCTGGAGAGTCGCATCCAGGCGTTCGGCCTGCAGAACCGCATCGGCCGCATTATGATCCCCACCGAGCCGGTAACCGAGCTGCGCAACGGCAAGAAGTACACCATTGAGCGCGTCTTCCTGCCCGGCTACGTGCTGGTCGAGATGGACCTCGACAACGACCTCTGGCATGTGATCAAGAACACGCCGCGCGTCACCGGCTTCCTCGGCACTGGGGACAGCCCGGTCGCACTCTCCGAGGCCGAAGTCAGCTCCATCCTCTTCCGCTCCGAGTCCGCCAAGGACAAGCCGTCCATGAAGGTGAAGTTCGAGAAGGGCGAGCAGGTTCGCATCAACGAAGGCCCCTTCGCCAACTTCAACGGCACCGTGGACGACGTCAACGAAGACCGCCAGACGCTAAAGGTGATGGTCTCGATCTTCGGCCGCTCGACTCCGGTCGAGATCGAGTTCGCCAAAGTCGACAAGATGGAAGAGTAGCTTCCGTCGCTCGCAGCCTGCGGATCAAACCGGACAGACCTGCGAAAAAGTTTTGCACTACAAATCGGCAGCCGGCCAATCGCCCGCCGCTAGAAATAGACAGAGGATTCACCCATGGCACCGAAAAAAATTACTGGATACGTCAAGCTTCAGATCACCGGCGGAAAGGCCACGCCTGCGCCGCCCGTCGGCCCCGCGCTCGGCCAGGCTCAGGTCAACATCATGGAGTTCTGCAAGCAGTTCAACGCGCGTACCTCCACGCCGGAGATGACCGGAATCACTATTCCCGTGGTCATCACCGTGTACGCCGACCGCAGCTTCAGCTTCATTACCAAGACGCCGCCCGCGGCTGTCCTGCTGAAGAAGGCCGCCGGAATCGAGAAGGGCTCGGGCACTCCTAACAAGGAGAAGAAGGGCAAGGTCACCGAAAAGCAGATCATGCAGATCGCTACCCAGAAGATGCCCGACCTCAACGCCATCACCGTCGAAGCGGCCGCCAAGAGCATTCGCGGCACCGCCCGTTCGATGGGCATCGAAGTCGTCGGCTAAACGCATCCGAACTAGTTGAAAAAGCGCGGGGCCTCCTTGGTTCCGCGCTTTCCATTTTGACGTCAGCGCGTTTGAAGGCAAACAATGCAGTTTTCCAGTCAAGCGAAAGGGTCGAGCCAAGGATGGAGACTTGCGTGCGCTTTCCTCTGCCTAGCCTGGAACTCAGCAGCCGTCCTGAACGCCCAACAAACTAACGCCGCCGAGCCGCCATCCGCTTTACTCGCAGCAGGCAGTATCGCGGGGATCATCACCGACACCGATGCAGCTGGCGTTCCCTCGGCCCAAGTCACGCTTGAGGACACAACCTCCAAAGCCACGCGAAATACCCAATCGGATGACCACGGAGCTTTCCTCTTCTCCTCCGTGCCTTCTGGGACCTACGTTGTCACGGTCCGCGCCAATGGCTTCTCGCCCTGGAAAATCAAGGACGTCATTCTGCTCCACGAGAGCGAAGACTTCCTCCTGCCGACGGTCGAACTTGGTGTCGAATCGATCAGCACAACAGTCAACGCGATCTCGATGGAAGACCTGGCCGAGCAGCAGATCACTGCCGAGGAACATCAGCGAATCCTCGGGGTGCTCCCCAACTTCTTCGTCTCCTACGTCTCCGATCCGGCCCCGCTGACGCGCAAGCAGAAGTTCAAGCTGGCGCTGGTGGTGTCGAGGGACCCGCTGACCTTCTTGACCACCGGGATCAATGCGGGCATTGAACAGTGGCAGGGCGACTTCGCCGGCTACGGCCAGGAGTTTTCCGGCTACGCCAAGCGCTACGGCGCCACCTACGGCGACCGGCTGAGCTCGACCTTTCTGGGCGCCGCATTGCTGCCGTCGCTGCTGCACCAGGATCCGCGCTACTTTTACCGGGGACATGGACCGATCATGGTGCGCGCGCTGTATGCCATCTCCACGGTTGCGGTCTGCAAGGGCGACAATGGCCACTGGCAGCCCAACTACTCGAATATTCTGGGAAATCTGGGGGCAGCGGGAATCTCGACGCTCTACTATCCCAGCAGCGATCAGCACGGCGTTCAAGTCACGGTAACGAACACATTGCTGGGCGTCGCTGAGGGCGCGTTCGGAACGCTGTTCCAAGAGTTCCTGCTGCGCCATCTGACGCACGGCGCGCCTCCGAAAGCGCCGCCGCAGCCGTAACCGGCCTCAGACCTGGGTCAGCTTCTCTGTCTCTTTGGACATCGTCGCAGTCCGGTCGAGTTTGTCCCAGTTGAACGGCTTGCCGTCGATGGCGCGCTTGATCGTCTTGATCAGGACGATGGAAAACACCTGGCGGTAAGTGAAGCGCTGGATCCAGATGTGGAACAGCAGCCACGCGTCCCCTTTGCTCGCCGGGTGCTTTCGCTCCAGCGCGAAGGCAAGCGCGGAGGCCATAAAGTCGATCGCGATGAAGGCCACGAAGAAGATCAGCAGCTTCTCCAGGCTCGCCGCCGACGCTGCCTCCGGATGGAAGTGCTTGTCGTAGAAATAGTTGACCAGGCCGGCAACGAACATCAGGTCGATAAAGGGCGAGAACAGGGGAAGCAGTATCTGGAAGATGAGCGTGTTGGGCAGCGCGAATAGGCCCATCGCACGACGCTTCCTAATTGCTCCGCGGTGTTTGAAGATGGCCTGCAGAATGCCGAACGACCAGCGGAAGCGTTGCCGCATCAGTCCGTCCATGTTGACTGGCGCCTCAGTAAAAGCCAGCGCCCGGTCTTCGTAGATCACCCAATAGCCCTGCTCGAGCAGGTTCATGGTGAGGTCGGCATCTTCCGCGACGGTGTTGGTATGGTAGCCGCCGCCCTGCTTCACGGCCTCCGTGCGCCACGCTCCGATTGCTCCGGGAACCACCATCACGACATCAAACAGATCCAGCGCCCGGCGTTCGAAGTTCTGGCTGGTAATGTATTCGAGTGCCTGCCAGCGCGTCCACAGGTTGACGCGATTGCCGACCTTGGCGTTGCCGGCCACGGCGCCAATCTTCGGGTCCGCAAAGTGGGGAACCAGATTGGCGATGGCGTCGTGCGCGATTACGCCGTCCGCATCGATGCCAATGTAGATTTCCTCGGGGGTCTTTTCCAGCCCGAAGTTCAGCGCGTCTGCTTTGCCGCCGTTCGGCTTGGATAGCACCGTCAGCCGACCGGATGCAATGTCCGCTGGATATGCATCGACAGCGGCCCGGTAGGTATTGTCTGTCGATCCGTCGTCGATCACGATGACGCGAATGTTCTTATAGTTCGACATCATGACCGAGCGAATGGTGCGCACGATGACCTTCTCTTCGTTGTACGCGGGGATCAGGACCGCGACTCGTGGCGCATAGTCCGCGCCGGCATAATTCTTTCGTTTGCGGAAGCGGTCGATGATGGCGAAGATTCCGATAATGATCAGCCGCGCGCTCATCAGGATGTCGCCGACGAAGAAGACCGCGATGACGAAATGGTTGAAGAAAGCCCACACCCAGAAGGCGACTGAATCCACACGCGCTTCCCACAGTTGATGCTGGTTTAGCGGCGGCATCACCTCGGCCCGGGTCTTGCCCATTAGCTCCGAGACCGGAACGATCTTGTATCCGCGTGCGCGCAGAGCGTCGATCAACTGGGGCAGCGCGTCCACGGTGGGCTGGCGATTGCCGCCGCCATCGTGCAGCAGGATGATGGACCCCTTCATCCAGGGACGCGTCTTCATGTCCTGCATCTGCTGGAAGACGCTATCGATGATTTCCTGCGGGCTCTTTCGGGGATGCTCGTCCCAGTCGTCGGTGTCGATCTTGTCGCCGACAATTACATAGCCGAGGTTCTGGATGCGGTCCGCCGGCGCTGCCTGGTCGTTGGTATCCGGCTCCTGGTCGATTGAGTACGGCGGCCGGAAATACAGCGGCTGCACGCCCAACTCAGCGGCAAACAGGCGCTCCGTCAGATTCAGTTCGAGATCCACGCTGGCGTTCGTAATTTCGCTGATATCCGGATGCGTGAAGGTGTGATTACCAATCTCATGTCCTTCGCGGTACACGCGCTGCATCAAGCCGATATTGTTCTGCGCCTCTTCACCGATCATGAAGAAGGTCCCGCTAACCTGCTTTGCCTTCAGGATGTCGAGAATCTTCGGCGTCCACGTGGGGTCAGGTCCGTCGTCGAAACTAAGCGCCACTTCATTCGCGTGATATCCGGTTTGGTCGATGGTGTACGAGAGCGGATAAGAGGTCATCGTCTCGGCAGTGACGGAACGGTACCCATCCGGAATTGAGTCGTCATCGTCCATGGTGACGGCACGATGGCCGGTCTGCATCTTGCGGGTAATGTCCAGGATGTCGCCTTCACCCTCGTCATCGACGTCATAACCAGGCTCCACCTGCGCGAGATCCTTGACCGGATCAGCATGGATCGGTCTGTCCCATATGTTCCACAGCGAATTGTCTTCCTGCCCCAACACCCACAGTGAGAACGTCTCAATGCCCAGCGCTCGCGCCGCGCGCATCTGGTTCAACACGGTGACGGCGTCGAGGAACCATACCTGGTGGCGCACGTGCGCGAGGTCGTCATCATAGACAAAGTGGACGTTGAGCGAGTCGGGGTCGAGCTCGATCTGCGCCTCCGCGTCGGCTGCTTCCTGCCACGCATCCTGCGTCGATATCTCGTGCACTTCCAGCACTTTTGGGACAAAATTCTTCGGCATTTTGCCGGGATGTTTCGGATCGACGGGCGGCAGGGACATGGTCCAGTCGTATCCATAACTGCCCAGCGCGCAGATCGCCTTTTCCTTGGGCACCGTCTTCAGCACATTCTTCAGGTTGTCGACGAACCAGTCCTGCGAGGCGATCGGCCCCGGCCCGCTCCCCGTCTGGTGCTCGTCGTAGTTCATCAGCAGAAGGCCGTCGGTATGGTCCGCCATGTACTTCAGGTCAAAATCGTCATCACCCACCGGCGTATTGACATACAGCTTCAGCTTGCGCCCCTGGAAGTCCTGATAAAGCGCCGTCAAGAGCTCCATGTAGCTCTGTTGTGCTTCGCTGGGTATCTCCTCAAAGTCCAGCGATATTCCACGATAGCTCGGGTTCGCAGCCAGGAACTGATCAACTTGTTGGATAAAATGGGCGCGCGCGGCGGGGTTCGTCAGGAAGTCCCCAATCGACGGCATGAACATGTTCCGGATCGGGTCGTAGTTATTGACCAGGGGAAAGATTTCCGGAGGAGTGAGGTCCGTCGCCGCCGAAGCAACCGTACGCGCAACCCGGTTCTCATGATCGACCGCATGAACCCCGCCCTGATCCACCACCGCGAACGGGCGATTGTCCAGCGAGTAGGAGGTAAGCGAGCCGTCGGGCGTCACAATGTGTATCCACTCAGGGAAGAGCAGATCGATCTGATGGATGTGCTGCTTCAGCGACGAGTAGCTCGCCGGGTCGTCTTCAACGTAGTAAGCGGCGCGCAAGCCTTCCCCCGAGTTCAAAATCACGTCGGAGGGTTTGAGGGTAGTCTTGCGATGCGTGGGGCCGTGCGGCTTCTGGCCGCCCCTGGCCGGGGTCGCATCGAGCTGCGGTACCGCGCTAAGGTGAGACGGCTCAGTAGCCAGCAGCAGCTCGGGCAGCGGCGTCATCCGCACCAGGCCGATGATGAATAGCACTCCAACAACGGCGCCGACCAGCGCGACGACATCGAAGATTCGCCGTAGCCGCTTCCAGCGCTTGCGTTGAGGGTCGAAAAAAACCTGCTTCGTCATGTTTCCTTGATTGCCAATACTGAACTATGGTGCCAGTTAGACCTTGCCGCAAACTCACTGGCGCCGGGCGTGCGCACCGGGTTGAGAGACTTCGTTGACACCAGGGTCGCACGGAGAGGGCGAGTTGGAAACATTTGGAAAATTCGTCCCTGCGCAATCGTATGCAGCCCTTCAAACATAGTCAACGCGCTGCGTCCGGAGCGCGTTAGCGTACCCAGTATGATGCTAATAGATGAACAGCGAACGACTCAGGTTCTGGCTCTGGGCTGGCGCAGCCCTGCTGGCTGGTCTGCTCCTGCGCCTGTGGTTTGTCAGCCACATGGCCAGGGTCGTCGGCGACAGCATCGTCTATGGGGAACTGGCGAAGAACCTGCTCCAGCACGGCGGCTACGGTTTCGTTGACAACGGCCCGACTCCAGGCTCCTTCACGCTTCACCCCACACTCATCCGCCTTCCCGGCTATCCCCTTTTTCTCGCCGTCTGCTTCCGTCTCTTCGGCATGGCGCACTACCATGCGGTGCTGAATGTGCAAGTCGCGGTTGACCTGGTCACCTGCTGCCTGGCCAGTGCGCTGGCGGGACGACTGTTTGGTCCCAGCGCCCGGTTGCCCGTCCTGTGGCTCGCCGCGCTATGCCCCTTCACCGCAAATTACACTTCCACCGCACTCGCCGAGACGCTTGTATTCGCCACTATAGCGCTTGCCCTGTATGCCTTTGCGCGCTGGCAGGACGCAGGCATGGGCTACAACCGCTGGCTGTGGACGATTGCCGCTGCGCTTTCCTACTCCATCCTGCTGCGGCCGGAGCAGGGACTACTCGCGGCAGCCATCATGCCGACAATGCTGTGGGCGGCCCTGGCAACTCGCGAACGCCGCAGCCGCCCGCTGCATTCCGCGCTGCCCGTGGTGGCGGCGGCGCTCTGTGCGATTTTGCCGCTGGTGCCCTGGACCATTCGCAACGAGCACTATTTCCATGTCTTTCAGCCGCTGGCCCCGCGCGACGCCAACGATCCCGGCAGCCCGAGCCTGCCCGGTTTCGGCCGCTGGTATTCTGCCTGGGCCATCGACTTCGCGGCTACCGACGAGATCTGCTGGCCCATGGACGGCGAACCGATCGACTTTGCCACGCTGCCGGAAGCAGCCTTCGCCGCCTCGACACCAGCGGCGTCAGAAGACCTGCGCCGACGCACTGCAGCTCTCTTTGCCGACTACAACGCCGGCCTAACCCTGACCCCCGCCATCGATGCCCGCTTCGACGAGCTTGCCACGGAGCTCATTGACGCGCACCCGGTACGCTACTATTTCGGTCTGCACGTCGCCCGCATGCTCGACATGGCCTTCCGCCCGCGTACCGAGACGATGCCAGTCTCCGACGAATGGTGGCAATGGAGCAAGCACCGAGGGCAGACTGCGTTCGCCGCCTCGTACGCCGCGCTCAACCTCGCCTACTTTGGGGCCGCCTTCACCGGCTTCCTCGTCTGGAGGCGTCACGCATGGCTCTCACCCAATTCGCCAGGCTCCGGGCGCGCTTACCGCGAACTCGCCATCGCCATGGCCGCCAGCATCCTACTGCGCGCAGCTCTGTTACTCTTCATCGCCAACTCAGAGCCCCGGTACACGCTCGAGTTCTTCCCCATTTTCTTTGTCTGGATTGGCGCGCTCTTTGCCGGACCGTGGCGGTCGCAGAACAGTGGCCTGGTCGCGGTCGACCAGCCGAGCTAAGCGGTCATCACTTGGATTGGAAGAGCAGCGGGGCGAAGTGGATGAGGTTGTCCTGCCAGACAATCCACGAATGGACGCCAGGCGTCTGCACATAGTCGACCGTCATTCCCTTCGACTTCAGCCAGTCGGCGAGCTTGTGATTGGGCTCGCTCAGCGAATCCTCGGTGCCGCACGAAACCCACAGCAGCCGCAGGTTCGCATCCTTGGGGTTCAGGTTGGCGAGCGCCGGATTGGCAGGGACGCCCTGCGCCGCGGAACTGAGGCCGATCACGTAGGCGAACTTGTCCGTATTCGTCAGGCCGATGGTGAGGCTCTCTTGTCCGCCCATCGAAAGCCCGGCAATCGCGCGGTGGTCGCGATCGTGCGCGACATGATAGGTAGCCTCGACCTGGGGCAGAACCTCCGTGAGCAGTGCCTGCTGGAATCGCTTCAGGTGGTCCGCCGCCAGTGCCGGATCGCGACGCGACTCCGCCGTGCGAACGTAGTTCAGGTCGCCATAGCCAAGCGGCATCACCACAACCATGGGCTTGATCTTTCCCTGCGCCAGCAAGTTGTCGAGGATGTTGTTGGCCTTGCCCACCGCGGTCCAACTGTAGGCACCTTCGTTGAAACCGTGCAGGAGGTAGAGAACTGGATACGGCGCCTTTGCCTTGGAGTCATAACCGGGCGGGGTGTAGACGAAGTAGTCGCTCTCGTTGCCGGGCAGATTCAGGACCACTTTGGACGAGTAGAAATGATGGTGAAGTTCACCGTGTGGAACGTCCGCCGCGTCCCACATCTGGGGCGAGTCGCCGGGGACGATCAGCAGGTTGGTCACATTCTGCCACTTGATCGCGACATGCGGATTCGCAGGGTCCAGACGCGACTCGCCATCGGAGAGAAAGAGGTAGTTATAAATAGCCGGGGGAAGCGGTTGAGTCGTGACCGTCCAGACGCCGTCGGCGCCTTTCTCCATCGCCATGGGCTTCGGCAGATCGCGTATATTCAGCATCACCTTGGTCGCACCGGGATCCTTGTACCGAAACGTAATCGTGTGGTCGGGATGGATCTCCGTGGACTGGTAGTTGATGGGGGGCGCCTGCGCCAGTAGCGCAACCGGTGCGGCGAAGGCGAGAAATAAGGACGCGGCAGAAGCAAGAGGCGATTTCATGCGCGCCAGTGTAGCCTACCGCGCGGACGGTCGTCACCAAGCCGCCCACGGTCCAACGGCTGCAATGGCGGATAATGAAGGAATGCCCTTTCGCTCAGGTTTCGTATCGATCATCGGCCGGCCGAACGCAGGAAAATCTACGCTGCTGAACGCGCTGCTGGGACAAAAGCTCGCGATTGTGACGCACAAGCCACAAACTACGCGAACGCGCATCCACGGCGTGCTCGAGGTGCCGTTGAAGAAAAAGACGAAGGGCGAAGCTGGCCATCCTGCGGCGCAAGTGGTGCTGGTCGACACGCCCGGGGTGCATAAGCCTGAAACGCAGCTCGACCGCCGCATGATGCAGGAGGTGCAGGACGCGCTGGAATCGCGCGACGCCGTCCTGTTTATCGTCGACGTAACCCACCGCCTAGCCAAGGCTGAGGTGCCCGGGGAGAAGATCAAAGCCACTGGCCGCATGGCGATGAGCGCGGCCGAGGACGACTTTGCGCTCTCGCTGGTGAAGCGGCTCGACTGCCCCGTAATCCTGGTGCTGAACAAGATCGACGCAGTGCGCAAAGTTGAATTGCTGCCGTTAATCGCGCACTGGAGCGCACAGCATACCTTCACGGATGTGGTGCCGATCTCCGCGCGCAAGAAGGTGGGCCTCGATATCCTGTTGGACAAGATCGTCGCCGTGCTGCCGGAAGGACAACGTTATTTCCCGCGCGATCAGGTGACAGATCAGCCGGAACGGTTTCTGGTCGCCGAGCTGATTCGCGAAAAGATCCTGATGCTGACCGGCGAGGAAGTCCCTTACGCCACGGCCGTGGTGATCGAGAGGTTCGAAGAGCCGGCCTCCTTGAAGAAGATGAAGGACGGACGGCTGCCCGTGACCAAGATCGCAGCCGCAATCTTTTGCGAACGGACCGGCCAGAAAGCGATTCTGATCGGCAAGCAGGGCGCCATGCTGAAGCAGATTGGAACGTCGGCGCGCAAGGAGATCGAGAGCCTGCTGGGGACGCGGGTCTTTCTGGAGCTGTTCGTCAAAGTCCAGGAGGAATGGCGATCCAGCCGCGGCTTTGTGGAAGAGCTGGACTGGCGACGGCAGTTGGAGCAGATCGCGGCCAAGCAGCAACGAGAAGAATCGTAACGCGTCCTCTGTCACTTTTCCTTTGCCGGCGTGGCCACGCTCGGGACAAGCTGCCGATTGGGATCAACCGCAATCCACGCCATCCCGCCGAGAAGCGCCAGGGCCGCCGCGACCACAAAGGATGTCTCCCAACCAAAGCGCGCTGCCAACCACGGAGTCAGCGAAGCCGTGCACGCGCCGCCAATTTGCCCGCCCATGTTCATCATGCCGGAGACGATGCCGGTGTACTCACCCGCGATATCAGCCGAAGCGGCCCAGAAGTTGCTCTGCGCCAGGTACAGGACGCCAGCTCCGCATGCAAGTACCAGGGCTGCTGTGCGCGCATTGTGCGCCTGCGATCCGAACAATACCAGCGCTGCCGTCGCCGTGAAAGTAATTCCCGGAAGCATGCAGCGGCCTTTACGCAGGCCGAAGCGCGTGCATACCCAATCGTTCGCAACTCCACCCAGCAGGCAGCCCACCGTCATTGCGATGAAGGGAAACATCGCGTAGAGCGCGCTGCTCTTCAGGTTGAGCCCGCGCACGGTCGCCATATAAATGAAGAACCACGCGAAGAACATCCACGCCACATATCCGTAGCAAAAATAGCTTGCCGTGAGAGCCAGAATTCCTCTGCTGCGAACTATCTTCGCCCACGGAACGGCGTGCCTGCCGTAGCTCACAGCATCGTCCTTCCTGGTCAAGCGCCGCCCACCAAGGATTAGCGCCCGTTCCGTATCTCCGACCGCGGGGTGCTCCTCTGGCGTGTCGCGAGCCGCAAGATACCAGATAAGTCCAGCCGCGACGCCTGTGCACGCGCTGAACCAGAAAGCTGCTCGCCAGCCGTGGTGCAGGATGATCGCCGCGACGATCGGCTGCGTCATGCCACCCAAGCCCACGCCGGCAAAGATGATGCCATTGGCCTTCCCGCGCTCCGCAACCGGAAACCAGCGCTCCACAAACTGGCTGGCCGCCGGATACATCATGGCCTCTCCCGCGCCAAGGGAAAAACGCACGGCCACCAGGATAAGCAGTGCGTTGCCGATGTGCGGAGGGATCAGCGCCGTCAGCGAAATGAAGAATCCCCACCAAACTCCCAGCAAAGCAAGCACGCGCCGAGGTCCGAGTCGCCGTGCCAACAGGCCTGCGGGTATTTGGAAGCCTGCATAACCGATCAGGAATGCGCTGAAGATCCAACCCAGCCGGACATTGCTGATCGCGAATTCCTTGGCAATCTCAATCCCGGCAATCGAGATGTTCGTGCGGTCCAGATACGCCACCGCGCTCAGCACCGTCAGCCACAGCACCAGCAAGTAGCGAATCGGCAACCGCGTCCCGGGGGTCGTGGGCGAACTTTCCAACTCAGGCAAGATAAGTCTCTCTCTCAATCTTCAACTTACTGCACGGAGGCCGGCGGCGACGTGCCTCGTACATGCACGCTCCAGACCTTCGCCAAGTGCGATGTTCCTGACGGACCGGCGACCGTCAGCGTCGGTGTGTAGTTGCCTTCTCTGCCCGGCCTGTCTTTGTAGACGTGGATCGGGTTTTGCTCGGTCGAAATTGTTCCATCGCCGAAGTCCCACTTCCAGGATGAGACTTGCCCTTCGGATTGATCTTTGAACGCGACAATCCGCAGGTCAGCATCAACGATCTTGAACGACCACTGTGCATCAATCGGCTTGCGGAACTGTGGCTCCAGCGGCATCAGGCGAAATGCCACCAGGTCAGATGCATTTCCAAAAAACGTCTGCTTGTGCGAAAGGTTCCAGAACTTGCGCTTGTTGGAGTTCGGATCGTTGTAGTCGATCACGGCCCACGAAAGACCGATCAATTTATTCTCCGTCAGCACACTCTCGACCGCGCGTTCTGGTCCTTCGCACCCGGCGTAATCAAATGGCGTAATCCAGAACTCCAGAATCAGCTTTCCCGACTGGCCAGGCTTGAAGTTGTAGTTGATCGCATGATTCGCGTAAGGGAGTTCCTTGGTGTACTGCGCGCACCCCCAGTCCATCGTCCAGTCTTTCCCTTCGGCGGGCGTAAAGATGTGGTAGTTCTGCGCATGCGTGCCTTGCTGCGCGTAGTACGCGTCGGAACTACTGATCCGCGGATCGAGCTTGGACATATCTCCGACCGCTGCGGGCGACCACACGTCGCGGTGATACATGTCGATCAGCGGACCGCCGGAAAGATCGCCATCCACGACGACCTCGAAGATGTCGTTATGCAGATCGGGACGCGAGAAGTCCCAATAGCCCTTGGACGCTTCATAGAGAAAGTAGAGCCGGTTCAGCCCTTTCACCCAGCCGACTTTCACCTTGACATCTAAATCCTTCGGATCGCGATTCGTGCCATGCCCTCCCGGCGCTTCGGTATCTTCAAGCTGGTCCATACCGATGGCGTAACTGTCCGGCACCATGGCCCAGTCGTCATCATTCCCATCGATCCGCGGAATCATGTTCGGCGGGAACTGGAATACTTTGAAGGTGACTTCCGGCCTTTCGAGTGCACTCGCGGGAAAAATCAGCAACAGCAAAACGCACAGAACCAGCCGGGATCGAAACATCGAAACGCCTCCTCCTTCTTCGCGCGATTGAGGCAGATCAGCGATCGATCCGCTTCGTCATCTTGTCCAGCGCATCGCGGTCGATCGGATAACCCAGTCCAGGCGCGGTTGGAGCCAGAACATAACCCTCTTCGTTGACGCGGAACTTGTCCTTGTACTCGGGTCGGTCCGCATACTCAGCCGGGAACGGCATCTCGAACCACCAGGAGTTCGGCAGCGCAAGCTCCACGTGGAAATGCAATGCCATATCCGGAACGTTGCCCCAGTTGTGCGGCGTGCATTCCAGCCCATGCGCATCCGCCAGCAGGCCCACGCGCATAGCCCCCGAGATTCCGCCCACATTGTCCGCGATCAGGCGAACCACATCGAGCGCGTCCTTTTTGATGTAGTCGGCGAAGTCCGCGATGGAGTAGATGAACTCGCCCACATGGATGGGCAGATTGAGCGCCGCGCACAACTGGATCAGCCCTTCCTGGTCGGTTGTGCGGATCGGATCCTCAAACCATGCATAGTTCAACTCATCCAGCAGCCGCCCGACCGTCATTGCCTCTTCGCGGTTATAACGCTGAACCGGATCGTGCATGAGGACAAACTCGTCGCCCACCGCTTTGCGCACTTCGCGAATCTCCTCCATGTGTCCGATGTAGGTCGGAATGGCTGGTCCAGTCGCGTGCTGTCCTCCGCCGGGATGGATCTTGTACGCTCTGAATCCCTGGGCCTTCGCTTTCAGAACATCAGGCACATAGTCTTCGACCGTAGGCAGATGTTGCGAGCTAGCGTACGCCATCAGGCGGTCCTTCGTCGGCATTCCGCCCGAGAGAATCTTGTAAATCGGACGGTCGACGGCCTTGCCCAGAATGTCCCACATGCAAACGTCGGCTGCAGCCGTGTAGTAATTCGGCCATGTGCCGCCACCGCGGGTCGAGAGTCCCGAGCCTTGCAGCGCTGGCCCTTCGAAGGCAGAATGTGCTCCCGGGTTCGCGCCGGCCGCGCCAAAGCCAGGCGCCACGAACGCACCTCCGCGCCCGCCGGCCTGTCCGGCTCCCCGAGTCGGTGCTCCATCAAACCCGCCCGGTCCCTTCATGCCACTGGTCGACGTCAGTGTCGGCAGCAGGTCCATGATGTTCTTCCCCACCAGCGCTGGCTTGGCCCATGCGAGCCATCCCGGAGTGGCATTGCGGTCGCCGATGGTGTAGTTGCCCTCGATCCCACTGTTCGTCACGATCGACAGTAACTCGCCCGTCTCCGGACTGTTCAGCTTATGGATGCTGCTGATGTCGGTGACATAAACCTTTACTTCCTTGATCGTCAGGTCAGGCAGGTCTGCCGGCTTGACGCCTACCGACTGAGCTGCGGCGGCAATCGGATTGGTGACCGCGGAGAGTCCGGCTGCGGCAAATCCAGCGGAAGCACCAAGAAAACTGCGGCGTGATAGATTCTCGTTCACTTTTCTTCTCCCTTATATTTCGCGTCCCATCGATTGCACTCTCATCTGCCGCGAATATCACGGACCTTCCGGCAGAGCGAACGACAGAATGTTTCCCCCGGATGCAATGGATACATACTGCCGTCCGTCCACTTCGTACGTCATCGGCGAGGCCTTGATGAAATGATTGGTCTCTAAGTGCCAGAGATACTTGCCCGTTCGCGCATCGACCGCAGCAAAGCCTCCGCTGCTTTCGCCAAAGAAAACCAATCCACCGGCGGTCGTCAGCACACCTGCATAGTTCGACTGCACGGGACCCGGCATGTCGATCTGCCACTCGGCCTTGCCTGTCTCTACGTTGAACGCGCGCAGAATCTTCTTCGCCGGGTCCGCCGGGTCGGAGTATCTGCCGTACCCTCCATCTTCCGCCTTGCGATAGTAGCCACAGTCCTCCACCGTCATCACGTAGTAGAGGCGAGTGGAAGGATTGTACGCCGTGGAATACCAGTTTGTGGCGCCCCTAACCGGCGGGCACGTCAGCACCGGCTGATCGCTGGTCTCGTTGGCCGGAAGCAGTTCCGGCTTCCAGGTCTGCTGATTGATGCCGCTCGCCCAGGTCAGCTTATCCACCATCTTCGTGGCCAGCAGCGGCTTGCCTGTCGTGCGATCCAACACGTACAGAAAACCATTGCGGTTTGCGTGAAGCAGCAGCTTGCGGTCCTGACCCTTCCACTTCGTATCTACCAGGACAATCGGCTGATTCGCGTCCCAGTCGTGTAGGTCATGGGGCGTGTACTGGAAATACCAAAGCAGTTTGCCCGTCTTCGTATCGAGTGCGAGATCGCTGTTGGTGTAGAGATTGGCCCCTGCTCGCTCGTCACCGTCGGTATCGGGATGGGGATTGCCCACGGGCCAGTAGACGACACTTCCGTCCGTGTCGGCGCTGCCCGTGGTCCAGGTCGCTCCGCCGCCGAGCCCAAGCGCCGAGCCCTTCCACGTATCGGCAACTGGCCCGGTATCGCCCGGCTTGGGAATGGTCATAAACTTCCACGCCAACTCCCCCGTGGCTGCCTTGTAGGCGGCGACAAACCCGCGAATCCCGTTGTCGCCTCCACTCACACCGGTAACCACCAGATCGCCCACCACCAGCGGAGCAGCTGTCCCGCCGAACTGCCCAGCCGCGCCCTCTGGCGTATCCACATCCCACAACAGCGCGCCCGTCAGGCGGTCCAGCGCGATCAAGTGCGCATTGTCGGTGAGATAGAAAACGCGATCGCCCAACACCGCAACTCCGCGATTCACGCCGATGGCAGCGTCGCCCGAGATCGACGCGCCAGAGCTCTTGGGACGTTCGTACCGCCAGATCTCGCGACCGGTCTTCCCGCTTAGCGCGAACACCTGGTTATTCCCAGTCACATACATCACGCCGTCGACGACAACCGGGGTCGTCTCCAATCCAGAGAAGCTAATCGGGTACGTCCACTGCAATCGGAGCTTGGAGACGTTGCTCCCATTGATCTGATCCAGAGGGCTGTTCCGATTCCCGTCCAGAGTCCCGTTGTAGTTCGGCCAGTTCCCTTTCGCCGGGTGCATCACTGCTTCGATCTCCGGCTTGGCGACTGGAGATGCGTCCTCCTTCAGCGCTCCAACGCCGACCCCGTTCAGCGTGCTCAGATAAGCCAGCAGATTGCGCTGCTCCTCCGCCGTTCCGTGAAACGCGGCCATGGCAGATTGTTGATCCTGCACAACGGACTTGTACTCACTGTCGACCAGCGGGTGCAGCGTCCCATCCTTCGTCTGCAGCACCACGTCGTGACTGCCTTGGGCGCGCAGGAAGCCGTGCAACGTAGTGCCATCGTTCAGGACGATCGAGGCCGTGGCATACCCCGGCGTGATGCTCGCGCTCGGATTCGCCAGCACCTGCTGCATGCTTGCCAGTCTCATCCTACTGGCAATGTTCGAAAGGTCCGGCCCGTTCGACGCTCCCCGACCACGCACAACGTGGCAGGTCGAGCACTGGCCGCTTCCGAAAAAGATCGCCTCGCCCGCCTTCGCATCGCCCTGGGCCGGCGCCGCCGACGCCGTCGCGTTCAGCGATCGGATGAAGCGAACGAGCTGGTCGATGTCCGCTGGGGGCAAAGGAAACGCCGGCATCCGGCCCTTGCCCTTCTGGATCACGGTCGCAATGTCGCTGTCCGACATGCTGTGCAGGCTCGCGGAACCAACCATAGTCGGCGCGCGGTCCGTGCCCTTCGCATCCGATCCATGACACAGCGAGCACGTTCGCTGGAACTGCGGCGGCGCATTCATCGCTTGCGCCCACACCTGATGCGCCGGCGCTCCCGCAAGGAGGCCAGCCCCCACAACCCACAGTAATACCGATCGCATAGTAAGAATTCGCTTGTTCACGAGAGAGATGGAGGCCTGGAAACCGAGCGGGAAGGTCATAGTAAGAATCTAGCAATTCATTGGAGCAAAGCATCTGCGCAGACACGCACGTAGCGCAGATTTTAGGATTCTGTAATCGGCGAAACGCAATTTCATCCGCGTAGGTAGGGCTTTAGATAAGCATTCAGCGCGTCGCGAACATCCTTCTTGTCGGCCTCAGTCATCGGAGCCTGCGACGCTCCGCCAGCACCCATGCCAGGCGTGGGGCGCGACTTAGTGTCTTCCTTGAAGATGCCGCGCGCGACCATCACATAGCGGTCGGCATTGGTCACGGTTGAGAATCCTTGAATCCGGCTGAACATATCGAAAGACTCGCGCACCTTGCCTGCCTCGTACAACTCCCACGCCTGCTGGAATACGTCGGCCATCCCGACCGTCGGACAGAACCCCGTAAAGCCGAGTCGCATCTCATCCATCATCTGGCGAACGCCTTTGCCGGCGAACACCGCCAGTTTGCCGTCCGTCTTCGCTCGAAGCTCTGTGACACGCTTCAGCGGATCGCCCGCCTCGTCCTTCACCACGCGGATAGTCGGAATCGACTTGAACATCTCAACCACCAGGTCCACTGGCATGTCTCCGATGGTCTGGACGAACAGAGGCAGGTCGGTCGCAGATCCGATAGTCTTATAAAATTCCATGATGGCCGCGTTATCTCCGTCGGGAGGCAGCGAGCAGATCGCGTCCGCGCCATGGGCCGCAGCGTGCTTGGCAAACGCCACCGCGCCGGCCAGGTCCTTGCCCTGCGTCTGCACGCCGATCACAATCGCCGTCTTGCCGCCCTTGCCCGCGGCTATCATTGACTCCGCGCCGGCAAAGCGCTCGTCGGTGGACAGCGTCGACCATCCACTTGCGATCTGCGGCCAGATCAGCCCCGGAACGCCTCCCCGGTTGCAGAACTTCACCTCGTTATTCAGGCAGTCGAAGTCGAGCTTATTGTCCTGCGTAAACGGCGTGGATGCGATGGGAAACAACCCGCGGAAAGGTTTCCCCGCGGCCGGAGGAAGCGCGGCCAGGCTGAATTTTGAGAACGCCGCGCCCGCTGCCACCGATCCTAGCGTCTTCAGCAGGGTTCTGCGGTCCATCTCGGGCGTATGCAGTACCATAGGTTTTCCTCGTGAGGTTCGGGTACTTTGATACACGGCCCGTGTTTCAAATGTCAAACAAGTTGCCGATTGACTTTCGGCCTCCAATCATCGACGCCCCGGGAGGGCTCATGAATCGTAGATCGTTCCTTCGATCCGCCAGTGGGGTGATGGCTCAGCCATTGCTCCATTCGGCCATTCCAGCATCGTCAAGCCTGCTCTTCGCTGCCCAGCAAAATGCTGCAAAGAAAGCCGCTTCCAAATCTCCTCAAGTCGCGGCCGACCACTCTCTGACCATCAAACCCTGCACCCTCGAGATCTCTCCCGGCGTCAACATCAAGACCGTCGCCTACAACGGCCAGGTTCCCGGCCCGCTACTGCGCCTCCGCCAGGGCGTGCCCGTCACCATCGACGTAACCAATGCCACTGAAACCCCCGACATCGTGCACTGGCACGGGCTGACAACCGACTCGCTGAACGACGGCGCCATGGAAGAAGGCTCGCCCATGATCCCCCCCGGCGGGCACCTGCGGTACAGCCTCACGCCGAACCCCACCGGATCGCGCTGGTATCACACCCACACCGGCTCCGGCGCGAACCTCGGCATCGGAGCTTACACCGGCCAGTTCGGGTTCCTGCTGATCGACGGCCCAGGCGATCCCGGCCACTACGACCAGGAGGTTTTTCTGGCGATCCACCATTGGGAGCCGTCCTTCGTCCCCATGGTTGAAACCATGCAGGCCCAGTCCGCGAACCATCCGATGACCTCGGGCTCCGACGTCGGCTACCAGTACGCCAGCATCAATCAGCACCGGCTGGGCGCCGGCGAACCGCTCCGCGTGAAGCAGGGCCAGAAGGTGCTGATGCGCCTGCTGAATGCGAGTGCCACCGAGAACGTCGTTCTCGCGCTGCCCGGTCACACTTTTAAGGTCGTCGCAATGGATGGCAATCCTGTTCCTAATCCGAAAGAAGTCGAAGCACTGTCGATCGCCGTCGCCGAGCGCGTCGACGCGATCGTCGAGATGAAGTCGCCGGGAGTCTGGGTGCTGGGTTCAACGCTGGAGAAAAGCCGCCAGATGGGCCTCGGCATCGTGGTGGAATACGCCGGCAAGTCAGGGCCGCCAGTTTGGAAAGATCCGCAGATCGTTCCGTGGGATTACGCGCAGTTCGCGAGCAGCTCGGCCGCCGCAAAGCCCGACGAAACCATCATGCTTGCCCTGATGGACCTCGGTCCTCAGAAGGACTCCAAGTTCGATACCTGGGCCATCAACGGCCTCTCGTGGCCCGACATTCCGCCCATCAAAGTGCAACAGGGCAAGCGTTACCGCCTTACCTTTCAGAACGCCTCGGGCGACCAGCATCCGATGCATCTGCACCGGCACACCTTCGAGGTCGTCAGCATCGGCGACAAGAATATCAGCGGTCTGAAAAAAGATGTCGTCAACGTATTGCCGCTGGACACCGTCGCCGTTGATTTCGTAGCGGACAATCCCGGCGACACTCTGCTGCACTGCCACATGCAGTTGCATATGGATTTCGGCTTCATGCAACTCATCAAATATGCAACCTAAACAAGAACGCTCCTGAATCTAGGTCACAGGCGATGGATTGAACAGCGCGTACTCGTTGTGCAGACCCCAACGGTCCGCCCACGTCTGCTTGCGACCGCTGGCCACGTCCAACACCATCTGGAAGATCTGCGCCCCCACCTGCTCGATGGTCGCGTCACCGGTCGCAATCGTGCCCGCGTCCACATCAATCAGATCGACCCACCGCTCTGCCAGCGAAGTCCGCGACGCGACCTTGATCACCGGAACCATCGCCAGCCCATACGGCGTGCCGCGCCCCGTGGTGAAGATGTGCATGTTCATCGCCGCGGCCAGTTGCAGCGTCCCGCAGATGAAATCGCTCGCTGGTGTAGCTGCGAAGATGAGTCCCTTCTTCGTCACCCGCTCGCCAGGGCCAGTTACCCCCGTAATCGCACTGGTGCCTGCCTTCGCAATTGACCCCAGCGCTTTCTCCACGATGTTCGTCAACCCTCCGCGCTTGTTGCCCGGACTCGGGTTGGCGCTGCGGTCCACGCCGCCGCGGTCCAGATACTCGTCGTACCATGCCATCTCGCGGACCAGGTCGCGCGCCACCTGCTCATCCGCCGCGCGTGCCGTCAGCAGATGGATGGCGTCGCGCACTTCCGTCACCTCGGAGAACATCACGGTCGCACCCGCGCGCACCAGCATGTCCGACGCGTAACCCACCGCAGGATTCGCCGTTACGCCGGAAAACGCGTCGCTGCCGCCACACTGCAACCCCACCACTAGGTCCGACGCCGGCCGCGTCACCCTCGTCCTACGATTCAACTGCGCCAGCCGCTTCTCCGCCAACTCCATAATCGCGGCTACGATCTCGCCAAAGCTGTGGTGCTGCTCATCCTGCATGCGGACAACATAGGGAGCCGCAACGAGAATCGGCAGTGTATTTGATGGCAGTAGGCGCACCGGCTGTAGTTTCTCGCACCCCAGGCTCACCACCATCGGCGCGCCGCCGAGGTTAGGGTTCAGGCTCAGGTTGCGCAGCGTTCTGATCGGAATCTCCGCGTCTGGCGCGTCGATCGCCACGCCGCAGCCGTAGTTATGCGTCAGAGCAATCACGTCGTCCACATTGGAATACCGCGGCAAAATCTCTGCCTTGATGCGCCTCACCGCGTAGTCCACCGTCGCGGCCACACACTGCACAGTGGTCGTGATGCCAAGAATGTTCTTTGTTCCCACGGACCCGTCGTCGTTCAGAAAACCCTCGAACGTATAGCCCTCCAGCGGCGGCATGGGAGTCGGCACAGCGGTGGCAAGCGGCAGGTTCTCGAGCGGCGGGGCGAGCGGCATCCGCATCCGCTCCTCATGCACCCAACTGCCTCGCGCAATGTCTTCCTTCGCATATCCAATCACCGATCCATAGCGCAGAATCGGCTCGCCCGCTGCGATGTCGACCAACGCCACCTTGTGCGCCTCAGGAACATCCTCCACCAGCGTCAACCCCGAATCGAACTGCGTCCCGGCTGGCAAACCGCCTTCGTTGACAAGAATCGCCACCGTATCCAGCGGACTCACCTGCACATACAGCGGACGCAGCTTCACTTCGGTAGACATGCAATATTCCTCTTACGGCTGTTGCAACTTCCCTTCAACCAGCCGCCACACATGCAGCGGGTTCGCATCTTGTAATGATTCCGGTAACAAATTCGCGGGGAAGTCCTGATAACAGACTGGTCGCAGGAATCGCTCGATGGCCATCGCCCCTACCGAAGTCACACGGCTGTCGGAAGTCGCCGGCGACGGGCCGCCATGCACCATCGCATACGACACCTCAACGCCTGTCGGAAATCCATTCACCAGCAGCCGGCCGGCCTTGCGTTCCAGCATCGGCACCAGCACGCGCGCCAACTCCGCGTCATCGTCCCCCATGTGGAGCGTCGCCGTTAGCTGTCCGTTGATGTGCGCCGCCACGGCGATCAGCTCGTCCACATCGTCGCATTCAATCAGCAGCGCCGCAGGTCCGAACACCTCCTCCAGCAGCTCCGGCGACTGGATGAAGTGGCGTGCATTCACTCCGAAGATCATCGGCTGCCCCGCGTAGGAACCGCGCGGCGCCTCACTGCCCGCAGACAAGCTGCGAATCCGCCCGTCACTCGACCACCTGGCGGTTCCTTCGCAATACGCGCGATGGATGCCCGAGTTCAGCATCGTTGTCGCCGTCTTCGCCTCAACCGCTGACTGCGCCGCCGCGCGGAACCGCTCAAAATCAGGGCCCGCGACGCCAATCACGATACCCGGCTTGGTGCAGAACTGCCCCGTCCCCAGCGTCACCGAATCGATCAATCCTTGCGCAATCTTCTCCGCCCGCTCCGCCAGCGCCGCCGGCAAAAGGAACACCGGATTGATGCTACTCATCTCCGCGTATACCGGGATCGGAACCTCGCGCGCCGCGGCTACCGCAACCAACGTGCGGCCCACGCGCCTCGATCCGGTAAACCCAACCGCCTGGATAGCCGGATGCTTGACCAGTTCCTCGCCCACAGTGCTCCCGCCGCCAACCAGCAACGAAAATACACCCTCGGGGAGGCCGCAGTCCTGCACGGCCTTTTGCACCACGCGTCCTATCAACTCCGACGTCCCTAGGTGCGACGAGTGCGACTTCGCTACCACCGGACAGCCCGCCGCCAACGCTGATGCGGTATCGCCACCCGCAACCGAAAATGCCAGCGGGAAATTGCTGGCGCTGAACACTGCAACCGGCCCTAGCGCAATCTTCTGCGAGCGCAGATCGGCGCGCGGCAATGGCTTGCGTTCCGGCATCGCACGGTCGATCGTCGCATTCAGCCAGCGGCCCTCGCGCGCCAGCGAGGCAAATAGCCGCAGCTGCGCGACGGTGCGAGCCCGCTCTCCTTCCACGCGTCCGCGGGGCAGGCCAGACTCGCTGATCACCCGCTCCACCAGCACATCGCCCAAATCTAGAATGCCCTGCGCGATCGTCTCCAGCAGGCGCGCCCTCTCTTCCAGGCCGGCCGCGCGATACGGATTGAACGCAGCCTCCGCCAGCGAGCACGCCGCGTCTACATCCTTCTTAGACCCCTCGCCGAATGCAGGCTCCAACTCCGCGCCGACCGCCGGATTCACCGCATGAATCACGCTCTCGGTCCCGCGCACCGAGCGCGATCCGATCAGCATATCGCCCGTCACGTTCATACCCGTACTCTTCAGCTCCGCGACATCCATAACTAAACTCCTCATTCCGCTACGAGACCAAGCAGGGCCGCTTCGGATCGAACCGCCAGCCCGGCACCAGGTACTGCATCGCCCTGGCATCGTCCCGTGCTCCTGATTCCATCGTATTGTAGAGCGCGTGCGCGTGCGCGACCTGCTCCATATCCACCTCGATGCCGAGCCCCGGTCCCGCCGGCACATCGATCTTCCCGTCCACAATTCGCAGCGGCTCTTTCGTTAGCCGCTGCCCGTCCTGCCAAATCCAGTGCGTGTCGATCGCTGTGATCCTGCCCGGTGCAGCCGCAGCCACATGCGTATACATCGCCAGTGAAATATCGAAATGGTTGTTCGAGTGCGATCCCCAGGTCAACCCCTGCTCGCGGCAAAACTGCGCCACGCGCACCGAGCCCTGCATCGTCCAGAAGTGCGGATCGGCCAGCGGAATATCGATCGCATTCAATTGCACCGCGTGCTTCAACTCGCGCCAGTCGGTTGCCACCATGTTCGTCGCCGTGGGCAGGCCCGTCGCCTGGCGAAACTCCGCCATGATCTCTCGCCCCGAGAAGCCCTTCTCCGCGCCGCACGGATCCTCCGCATAAGCCAGCACATCGCGCTTGCCCTCGCACAGCCGGACCGCCTCCTCCAGCGACCACGCTCCATTCGGGTCAAGCGTAATGCGCGCATCAGGAAATCGCTCGGCCAACGCGGCAACGGCCTCAATCTCGCGCGCCCCTTCCATCACTCCGCCCTTCAGCTTGAAGTCTCGAAACCCGTAACGCGCATACGCCGCCTCGGCCAGCCGCACCACTGTCTCCGAAGTGAGAGCCTCATCATCGCGTAGCCGCAGCCACGCATCGCTTGCACCCGCATCGTTGCGGTATGGCATGTCGGTCTTCCGGCGATCTCCAACAAAAAAGAGATATCCCAGCACGTCGACGCTCGACCGCTGCTGCCCTTCGCCCAGCAGCGCCGCAACCGGAAGTTGCACAAACTGCCCCAGCAAATCCACCATCCCCGACTCAATCGCCGTCACCGCGTGCACCGTGGTCCGCAGATCGTAGGTCTGCAAGCCACGCCCCTCGGTATCGAACTCCGCAAACTGCGCGTGGACCGCCTTCAACACCTCGTTGTACGCGGCCAGCGGCCTGCCCACGACCAGCGCCCTCGCCTCTTCCAGTACGCGGCGAATCTTCTCTCCGCCCGGCACCTCGCCGACGCCTGTGTGTCCGGCGTCGTCGGTCAACAGAACCAGGTTGCGCGTGAAGAATGGCCCATGCGCGCCGCTCAGATTCAGCAGCATCGAATCCCGCCCAGCCACAGGAATCACCTGCATGCCTGTCACCAGCGGTGTCGGTTCGCGCCCGATCATCGCTTCAATCCGGGTCACACGTCACCTCCAAAGCGCATTACGCCGCCGTCCGAAGCTCGACCCGCTTGATGTCGCCCACAATCACGACATAGCTGAAGATTGCGACCAGCGCCGTAGCGCCAACAAATACCAACGCGTCATTGAACGACCCTGTCTTCGCCACCAGGAACCCGATCACGGTCGGCGTCGTAATGGTCGATAGGTTGCCAAACAAATTGAACACCCCTCCATTCACTCCCACCAGTTCCTTAGGTGATGTATCTGCAATGACCGTCCAGCCCAGCGCCCCAAAGCCCTTACCAAAGAACGCCAGCGACATCAACGCCATCACGACCGCCTGGGCCTGGGTGTAATTGCACGCGATCATGGTTAAGGAGAGCAGCATTCCCATTACGATGGGTAGCTTCCGCGCAAACGTCAGCGAGTGGCCCCGGCGCAGCAGCCAGTCGGAGAAAACTCCCCCGAGAATCCCGCCGCCGAAACCGCACAATGCTGGCAATGCCGAGGCGAACCCAGCCTGCAAAATCGTCATGTGCCTCTGCTTCACCAGGTACGTGGGAAACCACGTCAGGAAGAACGTAGTCAGCGTGTTGATGCAGAACTGTCCGAGGTAAATTCCCACGAGCATTCGCTGGCCCAGCAGTTGGCGAAACGTCGCCCACGTTAGCGGATTGCGCCGTTGCCCGGTAGCGCGGTCGACATGAACCAGCCCGCCCCCGCTCTCAATGCAATCAATCTCCGGCCGCGAGATCAACGGATGTTCGCTTACGTTGAAGACCACCTTCCACCAAACCAACGCAAGCAACAGCCCGGAGATTCCCATGCAGTAGAAACAGCTGCGCCACCCATAATGGGTTGTAAGCCATCCAAACAGCGGCCCAAAGGCGACCAGGGAGAAATATTGCGAGGCATTGAATATGGACGAGGCGCGACCGCGTTCAGCCGTCGGGAACCACGCGGCAACGATACGCCCGTTGCCCGGAAACACCGGGGACTGGACCAACCCAGAAACCAGGCGTAACCCGAAGATGATACTGAAAATCATCGCTTCGGGCGCATAGCCGGCAAGTCCGATCAGGACAGAACAAATGGACCACGCGACGATGCTGACGCCATACACACGTTTGGAGCCAAACCGGTCGAGCAGTCCTCCCGACGGTAACTGACCAGCCACATACGCCCACCCAAAGCCTGAAAGCAGCCACCCCATTTTCACCGGATTCAGCGCGAGCGCCTTCTGCATGGCCACGCCCGCAACTGCCAGCGCAGCGCGATCGCCATAGCTGAAACAACTCGCGACAAACAGCATCGCCACAATCAGGTACCGGATATGCGTAGCCTTCTGGGCCAGCAGCGATTTATCGGGTCTGCTCACTTCCGTCCCGCGATCAATCTACCCAACGCGTCCATCTCATCCGTATCCAGATCGGTCAGCGGCGACCGCACCGGCCCCGCGGGCCGCCCCACCGCACGCATACCTGCCTTCACAATCGACACCGCGTAGCCCTTGTGGCGATTGCGAATGTCGATGTAGGGCAGCACAAACTCGCGCAGTTCCCTGAAGACGAAGTCGTGATCGCGCCGCCGCACCGCCGCATAAAAGCTCTGCGCAAACTGCGGCAAAAAATTGAAGATTGCCGACGAATAAGTGGTCACACCCATCTCCAGGTAAGGCAGAGCAAATGTCTCCGCTGTGGGCAGTCCGCCAATATACGTCAGCCGGTCGCCCATGCGCGCGTAGATTCGAGTCATTAGCTCGATATCTCCAAGCCCATCCTTGAAGCCCACCAAGTTTGGGCATCGCTCGCAAATTCGCTCGAGCCACACCTCATTCAAGATCGCATTGTCGCGATTGTAGAAGATCACGCCCAGCTTGGTTGACGCGCACACTGCCTCAACATGCGCCGCCAGCCCCGCCGGATCGGCATTGATCAGATATGGAGGGAACAGCAGAAATCCATCCACCCCAGCGGCCTCGCCCGCCCGCGCAAACTGCTTTGCCATCGCCGTGCCGTATCCACAACCGGCCACCACAGGTACGCGCTGGCTCGTCTGCTCGACCGCCGCGGCAACCACCACCGAGTATTCTTCAAGCGTGAGCGAAAAATACTCGCCCGTGCCGCCCGCTGCAAACAAACCCGCCGGCTTGTACTCCAGCAGCCAGTCAATATGGCCGCGATACGCACTCTCATCGAAAGCGAAGTCGTTCGTGAAATGCGTTACCGGGAACGAGAGCAGCCCCGATCCGATCTTCGTTGCAAACTCTTCCGGCAACATCCGGGTCATAGTATTCCTTCAATCGAAATCGTGCGATCGTATGCGCAAACTATAAAGAACCGGATGAAGCCGGCACAAGCTGACCCATTTCTATTGCCCCGTCAACTCGTAGTGTCCTGCGTGGTTCAGCGTGACCGCAGCCCGCTGTCCCCCTTCCGTGATAGCACTCGCCGTCACGCCGCCATTCAGAATTACATGTAGCGTTGGAGACCCCATCGGCACCAGCACCTTCGCCACCACGCCCTCCGGTACGTCCACAGCAATCGTCATTCCCTTCGAAGTCTTCTTCGCATCCACCTTCAGCAGCCCATGGGGAGTTGGCTCGGAGCCCTTCGCCCAATCCAGATCGACCAGGTCCGGCCGTATGTCTACCGTGCTAAATCCCGCGCCCGTCGGCTGAATTCCCAGCACCTGCTCCATCATCCACGCGGTCGGTCCTGACGACCATCCATGCGCCAAACTCACAAAGTAACCAGAGCGGTTGTCCGACTGCAGTGACGAATGAAAATCCTCGCGATACCAGCTTGGGTCATACGCCTCCCAGAAACTCGTCGCGCCCTCGGCCACCATGCCTCCCCAGTACGTACGAATCCACTTCAGCGCCTGCTCGCGATGCCCCATCTCGGCCATCGCACGAATCACGTAGTAGTTGTAGTACGGCGAGAGGATCAGGCTATTGGTGCCGCGCGTTCCCACCTGCGACAGCACATTCTTCCAGATAGCCTCATACTGCTCCGGCTGCGCCGCACCGCCGATCACCGCAGCCGCGTTCGTCTGCCAGCGCGGCCCGAAGGCTCCGGTGCTCGCATCCAGAAGATACTTTTGCGCACCCGCTTCGACTTCCGCGGCCCGCGCCTCATACTTTGCCGCATTCGCCGTGTCGCCCAACTCACGCAGCATCCACGCGGCCTCGCGATACGCACGATAAAACTCCAGAGTCGTCGCCCGTCGCGTCTCCGGCGTATCTCCGTTCAGATCCGGCGACCAATCAACGTAAAGCCAGACATTGCTCTTGTTTGCATATATATTCCGCGCGTCGAACTCCTTATCTACGTACTCCAGCAACTGCACCATCCGAGCATGTTCGCGCTCCAGGAATTCCTTGTCGCCGGTGTGCCGGTAGTAGTCCGCTACGCCCGTAAACCAGAACGACGAATACCCCGGAATTCCGTTCACGTGTTGGTCCACCGGTGCCGGCCCAATCAGGCGATCCAACGTATCCTCCATCAGTGGCCGTTCGCCGAACACATCCTCAATCACTCGCCCGCTCACATCCGTATCGCCCATCCAGCGCCCACGGTCGCGCTTGCTCGCATCCCACACCCCGTCCTGCATGCACAGATGCGCGGTGTACGCGCCCATCTCCCAGATGCGATTCAGCAACGGGTCCGACGACTCGAACGACCCTTCATACTTCACCGGATAATAAATGTCGTCCACGCGAATCGCCTTGAATCGCATCTCAGGCCCGCCATCCACAAACCGGATCTTCACGTAGCGAAACGCCGTCTTCGGTCCGTGCCCCGTGCCATGCGGAGCGATCGTCAGCTGATTCACGCCGAGATACGGTGCCTTCATCGCTTCCGACTCCGACTCACCCATCTGCACCGTTACCGTCACCGGCGTATCACTATCCGATACCAGCTCAACCCTCCCGGTAAGTTCACGACCGAAGTCGAGCACCACGCTGGGCGCCTCTTCATCCGTCAGCCGCACTGCGGGAAGCCGCACTCCGAACTCGCCCGCACCACCGGTCAGGTTTGCAAGATTCACCATGCCGCCCCGTCCCGCGTAGTGCGCCAGAATCCCGCTGGCTGGAATCGGCGTGTGCGCCAGGTAGCCCGAAATCCCGTCGTAGCCCGGCCAGTCATACAACCCTGCATCCGCGTTCCACTGGAACAGCTCCACCGAACTCTCGATGCTGCCAATGCTCTGCACCGTGGGCCACTTCGCATCATCGAACGTCACCCGCTGCCAGCCCTCCGGCACGCTCGCAGCGCTCTTCCACTGCTTGTCGCTGATCAGCAACACCGGCCCGTTCACCCAATCCGGCCCGGCCACAATCTTCGTCACCATCACCTGTCCGAACGTCTGCTGCCGCACCAACGCGCTGTTCGCAAATCCCGTAACGCCCCGTCCGCGCACTGCCTCAATCGCAATCGTGTTCGCGCCCGCCTGCAGGTACTTCGCCACACTTAGCCCGAACACATGCATTCCCAGGGGCGAAGTAACATCGCTCTCAACATGCTCCGCCAACATGCCGTTCAGCCACACGTCGACGCTGCGCGGCCCTGCAACATAGAGCGTTGCCTCGCGTGGCACCACATCCACATTGAACGTCCGGCGGAAGTAGTGCGGCTCAATCCGTTCGTCCGCCTTGGGACGCGTGTATAGAACTTTGTCGTTCGCATTGGCATCGTTTGCCGTCCAGATGTACTCTTCCGCGACCGGCGTATGCACGCTGCTCTCCAGCACAGGCAGCGCAATGTCCCGCGTCGGATCCAACGGCTCAACCGTGCTCGGCGTCAGCACTTGCGTCAACGGCAGGTCTTGCGCGCACAAAACGCCTGCTCCCAGCATGACCATAAGCCCAAAGCGCCAACTCAATCCAGCAACTCTCATCCGCCTCACCGCCATCGCTCGTTCTTAAAACAGTCTCGTCTTATACGTAACTAATTCGCCGTTGGGCAACGGCATCTTCGCGCCACTTCCACTTTTCTCACTCAGCCTCGCGAAAATGAAACAACCCTGCAGTCGCCCGATACACCACCACGTCACCGTCGCGCCGCACCTCCGTCAACTGCGGCCCACGCCCCTTCGGCAGCCCATTCTCCCGAGCACTCGGAGTCATCTTCACCGGCAGAATCAACGTCGCCGTGGCACCGGGTGGGATTGCCACGTCAATCGAAGTCGTCCCGCCCTCCTGCCTCCAATCGCTCTCAATCTTCCCCAGCACCGACTTATACCCGCACTTCACCCACGTCACGCCATCCACCATCGCCGGCCGGATCGTGATCCGCTCATCCTCGCTCCGCGCCATATCAAAGTCGATCCCGCCCAGCGCTCGATAAAACCATTCCTCCGCGCCTCCGAGCATAAAGTGGTCCTGGCTGCTGTGCGGATTCGCGTCCCAAGCCTCGGTCAGCGAGGTCGCGCCCGCCGCCAGTTGCGATCCATAACTCGGAGGGTCCTTGCGCAAAAGCATCGCCACCACTAGATCATTTTCGCCGCCCTCCATAAGCGCACGCAACAGGTACGGATAGCCAACCTCGCCTGTCGTGATATGGTCGTCGTGCGCATGGATGTCCGCCACAACGTGCGCCAGCACCGCAGCCTTCCGCGCGTCTGGGACAATCCCTAGTGCCAACGGCATCGCATTCGCGGTTTGGCTGCCCGTGTCGTAGTAGCCTTTCGCCGCATCCCAAAACTTCCCGTTGAACGCGTCCGCCTCGCGCTGTGCCAACTCCTTGTATGTCGCCGCATCCTCCGCATGTCCCAGCAACGCAGCAATCTTTCCCATCGCCATCGTATCTTCGTACAGCATCAGCGTGCCCGTCACGCCCAACGACGTATCCTGAGACACGCCAGGCGGCTTAGGCCCAATGTCGTACCAGTCCCCCAACCCATACGCAACAATCCCATCAGCCGCTTTGTCCTCCAGAAACTTCACATACGCCTTCATTACCGGATAGCTCCGCTCCAGCGCGCTCAATTCCCCATAGAATCGGTACGCCGCCCAAGGACCCAGCACGCTCGCCGATCCCCATTCCGGTGAGTCGTCGAACACCGACGGCTTCGCAGCCGTACCAAACACCACGTACTGCGGTGCAATCGTCGGCACTCCGCCGTCCACGTGCTGCGCGTCTGCTATGTTCTTCTCCGTCGCCCCATATAGTCCGCGCAAATCGTTGTTGAAGAACAGTCCGGGAGCCACGAGGTGCGTCTCCTCTAACCAGCCCAGCTTTTCCCGGTGTGGGCAATCCGTAAACAGGCTCACCTCGTTGTTGTGCATCGCATTCACAATCAAGGCGTGAATTGCGTTCAGCATCTCGCTCGAGCTCGCAAAGCTACCCGTTACCGGCGACCCTGAATGCCACTCGATGCCTTTGATCTCGGCGATCTCGAAGGGTTTTGCGAGCAGACCGTTCCCACTCCACTCCACCTGCACATACCGAAATCCGTAATACCCAAACTGCGGCTCCCAATTCTCGCCATCCGTCGAACCACGCAACGTATAGGTCCACCACATCGACCCGCGGGAACCGCCGCCGGAACTGCCTTGCGACACCGATCCATCCGAATTCAGCAGCTCACCGGGAGTCAGTTTCAACACTTGTCCTTCAAGTCCCCGCACCCGGACATACGGAACCCCGGTGAAATTCTGCCCGAGGTCGTAGACAGTTTTGCCCGGCCCCAACTCGGTCACCTTCACCGGCGAGTGACTCGCCCATTCCTTCACCTCCGGCGCAATCGCCGCAGTCAGCGTGCCTCCGGGTCCATCCACCTCCACCGCTGCCGTCCACGCCGTATCGTCAAATCCCGGCAGGTCCCAACCGTGTTGCTCCATCCGCGCGTCGAAGTCCTCGCCTCCGTAGGTCGAACTGAACATCACCGGCCCCTTCGCAACCTTCCACTTCTCATCCGTCGCAATCGTCTCCGTTCTCCCGTCCGCGTATTTCAGCCGCAGTTCCAGAATCACCTTGGGCACACCAAAGCTACCCTCAAACTTCGTGTATCGCCCTTGCGTCCGCTGGACGTTGTACATCCCATTTCCCAGCATCACGCCCAGCGAGTCTTCGCCCCGCGTCACCAACTTTGTGACGTCATAGCTCTCGTACGTGACCGTCTTCTTGTAGTCCGTCCAGGCCTGGTGCAGTCCACGGGGAGTTACCTGCTGAACCTTTCCGTTGCTTCCGAGCGACACCGCATACTGCCCCAGCCCCGCGATCCGCAGCGTCGCCTTCGCCGGCCTCACCCGCACCGTAAACTCTTTGCGAAACACCGGCATCGGCCGGCTCCCGTCCAGCTCTGCACCATCCCGCTCGGTGCTCCAGGGAGCCATAATCCACCGCGCCGTCCAACCCGCATCCGCCCGCGGTGACTGAGCATTCCCCGCTCCCGTCCACGCCGCCGCGAAACCCGCCAGCAGCAGCACCGTCCTGATCTTGTTCAGCCGCAGCCACATCGCGTCAACCCTCACACGTCCGCCTACCAAACTACCGCATCGCCGCGATCTTGGTAGAATCGAACTGACGATAAATGCGATCAAACGACGCATAAGGAGCCTCTATGGCAACACTTCTCGAACAACTTCGTAGCATGACTACCGTCGTTGCCGACTCAGGCGACCTCAACTCCATCGCGCAATTCAAGCCGACCGATTCGACCACCAACCCTTCGCTCATCGCAGCCGCGGCCCAGATGCCCGCCTATGCTCCCATCGTCGACAGTGTTTTGATGGAAGCCCGCGAAGACGCTGGCCCGTCCGCCTCAGACAAACAAGTAGCCGCGCTCGCATTCAAGTCCCTCGCCGTCGCGTTCGGCCGAAAGATCCTAGAAATCATCCCCGGCCGCGTCTCCACTGAAGTCGACGCCCGCATCTCCTATGACACCGAGAAGTCCATCGAGACTGCCCGCGACATCATCGCGCAGTACGAGAAGGCCGGAGTATCCCGCGAGCGCGTTCTCATCAAGCTCGCCTCCACCTGGGAAGGTATCAAGGCGGCCGAAATCCTCGAAAAAGAGGGTATTCACTGCAACCTAACCCTCCTCTTCGGCCTGCACCAGGCTATCGCCTGCGCCGAAGCCAAAGTTACACTAATCTCCCCGTTCGTCGGACGCATCCTTGACTGGTACAAAAAGGACACCGGCAAGGATTACACTGGCGCCGACGACCCCGGCGTCCAGTCCGTCACCACCATCTACAACTATTACAAACACTTCGGCTACAAGACCGTCGTCATGGGCGCCAGCTTCCGCAACATCGGCGAGATCACCGAACTGGCCGGCTGCGACCTGCTGACCATCGCGCCCAAGCTGCTCGCCGAACTCGACTCCAAACAAGGCGATCTGCCGCGCAAACTCGACGCGGCCAAGGCTGCGTCCATGAATATCGAGAAGATCCCCATGGACAAGGCCACCTTCGACAAGATGCATGCCGCCGACCGCATGGCCCACGACAAGCTGGCGGAGGGCATCGAAGGCTTCTCCAAGGCACTCGAAGATCTGGAGAAGCTGCTAGAAAAGCGCCTCAGCGAGATCAGCGAAAAGCAGACTGTAGGCGCCCACTAAACCGCTTCCCCGGAATGTATCCTTAGGCCGCGTCGAAACAGGCGCGGTCTCCGTCTTTAAGGCCATACCCCGAGGAAGCAGTCGACATGAAACAGCAACACCGTTCCGGACGAAATCTCACGCGCAGGACACTTCTGGCGGACGCAAGTCTAGTCGCCGGTGGCCTGTTGCTGCCTGCCACCCTGCGTAGCCAGACGGCTTCATCCCTAGCCGCTCTTCCTGTCGCGCAGCCGGTCCCTCCCGGAGGCATGAACGGTGTTCCCCCCGGTACGCCTATGCCCCTCGACGGCAAGAGTCCCTACGCCTACTCCGGTATCAGCGGCCCTGGCTGGCCGGTCGACGCAGCCAGCGGCCACGGCGGTTATCGCTCCGGCAGCGGCGGCCTCGCCTACCAGGGCGAGCATCCGTACCCATTTCCCACCCAGCCTCTCACCGAGAAGGATGCCTCCGGCTCCGCCGTTACCGCAGGCCTCATCCCGCCGCTGCTCCCGATCATCGAGGTCCAGGTGCGCGATACTATCGTTTGCCGCGGCGGCGACGGCAACTTCTACATGACCGGCTCCACCGGCGAAAACATCTGGGCCTACAATCGCGGCGTCGAACTCTGGCGCTCTCCGGACCTCAAGACCTGGCACTACCTCGGTCTCGTCTGGGATATGGACAAGGAAGGCACGTGGGAGAAGGCATGGCGTCCACTGCACGACAAGCCTTGCCGCGCCATCTGGGCGCCCGAGATCCACTACCTTCGCGGCAATTACTATATTTGCCTCAGCATCGCGCCCACCGGAATCTCCATCCTGAAGAGCACCTCCGGCAAACCCACCGGCCCCTATGTCCACGCCTTCTCGCCCGACAAGCCGATCATCAACGCCATCGATCCCACGCTTTTCGAAGACACCAACGGCAAGGTCTACTTCACCGCCAGTTCCGCGACGCGCATCGTGCAACTGAAGGACGATCTCTCCGGCCTCGCCGACGACTGGCACGCCGTAACCCTCACCGACCCCGACCACACGCCATCGCATCACGCCGACCGCTGCGTTGGTCGCGGCTCGAACGATCTCGGCACAGAGGGCGCGGTGCTCTTCAAAGCGAATGGCATCTACTATCTCGGTGCCGCCGACACATACGAAGGCCGCTACTCCACCTGCCTCGCCATGTCGGACAACATTTACGGCCCTTACCTCACGCGCCACGAGTCGGTCCCCTGCGGCGGTGGCACCGGCTTCTTCCAGGACCACGCCGGCGCCTGGTGGTCCAGTTACTTCGGCAACGACACCCAATCGCCCTTCCGCGAAAAACCCGCCATCGTCAAGATAGACTTCGACCCGAAGGGCAAGGTGATTGTCGCCGCGAAGCAGCCTTTTGTGCCAAACTGGAAGCCCAAAACCACCGTCTGACACACGATTCGCCTATCTCGCAGCAATCCCAACATTATGAGGCTGACAACGGCTTTTCCAGCCGCTAGAGTAGTCTGTGCAGTCGCTTACGACTGGCAATCCTGCAACTGACAACCCCCTTGCCTATAACCGCACTCATTGTCGATGACGAACCACTGGCGCGCCAGGAGCTTTTGTATCTGCTGCAGTCGGCGGAGGGGGTGGAGGTGCTGGCGCAAGGCTCGAATGGCATCGATGCCGTCGAGCTGATTCGAGCGCACAAGCCAGATGTGGTCTTTCTGGACGTGCAGATGCCAGGGCTGGACGGGTTTGCCGTTCTGAAGAAGCTGCTGGACAAGCGGATGGACTTGCCGCAGGTGGTGTTTGCGACGGCGTTTGACCAGTATGCGGTGCGCGCGTTCGAGGTGAATGCGGTGGACTACCTGCTGAAGCCGTTCGATCGCAAGCGGGTGCTGAAGACCGTGGAGAAGGTACGCGCGAGGTTGGCCGGGCATGCCGATACGGCGGGAGACGCTAAGCTGGACGCACTTCTGCGGCTGGTGGAGACGCGGACGCAGCCTGTAAAGCCGGGGGCGGGCAAGGTGATTGTACGGGCTGTGGGGCGGCTGCTGCTGGTGGACCAGCGAGAGATTTGCTATGCGTCGATCGAAGGCGGGACCATCAGCGTGGTGACGCGGGGGGTAGAGGGCGAGTCGAACTGCCGCACGCTGGAGGAGCTGATGGACCAACTCGATCCGGAGGCGTTCTGGCGGGCGCACCGATCGTTTGTGGTGAATATTCAACACATCCGCGAAGTGGTGCCGTGGTTCAAATCCAGCTATCAGTTGCGGATGGACGACCCGAAGAAGACGGAGATCCCAGTGAGCCGGGCGCAAACGAAGAAGCTTCGCGAGCTGTTTAATCTTTAGGAATCTAAATGCTGTCCTGCCGGACGGGCGCCCTGCGCGGGGGCGGTCACTTCGTGACTCTTATTGGGCTTCGCTTGGTGCTCCAGACGGTCGCAAACAGGATTCCGTGCCGACCAACGGGAGGACCACGCAAAGCAGTAATAGGCGTGGGAACGCCCGCCCCACGCGCAGTGGGTGCGTCCGGCAGGACAGTCCTTCAATTCTTGAACAGGTCCTAATGCGGTGGTTCGCAGTTAGCGGCGGCGGTGGTCGAAGTTGAAGTAGTAGACGAGGCCGGCGCTGCCAACCGATGAGTAGACGCGGCCGGTGGAGGTGGGTGCGGAACCCCAACGCTCAAGCTGGGCGTCGACCTTGATGGCCATGCGTTCGTTGAGGACGTAGTCGAAGCCTACGCCGCCGGCGTCGATGTAGGTGGTGGTGAGGGCGTAGATGTTGTTGCCGTAGATGTAGCCGGTGAGGCCGTAGTTCATCTGGCCGCGGCCGAAGAGGAAGTCGCCGTAGGGGCGCAGGCGGTGGTTGAGCAGGAAATCCACGCGGAGGCCGCCGAGAACATTTTTCT
>Ga0302278_10000883_pt1 | contig 37896 bp, 35 predicted proteins | sample III_Bog_N3_2_FD_194543 | JGI IMG/M metagenome (GOLD analysis project Ga0302278, IMG submission 194543) | Peat permafrost microbial communities from Stordalen Mire near Abisko, Sweden - III_Bog_N3_2 | ecosystem: Environmental > Terrestrial > Soil > Wetlands > Peat | place: Sweden: Abisko... | reverse complement strand
ACTTGCATTTGCCCTTGCACTTGCTCTTTCCCCCAAAAACAAAGCTGTCATCCTGAGCGAACGGGGCCCCAAGCGCTTTTCAGCTTGGGGGTGGTGAGTCGAAGGACCTGCTTCTGTATTTCCTGCCCTGAACGTAGCCGCGTCAATTGCATTTGTGCCTCCAGTCTCTGCTGGCTCCCAACTGATTGTTTACATTTGCGCCGTGAACGAACGCATCTACTTCACATATATCGTCGCCAGCAGAAGCCGCAACCTCTACACCGGCATGACGGGGGATCTACGCACGCGCGTTTATCAGCACAAGCAAAAGCTTCACCCAGACGGCTTTGCTGCAATATACAACTGCGATCGGCTGGTTTGGTACGAGCGGTTCTTCGACCCCGGTAACGCAATTGCGCGTGAAAGCAGATAAAAGGATGGATTCGCGCAAAAAAGATCGCTTTGATCGAAAGCAACAACCCTACATGGGAAGACCTCAGCGAAAATTGCTATCCAAAGCAGCGACCCGACCCCCACCGCGATAATCTAGACACCAGTAGCTAGAGGCCAGCACCTGATCATGTCCACACAAAAACTCTCCACCCTCGTAGTCCACGCCGGCCAGTATCCCGACCTGCAGACCGGCGCTGTCAATGTGCCGCTTTATCTCTCCTCCACGTTTGAGCTCACCGGCATCGGCACCGACAAGGGCTGGGACTACTCCCGCGCCGGCAACCCCACGCGCGATCGCCTTGAAGAAGCGCTGGCAGCCCTCGAAGGCGGAACCAGCGGCCACGCCTTCGCCAGCGGCATGGCGGCCATCTATGCACTCGTTGCCACGCTCAAGGCCGGCGACCACCTCATCTGTTCCCACAACGTCTACGGCGGAACCACACGCCTGTTCAACCAGATCATCCAGCACTACGGCATCGAGATCCAATACGTCGACACCGGCAACCTGGCCGCCGTCGAAGCCGCCATCAAGCCGAACACGCGCCTCATCCACATCGAGACGCCGACCAACCCCCTCATGGTTCTCACCGACATCTCCGCCATCTGCAAGATCGCCCATGCCCGCGGCGTTGAGGTCAGCGTCGACAACACCTTCATGTCGCCCGTGCTGCAAAGCCCCATCGCCCTCGGCGCGGACATCGTCATGCACTCCACCACCAAGTTCCTCAACGGCCACTCCGACGGCCTGGGCGGCGCGCTCATCGGCACCACGCCCGAGCATAAGGAGCGCTTTTGGCTGGTGCAGAAGGCCGCCGGCGGCATCCTGTCCCCGTTCGAGTGCTACCTCGTCCTGCGCGGCATCAAGACCCTGGCCGTCCGCATGAAGGCCCACGAAGAAAACGGCCGTGCCGTGGCGGAGTTTCTGGCAACGCAGTCGAAGGTCAAGCGTCTTGCCTATCCGGGTCTCGAGAGCCATCCGCAGCACGAGCTTGCCGTCCGCCAGCAGAAGGGCTTCGGCTCCATGCTGAGCTTCGACCTCGGCACCCGCGAAGCTGCTGGTCGTTTCCTCGGCGCGATCAAGCTCTTCCTCTGCGCTGAGTCTCTTGGCGGCGTCGAGTCCCTCGCCTCCCACTCCGCCACCACCACACACTTTGCGCTTACCGAGGATGAGCGTCAGTCCGTCGGCATCACCCAGGGTCTGGTCAGGCTGTCGTGCGGCATCGAGGACAAAGACGACCTGGTCGCTGACCTCGAGCAGGCGCTCGCTGCGGTCTAAGGGGCTGGCGCGGTTTACTCCGATTGAGAGTATCCTTGCCGCGTGGGCTCGTACCGATTCGATGGAGTCACATTCCGTGTGTACCCGGAGGATCACGATCCTCCGCACGTTCATGGCCGATACCAAGGGGTTGTTGTCATCCTCGAAATTGGGCGAAGATGGACGTGTGCGCTTTGCTGAACGGTGGGACGCTATCCAGCCCGGTGATGCAAAGAGAAATCATGTACGACACGTGCTCAATGCGGCCAACGCGCACTTCGACGATCTGATGGAATTGTGGGAGGAAGCACATGTCTGAGGTTATAAGAGTTGTAACCACCGATGCTGAGATCGATGCAGCACTTGAGCGCGCGCGCAAGTATGCGAAGTACGATCGAAGAGTCGTGAAAGCCACCTACTCGAAGGCATCAGACAGGCTTCGACTACTTCTCGACGACGGCGTGACTAGCAGTATTCCCTGCCGGTTGATTCAGGGGCTTGCCGGAGCTCAAGAGAAAGAACTTGGCAGGATCCAGGTGCTAGGCGACGGCACGGGCCTTCTTTGGCCGCTTCTCGATATCGCGCACTATGTTCCAGCGCTGCTTCAAGGCATCTATGGGTCAGAGAAATGGATGACGGCTCTATACAAGCAAAGGCGGAAGCTGAAACTGGTAGATTCAACGCGCAATCGCAAGCGCAAATGAACACACGGTGGGTTGCTTGACCCCAAAGGAGTGCAAACAATGAGGACCGGTCTGGATGGCCGTCACCGCGATAGGAATGGGCGGATCGAAGAGAAGCGGGGAGACACACTTGTTCGCACTCTGCGGGACGAGTACGGGGACGATTTTTTGCGCGATTGGCGCAGCAACGCCAAGCTGGCTACGGTTCGCAAAGAGACTGATATGTCACTGGCAGAGCTGGTGCGCCAGCATCGGCGTGGGAAGAGTTAGCAGATCCCTCTAGTGCCCCATCGGTGCCGGGACCGCCCGCGCCGGCCTGCGCATTAGAAACGGCAGCGGGATCAAAATCGCCGTCAGCGCGACCATGATCCAGATGACATCCACATACGACAGCAGCCGCGCCTGAACCTGCGCCATGCCATAGATCTGCGCGCCCGCGCGGTCGACAGCTTCGGGGCGGCTCACTCCGCTATGCATCCATGCTCCGGCCAGCCCCCTGCGAAGCGCCTCAAATGGTCCGTTGCCGTCCACGTTGTGCGCATTCAGCATTGCAAGGTGTTTCTGCGTCGATCGGGCCAGCAGGGTCGTCACGAAGCTGATCCCGACGCTGCCCCCGATGTTGCGCATCAGCGCCGACATGCCGCTCACCTCGTTGTACTTCTCCTGCTTGATCCCCGCATAACACAGCGTATTGATCGGGATGAAAAGAAACGGCAGCCCCAGCGCAATCACCACGCGCCAGCTTACGGCCATGCTGAACGGCACATTCAGGTCGAGGCCGGTCATCCGGTACAGGCCAAACGTCGTGATGCTGAAGCCCATCGCCACCAGGATCCGCGGATCGAATTTGGGCGCAAGCGCTCCCGCCACAGGAAACAGAACCATCAGCGCAATGCCGCCCGAAGAGACAGCCATCCCTGCCTGCTCGGCAGAGTAGCCCATGATCTCCTGCAGAAACTGCGGGATCAGCACCGTGGATGAATAAAGCGAAACGCCCACCATGAACATCACAAACATCGTTGTACCCACGTTGCGCTGGGCAAAGAGCCGCAGGTCCAGAATGGGATGTTCGACATGAAGCTGCCGCCAGATAAAGATCACCAGCCCGATGGACGAGACAACAAAGCATGTGGTGATGAATCGCGAACTGAACCAGTCGTCTTCCTGGCCTTTGTCGAGCATGGTTTGCAGCGCGCCAATGGTCACAACCAGCAGCCCTAGCCCCCAGTAGTCCACGCCCTCCCGTCGCTTCCGAATCTCCGCAAGATACGGCGGATCCTCGACCACGCGATTGGTCAGGTACAACGACAATATCCCCACCGGAATGTTGATAAAGAAGATCCAGCGCCACGAGTAGTTGTCCACGATCCATCCGCCCACAGTGGGTCCCAGTACCGGCGCCAGCACCACCGCCATGCCATACACGGCGAATGCCATGCTGCGTTTTTGTGGCGGAAAAGTGTCGGCCAGAATCGACTGTTCGCTGGGCTGCAATCCCCCGCCGGCTGCCCCCTGCAACACCCGGAAGAAGACCAGCACCCCCAGCGTGGGCGCCAGCCCACACAGCAGCGAGGCCATTGTGAAGAGCAAAACGCATGTCATGTAAAAGCGCTTGCGGCCGATCCGGTTGGCGATCCATCCGCTGATGGGCAGCACCACGGCATTCGCCACCAGGTAGCTCGTCAGCACCCAGGTCGCCTCTTCGCTGCTGGCGGAGAGCGATCCGCCGATGTGTTGCATGGCAACGTTCGCGATCGAGCTGTCCAGCGCCTCCATGAAAGTCGCCAGCGTGACCGTGATCGCAATGACCCACGGATTGGCGCGTGGCTTCCAGGTGTCATGGAACGAGAGTGTAGCGGCGGCGGCCAAGGGTGCGTTTCTCCTGGGTGTGCATGGGGGTGGCCACGCAGGTTTTTCGGCGCGTGGGCCGAGTAATTGGATGAATTGCTGCTTCAAGAGTAACGGATGGGGGGCGTTGCGGGGGAGAGGTGCGGATTCTGCGCGAATGGGTCACAAATAGGATCGCGGCGGAGATGGAGCGACCCCGGAGAGGCTGCTTCGTCTTCGCCGCGATGTTTGAAGTTCAGGAGATAGAATTCCGGATCGGCCCGAAAAGTTTCGATTCTGCACGAGCAGTGAAGCGATCGCCAGCTCCATACAGTGCAGATGCCAGTTTTGCAGCGATGGTGCGGGCTGGTGCCGGCGCTATTGGCCGGAGTGCGGTGCGCTCTGAAGAACTAGATTGACGTCGTGAAGCTGAATTCCCGCCAGGGTGGGGACCTTGCCCGATGGCAATGCGGAAATACCCGTTAAGCCCTTGGATTGGATCTCTGTTGCGGAAAAGCTGGCGACCGCCTTGCTGCCCCGGTTAATCGTGACCTGAACATCCGGCCCCGTCCCGGTTATGGAGAGTGTGTAGTCACCTGCGTGGACCAGCGTAGACCCGACCTGAACATCCATGGGGATGTTGATGGATGGGTCCTTTTTGGCCGCGAAGGCAGGAATCGTAAGCAGGACAAGCATGAATGCGAATAAAGAGAATTGCTTCATAGTGTTTTCTCCAATGCCCAGTGGTGGAGTTTCCTGGGGCAACTGAAGATTTAGACGGCTGTGAATGTGAAGAAGACCCTAAGCGCCAGAGTGATGGAATCAGTATCTGAGACTTGCCCGCACGCTTTTGAGATGGACGCGCGCGAATCAGCGGCCTGCGACGCGCGGGGTCGAGCAGAGTCGCAGCCGTCTCACCGGGGAAACAACTGAAACTGACGTACCCCGATCTTAGGTCCGACGTGGGCGCTGTCGATGTCCCTGTCTGAAAGCAGCATCACAGTAATCTCGTTGAATTTGCGGATCTTTGCGGCTTCAGGAACCGTGAACTCAAGTGTCTCAATCACTGGCGCGGGCTTCATCGCGGACGCAGGCCGGGTTCCGGACGCAAGGTCAATCGCGACAGGTTTCGGCTGCGACGACGGAATCGTCTTCTGGCCGAGATAGAGGTCCGGCTTACCCGGCGCAGAAGCGTCCGTCAGCAGGACTGCCATCTCAATCGACCCGGAGCGATTGTCGCGGCTTTCGATCTCCACCTCGATCTTGCCGCACCGTGCAATCGGGATCGAAGCGCCCAGCGGCTGATGTGCATCCATCACCAGGGGAAGGTCATTGATAGACCGAATCTCCGCGCTAAACGGTGTGCCGTGCGCCTGGTGTGCCGTCGGGCCGGGACGTCTGTCCGGAGGCTGTAAATACCAGTAGGCCCCGTCGAAGCGAATGATGAGTGGCTTCGTCGTTCCGGGTGTGAGGAACGAGCTTTGCAATGGAATGGGTGCAACGATCGGCTTCTTCTCCGGAAACGGCCAGAGGATCAGGCTCTCGTAGCCGCCGGTGCCAGTTGCCGAGGATTGAGGCTGCGCCTGCTCAGACGCGTCTTCGTGCGCAAGCGCTGCTTCAGCGGCTGCGAGTGCCGCGGCCGCTTCCACACGGTTGCGATGGGCAACCCCGTCCAGCAAGGCCCATGCAGTGACCAGCACGGCGGGAATGACGACGAGAGCAAGGCGCAGTGCGGGGCGGCGATATCGATTGCTGGGTGAGGAGGATGAGACAAAGGTTCTTTTCCATGCGAATAAGAACGTGCTGGAGGCAAGCAGAGCGGCGGCGATGAGGTTTTGGTGAGTGGCGAGGGCAGCAAAAGTTGCGAATAAGCTGATTGCGATGAAGTAACCGGATGCTTCCGCGCGCGGGCTAGCGAGCGATTCGGCGAACAGCTCGAAATTCTCGTGAGCGGGGGCGTCGACGAGTTGTGTCGCCGGTGCGAAGAGAAAATAAGTGGATTGACGCAGACCAATGGTCAAGAAGAAGGCTGCGATTCCGGCCACCAGTGCAGTGAGGCCGGAGATCTGCTGACGAAACATCCCCATGGATGGCACCCAGACCCAGCCGGCCGCACAAACCAGGGCAAAGAGCGAGAAGGGGAGCGGAGGGTTGGTGCGGAAGGGGCTGGCGGGGCTATGCCAATGGAGATAGGTGCCCACAAGGCCGGCGAGTGCGCCGATTCCTACATAGAGTGTTGCACGCACGAGGATGGACTGGAGGGTTGGAGCGTGCGAGGGGGGCAGTTGGCACAAGATGAAGGCGGCGATCATGGCATTGATGAGGCCAGTTCCTACCATGAAGGCAACGGAGCGGCGCCGGATGCGCGGGGTGAGGTTGAAGGAGGCGGCTTGAGCAGAAGAATCGAGCTGGAGCGATTCGGCGAGGAGGGCTTGAGATGCGCGCGCAGATTGGGGAACCAGATTCCAAAGCGCGCAAAGCAGCGCGATGAAAAATGGCAGGCGCAACACGTCCGCAAGCGACTGCAAGTCCGAAATTTGGCCGAGGAGTGTGGTCGCCAGCTTTGCGTTTGCGAAAAAGGAATACCAGTACAGGTCGGCCCAGAGGAAGAAGGCTCCGTAGATTGGCGTGAAGACGAGTGGCGCCAGAACGAAAGCGCGCTTGATATCTCTACTCCGAAGGGCCTTCCCGAGACTCGTGTTGGCGACGTAATAAACCAGGATTCCTGCCCAGAGAAAGATGGAGTGGAGAACAATCCATCCGGGAAGTGCGACGAGAATCGAGAAAGGGCCGAGATATGGCCAGATTCGGTCGAACACCGGGGCGCTGATAATCCCGTCAATGAATACCTTCCACGCCGGGGCGAGCATTGACCATACCAGCGCAAAGAGCACCAGAGGAATACGCACGCGCAGTCCCTCGGCCCAGGAAACACCGCAAGCTGAAAGAGTCTGGCGCCAATACCAACTGTCGGACCGGCCAGCGCGAAAGTCCTCAAGCAGATCGCCGGCGAGCGCGTCCCCATGATCCGCCGGAACAAGATGCTCCAGCATCCATGTGGCGAGCGGTGGCGGTTCGGTGCGTCTCATGGCGCTCCTGAGGTGAACTGGAACAATCGCGTACTAAGTTAGACACCACACAGCGGTTTTTTGATTTCGATCAGCCGGGATTGACTCGGGCAATTTTCGCCATAGCTCCGTAAGGACCCGGCGGGTCTCGTGAACCTGCCGCAGGCCTTCCTTGGTGATGCGGAAGTACCGCTTGGCCTTGCCGCCGCGTTCAGGGGTTGGGTCGCCGAGCGTCGATTCCACAAGGCCCTTGGCCTCCATTCGCTCAAGCGCTGCGTATACGCTGCCCAGCGAGACGTCGCGGCCGCGATGCGCTTCAAGCTCCCGGGAGATAGGCACGCCGTAAGCCTCGTCGCCGAGATGCACCACGGCAAGCAGGAGCATGAGTTCGAATTCGCCGAGATAGCTGCGGCTTGTCATTAATTCAATAATAGCGAAGAAATCAGAAATGGATTAGATAAATAATCGGGTCCGGCTTTGCGATCCCGCCCGCCTGGCAAATATAACAACTTTTGTTATGTCGTCAGTTCCCGTGCGCCTCAAGTACATCGATTCACCGCGTGTTCTTTCTGCCTTCCGGCGCGGCCGATAGTGCCAGCCCTGCCCCATCCTGCTGATTCTGAATGGGATCCGGCACGAATCCTCCCCATCTTCGCCGCTTGCTATCCTCCAAAGCCACTAAGTCATTTATTTTCTATATCTTTCAGCCCACTCCCTGGATGTTTAGATGAAAATCACATTTCTCGGGTACCATTTCCCGCTTAATTCCCGCCGCAGCAACCTCAAAACCTGCTCCGCTCCCCCATTTTCCTCATCCCGGGCCCCGGCTCCCAGCTGGTCGCGGCCGTCTGCAACCTTCGCGGAGGGTAGCCGCTCTGGATTCAGGAACGGCCCCCCATGCTGCCCAGACAAGCCGATATCTGATAGCTGAAAGCAAAAATTTTTCCAGCCTTTGCACATTATTTCCCTCCCCCGCCGCACAATCGAAGCGTGAACGGCAATGGGGCCAAGCCCGCCACCGCCGCCCAGGAACTGGTCAAGCTGGAAGCTGACCGCCGCACTTAAGTCCCCCGGTCTGTACCCAAACAGGGGAAGGACGGCCGGTTTTTTAAAAGCCCCCTTTTAGAATCAATAAGTTACGGAGTGGCAATCTGTAAGTTAAAGAAAACAAGCATGTTAAAAAGGCCCATATTTCAAAAGAATAGCCGTTTTCCCCCAAAAACCACCATTCTCCGCCGAATCTCAGGGCGAGACCACCCCGTAACCCTTGTGTTTTGGATCCTTGAGGCCCCGCCAGCGCTGCACGAGTGTCAGGCTGGATCGAGCGGTTGGCGTGTGTCATGCTGAGGGATATGGAAAGCGCTCAGAATCGAGCGGCGGGGTCGGCTGGGCGTCGAATGCTGTTGCTGGCCATCGATACCTGCGGGTCAACGGGTTCGGTGGCGCTGGGCCGGTTAAACAAGAGCCAGGGCGGATCGCTCGCCATGGCAAGTTTCGAGGTCCTCGGCGAGATCGAACTGGAAGGCCGCAGCTACTCGTCCACCCTCGTGACCGCGGTGGGCGATCTGCTCATGACCGCAGGCGTTGGCATCAAAGACCTTAGCGCAATCGTTGCCGTCCACGGCCCGGGCAGCTTTACCGGGGTGCGCGTAGGGCTGAGCGCGGTGAAGGGACTGGCGGAGCCATTGCAGATTCCGGTCGCTGTTGTGTCGCGGCTTGAGGTGCTGGCGGCAAAGATCGGCCTGGAGGTCGCAGCCATCGATGCTCATCGGGGAGAGGTTTTCTTGAGGATGGGCGGTCGGCCTACCAGGACGAACACAGCCGGTTCCACAGAGATGCTGGCCGGTGCTGCGGAACTGAAGGCGATTGAACCAGCCCCGGCGCGGGTGGCCGTTTGCGACGACGCAGCCGCGGCGCTGATGGCATCGGCCTGGCCCGCCACCGAACTCATCCGGGTAGCCGCGCCCATAGCCGGTGACGCGCTTCGTTTGGCCGCTCCTCGCGTGCTCGAAGGCGCTTTTGTCGACCTCGCTCTGCTCGACGGAAACTATTTGCGCCGGTCAGACGCGGAGATCTTTGGCGAGGCCACCGAGGCGAAACACGCATGACGGACCCTATCGCGCTCCTCATCAGGCCCATGCAGGTTGAAGACATTCCTCGCGTTATGCAGATTACCGAGTGCCAGCCGGAAGCGCCGCACTGGCCGGTTTCCGCATACGAGTTGGCCCTCAATCCCAACGCCGCGCCACGCCGGGTTGCGTTGGTAGCCGAACATCTCGCTTCGCGTGCCCTTGTCGGATTCGTTGTAGCCAGTTTGGTGGCCGGGGAAGCCGAGCTCGAGTCGATCGCCGTAGCTGCCGAGGCGCAGCGCTGCGGCTTGGGTGGCCAACTCCTGCTCAAACTGCTCGCTGCTTTGAAGGATCTCGATGTAAGCAGAATTAATCTTGAGGTCCGCGCCTCCAATCACCCGGCTCTGGCGCTCTACGCTCGGCACGGTTTTAGGGAAACAGGAAGGCGCATTGGCTACTACGCTGAGCCGGTTGAGGATGCGGAGCTTATGTGCCTGGACCTCGGCTAGACGAAACGGCCGCCGATTTGTGATTTCGGTCACGGATGATGCGACCGGAGAGGGAAATCCACAGCCCCAAAGTAATTTGGGGTGTTTTCTCGCTTGCCGTCCGTCCGCCGATGGAGCTATATGTAAATGTTCTGTTACTCACGGAGGTGCTTGATGGATGAAGTACAGGATCCCACGCTGAGCGAAGAGATAGATCGCCTGCATGCCGAACACCATCGCTACGCTCAGCGGCTGGAAGAATTGCTTCAAAAGCCCTACCTCTCTTCCGACGAACAGCTCGAAGAGGTTCGCCTGAAAAAACTGAAACTTCATGCCAAGGACCTGATTTTTGCCTTGGAGCGCCGTCAGCCAGCAATCGCTTAAGGCGCGGAATCAGTTTGATTTAACTGCGAGCATCGCTCGAGCGCGGGCCACACAAGCCCACCTCGCTCAGGGTGTGTGCTCAAGCGAGAGAAACATGAGACGGCCAGGGATTGGAATCACCGTATAATCGTTGGGACTATGGTTCGTGACGGTTACATCTACGGTGTGAGTCTTCTGGCGGTGGCGGCAGTTCTCGTGTGGCTGACCGGCGCCTGGGCTTGGAGCGTCGCTCCTGTGCTTCTTGCGGCCTTCTTTCTATGGTTCTTCCGCGATCCTGAACGCGTGATCCCGCCGGGAGCGGGGCTGGTTGTCTCCCCCGGTGACGGCTTGGTTACCGAAACAGTCTCCATCAACACCCCTGGCGGGCCCCGCCAGCGGATCAGCATCTTCCTCAGCGTCTTCGATGTTCACGTCAATCGCTCGCCGATTGGTGGCGTGATCACCAGTGTCCGCTACCAAAAAGGGCTCTATTTGAACGCGATGAACCCCGACTCGGCCGAGCGCAACGAGCAAAACGTGGTCACGGTTCGGGGCGAGGGATATGAAGTCACCTTCAAGCAGATTGCCGGCCTCATCGCGCGGCGCATTGTCTTCAACTTTGCCGAGGGTGCGCAGGTGGCCCGTGGCCAGCGCGTGGGGCTCATCAAGTTTGGCTCACGCGTTGACGTGATTTTGCCCGCGACCGCTGAACTGCGGGTGAAAGTAGGCCAGCGCGTCAAGGGCGGTGCAAGCGTTCTGGCCGCAATGTCTGAGGGAGCAAGCCAGTGAACGGGCGGGATACAGAGCTGGCAAAAGCACGGGCACAGGCCCAGTTGCGCCGCGGCATGTACCTGCTTCCTTCGCTTTTTACCTGCGGCAACATCGCGGCCGGTTTTTTCTCAATCACCGAGACCATCAAGGCGATAAGCGGCGACGCGCCAACTCACCTGGACTGGGCCGCAATCGCAATCATCTTCGCCATACCCTTTGACACGCTCGACGGCCGCATCGCGCGCATGACGAATACGGCCAGCGAATTTGGCAAGGAGCTCGATTCGCTTGCCGATGCAATTACGTTTGGCGTTGCCCCCGCGTTGCTGGCCCTGATCTGGGGCTTCCACTTTCTGCCGTCGACTGAGAATCCGACTCTGCTCGAACATCTCCACCAGGCCGGAGCCTTCATCTGCTTTCTGTTCTTGATCGGCGGTGTCTCAAGGCTGGCACGCTTCAACATCAGCCATGACGCACAGCCTCGTAACCCGGGCCGTCCGGGCCGCAAGTACTTTGTCGGCATGCCGATTCCAGCCGCTGCTGGCATCGTCGCTTCGACTGTTCACTTTGTAGGGGGGCTCCCCGTCCCGAACTGGTGGGTTGCGCTGCTGTGGCTTGGGATGGTTGGCCTTTGCGGATTCCTCATGGTGAGCACCTGGCGCTTCTGGTCAGGCAAGGAGATCAACTTCTCCCGCTCCCATCCATTCCAGCTTTTGTTTTTGCTGGCAATTGTCTTTTACGTTATGCTGCGGTATTCGAGTGTGGTCTTCTTCGCCATTGGCATCACGTATATGTTCTCGGGCATCTGGGCGCGCGCGGCCTACGGTTGGTCGCGCCGTCGGCGCAAGGAGGCCGGCGGCGTTTCCGAGACCCACACCGTTGAAGCCAAATCGCCAAATCTCTCGTAGTTTTCTACTGGAACAAGGAATCCTGTGTACAAGATTGCAATAGCCGGAGCCTCCACTCTGCTGGGACGCGAATTGAAGGATGCAGTCGCCGAGTCAGCGCTCGCAACTGCCAACGTGGTTTTACTGGACTCAGACCAGGCCCACGGCAAGCTCGACCAGATGGGCGATGAAGTCACCTTCGTCCAGGCCATCACGCCGGAGTCGTTCGAGCATGTCGACTTCACCTTCTTCTGTGGCTCCGAGGAAATGACCAGAAAGCACTGGCGTGAGGCGCTGCGCGCTGGCTCCACGGTGCTCGACCTCTCCGGCGCCCTCGACCAGGAGATGGGAGTTCTGGTGCGTGCACCCTGGTTGGGTTCTACTGCCAACCCTGATCTCTTCACGCCGGCGATTGTTCCAGCCCACCCGAGTGCCTTGACGATTGGCCTTTTGCTCGAGCGCCTGCAGTTGTCTGCAGCGATACGAACTGCAGCGGCCACGGTACTCGTCCCGGCGAGCGAGTTCGGACGCGCCGCCATGGATGAGCTCCACCAGCAGACGGTGAACCTGCTCAGCTTTCAGGGGCTGCCCCGGCCGGTATACGACGCGCAGGTGGCCTACAACCTTTTGAGCGGCCTGGGCGAGAGCGCAATCGCCAGCCTGACCAGCGTGGAAGCCCGAATTCGGCGTCATTACGAAGCGCTCGGTGGCGGCCGCTGGCCTACGCTGGCTGTGCAGGTGATCCAGGCGCCAGTGTTTCATGGTCTCACCTTCTCAATTGCCGTTGAGTTCGACCGTCCGGTGCAGATATCGCTGATCGAGGACGCGTTGAGCGGTGAGCATATTGACCTTGTTCTTGAGGACACGGATTCGCCTTCGAACCTGGCAGCCACCGGACAGAACGACGTATTGGTGCGGCTGCGGACCGAAAAAGGGGGCCGCAATCCCAACGAGGCCTCGCGCATCTGGCTGTGGGCTGCGTCGGACAATCTCCGCCTGCACGCGCAGAATGCCGTTGAGTGTGGGTTGGACCTGCGCAGGCTGCGTCCTCAGGGAAAAGTGCAGTAGGCAGAGCCGCCGGCTTCAGGGCAAGCAGCATTTGCGTAGATTTATGTTGCGGAGTGCTATTGTAGCGTCAGGTTTTTGCCATGGCTGAGTCGATCGCGCTGTATCTCCACTTCCCCTGCTTCGAAGGAGTTGCTTCCGCCGCTCTGGCGAGCGAATACCTCGATCGAAAGCGTGGCTGGGAGACCGCCGAGATCGTTGCGGCCAACTACGATCTCCATTCCGCCTGTGCGAAATCAAAATTGCTGCCCAATGCCGTTGTGGTGGACTTGGTCTACCATCCCAAGGCGATCTTCTGGGCCGACGATCTCCAGACAACGGGGCCTTCGGCCAGGCCGAAAAGGAGCGCGAGTTTATGATGGACCGCTTCAACTTCTACGACATCTATGGGGACGTTCTGCCGGGAACGCTACTGCTCGGGATCTTCTGGCTTCCATTCGGATTGACGACAATGAGCCTTCCGTCGAGTGAGTTATCGAGTACGCTGCTTCTACTGGTTCTCGCTTACATTGCGGGTCACCTGATGCAGATGGTTGCGTTAATGGTGGCGCCGATCATGGTGCTGGACACGAAGGATAAGAAACGCACGCGCTCGAGCGTGATCCTCGACCAGGACAACACGGTATTCAGCAATGACTTCAAGAAGCGTCTTGGGAAATTGATCGAAAATGCCTTCGACCTGAAGATTATGGGCGCCGAAGAGGAAGCAATCCTTGATCGGGAGACGGCTTTCTATCAGGCGAGGTCGTACCTGTTGCTTGTCAAGAACGCGGGGTACGTGGAGCAATACGAGGGACTATACGCGCTGATGCGCGGATTTGCCTTCGCATTCTTTGTGGGCTGCGCCTACCTGGTGGGGTGGGGATTCTCTTTCCATTGGTCGGTCAATTGGGTCGGCGAGGCGGCTTGGCTCACGCTCGCGGCCTCGATTGCAGGCGCGCTCGTGGCCACCTGGATTACCTTTCAATACGAGTCTCGGCGTCGGCCGAATGAGAAGGTAGAACGCGACCTGCTTGAGGAGAAAAAGAAGTCCAGCTATAAGTGGGTTGGCATCTGCATGCTCTTCTTTATGGCGGGGTTGGGCTACTTCCTGGGAACATGGAAGCCAGCTCCGGCGCGGATCGAGTTTTTTCTGTGGGCCGCGATACCATTGGGGTTGATCTCGGGTTTTCGTTGCCTGCACGCCTATCTGGAATGGGCAGAGAAGTTTGCAGAGGCGGTGTGGCGCGATTTCTCTGCCTCATATAAGCCGGACCCGCCGACGCCTCCGGCCGATCCCCATGGCGGAGCACACACCCATGAGGCTGGTGGTGCCGGCAGCCACGTCCACGCCGACGCGCCGAAGCCTGCACCAGCGCCTGAACACGGTGGCAGCCACGGTGGACACTCGCATGGGCATGTCCGAAGACAAGGAAGGCTACGAGCGCTCTGCTCCGCACTGCCTGATCCAGCTTTGCTGAATAAAACTGTCGGTCATCCCGGCGATGTAGTCGGCCACCGTTCGCGCCAGGCCCTCGGTGGCGATCTGCACCTGGTGGTCCGGTGGTAATTGAGTGGGGTCGGCCATGAGCGCGACAAAAAGCTCGCGGACAACAAGCTCTGCGCGCTCGTGGATCCTTTCCATTCCCGGTGAGTTGTAGAGCCGGCTATAGAGAAACTTTTTGGCTTGGGCGCGGTCGGCTTCCATCGCCGGGCTCAGCAGGGCGATCCGCGCCGGAGCTCTGCGAATGTCCTCGAGCGTTTCAGCGCCGAGGTTCCGCACCTGCGCATGAATCGCATCGAGCATATCGGTGACGAGCGCGTTCAAAACACGCCGCAATGTTTCATTTATCGCAAGCTTGTTTGTTGCGGCGGGGTACAAACGGACCACCGCCTCGTGGAAACGCCGAAACAGCGGAACACCTTCGCGGACCTGATCAAGCGAAAGGATGCCGGAGTCGAGCCCGTCATCGAGATCGGCGGTGAGGTATGCGATCTCATCGGCGAGGTCAATCATCTGGGCTTCCAGCGGAGGAAACCGGTTGAGGAAGTATTCGGCAAGTTCGGGATGCTGGCTTGGCGAGTAGTCGCGGGAGTGCTTCACGATTCCCTCGCGCACGGCGAGGGTGAGGTTGAGGCCGCGCATGGCTGCGTAGCGTTCTTCAAACCAGGTGACGATGCGCAATGCGTGCAGGTTGTGGTCAAAAGTCAGCCCGTGTGCGCGGAGGCACTGATCGAGAGCTTTCTCCCCAGCGTGGCCAAACGGCGGGTGGCCGATGTCGTGCACCAGGGCTAGCGCCTCGGCCAGTTCAGCGTTCAGGCCAAGCGCTGCCGCGGCGGTGCGGGCAATCTGCGTCACCTCAAGCGTGTGCGTGAGCCGGCTGCGAAAGTGGTCCGACTGCGAACTCTCAGGAAGAGGCGTGAATACCTGCGTCTTGCCCGCCAGTCGTCGAAAGGCACGTGAGTGCAGGATGCGTGCAGCATCGCGGCCGAAGGCAGTGCGATAGGGATGGGGCGGCTCTGGCCATGTGCGATGCGTCAGGGGGGCGTCTACCATGCCCGAAACTGCTATCCCCTGGGGCAGCCGAAGAGTCGAGACTGGATACGTGTCCGTCATTTTCCAGCTTTCTGGTCTGGTTATATCCCAGAAGGGCAGGCCAGCGCATGACAACGACGAGTTCCGTGCTTTCGGTCACACGCCACGGCGGTTGGCGGGTATAGCTTAGTTGCGATAACGAGAGGTGGACAACGACGATCGGCTGGGAGTAATATCTGGCCGAAATTCGGGGGTTGCGGGCCGTGATTATGAAATCCAGCCTTACTCCCCAGCACATCTCGCCTGAGGAGTGATTGCTGACATGAAGACGAATCGGCTTATAGCGTTGGGAGTTCTGACAGTGGCTGCTGCGTTTCTGGCGGGTTGCGGTGCGCGGCACTCGGACAAAGAGGTGTATTACCTGATCTCCGCTAACTCAGCTCTGCCGTACTGGCAGACTGCTGCTGCCGGCTTCAAGCAGGCCGCCGCGCAGTACAAGGTCACAGCCAAGGTCGTCGGACCGGATGGCTACGATCCCCAGGCAGAGCTTGCTGAGCTGCAAAAGGCGACCGCGGCCAAGCCGGCCGGCATTTTGATTTCGGTTTCGGACGTATCCGTGCTCCAACCGGGCATCGACGCCGCCGTGAATGCAGGGGTTCCTGTCATCACCATGGACTCGGACGCCGCCGGAAGCCGCAGGCTCTATTTCATCGGGACCAACAACCTGCAGGCCGGCCAGTTGGGTGGCCGCCGCGTGATTCAGAAGCTGGGTGGTAAGGGCAATGTGGTTTTCTTCACGATCTCCGGCCAGCCAAACACCGAAGAACGGCTGAAGGGATTCAAGGACGTTTTCGAGAGCCGCCCAGACATCAAGATCGCCGAAGTGATTGATATCAAGGGCGATCCAAAGATTGCATTTGATAAGGCGCAGGAACAACTGGCGCTCACCGGACCGAAGAAGATCAATGCATTTGTCTGCCTGGATTCCGCCTCCGGCAAGATGGTGTCGGACGCAATCAAGCGTAGCAATGAAAGCGATCGCGTACTGGTGGCCTGGGACATCAACCAGGACACGCTGGACGGAATCAAGGCAGGAACGATCGATGCGACTATCGTCCAGAAGCCGTACACCATGGCCTATGTGGGCCTGAAGGCGCTGGACGAGGTCTTCCATAATCCACCGGCGCAGCTTTCGAAGGACTACAGCGCCGATGCGTTCTCGCCCTATCCTGCATTTGTCGACACGGGCACAGAACTGGTAGACAAAAGCAACGTGGATCTCTACATCGCCTCGGCTGCTCAGGAAGCGAAGTAGGCACGGCGCCTGCGGGGCGTGAATTTTTGACGCCTGCGCATGCCATTTCAACTCCAGTTTGCGATCTTGACTGCGCAAAAGTAAACGCCGAGGGTGAATGATTACCCTCGGCGTCCCTGTAAATCAAGGTCCGGATCTTCCGGGCTCTCGTGCCTATTCAGGCTTAGGCTGGCCTACGGCACTTTCCTGCTTGGCAAGCTTCACGCGTGCAGTCTCCAGTTTATGCTGGACCTTCGCCACATCGGTGGGCTCAACGTCCGCAGCGGCCGACTTTGCGTATTGGGCCAGCGACATCTCCCATTGCGCCGCGGCCAGCCGAATGCGCCCCGTCTTTTCGTATAGATCGCCGAGGTGGTCGTGGACTGTAGGATCGGCCTGATCACGCTCGACGGCCTGGCGCAGGTTTTCTTCAGCAAGCTCATACTGTCCAAGCTTGAAGTAGACCCAGCCGAGTGAATCGAGGTACGCTCCGTTCATCGGCTCCAGGTCGACGGCCTTGCGAATGAGTTTGAGGGCTTCGGGCAGCCGAATGCCTTTATCTCCCTTGTCGGCGAGCATGTACCCGAGGTAGTTGAGGGTCATGGCGTTCGAGGGGTCCAGGTCAAGAACCTGGCGGAAGAACTGCTCGGCGGGCTCGTAGTGCTTCTGCCGCTCGGCAAGCTCGCCTCGCATGAACAGCAGGTAGGTGCGATCCTCTTTTTTGGTCGTCAGCGTCTCTGCTTTATTTAATGCATCATCGGCGTCCTTCCAGCGGTGGAGCTGGACATCGAACTGGCTCAGGCGCATCCACACGGCGCGATCCTTATCCGTGCCGTCGAGCATGCCCTTTACCATTGCAACGCCGTCATCGCTCTTGCCCTGCTCAACCAAAGCGCCGGCGAGCATCATCTTCAGGTCCACATCTTTGGGATTAGCATCTACAGCCTTCCGGGCAGCCTCGGTGGCCTTGTCGAATTGCTTGGCCTCACCGTATGCCTCGACCTCGAGTTCATAGCCGCGGATCGTCTGCTCCCCGCCCATGTCGATCATCTTCTGGTAGGTGGCGATGGCCTGTTCGGTTTTGTTCTGCTCGGTGCAAATCGCGCCCAGCCGTTCCAGGAAAAAGCTACGGTTGCTGCGCTCTTCGTTGGTGTACGCGCCGTTGGCATGCGACGTGATCTCCACCATTTTCTCGTAGGTCTGGGTGGCCTCGTCGAAGCGTCCCAGCACATCGAGAATCAATCCTTCGTTGAACCCGGCTTCGAGCGAATTGGGATCCTGCTTGCGCGCTTTGCGGATTGTGGCGAGTGCATCTTCATACTTTCCCTGCCGGCGCTGAATCTCTCCAATGTGTACCAGCGCGCCCGTGTCCTCCGGGTCGGCATCGGCCAGCAGCTTGAACTGCTTGAGAGCTTCGTCAAGCTGATTGTCGTTGAGCAGTGCCTGACCGAGAGCGTCGATTGCGTGCACGTCAGAGGGGTCAAGATCGGCGGCGCGCCGATAGGCATCGATGGCGTCTTTGGGGCGCTTCAGTTGGTCATACGCCGCGCCTAGCGCGAACTCCATCTTCGGGGTCCGATCTGCCACCGGAACCGCTTCAATCACCTTGATTGAGTGTTCCATGTCGTTGCTCTCGGCGTAGAGCCGGGCCAGGTTGAGGACTACCTCCTCTGATTCGGGCTCAATAGCCTGCGCTGTCTTGAACTGCTCTTCAGCTTTCTTTGGGTCGTGCTTGACGGTATAAAGCTGACCGAGCACCATGCGGTCTTCCACGCTTCGGGGCGTCAGGGAAACAATCTTTTCAAACTCTGCGATTGCCAGGTCGAGCACGTTGCCCGAAGGGGACGAAGAGGAAACCGTGTTCGAGGCGTCGCTCAGTTGGCGGAGGTAAATGCGGCCCAGCAGCTTGTGTGCGTCCACATCGTCGGGCGAGTTCTTGAGCAGGCCGCGGGCCGTAGCCTCGGCTTCGTGCATGCGGCCGCTCCTGAAGTAGAGGTCGGCCAATCCGTCATTCAACTGCGGAGAAGTTGGGTCCGCATTGATCGCGGATTTGTACTCCTCAACGGCGAGGCGTGCGTCCTCGGCGTTACCGGTCTCGCCGGCTTCGCTTTCGTAGATATTCGCCAGCCCGACATGGAAATACGCCGCGGCGCGATCCGGAATGGACGCCACCGGCGCCGCAGAGGCAGCTTGAGGCGTACTCGCGGCAGGTGCCTTTGCCGCAGTGGTTTGCGCGTGAGCGGACAAAACCGCTGCAAGAAACACTGCGGAGGCGGTAGCGGACAGCCAGAGGAGATTCAAAGAAGTTTTTGGTTTCATCATCCAGGGATTTCCCTGCCAATTCAGTGAATTTCAAACTAAAAACCGACCCAACTCACTGTCCGGCAGCCTTGGCAGCCGATAGGAGAGGCGCTGCCTGTTGTTAAAGACGATTTTACCTGCGATTGGTCTCAAAGTAGCGACGGGAAGCGGGTTTTTCTGAGATTCGGCGCACAACCCATCGAACTGGTTCAGCTTCTGACCCTTGCCTCCGGAGATTCCAGACTCCGTGCCAGCCCTAGCTCGTCGATAGCACCTGAAACGCCAGACTCAGTGCCGGAAGTGACGAACCCCGGTAAAGACCATAGCTACGCCCAGGGCGTCGGCAGCGTCAATCACCTTCTGGTCGTTGACTGAGCCGCCAGGTTGAATCACGGCGGTGGCTCCAGCCGCAGTGACCGTTTCAAGCCCATCGGGGAAGGGAAAGAAGGCGTCCGAGGCGGCGACGCAGTCCCGGAGCGGCAGCACAGCCTTCATTGCGCCGAACCGGGCGGCATCTACGCGGCTCATCTGTCCTGCGCCTACGCCCAGGGTCTGGCCGTCCCTGGCGTAGACGATGGCGTTCGACTTGACGTGCTTGCAGACGCGCCACGCAAACAGCAGGCTGCGTAGTTCCTCGGCGGTTGGGGATCGCTTTGTGACGGTTTTCAGCTCGGACTCATTCACCCGCGCCGTGTCGGCGTCTTGCAACAGGAGCCCGCCGGAGACGTGTTTGACAACCGGCTTGGCCGGCGCCGCATGGACCTCGACAAGGCGCAGGTTCTTCTTCGCGGCAAAGCGCTGAAGGGCCTCCTCGGTGAAGGCAGGCGCGGCGATGGCTTCGACAAAGAGCTTGGCGATCTCCTCGGCCGCTTGGCCGTCGACTGGGCGATTGATGCCTATGACGCCGCCAAAAGCAGAGACGGGGTCGGCGGCCAGGGCCTTTTGGTAGGCCTCAAGTATCGTTGTGCCGGTAGCTGCGCCGCAGGGATTGGTGTGCTTGACAATGATGACCGCAGGCTCGGGAAACTCCTGCGCCAACTCCCAGCAGGCGTCCAGATCAACGAGGTTGTTGAAGCTCAGTTCTTTGCCCTGCAATTGCCGTGCGCCTGCAATGCCCAATCGCGAGCCATCGGCATAGAGTGCTGCGCGCTGGTGCGGGTTCTCGCCATAGCGAAGCGACTGGGCAAGTGGCAGGTTGATGCGGAGGGTTGAAGGCAGGCCCTTGGCAGAGGGTGTGGCCGATTCGGCAGGCAAAGGCGCCTGCTCGATTGTGTCCAGCGTGTTGGCGATTGCGGTGTCGTAGGCCGCAGTCGTGGCAAAGGCCTGCTTCGCCAATCGCCATCTCGTCTCGCGCGAAAGGGCAGCGCCGTGGGCGCCTTCCATCTCACGGACTAGATCTGGGTAGTCCGACACACGCGTGACGATTGCAACGTCTTCAAAGTTTTTTGCCGCGGATCGCACCATGGACGGTCCGCCGATGTCGATGTTCTCGATCAGATGGCCGAAGGCGACGCCGGGTTGCGCAGCAGTCTTCTCGAAGGCATAGAGGTTCACCACCACCATGTCGATGGGCTGGATGGCGTGCTGAGCAACTGCCGCTTCATGCTCGGCGTTGCCGCGTATGTAGAGGAGTCCACCATGCACCAGTGGGTGCAGTGTTTTGACACGGCCATCGAGCATCTCCGGGAAGCCGGTCAACTCGCTGATATCCTTCACCGAAAGGCCAGCCGATCGGAGCGCCGAGGCCGTTCCTCCGGTGGAGATTAGCTCGACACCGAAGCTTGTGAGCGCGCGGGCAAAGTCAACCAGGCCGGTTTTGTCTGTAACGCTGAGTAAGGCTCGCCGGATTGGTTTGATTCCAGTGACAGATTCGCTCACGAAGACTGCTCCTTGCTGTTATGTGGATTCAGGGTATGCCGCATCGCATTGCGGTAGATGGTTGCAAGCCGTGCCATGGCCCATCTCCAGAGTACAACGAGGCGTCGCGGCAACCAGCAGGTGGAAAAGCCGGCCAAATTGCGTGAATGACCTGGTCTGATTTCGGATAACCTACGGAGCTTTGAGAAATGCTTTAGAGTTATTCCATGGGCAGTTATCCCCCTCCAAATCCCTCCCAAGAAATAGTGCATGAGGAGGACTTCGCGCAGCCTGAGGTTTTGCCTCCAACTGCCGGAACGATGGAGTCACAGCCTGTCCGTCGATCGCGTTCCCGATGGCTTGGCGCCCCCGCCACATATCTGCTGGTGGGGATCAATTGCGCCGTGTTTCTGTGGATGGTCTGGCGCGGCGTAAGCCCAATGAATCCGACCGTCGATCAGCTCATGCACTTTGGCGCGGATAACGCTGGGTACGTGCTGGTGAGCGGGGAGTGGGCGCGTATCGTCACTGCAATGTTCGTCCACGTAGGGTTTCTGCACCTCGCAACGAACATGTGGTGCCTGTGGAATCTGGGGCTGCTCGCCGAGCCGCTTATGGGCTCAATGGGCGTTCTAGCGGTCTATATTCTCACCGGCGCGGCGGGCAACCTGCTCTCGACCCTTGCGAACTGGATTTCGTCGCGTGCGGATTGGGTCACTCTCCACGATCTAGGGGTCTTTCCGGCCGGAGCTGGCGCTTCCGGCGCGGTTTTTGGCATCGCAGGCGCCCTAATTGTGTTGTTGAAGTCGAATCTGTTGCCAGTGCCGCCCAGCGAACTGAAAAAGCTTCGCCGGTCGGTAATTTACTTTGCGGCCATCAACCTTGTGATTGGTGTTTCGATTAGCGTCGGCAACATGGCACTCCACTCCGGCCTCAATATTGACAACTGGGCACATGTGGGCGGTTTCAGTTGCGGCCTGCTGTTTGCCGCACCGCTCGTTCCCCGGCTTGGTTCGCCCCGCAGGCAGTTTAACTTCCGGCTGCGGGTGGCCATCGGCATGGTGGTGGGCATTCTGGTACTCTTCGGCTTTTACCTGGCCCAGCTCCCGCGGGAAGCCATATCGGGTTAGCGGACGGCAGTCGCAGCAAACTTCTTTACCATCGCCAGTAGCAGCTTCCGGTCGCTTTCGTTCAGATTTGACGAGTAACGGCGAATTTGCGTGAGGAAGCGCAATTCCTCATCGTTGAGCTTCTGCGTGTTGAACTGGTGGTTCAGCGAATCATCGGCAAAGAACTGGGCAATGGGCAGGTCGAGGGCCGTGGCGATCTTCGACAACGTGTCGAGCGAAGGCACGGTGTGGCCGTTTTCCACGCGGGACAGGTAGCAGCGCAACAGTCCCGTCTTCTTTTCGATGTCTCCCTGGGAAAGACCTTTTTGCAGCCTATGCGCGCGAATCGTTGTTCCGATCTTCATGGAGGATTGCTCTCTATCCGCTGGCCTCGGGTTTACTCCCTAGCCAGCTATCAAAAGATTATTGACTTAATAGTTAACATGCTCGGCGACGGAATGCAAGTGTGAATCTCACCATTCAGTGGCCCTGTATCTTCCCATCAAATTGTCCAGGAAAACCGCGCTCAAGAAACCCGCAATCAAAGGCGCTTCACCATCCACTCGAGCTGACGAACCGGGTTGTCGTTGTAACAGGGGCAGGGTTCGAAGCCCATGGAAAGATAGAGCCGGTGGGCGGTTGCCATTACGGCGGGAGCGGTATCCAGATAAACGGCCGTGCGCCGGGCCTCAATAGCACGTTGAATCACCGCTTGAGTCAGAATCCGGCCCAGGTTCAGGCCGCGCGTCATTGGACGAACCCAGAGCCGCTTCAGCTCCCATGCATCCGCCGCGACGGTGGCAGGAACCGCGCGCCAGCCCACGAATCCCGCAGGCTGGTCGTCTACTCGCGCCAAAAGGCAGCCACCCTGCTTTTCGAGGTAGGAGAAGGGCAATTGCGCGACTTCTTCTTCGAGTGTCCCGAAACAAAAGCCGGCAGACTCCGGGTGGGAGATGACAAATTTGCCGTATTCCAGCAGCAACTCCCTCGCCGCGCTCAGGGTTTCAGCGGAGCTATTGGCAGTGATTTCTTCCAGATAAATGGCTTTGGTGGTCGTCGGCTGGGCATCCATGCCTAAGTGTACGATCAGGCTCGGGGCTGTCGCCTTGGTAAACCTCAGCGGCTACTGAGCCGTCTGACTCAATACGAGTGCTGGGTGCGCTGGAGAAGAAATGAAGCAGGCGGCGAGCTGGTTGATTGCGGCGGGGATGGTAGTGTGCGGCTCGCTGGGCGGCGCGCAGTCTGCCTCTGGCGGTGCTGCTCCGGCCTCTGCTCAAAGCGCGCCAACATCTCCCGGTGCGAACCCATCAGCGGCAACACCCACGTCTCAGAGCTCCGCAATGCCTGTCACCCAAAGGTCCGCGGACCCGTCCATAACCGGCGGCAAGCTTCATGGCTTGGTCAAGAGCGGGAATACTCCGCTTCCCGGCGTCACGGTGACCGCCCAAAACACCCTGACCGGCAAACGCTACTCCACAACAACCGACATCACGGGCGCATGGCTGCTGAACATTCCGCAAAATGGCCGCTATGTCGTGCGGACCCAGTTCGCGGCCTTCGCTCCTGGCTCACTGGAGGCCCTTTTCAACGCGACCAGCATCCACGACCAGGCGCTGACATTCTCACTGATACTTGCCTCGCGGGCAGCCGCGCAGCAGGAGCAGGAGGCTCGCCAGGAAGGCGCCAGCGGAGCAGTGAGCAGCGCAGCAGCCGAAGCAATTCGCCAACTTGCGACCAATGGCACGCAGACGTTGAGTCTGATGAACGCAATGAGCGGCGAAACCGAGAATCAGCAGGGAACTGGCGGCGCTGCAGGAGCCGCACTTCCGTCGGTAGCAGGGAATTCAGATTTTGGAGGAGAGTCCGTTGCTTTTAGTGGTCAGGCTGGGCAAGTGAGCCCGCTCGCCGGGGTCGATATGGACCGGATTCGCGATGCTATCGAGACAGCCCGCGCGCAGGGGGCACTGCCGCAGGGCGGAGGAGGGCTGTTTGGCGGAGGGGGGGGATTTGGCGGAGGTGGCTTTGGTGGCGGCTTCGGCGGCGGAGGATTTGGCGGTGGGCGAGGCAATTTCAGAGGTTTCAATCCAGGGCAACCGCATGGCGCCATTTTCTGGATGGGCAGCAACTCTGCGCTGAATGCGGAGCCCTTCGCGTTGAACGGCCAGCCGCAGATTCAGCCCGCCTCGGGCACCAATCGCTTCGGCATCACCTTCATGAGCGCGCCCTACATTCCTCACCTGACCAAGCCGAGCGGCAAGGACACTTTGTTCCTCACGCTCTCGGGTTCGCGCAGTTCGAATCCGCTGGATGAGTACGCGACCGTCCCATCGGATCCGGAGCGGGGTGGTGATTTTTCAGCCGCAGGCCTGGCTCCGATCTACGATCCGACGACGGGCCAGCAGTTCATGTCGAACGGCGTGGGCAACATCATTCCGGGAACGAAAATCACATCCCAGGCAACGGCGCTGCTCAAGTATTTTCCTGAACCGAACCTTGCTTCAACATCGAATGCCAGCGGGTACAACTACCACGAACTGACGACCGCTCAGACAAACTCGACCCAGCTCGGCGTTCGATACATGAGGAGTCTGGGCAAGAACGCAACGCTTCTGGGTGGCGGACGCGGTGGCGGCGGCGGTGGCGGACGTGGCGGTGGAGGCGGAAGGAATCAAAACCAGGGTCTCCGGCAGAGCATCAATTTCAACTACAACTGGTCAGACAGTGCGGCTGACAACGTGAACATCTTTCCCCAGCTCGGCGGAAAGAACTCGAGCCACTCGAACAGCCTGCAGGCGGGCTACACGATCGGGTACAAGAAGTTCACCAATGTTCTGAACGCCAACTGGAATCGCAGCACGAGCCAAACGATGAACTTCTTCACGAACGGTGTGGACATCGCGACCAACCTGGGCATTCTCGGGCCGGACGGTCCGCTCAACACGCTTCCCACAAACTACGGCATTCCGAGCGTATCGCTCGGGCCGGTCCAGGGGCTGAATGAACTGCAACCAACCTTCTCGCTGTCGCAGACAATCTCACTGAGCGAATCCCTGAGCTGGATTCACGGAAAGCACAATTTCCGTTTCGGGGGCGATTATCGCCGCGTGCACCGCAACTTCCTTGGGGGGTCCAACTCGACCGGCAGTTTCACTTTCAGCGGAAAATTCACCGAGGATGCAGCGCTGGATCCTACGACCGGCTCGGCTTTGGCTGATTTCCTGCTCGGGCTTCCGCAGGAGACGACCATCGACGCGCCAACATCGAAGAGCTATCTGCGCGACAACGTGTGGGACCTTTTCGCCCAGGACGATTGGCGCGTGCGGCCCAGCTTAACGCTGAACCTTGGCCTGCGTTACGAGTTTTTTGCGCCGTATACCGAGAAGTACGGCCGGCTCTCTGTGGTTGACACCAACCCTGCGGACGGTTTTACGCAACTCGCCGAGTTTCAATCTGGCAGTACAGCGCCGTTTGCGGGTGGGGCACTGCCGGCGTCGCTGGTCTATCCGTTTCATCTCGCGCTTGCGCCGCGCCTGGGCTTGGCATGGCGCGTCCCCAAGCTCAAGCAGATGGTGGTGCGTGCGGGCTATGGCATGAACTACACCGTCGGCCAGTATGGCAGCTTTGCGTCAACGGCTTCTCTGCAGCTCATGGCCCTGCAGCCGGGCTTTGTAAACGAACAGACCAACGAGGCGACACAGCCGGGGCAGTTTACGCTGGCCAACGGATTCCCCACAACGCCGACTTCTGGCACGCTGGGTAGCTATTCTGTCGATCCGCACTATCGGCTGCCTTACGTGCAGGCCTACAACATCGATGTGCAGAAGACACTGCCCTGGGGCATTGTGCTCAACGTGGGATACAACGGAACAATGGGCTCACGGCTCGATGTGAAGAGCACGCCACGGCGAAGCCTGAGCAGCCCAGACACCAACTACAACGCGGCCACCGGGCTGCCGTATGCAACATTTACGTACGATCAGGCGGCTGGGTTTTCGCGCTTCAACGCCGGCACACTGCGCGTGAACAAGCGGCTCACGGGGGGCGTCTCACTGGGGGCTAACTACCAGTACTCTCACTCAATTGACGACGCATCGGGCACTGTTCAGAACTGGCAGGACATCCCTGGCGAGGAGGGAAACTCGAGTTTCGACGTGCGCCATAAAGTGAGCGGGAACTATCTCTATGAACTTCCCTTTGGCAAGGACAAGCGGTGGGTCACGAGCGGGGTGGGCTCGCACATTCTCGAGGGGTTTTCAATCTCCGGCTCATACACGTTTGCCACAGGTACGCCTCTGACGCCCTACTATCCGGCGGCTGTCTCCGACGTTGCCCGCGGCGTTGCCGGAACTCTGCGCCCTGACCATGTTTCGGGCGTCTCGCCCACAGCGGGAGGCGGCACAAAGACCGAGTGGTTCAACATGTCCGCCTTCACTCAGCCCACGCCTGACGTCTTTGGCAACGCCTTCGGCAACGTCTCGCGCAACTCCATTATGGGGCCGGGGATTGTGCAAAACAACATGTCTCTTTCCAAGACGATGCAACTCGGTGATACGCGCAGCATGGAGATTCGCGCCACGGCCAACAATGTATTCAACACTGTGCAGTATGCGGGCGTGGGCACCAGCCTGACCTCGCCCACTGCGGGCCAGGTCACATCGGTGGCATCGATGCGCAGTTTCAATTTCACGGCGCGGTTCAGATTCTAGGAGCAGCGAGTCAGCCGCGCGCCGGACGCGCGTAAAGGCAAGTCGGCAAGTCAGCAGAACAGTCGAGGCGAGGGCATGAAGCAACGCATACAGAGGATCGGGGCAGCAGTCGCAGTGCTGGCGTTGATGTTGCCTGCGAGCCGTTCTTCGCTCGCCCAGACCGCTCAATCCGCGTCCGCGCCAAAGGCCGGGGCAGCGCAGGTGTCGAGCACGCCGCAAGGCGGCTTCGTGTTGAAGATGAATGGCGAACTTGTGCTGACGAACGTGGTCCCGCGAGATGCAAAGACGGGCGAGGTCGTGCTCGGTCTCAAACAGAGCGACTTCACCATCCTCGAGAATGGCAAGCCCCAGCGAGTCGATACATTTGATTTTGAGACAGTGGACAAAGCAACTCCGTTGAACGAGGCAACAGTGAGCGGTCTCGCCATCGGCGCCACAGGGCCAGGATCAAAGGCCGTTGTTGCGAAGCCTGAGGATTTGCGCAATCACCGGCTGATCGTCATGTTCTTTGATCTGACCTCGATGCAGCCGGAAGACCTCGATCGAAGTGTCCTGGCTGCGCAGGAGTTCCTCAAGAGCAAGATGCAGCCTGCGGACCTGGTGGCGCTGGTTTCGCTCGGTGACACGCTCAAGGTGGACCAGGATTTTACCGCCGACAAGCAGGCGCTGATCAATGAGGTTGCGGTCTACAACGGGACAGAAGGGCAGGGCTTTGCCCAGGGGGCAACGGCCAATACCAACCAGGTGGAAGACACCACGGGATACACGCCGGACGAGAGCGAGTACAACGACCTGAACACTGATCGTGAACTCTTCGCGTTGCGGGCAGTCTCTAAATCGCTGGAGAAGATCACAGAGAAGAAGTCGCTTCTGTACTTCTCCGGCGGCATCTCTCGCGATGGCATCGAGAACCAGGCTTCGCTTCGCTCGGCCATCAACGCGGCGGTACGCGCCAACCTTGCCATTTACAGCGTCGACACACGCGGCCTGCAGGCGGTCTCTCCGCTCGGCGATGCGTCGACGGGAAGCTTGCGCGGCAATGGCGCTGCAAACGGCGGCGCTCTGATGAACAACATGAACGCCAATTTTGCCTCGCAGGAGGTGATGGCTACCCTCAGCACCGATACCGGCGGCAAGGCGTTCTTTGACTCGAACGACTTTGCGCCGGCCTTCGCGCAGGTGCAGCGGGATACGTCGGCCTACTACGCCATTGGATTTCGCAGCACAAATCCGGCGCGCGATGGCAGGTTCCGCAAGCTGACGATCAAAATCAATCGCCCGGGAATCAAGCTGGAGTACCGTCCTGGCTACTATGCGCCTGCGGACTTCCAACACGCAGCCCGCGAGGACCGCGAACAGGAACTGAACGAAGAGTTGGCCAGCGACCTGCCGGCTACGGACATGGCCGTCTACATGGATGCGCTCTACTTCCGGCTCGATGACAATCGGTTCTTCGTTCCCGTTTCGCTCATCGTGCCCGGCTCGCAGATTCCTTTTGTGAAGGGCGGCGATAAGGATAAGGCGACCCTCGACATCATTGGCTCAGTGATCGACGAAGTGAACCGGCCCATAGGCCACGCGCGCGATACCGTGAAACTGAATCTCGATCCAACGCTTCAAGCGCGGCAGAAGAACATCCAATACACAACCAGCTTTAACCTGCCGCCCGGCAAGTACAGGTTGAAGTTCGTGGTGCGCGAGAACCAGACGGGCCGGATGGGGTCGTTTGAAGCCGAGATCACGCTGCCCGACATGAAGAAGTGGCCATTGAAGATGAGCTCAATTCTGTTGGCATCCTCCCGCGTGCCCAGCAAGAAGACAACTCCGCTGGTGCGCGAGGGTCAGGAGTACGTGCCCAACATCAGCCACGTCTTCCGCCAGGATCAGCATCTCTACCTGTATTACGAGATTTACGACCCAACGCGCGAGAAGGCAGGCGAGAATCAGCCCAAGGGGACCAAGCCCGGAATCAGCCTTCTGAGCAGTCTCGAGCTGATCCAGGGCGCGACCAAAGTCTACGAGACGCCGCTGGTGCAGGCTAAGGCGATCAACGTGGAGGGCAGGGATGCAGTGGCGATCGAACTTGATGTTCCGCTTACCGGGCTCAAGGCGGGGCAATACCTATGCCAGTTGAACGTGATCGATGATGCGGGCGGGAGCTTTGCATTTCCGCGGTTTGCAGTGCTGGTCAAACAGCCGGCCGCCGTGTCAGGCTCGCCAACGCCGGCAGCCGGAACCGGAACCGAGTAAGCGGCTGTGATGAGAATGGGCTCTGCCGCACTCGATCAGGAGGAGCGGCAAAACCCATTCTTGTCTCGTTTCTGGTTTGTCTTGCGCCTACCTGTTGCCGGTGACGAGGCGGAAGAGAAACACAAGGATGATGGAGCCGGCGGTGGCAACGAGAATTGTCGCGATCATTCCGTAGTGAACACCCAGGCCGAGGTGACGAGCAATAAAGCCGCCCACTAACGCGCCTGCAATGCCGATAATGATGTCAACGAAGAAACCGTAGCCGCTGCCTTTCATGATCTTGCCGGTTGCCCAGCCGGCGATGAGTCCAACAACGATCCACCAAAGAATAGGCATATGCATGACACTCTCCTTTTTGAGTTGAAGCGATTCAGATCAGGGGATAGGTGGTGCGAGAATAGACGACGCGCGCAGGCCGTTCTTTTGCCCGAACGGCTTTATATCATGGATGCTTCAGGGCTGGCCATCGGAGTTTTCTGACAGCTTTTCCAAGGGGTAGGGGCAATGGCGGCAGCCGGAGCCGCAACACACGCCGCGCTTGAGGTGGTAGGCCGCGGTGAACACGAGGTTTGGGCCGTCAAAGTAGAAGTCTTCTGGCTCAAGTGCATCGGACGCGTTGGGCTGGGGAGCTGTGCTGCCTTCCATGCTTCTATTGTCTCTTCATTGGGCGGGTGGGGGAAGGCTCGCGCGCAATAGGTAGAATTGAAGTATGAGCCTGACTGCCGAAGAACGCGCGCGGCGCATCAAAATCGTTCTCTTTGACGTGGACGGCGTACTGACCGATGGAGGCATCTGGATTGTTCCGGTGCCCCTGGCTGCGCCGGACGGAACCGTTTCAACGCGGATGGTCGAGGTGAAGGGCTTCAGTGCGCACGACGGTGCGGGGATGACCCTGGCCCGCCTTGGCGGCATGAAGCTCGGCGTTATCACCAAGCGGATTAGCGAGACTGTAGCATTGCGCATGCGCGATCTGAAGATTGAGTTTGTGTACCAAGGGGAAGCGTTCAAGATGAGGCCGGTGCGCGAGATCATGAAGAAGGAAGGCGTGACCCTCGATGAGATCGCGTACGTGGGGGACGATGTGATCGACCTGCCGGTGATGCGGCAGTGCGGCTTTGCGGTTGCGGTGGCAAACGCGCGCCAGCAGGTGAAGGACGAGGCGCACTACGTCACTCCGCATCGAGGCGGCGACGGAGCAGGGCGCGATGCGATTGAATTCATCCTCAAGGCCAAAGGGTTGCTCGAGAAGTGCCTGGAGGCATCAATCGATGAGGGCAATCCTCTGCCGCCGTCGATGGACATTGGCAAAGGTGGCGACCTGAAGTGAGCATGACGACTGAGAAGAAAAAGGCGGTGGTGTTGTTGAGCGGTGGGTTGGACTCGGCCACGGTGTTGGCGATTGCGCGCAGCCAGGGGTACGAACTCTACGCATTGTCGTTCTCCTATGGTCAGCGCCACATCTTTGAGCTCGAAGCGGCGGCCCGCGTTGCATCTTCAACCGGCGTCGCAGACCATCGCACGGCGGTGGTCGACCTCCGGGCATTTGGCGGCTCGGCACTCACGGCTGAAATTGCCGTTCCCAAGGGTCGCACCAGCGGCGAGATGTCGCACGGAATTCCCATCACATACGTTCCTGCGCGCAACACAATCTTTCTGGCGTTTGCGCTTGCCTGGGCGGAGGTGCTTGGCGCGAGCGACATATTCATCGGCGTAAATGCGCTCGACTATTCCGGCTATCCGGACTGCCGGCCGGAGTTTATTGAAGCGTTCGAGCGGATGGCGAACCTGGCAACGAAAGCCGGCGTGGAAGGATGTCAGGCGTTGAAGATTCACACGCCGCTGATCGCGATGTCCAAGGCGGAGATCATTCGCAAAGGCGTCGAGCTCGGCGTGGACTATGGCCTGACGAGCAGTTGCTACGATCCCTCACCGAGCGGTGAACCATGCGGCAGTTGCGACTCGTGCCTGCTGCGCCAAAAGGGATTCGGGGAGAATGGCATCGAGGATCCGCTTAGATGCAGTTCGTAGTTCTTAGTTCACAGTTCCGTTGTGGACTCGTTCATGAAGTCAGCCGATTAAGAACGCGCTGAAAGCTGAAGGCTGAAAGCTGGTCTCTATGAGTTACGCGGTGAAGGAGATCTTTTACACCCTGCAGGGTGAGGGCATGCAGGCGGGGCGTGCAGCGGTCTTTTGCCGGTTCGCGGGCTGCAATCTCTGGTCGGGCCGCGAGGCAGATCGTGCTTCTGCAATTTGTCGGTTTTGTGACACGGAGTTTATTGGTGTGGACGGGTTGGGCGGTGGGCGCTTCGACTCCGCTGAGTCTCTTGCGGCTGCTGTGGCCAGCAATTGGCCTGCGGACGCCGCGGGCAAGCGTTTTGTTGTGTGTACGGGCGGCGAGCCGCTGCTGCAGCTCGACGCAGCATTGATCACGGCCTTTCATAGTCAGGGATTTGAAATTGCCGTGGAGACCAACGGGACGATCGCGGCGCCGCCGGGGATCGACTGGATCTGTGTTAGCCCGAAGGCCTCGACCCAGTTGGTGCAGCAGAGCGGAGACGAACTGAAGCTGGTCTATCCTCAAGTTGAAGCGGAAGCGGCCCCTGCGCGATTTGAGGGCCTGGGCTTCAAGCATTTTCTCCTGCAGCCGATGGACGGGCCGCGCCGTGAGGAGAACACGCAACTCGCTCTGCGCTACTGCCTGGAACATCCGCTCTGGCGGCTCAGCCTGCAGACCCACAAGCTGCTGGGCATTCGCTAATAGAACTGCGAACTACGCAGGTTCGACATGCTGCGCTGAAGCTTTAGTGGAGTGGATTGCTTTCTCTGATCCAGCTCGTTGGACATACGCCAAGAGATAGAAAGCAGCCATCACCAGCAGAATGATTGCGCCTGGGCGCACCAGCAGAATCGTCTCCATCTTTCCCAGAAAACTCGCAGTGTTCAAAGGCACGTTTCTGGTCAGAATGATGAGGGCCATCGATGGAATATCGCCGGTGATGACAAACGCAGTTATATTCGCCACGAGTGCAAACCGCCCCGCCAGACCGCCCTCGGCCCATAGCAGGGCGCAGCCCGGCACTGTGAGCAGCAGGAGCTTTGCATCGTGTTGGCGATGGTAGCTGACCAGCATGGTTAGCGTGGCGATGGCCGCCAAGGCAAGCCAGGCGCCGGCCGAAGATGGTCGCGAGCGCAGAGTGGTGATGCACCAAATGAGCAAGAGCGGGGCGACGATGAGATAGCTGGCCAGATTGTAGAAATGCGGATCGTCGCGCAGGATGCTGAAGACGGATTGCAGGTCGGTGACGGGGTCGGGGGCGCGAAAATCGATGGACGATGGACCGGGGTCGTTGAGGGCGCCATGCGCCGAGGCAGTTTGAATATTCGATTGCAACTCTGGCATCCAATGCGGCGCGATGCTTGAGACCCACAGCACGGCGGGCAATCCGATCAGGACGGCTACGGCCAGAGTTTGCAGAGCGCGTTTCCTGTAGGTTCCACCCGCCAGGAGGAAAAAGAGCCAGACTAAGCCTGCGTCGTGGGGCTTCAATGCAAGGCTGACTGCAAGGCAGATGATGCCCGCGGGCACGAAGCGCTCTTGAAGGAAACACCAGACGGCCACCACGCATAGACCCGCCACAAGGCCGGCCGCGTTGGCATAGGTGAAGATGACGAGGCAATTGGCGAGCAGAAAGCACACCAGGAACAGCGAGACACGGGGCGATCGATTTGCCGCGAGGCTCCACATGAGAAATGCGCCAAGGGTCAGGCTTACGGCCATAAGCGCCAGCCAAAGCAGGCCGGCGGGTTCCCATGGAAGAAGCGCGAGGGGAACGGCAATCAACAAAGTGGTGGGCGGGTTGACGCAGATCGAGATTGCAGTGCGAAAGGGTCCGGTAACAATCCTGTCAAAATCCTGAGCCGGCTGATCTGCCCGGTACACGCGCAGGATTTGATCGGGCTGGTAGGGATCGCCGTGCTCGATGAGGCATCGAGCGCCGTAGTAGACAGCCCTGAAATCTGTCATTGCGTGCGGAGATTTATGCGCGATCCAGGCGCCCCACAGGACAGAGAAGCTGCTGCTCAGCAGGATCAAGCTAAGAGCGATCCGCCGCATTCGTGCCATGCTCAATGTCTCCTTATGCCCGCGAGGGTGCGCTTCACGGAATGATAACCAATAGCAGCGTCAACATGGAGCGCGGAAACTGTCGACCAACGGTGGGCGGATTTCTATTTCGCTGCTTTCTTAGTCAAGGTGACGTTCCAGCCCTCGGGGTTCTCAGGAAAAAGCATGGTGGTGCCTACCGGTGCAGCTTCAAAGAGCTTGGCATTTTCAGGCCAATGCATGTCTTTCATGGGCGCAATCCGCCAGTCGCGAATGATTCCGAAACACATCAGGCACAGAAGCACAGCCGACACTGTCTTGAGCGCGCGATTCTGGCTCTGAAATCCCCAGAGCAGCGACCAGGCAAACGAGAGCGTCGGAAAGAACCAGTAGCGAATGCCGCTTGCCCCGGCAAGCAGTTGCCACCGGGTTACTCCGGGAGGCGGGGTAGGCCGCAGGAGACAGGAACGCGCCCGCAAGGAGGGCGGCGGTTAACAGGAGGAGCAACTTCATCTCGAGAGTGGACCGCAAGAAGCAGATGGCGACCAGTATGCTTCCGCTGATGGCAGAACAGACAAGAAGAAAGAAGATCGAGGGGCTCTTGAAAGACGCGAGTCCGTTGCCGCCCAGCAGAGTGCCCAGGAAGACCTGGCCGCCAAGTATCCGCGCGAACAACTGAAAGCTCGGGCCTAGCGGAGCGTGGGCGCGTCCTGACCGATCGATGACCAGCAAACCCCAAGCCTGAACAAGGCAGAGGGTTGCGAGCATGCCCACGTAAGACCAACGCAAGGGATCGCGGCGTCGCCATGCGATGAAGATCGCGACGGGCAACAGGAATACACAAAAGGGACCGGTAAGGCCGCAAATCAACAGGAGAGAGATATCGAAGGTGCGGCCCACAACGCTGTGGGGCAGAGAAGCGACCAGGATAAGCAAGGCGCAGAGCGCGAGGATCCATTGAGAACTGGTTACGATGGCCCCAATCTCGCGGGTATTCGGTAGCGCGAGATAGATCGCGGCCATCACGGCGCGGTAGCGCAGGCTACCCCAGGCCGAAGACCGCGAGGAGAGGAGAATGCTTACGGGCAGCACCTCAATGGCGATGGCGATGAGGTTGAGCACCAGCGGCGCCAATGCGATGGGGACGAGAAGAGCCAGGGCAGCTGCGAGGCGTGGCAGGGTCTGGAAGTAGCCATCCTGGGCTCGGAAAAGCGTTGTCCACCACCCGAGGTTGTAGGCATTTGCAAACCAGACGTGACCGTCCTCAGCCCAGAATTGGGGATGGAAGACCGCATCGGGCCGACGGGTGAGCCAAACGGCGCAGCCGAGCAGGAAGATCACATAGTGTTGCCATGGCCGAAACGCCGTCGGCCAACCTTTACGATCTTTCATACTGCCGCCTAGTGGGTTTGTGGATGCTTGACGAGGTTCATGTTCCAGCCCTCAGGATACTCCGGGATGGTAATCGTACTTCCTGCCGCTGCTGCATCGAAGCGCTGAGCTGACTCAGCCAGGTGTGTCTCCGTGAATGCGGGGTGTTCCCAGTCGCGAAGGCTACGGCCTTTTATGGGATCCGCAAGCGGCCACTAATACAGGGCATGGATCCCCTTAAGAATATCTGGTTCTCCGCGCAGCCCTATAGTCACTACGGTCGCTAGTTCTAATACGTTCGTGTCATTCTCAAACGCGGTCGAAGAACAATATAAAGGGGGTGCCAGAGCTGTAAGGAATGCCGTGCCCCGACGGGATCGAGAGAGTTTTGGTACTTTGGACATCGGACAAGTGCTACGTATTGTCAAGCCGTCCGTCTTCTCGCTAACTCCGGGTGTGCAGGCTGTATACAGCAGCCTCTGAATGAGTATCCTCGGGCTAAGGCGACACTTAATGGGATTGAAAGGGAGACAGAATGGAAATAAACGCACAGTACAATCTTGCTGCTCCAGATTCGATCCCAATCCGGATCGCGGCCTACCAGCGACGCAGGATGTTTGATGTGTTTCTATCGAAGACGGGGATTAGGGAACAAGATACCGTGCTGGACATCGGAGTCACGAGCGATCAGACATACAGCCATTCCAATTACTTCGAAAGCTGGTATCCTCACAAGGATCGAATCACTGCAAGCGGTATGGATGATGCAGCGTTTCTTGAAGAGTTGCATCCCGGATTGAGGTTTGTGTGTGCAGACGGCCGGAATCTGCCGTTTGAGGGTCAGGAATTCGACTACGTCCACTCGAGCGCGGTATTGGAGCATGTTGGCAGCCGAGAGAAGCAGACAGCTTTTCTATCCGAGGCATGGCGTGTTGCGCGCAAGGGAATATTTGTGACTACGCCAAATCGGTGGTTTCCGGTTGAGTTTCACACAATGATGCCCTTTGTGCATTGGCTTCCGACATCAGCATTTCGAAAGGTGTGCGATCTGAGGGGTCTGGGATTCTTTGCCTCTGAAGATAATCTGAACCTACTTTCGGGTTCGCAACTGGAACTGATTGCCGCGAAGGCAGGAGTAGAAAACTTCAAGGTGACATGCGTGGGATTGGGCGGCTGGCCCTCCAATTTGTTGCTTTCGGGGCGACGGAGAAAATGCTAGTCATCGGGGATGACCGAATTCCTTTGTATAGCTTCCACGAGGGCTTGCCAGGGGTGCTTCTTGAATGTCTTCGAAGCTCTTTTAAAATCTCAAATCAAGGGACCCAAGGAATACGGTCCGCAGCCCGAGACTGCCTGGCAAGTCCAGAATCGCGTCTCGTTCTCGATCTTCGTGTTGGCGCTTGCCGCATCGATTTCAACGTGGTTCATCGCATTGCGCGCCCCACTACGACTGGATGAGACGGGATCGTATTGGCAGATCAATGCGGGATTCATAGAGATATGGCCTCGGCAGTTTTCGGCTCTTTCTTTTCCGGCATATTCGTACATTCTTTGGTTTTCGACCAAACTGATTGGGACAAGTGAGATTGCACTCAGAATCCCGTCGGTCATCGCCATGCTGGGGGCGGTCTATCTGCTTTACCTCGCCGCTCGCGAGATGTTCGAACGCGATATAGCGATCATTGCCGCGGTAGTTTTCTGTCTCCATCCCATCGTTGTTTTTGCGGCAATCGACATTCGGCCTTATGCCTTTGGAGCGCTGGCGACCAATGCGGCTATTTTGATTTTGCTTCGTTTGAGGCATAACGACTCTAGCTGGCTGGCGGCGCTGTTTGGCCTGGCGGCTGCATCGATTATCTGGTTTCACTACATTTTTGGATTGATCCTGCCGGCTCTCGCCCTTTGCTTTATCTTCTTCAAGTTTCGAGATCGTAAGACCTTATTGAGGCAACTCGGCATCGCCCTGGGTGTATTTGCCCTGGCTCTTTTGCCTGCGATTCCGGGGTTGACCGACCTGTTCAGCACTAGCCGGACACACGTCTACGAAGTGGCCCCGGACTTGTCGGAGTTGGCTTGGACCGTCGCTCCGGGATTTCTGCCCTTTGTTTTATTTGGAAGCGTTTTTCTCGCCTTTCTCGTTGTCGCGGCAACACGGCAGCGCTTTCTCTTCAACAAGTTCGAGGGGTGGCGTCTTTTCGTATGTGCATCCCTGGCCTTGATTCCAGTTCTCATCCTCTATGGGTTGAGCGTGGGTTCCTCGATGCATATGTTTGCCCCGCGCCATCGATTGGAAGCGATTCCTGGAATCGCCCTCTGCTGGGCATTTGTTCTGAGCCGCTTCCGCTCGCGCTACCTGGCTGTGTTTTTTTGCGTGGCACTGGTTGGAGTCACGGCCTTCCGCAGCCTCAATGCCCCGCTGGCCAGGGACCATGACTTCTCAATGAAATATGCGCTCGAGGCGGCTGAAAAAAGCGCCTCCGCCGATCGCGCGCCCATCGTGTTATGCAGCGGTTTTGTCGAATCTAACTATTCCGCCATGCCTTCGCCTGAGACGGTCAAGGATAGCCTTTTATTTGCGCCGATCACTTACTACAAGCTCAGCGGCCCGGTTGTGCCCCTGCCCCAACTGCTGAACAAGCAGGCACTTCAGATCTCTTCGCAGTTCTTGCAGCAAGCCGCACAAACACATCAACATTTCTTGCTGGTTGCAGATCCGTGGTTCAGCCATGAGACCCTCGATTGGTTCGCCCAGAATGCTGCCGCTTCACACACCGTGCACAAATTAGGCATGTTCCAGGGCACAGAGGTCCTCGAGTTTGTTCCGCGCACCGATCCCGCGCATTGAAGTGATTTGCGTTTCGATCTCCCAGCACAATTGGCGGCGTGCCTGTCTAGAACTCGTCTACGTTCAAACACTCGAGGGCGATGCAATGCTCTGTCGCTTCACTGCGGCGAACTCGAGAGAAGCTTCCTGCCAATAGACCCAAATGAAAAACGTGGCGATCACCAGCAATACAAGTGGCGCGGGCTCAAACAAGAGGACTGATTTTAGGCGGCCAATCAGGCCCGGTTCAACAGACATGTGCACAGTGAACATGGAAAGAAAGGTAGCTGGAACGTCGCCGGTGAGCACAATTCCAGTACTGGTTGCGAGCAGTGCAAACCAGCCTTTGCGTCCGCCTTCTGCGCAGAGCATCGCACAGGCCGGAATCGCCAGCATCAGAAGTTTGGCATCATGCTGGCGATGGTAGGTGACCAGCATGGTGAGCGCTGAAACTGCCGCGAGCGCAAGCCATGCCCCCTTGGGCGACTGGCGGGAACGCAGAGTGGCAACTGCCCACAGGACGAGCAGCACCCCGGAAATCAGGTAACCAGTCAGCGTGTAGAAGCGAGGATCGTCGCGGAAGATACTCAGCAACGCCTGCAGATCGATGATCGGGTCGGGATGGTGGAATCCCAGAGAAACTGGCCCCGGATCGTTGA
>Ga0302278_10000882_pt1 | contig 37899 bp, 35 predicted proteins | sample III_Bog_N3_2_FD_194543 | JGI IMG/M metagenome (GOLD analysis project Ga0302278, IMG submission 194543) | Peat permafrost microbial communities from Stordalen Mire near Abisko, Sweden - III_Bog_N3_2 | ecosystem: Environmental > Terrestrial > Soil > Wetlands > Peat | place: Sweden: Abisko... | reverse complement strand
CCTCAATTGCTGCTTCTCTTCGTGGTGGGGAAGCGTCGCGTACCCCACCCTTGACCCAGCCACAAAGGTGAGGTGCTCTATTCCGGATGAAGTGCTATCGCGGCGAACAATACGACTCCGACCTAGCCCTCTACTACCTCCGCGCCAGATACTACAATCCAACCACCGGAAGGTTCTTGTCCCGCGATCCCAACGCAGGCGCGCTCATTGCTCCGGCCTCTCTGCATAAGTATCTTTATGCAAACGGCGATCCTGTGAATTTAAGGGATCCCAGAGGGACCGACGCGGGACTTGAAGAGGGAGAGATTGGAACATATGACGATTTGCAGATAGCAGCAAAGGCGGGACGGAATGGCTTGGAAAATCATCACATAATTCCACAGAGCCTGAAGTGCCTGTTCATGGTGTCCGCAGGCAAAATGCTTGCCATTGCGCTGACGCCGGATGTCCACCAGTTCTACGACACCGAGTGGAATGAGTGGTGGGACGATCTATTTGGGAGCGGTACGAAGCGATGCAGCGAGCAGATTGTCACACTCGAGGAGGTATTGGAGGCTGCAGAAGAGATTTACGCCGATGATCCCGACATCCTTGCTGCAGTACGCGACTGGTTTGCGGAGCTGTCCGAGAACAGCGCGTCTTTATTCTGAGCCGTGGTAGTGTTTCTCGGCTGCCGTCCCACTAGGGTCGCAGAGATCAATCGTTCAAATGTAGAGGGAAATCATGGACATCAGGCAAGAAGAGGATCTTACCGAACAGGACTTTAAGATACATCCGGTCTGGCGAATTGTGAGGGGCGGCGAGGATAAAACTGCCCCAACCGTCGAAGTCAATGAGAGATCCTTCTCGCCCTGGACGAAGCCAATCACCAAAGACATTATCTGGCCGCATTCTAAAGTTCTTGTTGCGGGCAGCTTTCGTTTTGCAGATGGGACCTTATATCCCGGATATTTTCAGTTGGTCGGCATCAACTGGGACGATCCCTTACCGCCGCGCAAGATGAGAGACGGAAGCACTGCAAAACCCTTGCAATGGAGTGCCAGACGCGGAGGAACTGAGCTCTCAATTCTCTCTCTGATCTCTCCAATCGTTTTTGTTAAGGGAAGCTCGCTGGATTTTGACTTTCACAAGATGTTGCAGGTCCGGGAAACTCATATTCGAGTGTTTTACACGCATACCGCCAAAACACCCGGCGAGACATTTCCTGTGCATTTTGAAACGCGTCATGGAATCGAGACCACAGTGAATAGCGGAATTATTCCGGGCTTCTACAGATTCCCACTTGATAAGCCGTACGAAATGAGCCCAGGTGAAGACATCTGGTCAAAATTCGCAAATCGCTGAACATCGAACCCGGATCGGGCGGGTGGCTGTAGATGGTCAAGACGTTGTTCCGAGGTCGGGGCGGCTTGCCTGCATCAGTGGCTTGCTTCCGGAGTCCTCGGCCCATTGTGACGTGCGCGCTGCTTCGCATCGGTTTTAGGAGGTGATAATGTCGTTCCCTGTCTTCCTCGGTCGCTGGCTTGATCCGCGCGTTCCAATCGGGCGAGCGAGCTTTCTCGCCTTCCAGGTTCTTGGCGTCTTAATAGAGCGCTTCCTCAGCCACTGGCTACGCCTGACCGAGATTCCCCAAGCTGCTTCGAGGTTAGGCTTTGTTGCTTGCGTCATCGTGTTGTTTGCGACGTTGGCCCTTCTCGCTCTCAAACGACTAACTGACGTCGGTTGGTCATGGACATGGGCGGTTGCTGTTCTCGGTCCCGTCGTGCTCGACACGACAGTGGCGATGGGTAACGCCGAGATTAGCCTAATCAGAGTTTTGGCCTACTTGTCCATGGTCTGGTACGTTGGGTACATTGCGCTGGCGGTCGTTCTCTGCATTGCTCCGAGCGAGGAGATCGAACGGCGGGTGGCCCGCCCTTGAACTAGGCGGGTGCCCCCGGTCCCTCGCTTTTGGGGAACCGGGGATACCACTACGATCCGAGGTCTACGCCTATGACGACCGCCGCGATTTGCGCAACACGAGAGGTTTCGTCGTGGCCATCGTACTATCGCGGCGAACAATACGACTCCGACCTCGGCCTCTACTACCTCCGCGCCAGATACTACAATCCCGCAACGGGAAGGTTCATGAGCAGGGACCCTGAAGACGGCGATGAATTTGACCCTGCGTCACTTCACAAGTATTTGCACGCGAACGGTGACCCCGTGAACAATACTGATCCGAGTGGGCGGTCCGCAGCCGTTAGCTACGCCTTGCCGATTGGCATAATGACGCCTCCAGCGACAGCTGGACTATACACACTTTCAGCAACGCTCGGCTGTGTGATTCTTTGGGAAGCAGGCAATGTTTGGGCAGACTCGGTGGTTGCGACGAACGGTGGCTATGTTCAGCAACTCCCTTGCTTCGCACTCCCGATGTCGAACGGCGGGAATCGGAGAGTTGACCATCCCTGGGTTTGGAATATGGCTAAAAATATGCCCGGGGATCCGTGCCAGAACCTGAAGGATATTATGGACCGCGCACGAAAAGGTGGAGATTCAAAAACATTTTTGGCGGCCAAAGCTACATGGAAAGCATTCTGCAGATGAGCGAGGAGATAACGTGGCTAAAGGATGGTACCTGGCTGAAATTGTAATGAAGCTAACTGTCGATGGGGACACCAGGAATGAAGTGCATCAGAATCTTTTTCTCATTCAAGCCGAAACTCCAGATGAGTCGTATGCGAAAGCAATGAAGTGCGGGAAGGATGAGGAAACATCCTATGAAAATCCAGCGGGTAAGACTGTTCATGTGACTTTCGAGGGACTTTCAGATCTTGTTGACATTGAAGGGGAGTTAGAAGATGGGGCAGAGTTGATGTTTCATCGCAGGGTCAATGTGTCCGAGAAACGATTACGGACCCTCGTGCTGCCAAAGGAGCGTTTACGTTTATTCGGCCCGCGCGTGCAGACAAAAGGGCCAGATTTTTCATCTTCAGAAGTCCTGGATTTACTAGAACGAGAATATGGAACGAAGCGAACGCCAGAGGGTGACTGGGTGCAAGTTGACCCCAAAAACTGAGGTAGCCGGTCGGGCGGGTGGCCCATGTCTGGCTTTTCAGACATGGGAGACCGCGAAGCCCATCGATGCGTATCCAAGAGCAGCCAGCCGTCCTCCGGGGCGGCTTGCTTGCGTCTACGGCTCCATCCAAGTTCCTCGGCAAGGCCGGCGCAGGGCGCGCTGCCTTCGGCATCGGCAGTAGGGGTGGGCACATCACCGCCAACAGCTTCGACCTGTTCGGCGAGACGGTGCAAAAGGTCCTGCCCGACGGCACGCTCACCGAGACGCGCAACTACGACACGGCCGGCAATCTCACCTCGCTCACCCACTTCAACGGCGTCACCACCACCTACACCTACGACTCGCTCAACCGCCTGCTCAGCCGCGCCACGCCCGGCGAGGCGACGGTCAGCTTTACCTACACCGCGACCGGCAAATACCTCACATCAACCGCCGGCGATGGCACGGTGAACTATTCGTATGATTCGCTGGTCCGAAAACCGGGGACAGACGGGACGTTTCCAGTACTAACTTCTCTCACCGATTCCCAGACCGGAGCAGAGGGGGCCCCGGCCATCCCCAAAAGTTGTCAACCCCCGCCCTTCCCACCGTGCACGTATCTACATTATTTTCATCGTCTTCCAACAGCGCCCCCTTTGCCGATTATTTCTCGCCATCCGCTAACCTTTGAATTGAGCGTTCACAGCAGACTCGCCGGCAGCATCTTGTCGGCCAGTCCGCGCGCAGGCCTCCGCATAAGCCCTCTGTTTTGAGATGCTTCGAATTCAAGCTACTCAAAACATGAGACTTACGGCAGGATACCGCCGCTAACCCTATTCAATCCAGTAACTTGCCCAAACCACCCGGAAGGGGATGGGGAGTACCCCATACCCAGGAAAGGAACCTCATGATCGCCGAATGTCGTCACGTAATGCCCAGCGGGCTCCATTGCCAAGCGATTGCCATGCGCGGAACCGTCTTTTGCTACCACCACGCCCGTACCCAGGCCCCCGCCCGCGCCAAGGAAGTCTGCATCGAGATCCCGGACCGGCTCGATAGCAAAGGCGCGCTGTTCGTCATCCAGCAAATTGTCACAGCTCTCGGCTGCGGAGCCATCAGCGCCCGCCGTGCCGGTGTGCTCCTTCACGGGGTCCAGATGGCCTCCGGCAAAGCAACGGAGGCACTAAGCCCTTTGCTTTCCAATATATGCAAGTAACTGCTTTGTTATCATGCGACTACAGCGGGGCCCATCCGGTAACGCAATGAAAACAATACGGTTATTTGCAGGAGGAGGAGGGGGGTAGCTGGGGACAGGGTACCTGGTCCATAGTCCCTATTCCCTAGTCCTAGTCCCTGTTCCCTAGTCCCTGTTCCCTAGTCCCTGTTCCCTAGTCCCTAGTCCCTGTTCCCTAGTCCCTGTTCCCTGCCTTATTCATCTCTGAACATCGGGTGCGGAATCAGTCTGCGATAGTCTTCCTGGTGCGCCCCATCCAGGCAGGCCTCGACGATCCTCCGTCCCAGCGGATCGAGATCGGGCACCAAAAACTGCTTCAGCTCCTGCGCGAAAAACTCGCGCCACTGCCGCGCCCCTTCCTGATACACATCCATCCCGCCCTGGATCTGTTCTTCCACCGCCAGAAACACGCGCGGAATCATCGAACCTTCAATCCTGAGCTGGTGCGGAATGTAGCCCAGCAGCGGACACATCGCCTCCACCACCTGCTCGCGCGCAAACTTCGCGCTGCCCCGCCGTGCCAGGTACTCGCGCGCAATCCACTCCGCCATGAAGCCAACCTTCCACGCGCCGATGTGCTGATTCGGCAGCAGCACGTACCGCGTCTCCGGCGTCTCCACAATCTGCCGCAGCAGCAGGTTAGCCTGGTCCACGCGCCGTCCAGTAGCAAATGCCCAGTAAGAGCCCACGCCCTCCGACTGCATCCCCACGCTCTTCTGCGTTTGAATGCTCGGGTTTGCATGTCCCCTCGGCGCAACCAGCCGCCACAGCCACGCCAGCGCCGGGCTCAGCACATGCATCATCGCCAGAATTCCATATAACTGGCTGTCGCGATGCGTCGGCGGGCAGCGCACGCCAAAGCTGCGCACATCCACGCTCCGCGGCCCGTCCAGAATGTCGTCCAGCATCCGCCGCGGCAATATCACCCGCGGATTCGGACACAGCTTCCCTGGCGCATCCTCCACGTGCTCCCATGTCAGGCAAGTCCCACCCGGCACAATGTAGTGGTTCAAAAAGATCAGCGGCTCCGGCGGATCGATGCACAGCCGCTCCAGTTTCGGCGCGGTCCCGTAGCTGTGAATGTGGTCCACGCGCACAAACCATCCATTCTCCGCATCGGCAACAGTCAGCCTTCCGCTCGTTCCCTGATTCGATGGATGCGCACACGCCATATCGTCGGCAATCGGTCTCAGATGGCAGGCTTCAGGCAGATTCAAAGTGCGTTCCTCCTTCGTCACCACATTCCGCCCCAGCAGCAGCCGGCCATCGTCCATGCGGTGAATGTGCTCCGTCATCTCGCTCTTGCCGCCGCCGCTTGCGCCCTCGTGCATCAGGATCAGCTGATTCTCATACGGCGTCACCACCGCTACTGCCGCGCAGTGGTTGGTCGTCCAGCCCTCCCGCTCGCCCTTATCCAGCAGCATCGAGTAGACGCCCTTCTTCGCGCTCGGCCCCGGATACAGGTTGTACGCAAAAATCTCCTGGTGCGTGGCTGTCCTGTCATGGACCACAACCTGTTTGCCGGCAAAGTGCGTATGCCGGAACGGTGGCGCAACAAACAACACTCCTCCGGTCACTTTGAAATCGAACGGCACCTTGTTGCGCGGAATCATCCCTTGCAGATCGCCCAGCGCCGCCGCGAAAAACGCCGCCTGCCGCGGCACAATCAACAGCGATCCAAACCCCAGCGCATCCGTGCCCGCATAGAACGGCATCACCACCAGTTCCTGCGTCTTCAGCCAATCCAGCGTCGCAGCCCGGGTGTTTTCAAAGTTCTCGCCAAACCGCTCCTCGTAGGTCGGCTTGTCTGTCGGCAAGTGGTCGCCAATCACCATCGCATCCGGATCGCGCCTGCGCATTGAGGGATCGGGAAAGTTGATGGCCAGCCCATTGCGCGCCTTGGTGATCACCGCCTCCACCACGCGACCCGCGCGGGGAGTTTGAAACACTGCCTCGTACACGCCGTGGTCTTCGCGATTGCCCAGGGTCCAATCCGTCTCGCCTGTTGCGCGGCCCAGCGCCCAATCCATCAACTGCTGCCGCGTCTCCGGCGTCTGCACCAGCGGCGCGGCGCTCAGCACCTCGCGCACGTGCGGCGGCAGGTCGAGCCCTGCCCAGTCAGCCTGAAAATCGACAACGCTGCCCACACCGGCTTCGGCGATCATGTTCTTCCCGCTTTCCCATTGAAAGATGCGGCCGTCCTGAGCGAACCCTGAGCAAGGCGAAGGGGAACCAGATTCCTGCTCTCAGGCCAAAACGGCTCGTCTTTTTTATCGCATCTGCCATCACTCCTGGCAGTGCGCCGCGTCACAGGCGGATTCCTTGACGTTGCGCGTGGCCCTGCCGCTCAGAGTGAAAGCGCCTTTTCACACAACGTTTGCACGCCAGAAACATCCCATTCAACTCCCATTCACAAGCCGTATCTAGGCTCGAAGTCGCACCGCTTCCCCGCATCCCCTGTTCCGGAAAACCGCAACTTCAAACATCACAACCTTTTCGAGGATGGTCGATCATGACACGCAAATTACTCCTCTCCGCGGCGGCAGCAGCCACGGTATTCGCCCTGGCTGGCTGCTCGAGTACAACCCCGAGTTCGACGTCAACCGGAACATCCGGTACCTCATCAACCACCTCTCTGGGCCAGCCGGTCACTCCCATTCAGCATGTGATTGTGATCTTTGGCGAAAACATCTCTTACGATCACTACTTCGCCACCTACCCCTCCATCGCCTACAGTGCGGCGGATTCGGCGGACGCTGGCGAGATATACCAGACCAACTTCCCCTCGAACGCCACCGCTCCCGCCAACAATAACCTCGTCGCCCCCCTCAATCCCAGCACCTGGGCGCCCCTGGCAAGCCCCACGCTGCTGACCGACAACCCCAACGGTCCCACCGGCTCCGGCGCGGCCTACAACGGCGCCAATGCGGTGAATCCATTCCTGTTCTGGCCCAACCAGGCGGGAACGGCAGACCAGAATCACTCCGCCAAGCCCGAACAGTTCGCCTATGACAACGGCGCGATGGATCAGTTCCCCGGTTCGACCGGCAATACGTCGTCAGTGCCCGCCTCGACTCCCAGTGACACCAGCGCCGACCTCGGCAAGGGCCAGACGATGGGCTACTTTGACGGCACCACCACGACCGCATTGTGGAACTACGCACAGAGCTTTGCCATGAACGACAACGCGTACACATCGCAGTTCGGACCCTCGACGCCCGGCGCCATCAACCTGATCTCCGGCCAAACGAACGGACTGTCGCAGACGCTCAACCTGATTCCCGGCACCACCGGCGTACAGCCCGGAACCTGCACGCCGAGCCCGACCAACACCTGCACCAACAGCGCCGGAACGGCCATTCCTGACGGCAACGGCGGCCTTACCCTGGTGGGCGACTCGGATCCGATCGGCGATGTCTGCTCCACCGGCACCATTGAAGTCTCCATGGCCGGCAAGAATATCGGCGATCTGCTGAATGCCCAGAATGTCACCTGGGGATGGTTTCAAGGCGGCTTCAACTTGACCGCCCAGCCCAACCCCAACGGCAGCTACGGATGCAACCGCAATACCCCCGGAACAGAGAGCAACAACTCCACCGACCCCGATTACATTCAGCACCACGCACCATTCCAGTACTACGCCAGCACCGCCAACCTCAAGCACCTTCGCCCCAGCTCTGAAATTGCCATTGGGCGCTCTGTTGAAGCCGATGGTGTGACTCCAGATCCCGCGAACCACCAGTACGACACGGCCGATTTCTTCACTGCCCTCCAGCTCAATAACCTGCCGTCCGTCTCCTTCCTCAAGGCGCCCGGATACGAAGATGGCCATCCCGGCTACTCCGATCCAATCGATGAGCAGCGCTTCATCGTGCAGGTCGTCAATGCGGTGATGAAGAGCCCCGAGTGGTCGTCGACAGCGATCATCGTCACCTATGACGACTCCGACGGCTGGTATGACCATCAGATGCCGCCCATCGTCAATCCCTCTTCCTCCACGCTGGTTGACGCGCTCAGCGGCTCTGGTTCCTGCACAGGCGTCACCGGCGCACCCTCGCAGCAGGGCATCACCACCCCAACCACCATGCTGCTGGGCAATGACGGTAAACCCGCCCTCGGCCGCTGCGGGTATGGCACACGGATTCCCTTCATGGTCATCTCTCCCTACGCCAAGCTCAACTACATTGACCACACCGTTCTCGACCAGAGCTCGGTGATCCGGTTCATTGAAGACAACTGGCTTGGCGGCGAAAGAATTCAACCGGGCGGCTCGTTTGACACCATTGCAGGCTCCATTGAGAGCATGTTCACCTTCTCCGCCACCTCGCCTGACGTAGTGAAGTCTATGGCAGAGAAGAAGAAGCTCTTCCTCGATCCCGAAACCGGCAAGAAGACCGCTGTGGTTCCGTAGCAGCACCACCCGCCCACGAGTAATCCCCGGGCTTCTGCCCACTGATCCAAAGCGCAGCCAGCGCACGGAGAAGTGGGCAGAAGCCCACAAACCTTTCATGCATCGCCTCTTCAGTTAGAGAACACGGCCCACACTCTTGGATCATTCACGCAGAAAGCTCCTGATCGATGGCGGCCGATGGGCAGCCTCATTTGCCGCGCTTCCCGCCAGCGTCCTGGCTGCAATGGAACCGCGGCAGTCCGCACCCTTGCACGCCCATAACATGGCTGCCATGCCCCGCCCAGCCGCGGCGTCCAGTACTGCTCCCGTCCATCACCCGCTCCTTGTCGATCGCCTCGAGCCCTTCGTCGATCCGCTCCCCATCCCGCCCGTCGCCAAGCCAGCGGGGATGCGCCCAAATCCCCACCCTGTTCCCCAAAGCCCATCTTCTGAGCCGATAGACTTCTACCGCCTCACCATGCGCCGTATCGAAACGCGCGTTCATCGCGATGTTCCGCCCACCGCGATGTGGAGTTACGGTGAAACCGTCCCCGGCCCCACCATTGAAGCCAGAACCGGCCATCCCCTGCTCATTGAATGGGCGAACGAGTTGCCCGAAAGACACTTTCTCCCCATCGATCACACCCTCTGTGGCGCCGCTGCCGATCAGCCGGAGGTACGCACCGCGGTTCATGTGCACGGCGCAAAGGTTCCGCCGCAATACGATGGCTTCCCTGAGAATTGGCAAACCCCCGGCCAGAGTTCCCAGGCCGTCTATCCGCTTGACCAGGATGCAGCCACGCTCTGGTATCACGACCACGCCATGGGCATTGAGCGCCTCAATCAGTACGCAGGGCTCTTCGGCTTCTTCCTCGTCCGCGACGATGCCGAGCAGCAGCTCGCCCTGCCCAGCGGCAAATATGAAATCCCGCTGGCTTTCGCCGACCGCCTCTTCTCCGCCGATGGCTCGCTCTACTATCCCGACTCCGGCGACCCTGAGGCTCCGTGGATTCCCGAGCTCTATGGCGACGCCATGCTGGTCAACGGCAAAATCACTCCGTTTCTTGAAGTCGAGCCGCGTCCCTATCGCTTTCGCATGTTGAATGCAGCCAATTCGCGCACCTTTGTCTTCTCGCTCTCGAACAAACAGAGTTTCCATCAGATCGGTTCCGACCAGGGCCTGCTCGAAGCGCCCATTGAACTCAGCCAGGTCTCTCTATCTCCCGGCGAGCGCGCCGATATCGTCATCGACTTCAGCAAAGCCGTCGGCCAGTACATCGCTTTCAACAATCAGTCCTGGGAACTGATGCAATTCCGCGTAGCGGACAAGCTTTCTAATTCCTATTCCCTAATCCCTAATCCCTCGTTTTCCGTCGCCAGTCCCTCAGTCCCTAGTCCCTATTCCCTAGTCCCTGTTTCTTCGCGCCTCCGCACCATCGCCCGCATCCCGGAATCCGCGGCCGTCCAATCCCGCATGATGATCCTGCGCGAATACATGTCGCGCGATCCAAAGCGCATGCTCATGCTGATCAACGGCACGCGCTGGCATGAGCCGGTCACCGAGCGCCCGGAACTCGATTCCGTCGAAATATGGAGCTTCGCCAACACCACCGCGGACATCCATCCCATCCATTTGCACCTGGTCAGGTTTCAGGTTCTCGACCGCCAGAGCTTCGACGCCGATGAATTCCTCCTCTCCGGCAAAATGAATTTCAGAGGCGCTCTTACGCCGCCACCGCCCGGCGACCGTGGATGGAAAGATACCGTCCAGACCTACCCCGAAACCGTCACCCGCGTCATCATTCGCTTTGAGGGATACGTAGGCCGTTACGTCTGGCACTGCCACCTGCTGGAGCACGCCGCCAATGAGATGATGCGCCCGTTTGAGGTAATCGCCAAAGCGAATCTCTAGAGCACTGTTTCCAAAGTTCATCTCAAAACGGAGGCTGTCATCCTGAGCGAACGGGGCCCCGAACGTTTTTCAGTTCCGCGGTCCCCAAAGAGCGGTCTTTGCTCTTTGGGGTGGAGTTCGGGGGTGGTGAGTCGAAGGATCTCCTTCTGTTCTTTCGGGCTTTTTTTGAAAGAACTCTATAGACAGGACACCAGGACGTATCGGCATATACCCACGCTCCTTGCTCTATCCCGACGCGATCTTTATCCTTGCCTTGCACGCAGGGGACCTGACCTTTGATCCGTGGACTCGTCGATTTTGCGCTGAAAAGCCGGTGGCTGGTGCTCGGCGGAATGGTGGTGCTCACCGCGTGGGGCATCATTTCCTTCCGCGCGCTGCCCATTGAGGCCTATCCCGACGTCGCCAACAACTACGTGCAGATCATCACCCAGTGGCCGGGGCGCAGCGCCGAGGAGATCGAGCGCCAGGTCACCGTGCCCGTTGAAATCCAGATGGCCGGCATTCCCCACCTCACCCATCTGCGCTCCACCACGCTCGCCGGCCTCTCCAGCCTCATGCTGATCTTCGACGACGACTCGAAGGGCGACGTGAACCGCGAGCACGTCCTCGAGCGTCTCAGCCAGGTCAGCCTGCCCGCCAATCTCGTCCCGCAGATGGGCACCGACTGGAGCCCCGTCGGCCAGATCTACTGGTACACGCTTGAGAGCACCAACCCCTCCTATGACGTGATGGAAAAGAAGTCGTTGGAAGACTGGCTGCTTGAGAAATCCTTCAAGGGCGTCAAGGGCGTGGTCGACGTGTCCAGCTTCGGCGGCCCCACCAAGGAATACCAGATCAAGCTCGACCCGGAGAAGCTCGTCGCCTACGGCCTCAGCATCGGCCAGGTCGAGCAGCAGCTAGCCAACAACAACACCAACGGCGGCGGAAGCTTTATTGAGCAGGGTGCGCAGCAAATCAATGTGCAATCGCTGGGTCTCTACACCAGCGTGCAGGATATTGAGAACACCGTCGTCAAAACCACCAACGGCGCGGCCATCACCGTCAAGGACATCGCCACCGTTTCGCAGGGAGCGAAGATCCGCCTCGGCCAGATCGGCCGCACCGGCAAGCCGTCCACTGTGGAGAAGGACAAGACCGTCTATGACGACAACAAGATCATCGACAATCCCGACACAGTCGAAGGGATCGTCCTCCTCCAAAAGGGCGACGACTCCGACCCTGTGCTCGATGGCATCCATGAGGAAGTCGAGAAGCTGAATCACGGCATCCTGCCCAAGGGCGTAACCATTCAACCGTTTCTCGATCGCTCCAAGCTGGTCTCTTACACAGTCGAGACCGTCGAACACAATCTCACCGAAGGCATGCTCCTCGTCGCGATCATTCTCTTCCTCTTTCTCGGCAACATTCGCGGCGCCATCATCGTCACGCTCACCATTCCCTTCTCGCTGATGTTCGCCTCCATCTGCCTTGACCTGAGCCACATTCCCGCCAACCTGCTCTCGCTGGGCGCGCTCGACTTCGGCATGCTCGTCGATGGCTCCGTGGTGATGATTGAGAACATCGTCCGCCATCTCTCCCATAGGGACGACACCCGCACCACCGGCCAGCGCATCCGCGAAGCCTCGCATGAAGTGCTGCGCCCCGTGTTCTTTGCGCGCGGCATCATCATCGCCTCGTACCTGCCCATCTTCACGCTGCAGGCCGTGGAAGGCCGGCTCTTCAAGCCCATGGCCTGGACCGTCTCCTTCGCCCTGGTTGGCGCGCTGGTCTTCGCCATCGTCATTGCACCCGTGATGGCTGCGCTCCTGTTCAGCAAGGGCGCAAAAGAGTGGCAAAACCCAATCATGGGGTGGCTCATCCGCCACTACCGCGTCTCCGTGCGCCAGGCCATTGTGCATCGCAATGTGACACTGGCCATCTCCACGTTTCTCTTTGCCGTCGCCATCTATCTCACCTTTGGCGGGCCCGTCGGCTCGGAGTTTCTCCCCCATCTCGACGAAGGCTCCATCTGGGTGCGCGGAACGCTTCCGCCCAGCGAAGGCCCCACCGCCAGCATCGACTTCACCAACAAGGCCCGCGTGGCCATGGCGTCGTTTCCTGAGGTCACCCAGGTCGTCAGCCAGACCGGCCGCCCCGATGACGGCACCGACACCGCCGGCTTCTTCAACACCGAATACTTCGTCGATCTCAAGCGCAAGGAGGATTGGCGCCCTGTCTTCCATCAGAACAAGGAGAATCTGATCGCCGCCATGGACCTGGAGCTGTCCAAGTTCCCCGGCGTCATCTGGAACTACTCGCAGCCCATCTCCGACAACATGGAAGAAGCCGTCTCCGGCGTCAAAGGCGAGCTGGCCGTGAAGCTCTACGGCGACGATCTCCGCGTGCTCGAGCACACGGCGGAAAAGATCCAGGCCCAGATGGCCAGCGTGCGCGGCGTCGGCGACCTCGGAATCTTCCGCATCGTCGGCCAGCCCAACCTCAATCTCCACGTCGACCGCAAAGCCGCTGCCCGCTGGGGCATCAACGTGGCCGACGTGCAGGACGCAGTGCAGACCGCCGTGGGCGCAAATGCCGTGACCCAGGTGCAGCAGGGCGAGGCGCGCTTCGACGTGACCCTGCGCTACCAGCAGCAGTTTCGCGACACCCGCGAGGCCATCGAAAACATCCGCCTCCTCGCGCCTTCAGGTGAACACGTTTCTCTTGCGCAACTCACTACCGCCTCCACCGACGATGGCGCCGAACAGATCAATCGCGAGGGCGGCCAGCGCTACATCGCCATCAAGTATTCGGTGCGCGACCGCGACCTCGGATCGACCGTCGAAGAAGCCATCGCCAAGGTCAATCGCAATGTGCAGTTGCCCACCGGCTACCATCTCGAGTGGGCCGGCGAATACGAGAGCCAGAAGCGCGCCAACAAGCGCATGGCGCTCATTGTTCCCATCACCGTGCTGGCGATTTTCCTCATCCTCTACACCATGTTCCGCTCCGTCAAGTGGGCCATGGTCATTCTCGTCAGCGTGGTCATGGCCTCCATCGGCGGTCCGCTGGCCCTGTTCCTCACCGGAACCAACTTCTCCGTCTCATCGGCCGTAGGCTTCCTGGCGCTCTTCGGCGTGTCGGTGGAAACAGGCGTCATCATGATCGAGTTCATCAACCAGTTGCGCGCCCGCCGCAAGGGCATGGAAGCCAACAGCGAGGAACATATAGTGGAAGCCGCCGTGGAAGGAGCGGTCCTTCGCCTGCGCCCGGTGATGATGACCATGCTGGTGGCCACGCTCGGCCTGCTGCCCGCCGCCATGTCGCACGCCATCGGCTCGGACTCGCAACGCCCCTTCGCCATCGTCATTGTCGGCGGCCTGCTCGCCAACCTGGTCATCGGCGTCTTCCTGTTACCAACGCTGTATGTGTGGGTAGCCCGCGACAACGACATCCTCCCAGCCGTCGAAGACGGCGAAGAATTCTGATCGCGTTGGTTGGCTGCGTTACGCCGGTATCTAGGGCCTGTTAACACTACTGGGGTGGACAGGCCCTATAGCGGTTTCAGGATTGCCGTACCCAAAGGGAATACACTCAAGTCGACGCGACCCCAAGGAGCGGCGACCTCGCAGTAGTGCAGATAGGGTATACCTATCCTGAAACCGCTCTAAGAGCCCGGCAGCGGAAATCTCTCCCCAATCAACTGCAGCGCCTCTTCGAGAGTCGCAATCGCCCCTTCCAATTGCGCGTCTTCCACCGCCCGCAGCATCTCCTTGAAGCCCGCGCCCGGTGCATAGCCCGCGGCAATCAGTTCCCTTCCGGTGATCAGCGGCCTGGGCCGAACGGTCTCTTCCGGCATGGACAGCCACCGCTCGCGCACAAACTCCCAGTGCTCCAGGTTCCCGCCGCCAGCCGTGCAATCCATGCGGTGCAGCGCAAGATGTTCTTCAAATCCATCCAGCCGAAAGAAGCGCTTCAGCGTCGAGGCGCGCATTCGCCCCGCATCCGCAAAGCGCATGTGGTTCTCAACCAGGGCCAGAATCTGGTGCGAATCTTCGTTCGAAAAACGAAACCGCCTCAAAATCTCCGCCCCGATGGCCACACCTACCTCAACATGTCCGTCAAAACGAATCCGATCCGGTGCGCGCCGAAATGTCGGCGGCTTGCCCACATCGTGCAGCAGTGCTCCCCACGCCAGCGTCGCCGAACAGCCCTCCTCCAATTGCCCAAGCAGCCCCAACGTATGAATCCAGACATCGCCTTCGGGATGGTATTGCGGCGGCTGCTCCACGCCCTTCATCCGCGCGATTTCAGGCAGTACTTCAACCAGCAATCCCGTCTCATCCAGCAGCTCAAAGGCCCGGCGCGCCTGCCCCTCGGTCAGCATCTTCGTCAGCTCATCTCGAACCCGCTCCCGGCTCACCGCGGAGAGCCTGCACGCGAGCGCCCGCATGGCCGCCTTGGTCCCGTCTTCAATCGCAAACCCGAACCGCGCCGCAAAGCGAACCCCGCGCAGCATCCGCAAATGGTCTTCCTCAAACCGCAGCTCCGCCCGCCCGATCGCCCGGACAATCCCAGCCTCCAGATCCCCAACCCCGCCCACAAAATCCAGCACTCCCAACCAAACACTCTTGTCATCCTGAGCGACCGAAGGGAGTCGAAGGACCTGCGGTTGTTCTTCAGCGCGCGCCAGTACCCCTTCCCCTCGCAGCGGATCAAACAGCAGCCCGTTGATCGTGAAATCCCGCCGCTTCACATCCTCCTCGGCGCTCAGCGTATACCGCACCGCATCCGGATGCCGCCCATCCGAATAAGCCCCATCCGACCGGAACGTGGCTACTTCCGTTGTGACGTAGCCTTCTTCGTCCCCATCGGCTACGAGAACTACCCCAAAATGCGCCCCCACCGCGAATGTTCGAGGAAACAGCCTCAGCACGACATCCGGCGTTGCGCTGGTGGCCACGTCGTAGTCCTTAGGCTCCCGGCCCAGCAGCAGATCGCGCACACATCCGCCGGCAAGGTAGGCTTCATACCCCTCCGCGCGCAGCTTCGCGATCACTCCCACCGCCGCCTCGAACTGTCGCGTCTCACACACCATGGCTGCCTCTATTCTCACTCACCCGCCGCGTCGCCGGGTGCCCCATCCATTCCGCATCTTTTCGCGGAATGGGTGGGAAGCAGTAAGCCAGTGCGAGCTTCCCGCGAGAGTCTGCCCCACCGCAGGTGGCTAAACTAAAGACATGCCCCACTCCGGTCTCATTCTCGCCATCGAATCCTCCTGCGACGAGACCGCAGCCGCTGTCGTCGAACGTGGCGCCCACACCCTCAGCTCCGTAGTCGCCTCCCAGATCGCCACCCACGCCCGTTACGGCGGCGTCGTCCCTGAACTCGCCTCCCGCGAGCATCTCCGCGCCATCGTCCCGGTCGTGCGCGCGGCCCTTTCCCAGGCCAACATCACCCTCGCCCATCTTGACGCCATCGCCGTCACCAGCGGCCCAGGCCTCGCCGGAGCCCTTCTGGTCGGCATCACCTACGCCAAGGCCCTCGCCTTCGCCAACAACCTTCCCCTCATCGGAGTCAACCATCTCGAAGGCCACATCCACGCCGTCCTGCTCAACGAGCGCGAAACTGCAAGCGTCTCCTCAAAAAGGCCTGTCATCCTGAGCGACCCTGAGCGCAGCGAACGGGGAGTCGAAGGACCTGCGGTTGCACTTAAAGCCGTATCTCCAGGCGACCCCGCCCTCGCCCTCGTCGTCTCCGGCGGCCACACTCATCTTTACCTGGCCACGCCCACCAACAACACCTGGCACTACAAACTCGTCGGCCGCACCCTCGACGACGCGGCGGGCGAAGCCTACGACAAGGTCGCCAAGCTGCTCGGCCTGGGCTATCCCGGCGGTCCCTGGATCGACGCCCTCGCGCAACACGGCAATCCAAACGCCGTTCCCTTCGCCTTCTCACAAATCAAAACCAAAGCCCACCTGGGCGGAGCGCCTCCGCGCACCAAGGCCGCGCTGACCGCTCCCATCGCCAACCTCGACCCGCACTTCCTGTTTTCGTTTTCGGGAATCAAAACAGCCGTCCTGCGCTACGTGGAACTCCACAACCTCCGCCCGGAGGCCGAATCCCGCCGCGAAACCCTCTTCACCGGTCCCGACGCCCCGGGAAACTCCAAAGGGTCCGTCAGTAAGCAAGAGGAGTTCGTTGCGGAAGAGCGGGAATCCACTCACGTTCGCCCCGCGCGCAGCGGTCCAACCGTGGAAGACGCGCTTGCCCAATGCCATCCGCAGACCCTCGACCTGATCGCCAGCTTCCAGCACGCCGTCGTCGGTGACCTGCTCAAGAAGACCTTCGCCGCTGCCGAATCCCTCGGTGCCCGCCGTATCCTGGTCACCGGAGGCGTCGCAGCAAACCGTGAACTCCGCACCCGCTTCACGGTCGAAGCCGCCCGCCGCAAGCTGAGCGTCTCTTTTCCCACCCTGGCCCTGTCCACTGACAACGCCGCGATGATCGCCGCCGCCGCGTGGCCACGCTTTCTGGCCGGTGAATTCGCTGACGACTCCCTCTCCGCCAACCCCTCACTCGCCCTGGGAAGATAAAACGGAGACCCATGCGCCTCATCGGCAACATTGTGTGCGGCTTTCTCATCGCCTTCGGCGCCATTTGGATACTACAGGGCGTGAACATCCTGCCCGGCAGCTTCATGACCGGCCAGATGGTCTGGGCGTGGCGCGGCGCAGCCGCTGTCGCCGTGGGCTTTGTCCTGCTATTTTTCATCCACCGAAGGGCGCATTGAATTCTCCGGCCAATCCTCTGGTCAGCCTCCTCCGTCAATGGCATACTATCTACACACTTCAGCATCAAAAAGGGGAAAACAGATGACGGTCCTTGGCAATTTCATTGGTTTCATCCTGTTGGGTCTCGGCGTCATTTGGCTTGGACAGGATTTTGGCGTGATTCCAGGCAGCTTTTTGCACAACGAGTTCGACTGGGGCCCTCGCGGACCGGTCTCAACCGTCGCCGGCGTGGTCCTGTTGTTCATCATCAATTTCGGAGGGCGCAGACGGACCTAGTTCCGCCACAATGCCAGCCACTCCCCGCTTTGGATTCCCCCAATCCACGGATGACCAACCCGCTCCCCCCGGCGCCCGTCAATTGACTGCGGAGCGCTGACCATTGGGCTTGCTACAATCGGAAGGGCGCTACAGCGAAACCAGAGTAGCTGCACCTCGGAAGCAGCACGCCAAGTGGCTTTTTCCTTAAAAAAAGGCTACCTCCCACGCCTTTTGCAAGGGCACATTTACTCTGGATTCGCCGTAAGCCCTCGGATTTGAGCTGCTTTCCGAGAAGGAATCAAGACCAGAACCGATGCCCCTCCGCCTCTATAACACCCTTTCCGGAACCGTCGACGAGCTCTCGCCACAGGCTGGCCAGCCCCTCAGCATGTACGCCTGCGGGCCCACCGTCTACGACTACGGCCACATCGGCAACTTCCGCACCTTCCTGCAAGTAGACGTCCTGCGGCGAACCCTCAAGCTGCTCGGCGTCCCGGTTCGCCACGTCATGAACATCACCGACGTGGACGACAAGATCATTCGCAACGCCGCCGCAGCCGGAATCCCCATCGACAAGTACACCGACCGCTTCGAAAAGGCCTTTTTTGAAGACCTCGACTCCCTGCGCGTGGAGCGCCCCGAAATCATTGCCCGCGCCACCGAGCACATTCCCAAAATGGTCGCGCTGATCCAGAAACTCGCCGCCGCCGGCGCTGCCTACCAGACCGAGGACGGCTCATGGTACTTCCGCCTCGCCTCCTTCCCGGACTACGGCAAGCTCAGCAAGAAAGACCTGAGCGGCATGGAAGACGGCGCCCGCGTGGACCTCGACGAATACGAGAAGGACTCGGCCCGCGACTTTGCCCTCTGGAAGGCCGCCAAGCCCGGCGAAACCTCCTGGGACACGCCCATCGGCCGCGGCCGCCCCGGCTGGCACATTGAGTGCTCGGCCATGGCCATGGAGTACCTGGGCGAGAGCTTCGACCTGCACGCCGGCGGCGAAGACCTGATGTTTCCGCACCACGAAAACGAGATCGCCCAAAGTGAGTCGGTCACGCATAAGCCCTTTGCCCGCCATTGGATGCACGTCCGCTTTCTGCTGGTGGACGGGCGCAAAATGTCAAAGAGCGAGGGCAACTTCTTTACCCTCCGCGACCTGCTCTTGAAGGGCTACAAGGCCTCGGCCATCCGCCTGGCGCTCATCTCGGTTCCCTACCGCCATCAGCTCAACTTCACCTTCGACGGCCTGATTGAAGCCACCAATGCCATCGAGCGCCTGCGCACCTTCCACCAGCGCCTTCTCGGCGGCAACTTTGCCGAGGGCTCAAATCCAGCGCTTCAGGAAGCTGCCAAAACCGCGCAGGCAGAGTACGTGGCTGCGCTTTCCAACGACCTGAACACCGCCGAGGCCCGCGCCCCCATCTTCGACCTGCTCCGCGCAGCCAACACCGCCATCGACCAGAGCCAGCTCTTCTCCGAGGACAAGACCGCGATCCTGGCCGTACTCGCCAGCTTCGACTCGGTCTTCGACGTAATCGCCGACCACGACGCCGAGCCAACGCGCCATGCAGTGGAATGGGCCGAGCAATCCGGGCGGCTCGCCGATGTGGCTCCCGAACTGATCGCCCGGCAGGGCCTGACCGATGAAGCCATTGACGCCCTGGTAGCTGAGCGCACTCAGGCCAAGAAGCAGCGCAACTTTGCCCGCGCCGACCAGATCCGCAACGAGCTGGCAGAAAAAGGCATCGTCATCGAGGACTCCAAAGACGGCGTCCGCTGGAAGCGCAAATAGCTTGCTCTCGCGTAGACTGGTAGCAATGGGGCGACCGGTTCCCCACGGAGGCTCTTGCCATGGATTTCGAAATCGTTTTTGACCGCGAAGAGGACGGCCGCTGGATCGCCGAGATTGAGAGTCTGCCCGGCGTACTCGCATACGGAGCCACCCGCGCAGAAGCCCAATCGAAAGTCGAAGCGCTCGCATTGCGAGTGGTTGCCGATCGCATTGATGCGGATCAAAGTGCGCCGGGGCAAGTCCGCTTCGCAGTTGCATAAACGGCTGCCCGACGTCTTATTGAATGGTTTTCCGCGCTGTCGCTGTCAACCAGCATATTGGTGTTATGGCCAGTTTTGGCCACCCCCTTGGAATTACGTCGTGAAACGGCGATCATTTCCGTATGAGTCAGTGGCCTTCAACAAGCTCGAAAAAGGTCTATCGCGCGTTGCTGCGCATCGGCTGGCATGAAAAGCCTCGAATCGGTAAGGGCAGATCGCATAAGCTGCTCGAAAATCCAAAATATCCTTACGAATACACCTGGGCCTTTCATGACAGCGACGAATTCGGCCCCAGAATGCTTGCTCGCATCGCGAAACGGACAGGACTAAAACCGGAGGATCTCTAATCCCATGGAAGCCAACGAAGCCCAGGAGTTGCAGGAGAACGCAGAGCACGGCGAGCACGAGCGGACGCTCCGCCCGGTCGCCTTCACCATGAGCGTGCTGGCCGTTCTCGTGGCCGTCACCACCGTTCTCGGCCATCGCACCCATACTGAGGCGGTGCTCAGGCAGGCCAAGGCCAGCGATACCTGGAACGAATACCAGGCCAAGAAGAATCGCGCCTACGATACCGACCTGGCCAACAGGCTGCTTCACGATCTCACCGTCGCCGACAAGGACTCAGCCCAGAAGGACATCAAGGACTGGGCCAGCCACAAAGACAAGTGGGCTGAAGACTTGAAGGAAGAACAGAACGAGGCCCTGGCGCTTGAGGCAGAAGTCAAGAATGCCGAGATCAAGGCCAACTTCTTCGACTTCGGCGAGGCGCTCCTGGAAATTGGCCTGGTCGTCAGTTCTGTCACGCTCCTTACCCGCAGCCGCATTTATTGGTTCCTGGGAATAGGCGCTTCCATCATCGGGGTGGGCTCTGTGGTTTGGGGAATGCTGATCAAGTAGAGAGGGTCGATTTCTACTTTGCTTACTCCGGCGGCATCCGCTCCAGCTCTTCCACGCTTGGCAGAGTCTTGGCCTTGATCTGCGCCGTGGTCAGCAGAAACACCGCCACCACAATCCCCGCCATGCCGGCAAATTCCGCCGGCCCCGGCCGCTCGTGCAGCAGAAAGATTCCCAAGAGCACCGCAACCACCGGGTTGACGTACGCGTACGACGAAACCTTGGCCACCGGCACGTGCTCCAGCAGATAAATGAAACTTGTATATCCCAGCAGCGAGCCCCCGGTAATAAGCCAAAGCAGTGAACCAATGGCAGCCCCGTTCGGGTGAAACTGCGGCCATTGGCCCAGAACCGTTCCAAGCAGCGTATCCGCAAAGCCCGCCACCAGCATCTGCCAGGCAGCGGCCACAAAGCTGTTCACCGGCAGCCGCGAGCGCCGCGACAGAATGCTGCCCACCGTCCAGCAGAAGCCGCCGGCCAGCAACACTCCCAGCGCCACCAGCAGCGTGCGGTTGCCATCGAGGCCGATTTCGAGCGAAGGCCACACCAGCAGACCCAGCGCCAACGAGCCCAGCGTCATGCCTAGCCACCCGCGCACCTTCAGCGGCTCGCCTCCCGGCAGAAACATCTCAATCAGCGCCACGTAGAGAGGTGTGACAGCCAGCACCAGCGAAGCCAGCCCGCTCGGCACCGTCTTCTCCGCATACACCAGTCCCACATTGCCGGCGCCCAGCAGCAGCAGGCCGATCAGGCTCAGGCGCAGCATGTTGCCCGCAGGCCACCACAGCCGCAATCCGCGCCAGCGGCACCACGCCAGCAGAATCGCCCCGGCAATCAGAAAGCGCGTCCCCGCCAGCAGAAGCGCCGGCATCTCCGCCGCGCCGATGCGGATGGCCGTGTAGGTTGAGCCCCAGAAGAAGTAGACGCTGGCAAAGGCCAGCATAATCGAGGCCGTTGTGGCTGCCTTCCTCGCGGGAATTGTATGCTGCGTGCCGTTCGCCATGGGATTAATTCCATCGTAGCGTGTGCAGGCAGGCAGCGCTTCTTTCAACTTTCATGGCGAGCGAACGTCTCAGGCAGCCGGGAAAACTCCATTGAAGCGAGCTTTGTAACACTCCCTCACCGGCGAAGCCGACCCACAGGAAATGAAACTGTGCCCCATCGGGGTACCCTCTGGGTCGGAGCGTCTTTTTGCTCGATGGGTGGGAGACCGCAAAGGCCCACCATCGGCCATCGGGTTTTTCCACCTTCCATTCTGTTTCTTGTCAGTTCCCCACTAGCTTCGCAGACCGATGTTGGCATGAAACCAGCGGCCTCCAACGTCGTCGCTAACCTGCTAACCCGCCATGTGCGCGAAGCGCACGCTAACTCGCTGAGTTCATCCCAAAATGTAATCCAGCCCACCGCCAAGAGCGTTCAATCTCCGAACAATTCAGAGTTTTGTTTCTTCAGGCACGGCTTCACAGCTTGCTGAAAAACTCCGATTTCACGTAGATGTGCGAAGGGGCACGACTTTACAGCTTGCGGAAAAACCCCACCTTGATGCAGATGTGCGAAGGGGCACGACTTCATAGCCTGCCCTGAGCGCAGTCGAAGGGTGCCATAAGTTGTTTAAAATGAGAGAATGGGGCTTTAGCCCCTGCGCCGCTGCAGTCGAATTCAACCCCGAATGAGCCTTTTTCCGCAACCTGTTTAGCCGTGCCATAAGCTGTTTAAAATGAGAGGGGGGCTTCAGCCCCTGCCCGTTTTCTCCTGAGTTTCGCTTAATTCCACGCCTTTTTCCGCAGCCTCTTCAGCCCCTTTCAATTTCGAGCTGCCTGTGGTCTCTTTTTCGACCTTTTCCGCCCACCCAACCAGAGGCATCAGGTCGGGTCCGGTGCAGGCCGGGTCGGCTTCTGAGGGGGCAGAGAGCATGATGTAGCCGTCTTTCGCTTCGCGTACATGGAAAAAGAGGCTGGGAAGAGGATGTGCCTCTCCGCCTGGCATCCCTACGACAATCTTATTGAGTGTTGTGTTGATTTGAACCTGAAAGACGCCCGGAGCCGTGCAGGCTCTCACGGGTCCGTAGGTGTGAGTCTTGAATGGCGCGTCATCCAATTTCATGGGTGGATCGAAATCGTCGTGAACTCGGCGCAGAGTTTTCGCGGTCTCCGGCGAGGCAAAATCGCGCGATTCCGTCCACGGCGAGTACAGCCACTCTTCTACAAATCCCCGCGCATTGATGGCAATCGGGTTGATCCGGCGAATGTGCTCATCGTCGTCGATCTGGTAGCGATAAATCACATGCCGTTCATAAGTCTTCATGTCCAGGCACGGGCTGTTCACGCGAAACTCGAACGTGTTGCCTGACGATTTGAGCCTGAGGTCGAAGTCTCCTCGTGAGTAATCTCGCTCTGTGCTCCACAGGATGCGAGGCGCGGGTGAATGAGCGTCTGGAGCAATCACATCCATCTTGAAATTGCTGAAGCGCGAAGTGCACCATGCTGTGCCATGCGTTGCTACCATGCGCCACTTTGGCCGCCCAGTTGAGGATTCAGAAGGCGCGGGCATAATCTTCGTGAAGAGGAAATCGCCAAACGCATCGGAGATGCTTTTCAGCGGCCTGGATTGCCAGCGAAGCGTCTGAGCCCAGGATCCGTCGCGGTGTTCATAGACAAGCAGAAGGTTGTCGTCTCCGCATTCAATGCTGAAGGAATACTCGACCTCAAGCATTCCGCCGATTTCGGATGGGCGGCTTACGTTGACTTTGAGGTTTTGACCATAAGCACCGAGGTCCTTGTCATCGCCATCGTTTTCCTTGTATTGAGCCGGACTGTCATCGTCCGGTGCATTTGCATGCAGCGCTTGAGCGAGGACTTTCTGTAAATCGGCTGGGCTTGACGATGATTTGGCGCAGGCCAGCGACGCATCTGAAGCTTTGATTAGATTGTTTTTCAACTCCGTGATCTTCTCTGCGATAGCAGCGGGAACATCGGTTTCCATCTGGCCGGATTCTTCGCTCGCAAGTTGCTTTTGCAGAGCTAAGGCACGCGACGCTGCTTTGGAAAGAGCGTCGGCCGCGCAACGGCTCTGCGCGCAACAGGGAACTGCCAGGGCCAGCAGCACGATCCACAACAGGCGCCTCATGCGCGCAATTATAGTGCAGCGCCAATGGCCTAGTGTCCTGTCCCTGAAATTCGCAGCATCAATTCCGATGCGATGCCTTGTCAAGGCCGCCGATCCTCGTTTCTAATGCATCTCCCTTATTATCATTACCTTACAGACGCAAACGGCTTGCCGATTGTTATGCTTCAATCCGATAATCTGTCATTAGTCGTTTGGTGCCTGGCGCAGTCCGGCAACATCTGTTCCCGGATTCGATGATTCGCAAACTGGCAAGTTATTTGTTTTCAGTGATTTGGGACCTAAAGACCTGAAAACAATGTACTTTACGGTGGTACCCATCCGCCAACGCGTTGAAAACGTTAGACTTGCTCCAAACACCCCCCGGGGGGATGGGGGCGAGGGTGGTATCTCCTCGCGACGGCTCCATCGAAGCCTGTGCTATCCTCGGGGAAGCGGGGCTCCCATGCACAAGCGCATTTCCAACGGATTGCTGATCGCACCCGCCTCACGGCGCTGGTCGCGGTCGCGCGCGCGCATCATCTGCCCGCGCAAGCACCTCCGCGTGCTGCCCACCCGCACTCGACCTAGCCTCTTCGGCGGCGATTAGTACCCCAGGCTGCCGAAGACCCTCGATTTCTTTCATGAATGATCCCGCACGCAGGGGTCCGTGGCCGTGCACTATCCGCATCCACCCGGCCCCACCCAACCGTATCCGACGAGGAGACTAGATCATGACCAGGCAAGAACTGCACGCGCAATACGGACCAAAACTCAAGGGTCCCCTGCCCGGACCAAAGGCGCTGGCTGCCGTTGCGGCCGACACCCGCCTCATCTCGCCCAGCTATACCCGCTCCTATCCTCTCGTGGCTAAGCGCGCCAAGGGTTGTCGCGTTGAAGATGTGGACGGCAACGAGTTTCTCGACTTCGCCGCCGGCATTGCCGTGTGTTCCACCGGCCACTGTCATCCTGAAGTTGTCGCGGCCATCCAGAAACAGGCTGCCGAGCTGATTCACATCTCAGGCACCGACTTTTATCATGAACCGCTCACCGACCTGGCCGAACGACTCTCGGCCGTGGCGCCCATGCCCGGCCCGCACAAGTTTTTCTACGGCAACTCAGGCGCCGAGGCGGTTGAATGCGCCCTCAAGTTGGCCCGCTACCACACCGGCCGCCAGCAGGTGATCTCCTTCTTTGGCGCCTTCCACGGACGCACCATGGGCGCGCTCTCGCTCACCGGCTCCAAGCCGCAGCAGAAGCGCCGCTTTTCGCCGCTGGTTCCCGGCGTCACCCATATCCGTTACCCGTATGCCTATCGCGGCTGCACCGGCGGCCCCCAGGACGAGGAAGCCTTCAGCCTGGGCTGCGCGCGCTTCATTGAGGAGAAGCTCTTCAAGACAATCCTCGCGCCGGAAGAGGTTGCGGCCATCTTCGTCGAGCCCATTCAGGGCGAAGGCGGCTACGTGGTTGCGCCCGACAACTTTCTGCGCGAACTGCGCGCCATCTGCAACCGTCACGGCATTCTGTTGGTGGTGGACGAAGTGCAGTCCGGCGCCGGCCGCACCGGCAAGTGGTGGGCCATTGAGCACTCGGGCGTCGAGCCGGATATGGTCTGCATGGCCAAGGGCATCGCCAGCGGCATGCCGTTGGGCATTTGCATGACCCGTGCCGACATCATGGACTGGGTCCCCGGCTCGCATGCCTCCACCTTTGGCGGCAATCCCATCTCGCTGGCAGCGGCACTTGCGACGATAGATGTGCTGGAACGCGAAGGCATCGACAACGCGGCGCGTGTAGGCGAATTCATGCTCGAGCGGCTGCGCGGCTGGAAACACTCTCACCCGCTGGTCGGCGACGTGCGCGGACGCGGCCTGATGATCGGCATCGAGCTGGTCAAGGACAAGATCACGCGCGAGCCAGCCACTGCGCTGCGCAATCGCGTGGAGACCCTCGCATTCGAAAAGGGCCTGATGATCCTGGGCTGCGGAGAAACCTCGATCCGCCTCTGCCCGCCCCTGCTCATCAACGAACAGGAAGCCACCGTGGCGCTCGACATCCTGGAAGAGGCGCTCTCGCAGGTGGAAAAGGAACACGAACACGCCAACACACTTGAAGTCGCAACCGCCTGAGGCATTGCGAGAACAACCAGAGCTGGCCGGTCGGTGTTGATTCAAGCCCGATCTGCCAGCTCTTTCCATGTTCCCTGCCCCCGCCAGCCGCGATAGCCCGGCGCCTCTAGCCAATCTTCTCCTCAAGACGCATGTTCGCAATCTCCGACGTCCGATGCGCCGCCCGTTCCAGATTCTGCGCCATCTCCCGTGTGGCGAGGTGTTGTTCTTCCGCGGCCGCCGCCATCTGATGCGATAGCCCGGAAAGATCCTCAGTCTGACTCGCGATGCGGTCGATCGCCGAGTTTGCTGCGGTCACATCTCCTCCAATTTCATTCACCTTGGATTGGATCTCTGCCGTGGCCGACGCGGTTTGCTCGGCCAGCTTTCTTACCTCGCTCGCGACCACTGCAAAGCCCCTGCCGTGCACTCCCGCGCGGGCCGCCTCAATGTTCGCGTTCAACGCCAATACGCTGGTTTGCGTGGCGATCGAGGCAATCAGCTCTGCCACCTTGGCCACCCCCGCGCTCGAAGACCGAAGGCTCTCGATCGAGGCCTTGCTCTCCGCGCTCGCAATCCGCGACTTCTCCGCCGTTTGTGCCACCTCCACCGCATTCTTCGCAATCTCAGCAATGCTGGATTCGATCTCATGGGTGGCCGTGGCCACCATCTGCAGATTGCCGTCCAGTTGCTCAATGTCGTTGCGCTGCGCCTCCTGCGCCTTCCGGATCGCGTCCAGCTTTTGCTGCGTACTGACTCCCCAAATGACCACTGCGCCGATATAATCGCCCCGCGCGTCGATCATCGGCTCGATCTCCAGATCAAGTTTCTGTGGCCCCAACGGGATGGTTGCCTTGTGTGGCAGATGATGCATGCCATTCTGCTGCCCTCCGCCCAACAGCCTTTCCACATTCGGCGGGAACTTGTGAAATACATGAATCGACTTGCCCACTAGCTCGTCCACGGGAAACGGCAGATACTGTTGCAGCGAAAGCAGCGTCTTGCGCGATGCCCGGTTGAGAAAGCGCAGCGTCAGTTCGCGGTCGCAGAACATCGCGTTGCAGGGTAGAGCATCCATGGCGAACTCAAAGCTGCGATCGGTGCCTGCTTCTGACTTAGCGGCCGGGGGCGCTTCAACACCCAGGGATACGTGCGCTTCATGCGAATTGCGATGCGAAAACAGCCCTTCTAAAACACCGAGAGACATATGCGGCCTTTCTTGCGAGTTCAGGTCTCCAGTTTCATTCAACTCAGGCCGCAGCGGGGGGGAAACTCGCTTTAGATCTGGCGTTGAACACGGAGGCTTCCCGAATCCGAAATGCCTGTCCCAAATTGGCGAAGCAGCCTGATGGTGAAAGCCGACAACATGAGCGAGAAATCGGCATTTCTCGATGCCCCTTTGCGCAGATTTGCGTCTTTCGCGTATCCAGCCGAGAATGGTGTGCCATGGGATGGATGGAGCAGGTGCGCATCGGCTGTGAGGAGCGAGTCCTCGCCGAATTGAATCGAATAGAGCGGCGCCCCGGTCACGCATCCAGCCTGCCCGCTCATCTGGTCACCGGCATCGACGGCGAAGACGCAGCTTTCTTCTTCCTGCGCCGCAAGGGTTACACGGTTGTCGCGCGGCGCTGGTCGGCCGGCAACCTGCCTGGCGACATCGACCTGATTGCGTGGCATGGTCCGCTGCTTTGCATCATTGAAGTGAAGACCCGCACCGCACACGACATCGCCCCGGCCGAGATTGCCGTCGACTCGCACAAGCGCGCGACCCTCCGCCGCCTGGCTCGCCAATACGTGCGCCAACTACCGCAGAAGACAGCTCCGCCGGTCCGCTTCGATGTGCTCAGCGTCTATCTTGTGCCGGGAAAAGAGAAGGAGTTCCACCATTTCGAAGCATCGTTCGGGTGGAGCGAGCGGCGGGATTACGAAGATCGATAGTCAACGAAGTGAGAATTCCTATTCCTTCGCATCTTCGAACTCTTCGTGCCAGGCCATCTGGATGGCCTCAAGCCGCGACTCGTTGGACTTGGCCGGATCATCCGCGAAGCCGGGAAGCTCCGTCACGTAACGATGAAGGTCGGTGAAGCGCACCGCCAACGGGTCCACGTCGGGATACTTCTCCTGAAGCTGAATGCCGATCTCTTCGGCGTCGGTCCACAGAATTTCGCGCGGCATATTTTTCTCTCTCTGGATGTGTTCTCGACTGTGTGGGTCTCAACTCTCCCATATCTCAGAGTCGAGATATGGGGCACCCGGACTACTTACCTTCCGCCAGCGTCAGCGGCTTGCCTTCAGAGACGTAGTTGCGATTCCACCGGGGGATCTCGACTTCGTAGACGCCTGGTTTTGTAATCACGGCCTGGCAACCAAGCCGCGAGTTCAACTGCTGATCGGCGGCCATATCCATGCGGTCAATCTCATCGTCGTCAGCCTCGCTGATGCCGCTCTGGTCCTTGATCCACAGATGGCAGGTGGTGCAGGCGCAGACGCCGCCGCAGGCGTGGTCGAGAAAGACATTGAAGTTCTCCGCCACATCCAGAAAACTCATCGGCTTGCCGTGGTGATCGTAAGGCAATGTGCCGAATTCAAACTCCACGGTCTTGCCTTCCGGCTGAAACGTCACCCGCACCAGCTTATCCGCGGGAATGTTGTTCTGATTTGCTTCGCTCATATCGTCACTTTCCTTTTGAGACATCCGCTACCTCGCTAACCGGCGCTGCACGCCACGAACCAACGCGAAGCGTCGATCACTCCGCTTCACTTGAACTCCGCAGCCGCCATCGGATGCGGAGCGTTGACTGCTTCGCCCAAGTCATCTCCAGCCGCTTCCATGGTCTTTCCGCGGATGGCCGTGGTCACCGCAGCGTCCATCATCAGCTCGGCAAAACGACGCGTAGCACGATCGAGCACCAGCGTGGCCTCGCGAATTGCGGATTGATCCTCGCCCAGTTTCGCGCTTGCCAGATGATCGCGCGCCGCAAAGGTTGCCGCCTGCTCTTCGCCCGTCAGTTGACCCCACGCCGGGCTCTCGGGAGCGCGCTCGACGGCCGCAAGAATCGTCTCCGCCTCGTTGCGCGCCTCAATCAGCAAGCGCTTGGCAAAATCCTCCTCGGCATGATCGAAGGAGTCGAGAATCATGCTCTCGACCTGCTCGTCGGTCAGCCCGTACGTCGGTTTCACTTCAATCCTTGCAGCCTGTCCGCTTCGCTGCTCGCGCGCCGTGACCTTGAGAATGCCGTCGGCATCGATGAGAAACTTCACTTCGATACGCGGCAGGCCCGCGCTCATGGGCGGAATGCCTTTGAGATCGAAGCGCGCCAATGAACGGCAATCGGCGGCAAGCTCGCGCTCGCCCTGGACCACGTGGATTGCCACGTTGGTCTGGCCTTCGACGCCGGTGGTGAAGTGCTCTGTAGCCGAAGCAGGAATCGTCGAATTGCGTTGAATAATCCGAGCAACAGTTCCGCCCAGCGCTTCAATGCCCAGCGAAAGCGGCGTCACATCCAGCAGCAGCATTTCCTCAGTTGTCTTTGAAGCACCGGCCAGAATGTCCGCCTGCACAGCTGCTCCCAGCGCCACCACTTCATCGGGATTCAATTCGGTGTGCGGCTTCTTGCCACGCGCCGCAAGATGGAAGAGATCGTCCACAAGCTGGCGCACCGCGGGAATTCTTGTCGATCCACCCACAAGCACCACTTCATCAATCTGGTCCGCCGTGATGCCGGCGTCGGCGAGGGCCTGCTTGCAAGGGCCCGCGGTCCGGTCCAGCACCGGCTCAATCAGCAATTCGAAAACCGCGCGCGGAATCTCGCGTTGATAGCGGTCGCCATTGGGCAATTCAATATCGAACTTTGCCACGTCCTCGGTGGACAGGCTGATCTTGGCGTCAATCGCTGCCTTGCGCAGCGCCTGCACCGCGCCCGGATGGCCGCGCAGATCCACACCGTGCTCCGCATAAATCTCATCCAGCGCAACCGCCTGCAGCAGGTTGTCAATGTCGTCGCCGCCCAGGTGCGTGTCGCCATTGGTCGATTGCACTTCAAAGATGCCGTCGCGCAATTTCAGAATCGAAATATCAAACGTCCCGCCGCCCAGGTCATAGACGGCAATCGTTCCTTCCTTCGCGCGATCGAGACCATACGCCAATGCCGCCGCGGTCGGTTCATTCACCAGCCGCAACACTTCAAGGCCGGCCATGCGGCCCGCGTCTTTAGTGGCCTGCCGCTGTGCATCGTTGAAGTACGCTGGTACAGTGATCACTGCCTGCGTCACAGGGGCGCCAAAAAATCGCTCAGCATTGCGCTTGAGTTGCCGCAGAATGTACGCGGAAATTTCCGGAGGCGTAAAGCGCAGTTCGCCCAGCGTGATGCGCGGAACTTCGCCGGCTTCCACGTCGTCGGCAAGACGGAACGGAAACAGCTTGAGCTCGTCCTGAATCTCCTCAAGACCGCGGCCCATCAGGCGTTTCACTGAATAGATGACTCGCTCCGGCGTCTCGATGAGCGCCTTGCGCGCGGTGTTGCCCACGGTTACCGTGGGGCGGCCGCCGCCCGAAACCGAGCCTTGCGGGGGAACCGGATCGAGCGCTACTACCGATGGCACAAGATTTAAGCCGTCCACGCCGGGAATGACCACCGGCGCATCGCCCTGCATGTAAGCGACTAGAGAATTCGTCGTGCCGAGATCAATTCCTACAACGCGGCCTGTCGAGTTAGATTCCGCCATGCTCTTCTTTCAAGCTCCCAGAACTTCATTCACGTCACGAACCAGATTGCTCAAATAACGCCGCCGGTCCAGCAACGCCACCATGGTCTTCTGCGCAGCCAATCGCGCCCCCGCATCGCCCTCGTCCCACACCTTCCACTGCGCTCGCAGATCTTCATCCACATGGCCCAGCAAGCCTTCAAATTTCTTCTGCGCCATTTCAAGATCGGCGTGGAGATCCGGGGGCCCCGGCGACAGGTCTTCGTCGCTGGAGTGGTCCCCCATCTTGCGCGCCATGCGCATTTCCTCAAGCTGCATGTTCAACTCGAAGACTTCTTCCAGCAGATCGGCGGGAACGCGCGAGGGATCTTTCGGCCCCTTGCCGTCCTCACTCGCGCGATTTTTGCCGGCGTGTTCCTCACCAATCTCAGCGCCTTCGAGCTTGAGTAAATACTCAGTGCGGTGCAGCGGATCCTTGAGCGTGCGATACGCGTCGTTGAGCAACGCCGTATCGGCAAGGCTCCACTCGCGCTCATTCTCGCCCGCGCGGGCAAATCGGTCAGGATGCACCCTGCGGCTGAGACGATGAAACTCATGCTCGAGGGCGGGCAGATCGACGCTGAAGCGGCGCTCCAGGCTGAAGACCTGAAAAAAATCGCCTCCCGGCGGAGGCTGAATCTTGCTGCAATGCGGGCAGAACAACGTGGAGTCGTTGTGCCCGATTGAACAAGACCAACAAGCAATCGGAACGGCGGAATCGAGAATTTTCAACATAACTTTTTCCGAACCTTTGGGCAGCGCCAGCCCACGACGAAGTCAAGCTACGACGAGAATGACGAACCGCAGCCGCAGGAGCGCGTGGAGTTCGGATTGATGAAGTTGAATCCCTGCCGCATCAGCGTCTCCTCGTAGTCCAGCGTCATGCCGTGGAGATAGAGGAACGACTTCGGATCGACGAACACCCGCACGCCGTCGAAGTCATAAATGCGGTCGCGCTCGCGTGGCCGCGTGTCAAACTTGATGGAGTACGAAAGTCCCGAACACCCGCCGCCCATGACACCCAGGCGCAGTCCACCCTCTTCCGGCGAGACGCCCTCCTTGGCCATGGCGATGCGGACGCGCTTGATGGCCCGCTCGGTCAGTTGCAGTCCGCCTGCCGCGCCGACAGAGGGCTGTGGTGCAGCCGGCTGTGGCGGAGGCGCAAAGGCCCCTTCCGCGGGCTTCGATTCGATGCTTACCATGTTCGACATACTTGCCTTTTTCACTCGCAATTCCCCATTAGCTGTGGGGTCGCGGTGTTGAGCCGCGACCCCTCTCAGGAAAGGGGAAGCATCTTAGTGCGCTGCAGCGGCCACTTCCGCCGTTTCCGCAACGCCGTTCTTTTTCTTCCAGTCGCCGATGGCCGCGCGAATCGCATCCTCGGCCAGCACCGAACAGTGAATCTTCACCGGCGGAAGCGACAGTTCCTTCACGATGTCTGTGTTCTTGATCGCCAGCGCATCCTCAACGGTACGGCCTTTGATCCACTCGGTGGCCAGCGAAGAGCTGGCGATGGCCGAGCCGCAACCGAAGGTCTTGAACTTGGCTTCTTCAATCACCTGTGTCTCGGGGTTCACGCGGATCTGCAGGCGCATCACGTCGCCGCACTCCGGCGCGCCCACCAGGCCCGTGCCCACTTCTGCAGATGCCTTGTCCAGTTGGCCCACATTGCGCGGGTTGTTATAGTGGTCGATTACCTTGTCACTGTATGCCATGGTCCGTCTCCTCTGCGGGGGAAGCCGCGTTGTTGAGCTGCTAGCTGCTAGCCTCTAGCTCCTAGCTTCGAAATCGAGCCCTTCACCGGCAACAGAAGGCTAAAAGCTAGCGGCTAGAAGCTGGTTCTTAGTGTGCTGCCCACTGAATCTTGGTCAAATCGATGCCTTCCAGCACCATCTCGTAAAGTGGTGAAAGCTTGCGCAGGTGCTTCACGATGTCGATCACCTTGGCAGCCACATAGTCCACTTCCGCCTGGGTATTGAACCGCCCCAAACCGAAGCGAATCGAACTGTGCGCCACATCGTCGCCCAGTCCCAGTGCCTTCAGTACATACGAAGGCTCAAGCGTCGCCGAGGTGCAGGCCGAACCGCTCGAAACCGCCACATCGTTGATGCCCATCAGAAGCGATTCGCCTTCGACGTACACAAAGCTCATGTTCAGATTGCCAGGCAGCCGATGCTCCCACGATCCGTTCACCTGAACGTAGTCCAACTCCGCCTCGAGCTTGGCCTTCAGGCTGTCGCGCAAGCCGCGCAGATAAGCCGCTTCCGAGTCCATCTCCTTGTAAGCAATCTCGCATGCCTTGCCCAGGCCCACGATGCCGGGGACATTCAGAGTTCCTGACCGCATGCCGCGCTCGTGCCCTCCGCCGTCAATCTGCGCCGCAATCTGCACGCGCGGATTGCGCCGGCGAACATACAGAGCGCCCACGCCCTTGGGACCATAAATCTTGTGCGCGGTCAACGAAAGCACGTCGATGTTGTCGGCGATCACGTTGACCGGAACCTTACCCACAGCCTGCACTGCATCGGTGTGGAAGATGACACCCTTCTCATGACAGATCTTGCCGATCTCGCGAATTGGCTGCAAGACGCCGATCTCGTTGTTCGCCGCCATGATGCTGACCAGGATCGTCTTGTCGTCGATGGCCCGCTTCAGGTCTTCCAGATCGATCAGGCCGTCCGCCTTCACCGGCAGATAGGTCACGCGATAGCCGTTCTTCTCCAGCCGCTTGCAGGTGTCCAGAATCGCCTTATGCTCGGTCACCTGGGTGATGATGTGGTTACCGCGCTCGCGGTACATCTCGGCAATGCCCTTGAGGGCCAGATTGTTGCTCTCCGTCGCGCCCGAAGTGAATATGATCTCCTTCGCGGTGGCTCCGATGAGCTTGGCAATCTGCTCACGCGCCGTTTCCACGGCCTGCTCGGCTTCCCAGCCAAAGGAATGGTTGCGGCTGGCGGAGTTTCCAAACTTGCTGGTGAAATAAGGCAGCATCGCTTCCAGCACCCGGGGATCCATGGGGCTGGTGGCGTGATTATCCATATAAATTGGCAGGGTTACTCCTGCCGGCACTTCCACTTGGCTGGCAACTGTGCTCATCTTCTTCTCCATCCTTATCAATGCACTGCTCCGCTCATCGCGGAGGAAATACTCGTTTACTGCGGCAAACCACTCAGAGCGTGAGCGAAACCAACCCATGCGCCTGGTGTGCCCGCCCAGCGGGCTGTTCGTGCTCCGCCAGATCCTGAATACTAATGCTCTTCAGCACCCCGGCGATGGTGTCGTTGACCCGCGCCAGAGGCTCCTTGATCGTGCAACTCGGCGTCAGATCGCAACTCTTGGCGCCCTTGATGCAGGAGGTAATGAAAAACGGCCCATCGATGGCCAGAATCACTTCATAGGCTGAAATCTCGCGCGCATCCCGGGCCAGTGCGTAACCGCCGTTCATGCCAGCGTGCGAACGCAGCAGGCCGTGCCGGGTGAGTAGTTGCAGAATCTTGGCCAGCAGTTGCGCGGGAATCCCGTAGGCGTCGGCCACATCCTTGGCGCTCAGCGCAGCCCTCTCCGGGTGCTCGGCGAGAAACTTGAGCGCCATCAACCCGTAATCGGCCTTCTTGGTCAGCTTGAGCATTGAATATCCGACTTCTTCGGTCCGTGTTCAGTATACGACCGAATCTGTCGGAATTTCAAGTCCATCCTGGAATCGTTTTTGGCCATTGCGGGGAAAATCTGCGCGAGCGGCGAAAGATTCAACAAATACCCGTTTCCAATTGTCGAAAAGATCGCTACAATCTGGCGGAAAGAGCAATTCATCCAACTGATTCACAAGCGATGGCCACCATCTGCAAACATCCAAAAGTGCGTATCGTTTCCCGGCACGAAGACACCGAGTATGTCGAGTGCATGGAGTGTGGCGAGGTCTTTGACTCCGATGAGTTTCGCGACATGGAGCTTGAGGAAACCGCCGAACCGGAGGAAGCCAAGGACGAGTAAAACAGGTTGCGGAAAAACACAGGCTTGAGGCAGATGTGCGAAAGGGCACGACTTCAGTAGTACCGATAAAGCCAATAAAATGAGTAGGGCTTTAACCCCCGCGGGGTCACGACAGGTACTCGTCGCTGGCGGGGAGGTAAAGGCCACCTTTCACGGATCCGAAGACTCCGCCTGAACTGGAGAACCGCCCCGGCTCATCTGGTCGCGTGCCCGCTTCCCGCCTGCGGACCCACCCGCCGCGACGCTGTCCACGCGTAGTGAAGGCCTGATACCACCGTCAGTCCCATCGTGGCATCGAGCAGCATCGTGCACAGATCACCAACCCACCGGGCCGCAGTCAACCGACTCAGCAGTACGGCAGCCACCGCGCTCACCTGGACCAATGTATTGGCCTTGCCCAGCAGGCTGGGTATGAACTCCCTGCGCCCCACCGCGGCATACAAGATGGCTGCGACCACTAAAATCCCCACATCCCGGCCAAAAACCAGCACCGTCACTCGCGCCGGAATCAGCCCCATATGAGTGAGCACCAGGAACAGCGTGCTCAGCAGCAGCTTGTCGGCGACCGGGTCAAGGTACTCGCCCAGCTGAGAACGCTGCTTCAGCAGCCGTGCCAAGGCGCCATCCAGCGCATCTGTCAGTCCGGCCACAATGAATAGTCCAAAACTCAGCGCAAAATGCTGTTCCAGGATGGCCGCCACCAGAAACGGGGCCATGCAGATGCGCAGCAGCGTGAGCAGGTTGGGAGCGGTCCGAAATGGGTTCAATCGTGTATTGGGTTCGTCGGCCATGACAGGTTCGATCGCCAGCAGTGACCTCTGTCCGGTTCGGTTGGAAGCGTTCCCCCACGACAGTTCGGGGGCCACGCCGGTCCAATTCCGGTCCAGGCCAATCCAACCAATCGCTCAAAGGAAACGTGGTTTGCCGGCAAGACAGAGTGCACCGTTCGCTCACGATGGTACAGTATGGTTCCGCCGCGCGACAGGCCCAACTTCCCCCAAGGCCCCGATCCTGATAAACTACCTCCTGTACCTTCGCAGGCGCGTAGCTCAGTTGGTTAGAGCGCTTCCTTGACACGGAAGAGGTCGCTGGTTCGAGTCCAGTCGTGCCTACCATATTTAGATTCAGAGAGATCCAGAACAATCCAGCCATTAAGGTCAAGCCGCTGAAAATACAGCGGCTTTTGTCTTTCTACGTCCAGGGGCGTATCGTGGAAGCCAACACCTAGAAGGGGTACATCTGGGGGTAGATTTTCTGGAAGTGGGGGTATCTCCACTTTTGGAGACACGGGGGTACGTCTTGGCTTTAACAGACACCGAAATCCGCCGTTCAAAACCGGGTGAAAAGTCCTACAAGCTGTCCGATAGTGGAGGCCTGCACCTTCTCATCACACCTGCCGGCGGCAGGCTCTGGCGATGGAAGTACAGAGTCGCAGGCGCGGAGAAGTTGATGGCGTTCGGGCGGTACCCCGACATCTCCCTGGCCGACGCTCGCGACCGGCGTGACCAGGCCCGGAAACGGTTGGCAAATGGCACTGACCCGATGGCCGAGCGAAAGGCCGAGAAGACAGCTGCGGTCGTCGCCGTGGAACACACCTTCGAAAAGATTGCCGACCGGTGGCTTGAGCATTGGAAGGGGAACAAAAGCGATCGGCATGCGGCAACTACCAGAAACCGCCTCAGAAGAAACGTCTACCCGGTTCTGGGCCACCGCGGCATCGGTGAAATCGAGCCCATGGAACTGGTGCAGCTTGCGACGGCAATTGAATCTCGGGGCGCCCCGGACATGGCCAAGCGGATGCTGCAAACTGTCGGCATGATCTTCCGCTACGCGGTAGCTCATGGTTATTGCAAACGCAATCCTGCAGCGGAGATTCGCCCCTCGGATATCCTCAAACCGACGCGGAAGAAAAACATGGCGCGGGTCGACGCTGGGGACCTTCCAGCCCTCCTGCGGGCGATCGAGGTTTACAAAGGGAGGCAGCTAACCAGGCTCGCAATGAAGCTCATGGCGCTGACTTTCGTCAGAACCAGCGAATTAATCGGCGCGGCATGGGACGAGTTTGACCTCGAAGAACGCCGTTGGGTGATTCCTGCCCCGCGTACGAAAATGAAAACGTGCGCCCACATAGTACCGCTTACATCGCAATCGATTGAGGCGCTTGAATTATTGCAGATCATTTCAGGCACCGAGAAGTTGGTCTTTCCTGGCGAACAGGATTCAAAGAAGCCCATGTCGAACATGACGATCTTAAAAGCGCTTGAGCGGATGGGCTACAAGGGCCGCATGACCGGCCATGGATTCCGCGGCGTCGCGTCAACGATCCTGCACGAACAGAACTACAACCACGAACACATTGAATTGCAGCTTGGACATCTCCCTCGTGATCCCGTGTCAGCAGCCTACAATTACGCTCGCTATCTGGAACCGCGCGCCCGAATGATGCAAGAATGGGCAGACTTCCTTGACCGTACGCGCAGGAGTGGCAAGGTGATCATGATGCAACATTCAGCTTGATTTCATTTGATGATCGATGCCAGTATGTGAGATGCCAAAATCTCATTTACAATCGGCTGCTGAACTCAAAAAACCAGTGCAACCATTCATGCGAAAGGCGATGTGAAGGACCGGATGCGATTTACGTTCATTGGCGAAGTTGCTGCAGACCATCCAATGCCCTCAAGAGCGCTTTGGCATGGCTATGAATTTACTACTCGGATTGGTTCGCCTCAATCCAACTGCAAGTATTTCTCTGCAAAGCTCCGTAACGCGCTTGCACTTGTATATGCGGCATACGCCTGATAATTATCAGATTTCTCACCGTCCGCGAAGTCACAGATTGATTTCATGACAAAAGCCTTTACTTCGGGCAAAGGTGCATCATGTGCTGCCGCCATGACCCCGAAGGCCTCCATTTCAATCGCTACGGCCTTTCGATGCTGCGCTCTGACCTCGCGCTGTGCATCACCATCGGCCCGGACAGCCGCGCCGGATGCCATTGGCCCCAAGAGCATCTTCAGCTTTGAGTCAGGCATAGCTCCCCGCCATTCTTGTTGGATTCGATCCAAGGTAGACCGGTCTTGTGCGAAGCGCTCGAATCGGCTGCGTAAGCTCGCAGGAAGCGGGATTTGGCGTGGTGCCATCTCGAACACCCTCTTGCTACCTCTACTTGCCCATTTTCCGCTTCCATAGTCCCACGTCGGGTCTCCCACCACCACATCCCCGAGATCGCACTCACCTTTGATACCGGCCGCGATCCCAGTCATAGCCAAATACCTAGGCCTGAAACAGTAGATCGCCTTCATCGCGAGAATCGCGGCTGAAGTCATTCCCATTCTGTTAGCGCATGCTGCAATTACCCTTTTCCGGTGGCCATCAACCTCAAACCAACCTGAACGAAATG
>Ga0302278_10000880_pt1 | contig 37943 bp, 25 predicted proteins | sample III_Bog_N3_2_FD_194543 | JGI IMG/M metagenome (GOLD analysis project Ga0302278, IMG submission 194543) | Peat permafrost microbial communities from Stordalen Mire near Abisko, Sweden - III_Bog_N3_2 | ecosystem: Environmental > Terrestrial > Soil > Wetlands > Peat | place: Sweden: Abisko... | reverse complement strand
AACGTAATCCGCCCGCCGATGGTGAACCGCGGAATCACCGTCATGTGTACCTGCATCGGCCGCCCAGTGAGCGAGCGAATCGTGGCGAACTCCTCTGAAACCTTGAGCCCCGCCTCTTTCGCCAGCGAGCGAGCAATCAGGTTGAACGGCGCTGTCGGGTCCATCATCCAACTATGCGGCCGCGCATCCACATACACCGGCAGCTCCGTCAGCCCCAGCGGATTCCGCACGATCTGCAGCAGAAACGGCGCATAAGGCTCCACGGTCATCGGCGGATTCGCCACAGCCAGCGGCGCAAGCTTCAGCGGCAGCTCAATCTCATCCTGCTCCTCGGGCGTCAGATGCCCCTGCATCCGCGCAGCATAGGCCGCATACGCCTTGGCCGCCTTGCCCATTTCGCCTGTCCGTAAATAATCTTCGGCCAGCGCCTTGCGCAGCAGCTTCTCCTGCGCTGAGTTTCCGCTCGCGGCCACCTTGTCTACCAGGGGGGCCAGCAACTCAATGGAGGCTTTCGCATCATTGTTTCGGTTCGCCAGAATTCCCCGGTAAAACTGCGCCTGCTCCGGTGGCATCTGCTCCAGTTGCGCCTCGATCCGCAAGAACTGGTGGTCCGCCAGCAGACGCTCGAACCGAGCCTCTGCATCCAGGCCGCTGGTCACGCCCGTATGCACCTGTTCGCCTTGAAGCTGCGGCTGCTGCGGAGGGCTTTGCTGCGCCGGCAGGGCCGCCGCCAGGGCAATCAAGCAGACCGCGAATCCGCCCCAATCCCTCATTCTCTGTACGAAGGTATCAGATTCCCCGCGCGTCGTTCCGGCGCCGGCCTTTTCGTTGCTGAGGCGGCCAGGAAAGCGCATTCCCATCAACGACGGCCAGCCTCCAATTGATTCAATCTGGGAAACTTAGCTCCAATTCACTCACTCTTGAGACTTTCCTGACGCCCCAACCGGTAAACTCGATGTAGATGAAGCGAAGAACCATCGAACATTACGAGATTCTCCGCAAGCTGGGCGCAGGTGGCAGCGGCGTGGTCTATCTGGCCAACGACTCGCTCCTCCAGCGCCCAGTTGTGCTCAAGATTCTGCGCACCGGCCAGCTCTCCGCCGAGCAGTTGCGCACCACCGTTCTTCGCGAAGCGCGCTTGGCCTCGGCCATCGAACATCCCAACGTCTGCGCCATCTACGAAGTAGGCGAAAGCGGCGACGAGGGCTATATCGTCATGCAGTATGTCCCAGGTCAGTCGCTCGACGAGCTTATCGCGCGCGGGCCGGCCAGCCTCCAACTCGTGCTCTCCGTCGGTATCCAGATCGCCGACGGCCTCCAGGCCGCGCACACGCTGGGCATCTTCCATCGCGACCTCAAGCCGCAGAACGTGATGCTCACCGACGGCGGCCTGGTCAAGATTCTCGACTTCGGCCTCGCCCGCCGCCTTCCTCCTGAAGACGCCAACTTCGACCCCTCCAAGCCCGGCCTGGAAAAGGGAGCCTCGGTTGCCGCCACGTACACCGCCCGCGGCGGCACCATCCGCTACATGGCCCCCGAGCAGTTTGTCACTGGCCAGTCCAGCGTGCAGTCCGATGTGTGGGCGCTGGGTGTGATCCTTTACGAACTGGCCAGCGGACGTCATCCATTTGGCCGTCCCGATGCCGAAGACTTTCAGGTTATCCGCGCCATTCAGTTCAACGACCCGGAAGACCTCACCTTCATCGTCCCCTCCATCTCGCCGGAGCTCAAAAGCGTGATCGCCAGTTGTCTGGAAAAGAATCCCGGCGCGCGCTATGCCTCTGCCGCCGAAGTTCGCGAGGCTCTCAAGACGATCATGAAGGCGCTGCAGATTGAGACCGGCATCATCCCCGGCGACGCTGCCGCCAACCTGCCCACGACGGGGCCCGAAGCGGAGAAGCGCAATACCGGCTTCCTCTCCATGCTGGCGGAGCGTTTTCGCGAGTCGGCCGTCGACCGCGCGCCGCAAAATTCCCTGGTCGTGCTGCCTTTCACAAACCTGGGCGCGACGGAGGTGGCTCCGCTCTACGGCTTTGCCCTGGCCGACGCCATTGCCGCCCGCCTGGCCCGTATTCCGGCCCTCGTCGTTCGCCCCTCCAGCACTCTCATGCGGCTGCCCATCGCCCAGATGGACCCGCTCTCCGTCGGCCAGAAGCTGCTGGTCTCTTTCGTGCTCGCCGGCAGTTTTCTGCGCTCCGAAGAGGGCTTCGACCTGAACTGGCAACTGCTCGACGTGGCCTCGCAGAGCGTTCGCTCCGGCGGCGCCATCCGTGTGTCGTCGCTCGATCTCATCGCCGTGCAGACCGAGATTTCCAACGAGGTTTTTGCGGCGCTCCACGGCCTATCCGCCAGCGAGCAGTTCGATGCGCCTCGCTCGGGATCGCGCGACTCTGGCAGCGGGTCAAGTGGGTCAAATGGATCAAATGGATCGCTCCCCGGCCCGGTCAGCGAAGACTACCTGCAGGCCCGCGCGCTGCTCAGTTCATTCATGGTGCGCACCGGCAACCGCGCCGACCTCGATCGCGCCCATGCTCTCTTTACCAGCGTCACTGCCACCGATCCTGAGTTTGCCGCCGGCTGGTGCGGCCTCGGCATTGCCGAGCTGCAATACGTCCGCCACGGCTTCGGCGGCCAGATCCACGTCATGCACTCCCGCCGCGCCTTTGACGAGGCCCTCCGGCTCGATCCCGCCTCCGTTGAAGCCAACCTCTACCGCATCTACATGCTGCTCTCCCGAGGCGAAAAGGAATCGGCCCGCCACGGCATCGCCAACCTGCTGTCCAGCGCCGCCAACGACTGGAACGTCCACATGGTTGCCGGGCTGGGTCTGCGCGGCGACGGCATGTACGACGAAGCCCTCCACCAGTTCAGTGTCTCGCTCAAACTCAACCCCGCTAACGCCCCCATCCTCTACAACCACCGGGCGCGCGTCTACCACTACCAGAACCAGATCGAGCTGGCCGGCGACGAACTGGAAAAAGGCCTGGCCCTCGAGCCGCGCCATCCTCTGCTGCGCACCTCGGCCGGCTATCAGCAGATGCGCCTCGGCAATCTCGATAAGGCCATCGAGATTCTTGAGAGCGTGGTGCACGACGACGGTTCATTGCGCATCGCCGTGCCCACTTTGGCGCTCTGCTACGTGCAGGTGGGAGACCGCGAGCGTGCCGCAGCTCTGCTGAAGGACGACACCCTGGCTGCCGCCGAAGCGGACAGCGAGATGGCCTACCGCCTGGCCACTTACTTTGCGGTCGATGGCGATTCCAGCGAGGCCCTCCACTGGCTCCGCCGCGCCATTTATTTAGGCAACGAAAACTACCCCTGGTTCCAGAAGAATCCCGCCTGGAACAATCTCCGCACCAACGCCGATTTCGAAAGAATTCTCGAAGACTTGAAGCGCGGCTTCCGCAAAAACCAGAAAACCTGGAAGCGGCTGCTGGAGCAAGTGCCCACCGACGGGGAATAGGCTTGGTCTCCCATGTCTCAGAAGCGAGACATGGGGCACCCACTTTTGTTGCCGGTCAGACACGGGCCACCCGCCAGACGCAGGTGTAGTTGGGGTAGATGCCGGCACCGTCCCCGTAGGAGCCAACAGCGGAATCAGCTTCGCAGCAATCGGCGACCCCAGCCCGGCGCAAGCATCCCAACCCGTTCCCGCGGAAAACGCCCCATTATTCCCTTGAGTAATGTCAGTGAACGCCGCAGCCGCCTTCGCCGCATAGATCGCCGGCTGAATGAACCCCACCTGCGTCCCCAGTTGCTGGTTCGCCACCGCGATCAGCCCCGCCCAAAGGGGAGCCACCGCGCTCGTCCCGCCAATCACCGTGTCCTGCCCGTCCACGCGAATCTTCTCTGGACAGAAGGCCGAAGCGGCTGTCGGCGTGGCCGTCCTTAATCGAATGCTCGACGCGGGACGTCCGAACTCTGTCCGCCGTCTAAGTATCGCCGCGTAAGACAGACTGCGAAATGGGAAAGCTCGGCTCTCGCTCGATCCATGCAACAACGCCCATTGGCGGTGTGAACTTCAGAGACAAAACGCTAGAACTGCAGCTTCGCTCCAAACTGAATCTGGCGCGACGTGGTTGAAGTGGCTGTTACCAGACCTGCCGTCGGTGAAATTCCCGAAGTCGCCGAGGTGTAGACGACTTCATTCGGCGTCAGGAAGTTTGTGTGGTTGAGAATGTTGAAGAATTCGGCGCGGAATTGCAGCCCCAGCCGTTCCGTAATTTTGGAATTCTTTGTCGCCGAGAAATCCAGTTCCGACAGCCCCGGCCCGGTCAACGCATCGCGGGAGACATTCCCGTAGGTTCCTGTGGCTGGCGCAAGAAATGCCTGCGGGTTGAAATACTGGCTGGGCGTGCGCGGGTACAGTTTTCCCGAGAAATTCGGATTCCAATTGGGCCGGACCGGATTGCGTGTATCGCCGTTGCCCGTCGGGTTGTATCCCAGTTGCGGAGTGAACGGAAAGCCGGACTGCACGCCGACGATTGCGCTGGTAGTCCAGCCTGAAGCGATGAAGTTCACCGGCTTGGATGTGTTATTCAGAAAGCGCTTGTTCGCCCCGAATGGAAGTTCATAACTTCCGTTGATCGACGCGGCGTTGCGCACATCGGTTGCGCCCGGGCCCCAGTCCCGCTTGTGGTCGAGCGGGAACTCGACAAAGGCCGGCGTGTTGCCGCTTACACTCGTGTTCCATGCGGAACCATCGTCGAGATTCTTTGAATACGTATAGTTTCCGCGCAGTTGAAAGCCGTTTGCAAAAGAGCGCCGAACATCCACCTCAAGCGCGTTGTAGAGGCCCACGCCCTGAGAGACCCACGAGGTCGAATTGGCCAGGCTCGGATTCGCATTCGCAGCTCCGGCCGGGTAATAAACCGATCCATTCGCGTTGTAATCCGGCGCCGGCTCGTTCATATCCTCGGAAAGAATCTGATGATAGCTGTGCGAGCCGACATAGCCTGCGGTGAGCGTAGTCTGCGGAGCAATCTGCTGCTCCACGCGGAGGCTCCATGTAAGCACGGCGGGCGTGGCGATGTCCGGTTGCACATTGCTGGGGGAAACCTTGGCGCCGGCGGGCGGCGGCGTTCCCGGAGTGAAGTTCAACTTGGAAACAGAGATGCCGGAGATCGACTCCGCTGTATTGAAAGGGGCGGTCTGATCGAGGCGGTAATCGAGCGTATCGAGCAGTCCATGGTAGAGGCCGAAGCCGCCGCGGACAGCGGTCTTTCCATTGCCCCAGACATCCCAGGCAAAACCCACGCGCGGAGCCGGCAGGAATTTCGCGCGGTTGGTTGTGAGTGCGGAATTGCCAATCGCCGGCTGCGTCTGAAGAACACCGTTGACGAGCGCGTAGTTCGACCCGCGGCCCTGCGCTTCGTTCCAGCCGTCGGTTGACTCCGAGCGGAATCCGACACGCAGTTCGAGCTTCGATGTGAGCCTGATGTTGTCATCGACGAAGCCGGCGCCTTCGAGCGAACGCCAGCCCAGTTCGGTTGGCGACGGGACCACGGTGAAGGTCTTCACCGTGCCCTGCAGGAACGTCGTCAGTGTGCTGAATGAAGCCTGGCCGTACTGGTCCTGGGCGAGCAGGTCGTTGGACTGAATGCGCTGCAGCCATCCTCCCGCTTCGAGTTGATGCCGTCCATGCGCCCAGTAAATATGATCGTCCACCGTGAACAGATTGCGCGCCGTTTTATTGTTGCTGCCCACATTGGTTCCTGCCCCGGTAATTTGCGACGAGCCATTGGATGCTGTACTGCCGCTGATGACGATGGCGCCAATGGGTTCACCGGCGACCCAGCCCGGCAGATCCGCAGGTGAGTAGCCGGTGAAGAGATAGCTGGCGCGCGAAAATCCCACACGTGCCGTGTTCAGCAGCGATGGCGAAATCACGTGCTGCTCCTGCGTGCTGAGCACCTGCTCGCGCAAGCTTTCATCGACAAGGCTCAGCGGATTCTGCGAAGGTGTTTTGGCGCTGCTGTCGTCTACGGTGTAGACGGCAAAAAGCAGATCCTTGCTTCCGATGTTGTCGTCGAGACGTGTGGTGCCAAAGTCTTCGCGAATATGCTGCGGCGGATGGCTGAATGCCTCGGCAATTCCGCTACCGAGTTCTGGCCCGTTTTGGACTGGCCAGAGCGCAAGCAATGGTGCAACTGCGGAATTCACTCCAACGTACTGCTCTGTCCCCGATGCGTTGGGCAGGTAGCCTAGCCGGGCTTCGTTGTCCGGCACCAGCGTCACAGCGCTCAATCCCCATGCCTGCCGGAAGCCCTCGTAGTTGCCAAACAGGAAAAGTTTGTCGTGTTTGATGGGTCCTCCGAGCGAACCGCCGAATTGGTTGCGCTGGAACTCGGGGATCGATCCGGCGTCGAAGTAATTTCTAGCGTCGAGCGCGCTGTTGCGAAGGAATTCAAACCCCGAGCCGTGAAACTGATTGGTCCCCGACGTGGTGACGATGCTTACCTGCGCGCCGTCGCGCTTGCCGTAGCTGGCGCCATACGTGTCAGTGACCACGTTGAATTCACGCACCGCATCCACGCCCAGTAATTCGCCGCTGGTCCCGCCCGGCGTGACGTTGATCAGCGACGCCCCGGTGTATTCGATGCCGTTGAGCAGGAACACATTGTCCTGCGGACGGCGCCCGCTGACGGCGAACATGTTGCCCACCGAAGAGTTTGAAGTTCCAATGCCGCCGGAGCGCTCGTTGGTGTAATTCACTGTTGCCGGATTGAGCGTAAGCAGTTCATCGTAACTGCGGCCGTTGAGGGGGAGCTCTTTCACCTGTCGCTCGTCGATCAGGCCCGCGGTCTGCTGTGTTGAAGTATTGACGCCGGTCTCGGTTGCAGTAACCACGACCTCTTGCTTCACGGATGCAACGCCTAGATCGAAGTCCACTTGCAGGCTCTGCGCAACGGTGAGGGAGATTCCGGTGCGCTGTTCGGTTCCGAAGCCGTCATGCTTCACCGAAACCGAGTACTCGCCCACCGGCACTGAAGGCGCGTAAAAGCGGCCGTCGGCGGCTGTGATCAGTGTTCGTGTTGCCCCGGTCTCGCCCTGGCGCACGGTGACGGTTGCGCCGGCCAGTGTTGCTCCCGTGGCTTCGCGGACAGTTCCGCTGATGGTGCCGCCAACAATCTGCGCGTATGCGGCGGTAGCGCCGCCGATAAGCAGGATGAGAAGAAAGGAATGCAGTTTTGCAGTGAGTTTCATGGGCCTCCTTGGATTCGGGTATTCGAATGCCTGGGACGCCAGGCCGGAAAATTCGGCGCAAGCGAGGAAGGCCACAAAGCCATCTGCCGCGCACAATTCTCAAGAATGGGAAGGGGTCAGCGGCAACAACAACAACAGCTCTGCCGGGAGGCGGAGAAGGGGAGCCGCGATGGGGAGGAGCGAAGCTCGGGTGCAGTGGGGAACACGGTTGTCCTTTTTTTCAGAACTACTGACAAACAGGATTCGATGAGAGTCAGATCGCGGAGGGGCCAGCGGGCGCTAGCGGCAAGAGGGACAACAACACGCGATTCTGAGGGCAGCGGTGTGCATGGGGATTGACAACCTGTTTTTTCAAGGTAGCTTTTTTGGGCGGTCCTGTCAACGCGCAGTGAACGACGCAGGTTCCATGGGAACCCGCAACAGGGGAAACTTTCTGCTCATATCAGAAGCACAGCGCGGCTTAGGATTTCGGAGGCGGGACTTTCAAGCCGGCTTTTCTGGCTTCCGACAGTCCGATGGCGATGGCCTGCTTGGGGTCTGTAACTTTCTTTCCGCTACGGCCGCTCCTGAGCTGACCCTTCTTCATCGCCTTTATTTCTGTTTCGACGCGCTTTCCGGCGGCCGGTGAGTATTTGCGTGCCGATGCCTTCTTTGAGCTTCCCTTCTTCGCTGCTGTCGCTGTTGCCATTCCATCCTCCAACCTAGTCAGATGGCCGGGCATTGCGCTCTGGTTGCATCTGTGTGAATTTGCTAAGGCGTCTCCATCAGCGCCTCGGTCCTCTTGCTCATCTTGGCGGTGCGCTGGATTTTGTCCCAATTAAAGGGCTTGCCGTCGATGGCGCGCTTGAGGGTCTTGAACAACACGATCGAGAAGACCTGGCGATAGGCGAAGCGCTGTAGCCAGATGTGGAACAGCAGCCATCCATCGCCCTTGTTGGCGGGATGACGGCGCTCCAGCGAGAAGGCAACCGACGAGGTGAAGAAGTCGATGATCAGGAAGCCGAGGAAGAAGACCAGGAGTTTATCCAGGCTGGCGGAGGATGCGGAAAGCGGGTGGTAATGGCGATCGATGAAGTAGTTGGCGACGCCGTAGAGAAACATCATGTCGATGAAGGGCGAAACCAGCGGCAGAAACATCTGGAAGACCAAAATGTTGGGCAGCGCGAACAAGCCCATCGCCTTGTTGCGGACGAAGGCAGCGCGGTGTTTCCAGACCGCCTGCAGCGTTCCGAAGGACCAGCGGAAACGCTGGCGCATCAAACCCTTGGCGTCGATAGGCGCTTCAGTGAATGCGAGAGACCGGTCTTCGTAGTCGACTCTGAAGCCCTGTTCGAGCAGGTTCATGGTGAGGTCGGCGTCTTCGGCCACCGTGTTAATCGGGTAACCTCCGGCTGCCTTGACCGGAGCCGTGCGCCATGCGCCGATTGCTCCTGGCACCACGGTGACGATGTGGAACAGGTCGAGAGCACGGCGCTCGAAGTTCTGGCTGGTGATGTATTCGAGTGCCTGCCAGCGGGTCCACAAGTTCACGCGATTGCCGACCTTGGCGTTGCCTGCCATGGCGCCAATACGCGGATCCTCAAAATGTGGAATGAGCTTGGAGATGGCGTCGGTGGCGATCACCGTATCGGCATCGATACCGACGTAGATCTCTTCCGTAAGGCGATCGAGGGCGTAGTTGAGTGCCGCGGCTTTGCCCCCGTTGAGCTTGGAAAGAACCTGAACGCGGCCCGCAGCGATCTCGGCGGCGTAAGCTCCGCGAGCCACCTCGGCGGTGCGATCGGGTGAGCCGTCGTCAATAACGACGATGTGAAGGTTTTTGTAGTCGGAGTTGAGGACCGAGCGTATGGTGCGAACGATAACCGTCTCTTCGTTGTAAGCGGGAATGAGTACGGCGACACGCGGATTGAAACCGGGCGATGCTTTGGGATGGGGCTTGCGCAGGCGGTCGATGACGGCGAGCAAGCCGATGAACAGCAGGCGCGCACCCATGAGAATGTCGCCGATGAAGAAGACGAGAACGATGAACCGGCCAACGAGTTGCACCCCGGAGAAGGCGACGGAGTCAGGCAGTGCGCGAAGGAACTGTATGGGTGTGAGCTTTGGCATCACGTCGGCGGTGGTCTTGCCCATGAGCGAGGAGACCGGAACGATGGCGTAGCCGTGTGTGCGCAGGGTATCGATGAGCACAGGGAGAGCGGCGACAGTGACGGAGCGGTCACCGCCGCCGTCGTGCATGAGGATTATAGAGCCGCGAAACTGCGGCTTGGTCTTCATGATCTGCAACTGGGTCAGGACGGATTGAGCGATTTCCTGGGGCGACTTGCGCGGATGCTCGTTCCAGTCATTGGTGTCGATCTTGCTGCCGATGATAATGTAGCCCTGGTTCTGGATGGGCACAATGGGGCCGGCCTGATCGTCGGTCTCAGGCTCTTCATCGATGTCGTAGGGCGGGCGGAAGTAAAGCGGCTGCACATTGAGTTTGCTGGCGAACAGGCGCTCCGTAAGTTTGATCTGGAGGTCCGTTTGCTGTTGTGAGATTTCGCTGATATCGGGATGCGTGTAGGTGTGGTTGCCGATCTCGTTGCCCTCGCGCGCAATTCGCTGCATGAGGCCGATGTTTTCCGCGGCCTCGGCACCGATGAGCATGAAGGTGCCCTTGACGTTTTTCTGTTTCAGGATGTCGAGGATTTTCGGCGTCCACTTGGGATCGGGGCCGTCGTCGAAGGAGATGGCCACTTGGTTGGGGTGGTATCCATAGTATTCGACGGTGTAAGTGCGGGGATACACGTCCATGTGCTCATCCATGATGAGCTTCTTGCGCGGATCTTTTTCGTCGGTGTCAATCGTAACAGTGCGCTTGCCGGGCTGGGGCAGACCGGTGACGCGCATGATGTCGCCCTCGCCTTCGATGTCGAGATCGTGGCCGGGCTGCACGGAGTTGAGAGCCTGCAGCGACTCCGGCGCGCTGGGCTTGTCCCAGACACTCCAGAGGGAGTTGTCCTCATAGCCGAGGCGCCACAACGCAAAGGTGGAAAGGCCGAGCTGGCGTGCGCCGCGCAGTTCGTTGAGCATGGTGACGCCATCGAGAAACCAGACAACGTGACGCTGGTTGGTATCTTCGTCGATGTACTCGAAATGCGGATTAAGGGAGTCGTCATCGAGATCGAGGTCGGCGTCGGCGTCCGAGGCGCGCTGCCACGCCTCGGAGACCGGGAAGTCTTCCGTGTTCAGGACCTGTGGCTTGGAAAGCTTCTTGCTCCCCTTTTTCACGGGACCGGGCGTGGAGAGAGTCCAGTCATAGCCGTAGTTGCCGACGGCGCAGATCAGCTTTTGCTTCGGCACGACTTTGAGCACGCGGCGCAGGTTGTCGAGGAACCAGTCCTGGCTGGCGATGGGGCCGGGGTCGCTGGTGGTCTGGTGCTCGTCGTAGTTCATGAGAATAATGCCGTCGGAGTTGGCGGCAATAGACTTCAAGTCGGCATCGGGCGTGGCAACGGCGGTGTTGACGTAGAGCCGCAGGTTACGGGGATGGAGGTCGCCGTAGAGCTCCTTGATAAAGGTCAGATAGGCCGGTATGGCGTCGTCGGGAAGGCTCTCAAAATCGAGCGAAAGGCCGCGATACACCGGATACGCAGCGAAGAATTGGCCAATCTGCCTGCGCAGAAGGGCGCGCTTGCCGGCGTCCTTCAGGATGTCGCCGAAGCTGGCGTCCCAGGCGCCTGCCGGAGCGTTGTAGTTGTTCAGGTGAGGGAAGATTTCAGTGTCTTCGTTGGCTGCCTGGATGACGTGCTTGACCTTGCCTTCGTCGTCGGGATCGTGGACGGTTGAGCCTTCAACGACGGGATACTCGCGATGAGTATCGTTGTTGGTGGCCATCAAATTCCCGGTTGGCGAAGTGGCATGAAACCACTGCGGAAACAGCAGGTCGATCTGGTGGACATGCTCCTTGAAGGAGGAGTAGCTGGCCGGGTCATCTTGTACGTAATAGGCGGCGCGCACACCTTCACCGGAGTTGAAGGGGATTTCAGAGGGCTTGCGGTCGGTCTTGCGGCGCGCAGGCCGGGCAATTTTTCCGGTGCGAGGAAGAGACTCAGGCAGGGCCTTGTAGTTGTGCTTGGGCGTAGGCAGCAGTAGCTCAGGGAGGTGCTGATAGCGGAGCACATTGAAAATGAATGCAACCAGAACAAGCGTGGAGAGGACAGCGGTTGCGTCTAGGACACGGCGTAGGCGCTTCCAGCGCTTGCGTTGGGGGTCGAAAAAAATCTGTTTATCGGGCATCGATGGTTTCAGTTTACCGAATGATTGGGCATTTTCAGGGTTGAAGTGAAGTGGCGGGGACCAGGAGCGAGCACAGGCGCCGACCCCGTCTAGACGTTACTTAAGTATATCGGCCCATGCCTGGAGCTATCCTGAAGTTGCCGGTTGGGCGAAAACCGAGCCCACAGCTTACGCTATATATTACGAATCGTATGGAAGCTGGGACGGAGAGTCAATTGACGGCTTTGAGCCGCAGGATGAAGGCCCTGGTTCGCAACTGGAACGCCTGGAGCGTCGCTCTGGCTCTGGCGGGCGGTGCGTGGATGCGCCTGTGGATGCTGAAGGCGATCCCGCAGATTACATTCGATACGCTGCTCTACGGCAACCTTGCCAAGAACCTCCTGCAAGGGCGGTTTGCGATGACCGACGGAAACGGCGTGGCGCATGAGACGCTGATCCGTCTGCCAGGGTATCCGCTGCTTCTTGCCGCTTGTTTCCGCCTGTTCGGGGTGGATAACTACAACGCGGTGAGCTACGTGCAGATTGCGCTGGAACTGGCCGGGTGCTTGCTGCTGGCGGGGTTTGTTCGCCGGATCGCCAGGCCCGCGTACCGAGACGGCGCGGCGCACTGGACGCTATGGATCGCGGCTCTTTGCCCGTTTACGGCGGCGTACGCGGTGGCTCCGCTTACTGAGACGTCCACCTTGTTTGCGATTGCGCTAGCTCTTTGGGCGTTGGCACGATTTGTCGAGCGGCCGCGTTGGGGAGACGCACTGGCGTTCACGTTTGCGGTCTGCTTTGCGGCACTGCTCCGGCCGGATGGGGCGCTGGTTGGAGTGGCGCTGGCTCCGGCGTTGCTGCTGGGGTTGCGCCACGCTTCAATCGCACGCGGACGGCTGGTGAGGATGGGGATTGTTTGCGTTGTACTGGCGCTGATTCCGTTCGGAGTGTGGACGGCGCGGAACTGGTGGGTTTTTCATGTATTTATGCCGCTGGCGCCGCGCTACGCCACCGATCCCGGCGAGCCCATAAATCCCGGCTGGCAGCGATGGATGAAAACCTGGTGCTTGGACTTTGTTTCGACCTACGACGTTTACTGGAATGTGCCGGGGCAGACGCTCGACTTGAGCAAGCTGCCGGCGCGGGCATTCGACTCGCCGGCTCAGTATGCGGAGACGGCTGCGATTGCGGCAGCGTACGCCGACAACGGACAGGATCTTTCGCCGGAACTCGATGCGCGCTTTGCGCAGCTCGCAGACGAGCGGGTGAAGGCCCATCCGCTGCGATATTACGTGTGGCTGCCGCTAGGGCGCATGGCGGACATGTGGCTGCGGCCGCGCGTCGAGAACTTGAACATCGACCTCGACTGGTGGGTCTATAGCCACCACAATTCCGAGACTCGATTCAGCTGGGCCTATGCGGGGTTGAATGCGTTGTGTCTGCTGCTCGCGTTGGCGGGAGTGTGCTTCCGGCCAAAATATTGGCCATGGATGGTGACTTACCTGGTGCTGCGCAGCGCTCTGCTCACGACCATCGAGGCTCCCGAGGCGCGTTACACGCTGGAGTGTTTTCCGATGGTGTTTGCGCTTGCGGGGATCGGGATTTATGAGGGATACAAAAAAATCCGTAACGCCTGCGCGCGCCGCGAGGCTCTACCAGGCGAGCAGTTCGTCGTCGGACGATGAAGAGAGGAAGCTTACCGGAGAGTCGGATGGGTGAGGGCAATCTCCGTACGACTGGATGGATTCGGGGCCAGCGGTGCGCGCCCATTGCAGGGCCTGTTCCGCCTCGCGCAATACGACGATGGATGAACGGCCATGACTGGCGGCAATGCCAAAGCAGGCGGAGAGCCGGATGACATCGCTGCCTACGTGGAACGGCGCGCTAAACACATCCACGCGTATCCGTTCGGCGAGCATGAGGGCGTTGTCTGCGCTGCAGCCGGGGAGAACGAGCAGGAACTCATCCTTCCCTGGCCGGCCGAGCTGGTCGTAGCTGCGCAGCAGGCGCGTGATGCGGGCTGCGACCTGGCAGAGCAGGTCGTCGCAGGCTTCGCTGCCGAGGCGCGAATTCCAATGGCCAAAGTCGTCGATGTCGAGCAACACAAGGCTGAGAGCGCTGTTCATGCGCTGCACGCGGTCGGTCTCGCGGAAGAGCATGGCAAGGATGGTTTCGCGGTTGTAGACGCCAGTCAGACGATCCATCTGGCGATTCATGAGTTGTGACTCGCGCAGGTTTTCAAGCTCGCGCGCATTATGACCGTGGCGCAGCAACATCTCGATGCGGAGGCGCCAGTAAGGGATCTCGGATGTGCGAAGGATCAGGTCGTCGATGACGCCTTCCGCCAGGCGGTCAATCCAATTCTGAGAGACAGTGTCCGAAATCAGGACAATCGAAAGGCTCCTTGCATTTTCGTCGACACGCGCGGCGGCGAGCACACGGTCGATATTCATGCGCGGGTCCATGCCGGGCAGATTGGTGTCGAGGAGGGCAACCGTCTGGGTCCGGATTGTGGAGATGGAGTCCATCGCAGCTTCAAGAGAGAGAACGACTTCAACGGTCGCGCCGGTAGCGAGAAGGATGGGTTCGAGGGCAGACAGGATGGCAGGATCGGGCGAGGCCAGCAGGAAGGCAGCGGGGGCTGTGGCGAGCATCCAGGAAACCTCTCTGGTGGATGCATCGGCAAAGATTAGAAATTGTGAAGGATTCTCAATGACTTTCCCACGCGGAACAGGTGCCATTGGTAATGAAACTGCACGCGAAACACAGCTCTTGATTGGAAATCTTGGTCAAAGTACGCATTTCCCAGACATGCTGCTCTGAGGTTCGTGGTCTCCACCCTTGCCGCAAAAAAGCGCAAAAAGCGCGTCAAGGATGGGGCACCCAACGGTCCAGACAGGGGGGACTCCACTTCAGTCGATGAATTCAACCTTGGGGGCGATGGGGATGATGCCGCGCTCGTAACCCAGATCGAGGAGTTTGCGGATAGCCTCGCGTCCATCGAGGCCATAGTCCAGGGTGCGGTCGTTTACATACATGCTGACGAAGCGGTTGGCCAGGCGGGCGTCCAGGTCGCGGGCGAACTGCATGGCGTAATCCAGCGCCTCTTCGCGGTTATCCAGCGCGTGCTGGATGCTGTCGCGCACTGCCTTGGTAACAATGCGGAGTGTATCCGGACCTAGAGACCGGCGGATCGCGTTGCCGCCGAGGGGCAGCACCAGGCCGGTGGTTTCGCGCCACCAGGCTCCCAGATCCAGCACCTTGTAGAGGCCGTTTGACGAGTAGGTCAACTGCCCTTCGTGGATGATGAGGCCGGCGTCGAAGTTGCCGGCCAGAATCTCGGGAATGATCTGGTCGAAGGGGATGGTTACGGTTTCGAGGGCGGGATTGAAGATCTTGAGCGCCAGGTAGGCCGTCGTGAGGGTGCCGGGGACGGCGATTTTGATCTTGCCCAGATCGTCGTGCGCCAGCGGCTTCAGGGAAACGATCATGGGGCCGTACCCCTCGCCCACGCTGCCGCCGCAACCCATCAGGGTGTAGTTGTCCTGCAGGTAGGGATAGGCGTGGAAGCTGATGGCGGTGACGTCGAAAAACGCTTCTTCGCGGGCGCGGCGGTTCAGGGTCTCGATATCGCAGAGGGTGTGGGAGAAGCGATAGCCGGGGACGCGGACCTTGTTGGTGGCCAGGCCGTAAAACATGAAGGCGTCATCGGAGTCGGGACTATGGGCGATGGAAATATCAAGCAACGCGGGGGCGGCAACACCGGATGTCTGTGGACTCACGTTAGGCAACGATCCTTTCGGGGAAAAATGGGGCAATTTTCTCTCAATGCAAGTAACCGGCTTACGGGCTAAACGGTACGGCGGCGCAACCGGACCCAACCGGCCTTCAGTCCGGCGGCGGCAGCGACTTTGAGCGCGTCTCCGGGCAGGAACGGCAGGACGGCGAGCGAAAAGGTAGACGATGCAGAGGCGTGGGTAAGGACGGCCAGCCAAAGGGCGCCGCTCAAAAGAATAACAAAGCTGCCGGCAGCGGCGCTCAGGGCGGCGGGGACAAATCCGCGGCCGTTTCCTGGGCTTGCCCTGCGGACGAGAAAAGCGATGAGGGCGGCGGCCAGCGGATAGGCCAGCAGGTAGCCGCCGGTGGGGCCTAAGAGATGTGCCAAGCCTGGGATGGCAGGCGTCGGCGCGAAGACGGGTAGCCCAACGGCTCCCTCAACGAGGTAGGCAGCCAGGGTGGCCGCAGCCAGGCGCGGGCTCAGCGACAGGCCGAGCACCAGCACTGCGAACGGCGCCATCGACAGCGGGACCGGGGTGAAGAAAAGCGGCACAGCCAGATGGGCGCAGACGGCAACCAGGGCGCTGCCGGCGAGGACGATTCCGGCTGACCGCAACCAGGTGGAGATGCGAGTTGGGGCGACTGCAACAACGGTCGTGCGGGGCAACGAAACAGAGAATTCTTTGAATTCTTCGTTCATGGGAACTCCTTCAGAGTTCAATTTCCTGGTCGATTTCCTCGACCGGGTCAGCGGCCGCATTGCTGGCCTTGTTAAGAACGGGGCCTGCGCCGGGATTGCCGCGGAGCCGTGCTCGCTGGAGCCAGATGTGACGCGCCACGCCCGCGGCAGCCAAAAGCAGGGCCGCAAGAGAGACGAGAAGAGCAATCATCATCCAGCGCATGGCACCAAAGCGCAGTCGTCCAACGGTCGCGGTCTCGCCAGACGGTGCGCGGAGTGGTCTTTCCGGATGAAAAGCCCCTCTATGGCGTCTGCTTCGGCCAACGGCAACTGGATTACCGCTAAGCGGCAAGAATACCAGACGGGGCGGTTCGACGGACGGGGGTTCAAGGCTGACGCAGGCTGGACGTGAGCCATTCGACGTATGGCTGGCTGGCGGCTTCCGCGGTGAGGACCACAAATTCCGGTGTTTGGTAGCTGTGCAACTGGTGGAGGCGGGTTTCGAGAGCGGCCAGTTGATCGGGGCCGGTCTTGAGCAGGAGCAGGGTTTCGGTTGAGGACTCGACCTGGCCCTGCCAGTGATAGATGGACTGGACTGCCGGGATCAGGGTGGCACAGGCGGCCAGGCGTTCTTCGACGAGCGTGCGGGCCAGGCGGGAAGCTTCGCCGGGGCTGGCGCAGGTGGTGAGAACGATGCGGACTGGTGGGGCGGGGTCGGACATCACTTGGAATTACGATGCTGGAGTTTCGGATGCAGCGCTTCAATCACTGCATTCGGGTTTCTGGCGATGACGATCAGGAAAGCTCTGGCTGAGGACTCAGGCGTCCGCCTTCCGCCCTCCCAGTGCTTGACGGCGTCAAGGCTGAAGCCGAACGTCGAAGAAAAGCGGGCTTGCGTCATTTTTAGGCTTTTTCTGATGCCTTTCACGTCGACTTCTGCGGGTAGATTCACTTTGTACCAAGTTGTCTCCCCGGCCAGAAAGGCATCGACTTCGTCCAGTCCGTTCATCAGGTCTTCAAACATGGTTGCCATCGCTAAACCTCCTGTACTTCGCAAAGATTTCATCGGCGTGTTTGGCCAACCGGTTGCGCTCCTGCATGGTCAAATTCTCTTTCTCATTCTTGGCATAGACCGTAATGAGAAAGATCGGAAAGTTGTCGCCGCGAAGGACATAGATCAAACGTGCCCCGCCGCGCTTTCCCATTCCGCTGCGTGCGACCCGAACCTTGCGGAATCCGCCGGTGCCCTAAATGACGTCTCCACACTCCGGGTTCTCAGCTACCATCGTGACGATCCGGTCCCGTTCTGCACGACTGAAGATCGCTTCGGCTGCCTTGAGATACCCAGGCGTCTCGACCACCGTCTGCATAATTCCTTGTACTCCATTGGACACCATCAGTCAAGGTTGTGAGGGTTGCCGGTCCGATGGCTTGCCGTGAGCATCCGACTAAGGCAGTATGATCATTGCGGTCCGGTTAGGCGGGCGAAGGTGGAGAGAGAACGATGACAACAGCGATCAAGTTTGGCACCTCCGGGTGGAGGGCAATTGTGGCGGACGAATTTACCGTGGCCAATATCCGGCTGGCGGTGGCGGGGATTGCCGCCTATGTGAAGACGCAGCCTGAGCCGCACCGGGTGCTGGTGGGGCGCGATCCGCGGTTTCTGGGCGAGAGCTTTGTGGCGGAGGCGGCCCGGGTGCTGGCCACGGCGGGGGTTACGCCGATCGTGATTCCCGATGCCGCGCCGACGCCGGCCATCGCTTACGCGGTGCATACGTTGAAGACTTCCGGGGCGATCAACTTTACCGCTTCGCACAATCCGCCGGAGTACAACGGGATCAAGTTCTCTACACACGACGGAGCGCCGGCGCTGCCGGAAGTGACCAGGCAGATTGAGGCGGCGATTGCAGGGTTCGGTGGCAGCTACAAGGTAGCCAACACCGGTACGGGCACATTCGAGACTGCCGACGTGAAGCCCGCCTTCCTGAAGCGCCTGGATGAACTGGTGGACCTGAAGGCGATTGCCAAGTCGGGAATCAAGGTGGTCTACGATCCCTTCTGGGGCGCGGGGCGGGGATACAGCTCCGACCTGCTGCGCGAGGCGGGCGTGGGTGTGGAGACGGTTCATGACTTCCGCGATGTTTTGTTCGGCGGCCATGCGCCGGAACCGGACGACCATCTGCTGGGCGACTGCAAAGCCAAGATGAAGGAGATTGGCGCGGCGCTGGGTATTGCGACGGATGGAGATGCGGACCGGTTTGGGATTGTGGACGGGGATGGGACGTTTATACAACCCAACTACATCGTTGCCCTGCTGTTCGACTACCTGGTGGAGACACGAGGATGGAAGAATGGCGTGGCCAAGAGCGTGGCGACGACGAATCTCATTAACGCGCTGGCCGACTATCATAAGGTCCCGCTGTTTGAGACGCCGGTGGGTTTCAAGTACATTGGCGAACTGATTATTGCGGACAAGATTGCGATTGGGGGCGAGGAGTCGGCGGGGCTGACCATTCGCGGACACGTTCCGGAGAAGGATGGCGTGATCGCCGGCTTGCTGGTGGCGGAGATGGTGGCCAATCGAGGCAAGAGCCTGGGATTGCAGCTCAAGGAGCTGTTTGGCAAGGTTGGTTCCTTCTACCCGGTTCGGGAGAACTTCCACTTGACCCCGGAGGTGAAGGCCGCGTTCACTGAGAAGATGAAGGCCGATCCCAAGGAGCTGGGTGGGCGCAAGGTAAGCGCGGTGGTCAGGACCGACGGTCTGAAGTTAATTCTCGAAGACGGCTCATGGGTGTGCTATCGGCTAAGCGGCACCGAACCGGTGGTGCGCGCCTACACGGAAGCACGCAATGAACACGACATGGAAGCATTGAAAGCGGCGGCGGAGAAGTTTGTGCTTTCGTAGAAGCAGGGAATAGGGACTAGGGAGTAGGGAATACGGACTCGAAACGGGGCACGGCTTTGGGGCGTGCCCTTTCTTGGCGGATTCAGAGGCGGAATGGCGAACGAGCGGGCGCAGAGCGAAAAGGGAACGGCGGAGACGGTTGCCGTTCCGCTCGACAAGCGGGTTTGGGACTGGATGCAGCGGGCATGGCGGCCGGCGGGGACGGCCTTGGCCGTGGGGCTGGCGCTGCTGCTGATGGGTCACGTGGTGAATGGCAAGAACGGGCTGACAGTGTGGCACCAGAAGCGGTCGGAAGACCAGCAGTTGCAGAAAGAGATCAAGCAGTTGGAGCAGGAGAATGCGCGGCTGCGCGAGCATGTGGAGCGGCTGAAATCGGACCCGGACGCGATTGAACACGAAGCGCGGGAAAAGCTGCACTACGCCAAGCCGAACGAGGTGATTGTTGCGTTGCCGGTGGAGACGAAAGAGCAGGCGCCGGCGGTTGCCAAGTAGGCTTCGGCCTGGTGGACGATTGCTTCGGAGTGGATACTCGGGTCGTATGCTCCCGAAAAAGCAGGTCCTTCGACTCCGCTGCAGTACGCTCCGCTCCTCATGATCAAGGCTGGTTTAGGGTTGAGGTTTCCCGCCCTTGCGACAGAAAAAAGTCGCAAGAACGGGGCACGGGGCTTTTGCAGCGGTCGTGCACAGCGTTCATTACAGTCGCCGTAACTTGCCGAGGCGAGTCGGGCTGCTCAGGATGACAGGTCTGTTTTCTAGTTCACTTTTCTAAAAATCCACGTGCGCGCGGACGGAGCCGACCCACACCGGGCCGCGGTCGCGGTTGTAGCCGGGATTGTTGAAGTGCTGCACGTCGAGGGCGTAGAAGAGGCCGCGCCAGGCATGCCAGTTGTAATAGCTCTCGACAATGTTTTCGCGGCCATAGTTGAGTTTGCCGTCGCCGAGCAGGAAGCCGAGGCCGCCTAGTTTCAGATACTCCTGGTGATCGGCCTTGATGGCGTTGGAAACCACTGCGATGGCAATCTTGTCCACCGGCCTGTGCCAGCGGGTTCCGCTGTAATCGGCGCCAAGTTCGACCGTCTGGTCGACCTCGGTGTAGGCGAAGGACTCGTGCTGGCCCTCGTTCCAGCCGAAGCGGCCAAAGACGCGCAGATTCTCCGTGGCTTCCTGCTCGGTGTTGTAGCCGACGCCGTATTTAAGCACGCTTAAGTGCTCATGCAGTGTGATGGTAGGAACGGTCGTGCCATATTTGGCGGTGTCTGCGCCGTTGAGGAAGTCCGCGACGGCCTCGCGATAGGTGCCCATGTGCGCGCGATTGGCGTAGAAGAGGAGCCTTTGTGTCCCCTTGCGTTTTGGAACAAAGCTGTGGAGCAGCTCGAACTCGCCATTCTGGCCGTGAGCGCGGCTGAAGGCCCAATCGAGGTCAATGCCGTTGGCCACGGTCGGCATGGCGAAGATGCCGTACCGAATCGACCAGGCGCGGTCGTCGTATTCGGCCATGCCGCCGACGGTGTAGCCGCGCGTGTCCGCGGCGTAATCCCAGGCGCCGTTATTGTCCACGGTCCAGTTCATGAACTGGAGATGGCTGTCGGAGCCGGGGCCGTTGATGTCGAAGAAGTCGGGCAGGGTGAGTTTGCCGACGCGGAACTCAACGCGGCGCAGAGGAACGCTGGGGGCAAGCGCGAAAAATCCCGGCTCCTGGCTGGTGGTCTTGTTGGTGAAGCCGATAACCTGGTGAATCTGGTAGCGGGCGATGTAGGGCACCCTGCCCAGGTTGGGATTGCGCACCACGTCGAGGTTGCTGAATCCGGCCAGGCCGAAGGCTTCGCTGAGCCCGCGGCCCTCGGCGGCTTCGATGTCGAAGATGAAATCGGTGTTGTAGCGGATGGAGTGGTTGGGCCGGAGCGCGGTGTAGAGGGTTCCCAGCATGGAGGTCTTGTACTCGCCCCTGGGGATGAAGCTGTTCTTCCCCTGGTAAGGGGAATGGAAAGGAAGATCGCCCTGAATGATGATGTTGGCTTGTCCGGAGATCCACCAAAGCTGGCCGTCAGGATGCGGGGCCATGGCGACAATGGGCGCATCGTTGGGCTCGTGTCCCACCGGGCTCATGTCGGTGGACTTTCTGCCGATGCCGCCGCGCTGCGGGTCCTCGACAAGAACCGGCGGACCGGCTTGGGCGAGCGAGATCGACAGCGGAAGTTTCGGCTGCGGCGCGGAAGGGAGCGGATCGGGCTGCTGGGCTGCACACGCCAAAGGCATTGCCACCGCGACGGACAGGACCGCAGCCAAGGATACGCACAGGGCCGCAGGCGTGCATGCGGCGGTGGAGCGGAGCGGATTGGGGCGGCGGCCGAGAACGCGGAGCATGAAGGACCCTTGAGAATGAGATGCGGTGCGAGGGCAGGCGGGCATAGAATGGAGCTGGAAACTATACCCCCACTCCATAGATACCATACCGGGGTTGGGTATTGTCAAGAGGAGGCGTGCCATGTCGCACCAGGAGCGGGAAAAGCTGAAGCTGTTGCAGAGGGTACGGAAACTGCGCGGGCAACTGGACGCTGTGGAGCGATCGCTGGCGGCGGATGAGGAATGCGGCGGGCAACTGATGCTGCTGGCGGCTGTGCGCGGCGGGGTGAATGGGCTGATGGGCGAGGTGCTGGAGACGCATATCCGGTTTCACCTGGTGGACGGAGCCAAGGAACAGATTGCTCCCGAACTGGCCGAGGATTTGATCGATCTGGTGCGGGCGTACCTGAAGTAGATCAGTTGTCAGTTGTTAGTTGTCAGTGGTCGGTGGTCAGTTGTCAGGGATCAGTTTCTGTGCTGCGGCCAGCTGATGTGGCTTTTCGATTGGGCTTGTGGTTCCTGCTTATGGTAGCTAGCGAATGGGGTTGGGATTGTTAAGGTTCGGTTGATTTCGGGTTCTCGGGATGGCAAGGCCGGCACTTTCCGGGACTGCGAACTTGGGTGCGTTCACGGATGAAAGGCCAGGTTGCGGGGTGTTCCCTGTCCTGCAATTTGCGTTGACGAATTCCCTTATACGATTGCCTGAATTTGGATTATGATTCGGACTCATCGTATTCCTGGTTCCCAAATTCGAGTTACTCTGCCAGGACGAGAAATGAGGCGAGTTATGGCAAAATCCCCCCGCGTCGAAACTCCGCGCTTTGCGGAACAGGCACGTGTTGTCTTAGCAGGAAGTGAGAAGGCCGCGGCTGAAAACGCGGTCCACGTGAAGGCTACGCCGGACAAGGCGAAAGTCACCGTTTCTCTGATCGTGAAAAGAAAAGAGCCGCTGAAGATCAACAAGCGTGCCGGTCGCGCGAATGGTCCGGTTCGTTTGAGCCGTGCGGAGTATAAGAAGCACCACACGGCGGACCCGGCGGCGCTGAAGCTGGTCAAGGCGTTCGCCAAGGAATTCAACCTGAAGGTGGAAGACGATCCGACTGCGGCGATACGGCGCACGGTGCAGTTGACAGGGACCGCGGCGGACACCGAGAAGGCATTCGGCGTGGCGCTGGAGCAGAAGATCGTCGACGGCGTGGAGTACCGCGTGCGCGAGGGTGGGATTCAACTGCCGGAGGCGCTGATTGGGTCGGTGGTGGCAGTACTGGGGCTGGACAACCGGTCGCAGGCGAACCCGCATTTCCGAGTGAGACAAATTCATCCAGAGGCCGCCGCCGCGCCCGCGAGCTATACGCCGCCGCAGGTGGCCCAGGCCTACCAATGGCCAAGCGCGGCTAGCGGAGCGGGGCAGACAATCGGAATTATCGAACTGGGCGGCGGTTACAAGCAGGCCGATCTTACTACTTACTTCAAGTCGCTTGGGTTGTCGGCACCTTCGATCAAGGCTGTAAGTGTAGACAAGGGCAAGAATGCACCGACCACGGCGTCGAGCGCGGACGGCGAGGTAATGCTGGACATTGAAGTTGCCGCGAGTGTGGCGCCGGGAGCGAACATCGTGGTCTACTTCACCCCCAACACCGACCAGGGATTCACGGATGCGATTACCACGGCGGTGCATGACGCAACCAACAAGCCGAGCGTGATTTCGATCAGTTGGGGCGCGGCGGAGTCGGCGTGGACGGCGCAGAGCATGACGGCGCTCGATGCGGCCTGCCAGTCTGCGGCGGCGCTGGGCGTGACCATTACGGTGGCTGCGGGCGATAACGGGTCAAGCGATGGAGCGGCGGGCAACAATGTGGACTTTCCGGCATCGAGTCCACACGTGCTGGCTTGCGGCGGGACCAATCTGGATGCGAATGGGGCAACGCTCGTTTCTGAAGTGGTGTGGAACGAGCTGGCCAACAACGAGGGCGCGACGGGCGGCGGGGTGAGCACTTTCTTTGCGCTGCCGAGCTGGCAGGGTACTTCCGGCGTGCCTGCGCCAAGTGGCAGCACGGGCGGGCGCGGCGTGCCGGATGTGGCTGGCGATGCCGACCCCACCACCGGCTACCAGATCCGCGTGGACGGGCAGAACCTCGTGATTGGCGGGACCAGCGCGGTGGCTCCGCTGTGGGCGGGGCTGGTCGCGGTGGCGAACCAGCAACTGGGGACGCAGGTGGGGTTCATTCAGCCGGCAATTTATGCGGCCAAGGCGGCTGCTTCGTTCACTGACATTACGCAGGGGAATAATGGGGCGTTTTCGGCGGGGCCGGGATGGGATGCCTGCACGGGGCTGGGGTCGCCGATTGCTGCGAAGCTGATTCCGCTGCTGGCTCCTGCGGGGACTGCGCCCGCACCGGCTCCGGTCAAGAAGAAGAAAAAGAAGAAGGTTGCGGAGGCTGGTGCTGCGGGGAAGACGGTTGCGAAGAAGGTAGCCGGAAAGAAGGCGGCGAAGAAGACCGAGAAAAAGAAAGCGGGCAAGAATCCGGATCAGAAGGAATCCGGAAAGAAGAAGAAGGAAAAGAAGTAATCGAAGGTGAGGCCTGGCGGGGGGCATGGCCGGTCGAGGTTCGTGGTCTCCCACTCTTCGCCAGAAAGAAGCGTAGAATGGGGCACCCTCAGCTTTTAGGCGGGTCAAGGGTGGGGCACCCCGCCGCAATTCTTTACCCTAAACTTCATCTTGGGGATGTGGTGGCGGCGCGAACTGTTGTGCTTGTTCGGCATTGAACTCGCAGCCTTTCTGGGTTATGTCTCAGAGTAGCTGATCTTCAAACCTGTCCGGGCAACAACGCCCTGGAAATGCGCATTGGGATGTTCGCGTCAGTTCACGTTGTTGCCCAAGTGACCGGCAAACCATGAACGGAAATTGGCTCATGGGCGCGGCATTCTGAAACTGCCGTTGGAGGCGTGGGAGTGCATGACTGCACTCCCACGTCTGAGGTACCCCTGTTAGAAAACAAACTTGCCAGCGAATTGAACGAGGCGCGGGCTGTTCATCTGAGCAGTGACGTCGCCGAAGCTTCCCGTGTTAGCTCCGTTGGCCGGGGGGGCGAACTGCACGTGGTTGAAGGTGTTGAAGATCTCGACCCGGAACTCGAATCCAAGCTTTTGATCGGGGCCGAAGTTGGTGTGCTTGAAGGCGGCAAAGTCCCAGTTGTCGATGCCGGAAGCTTGCAGACTGTCGACGCGTGGTTCGTTTCCGAAGGTGTACGCCGCGGGAACGGTAAAGCAGGCTGGGTTGATCCAACCTGCATTGCCGGCTAGGCCGTTTTTGACACGTGAGCTCGGGTTTCCGCTGGTTGCCTTGTTGCAGCCGGAGACGACGTTGGGGCGCAGTCCGGGAGCACCAAAGTAGTTGGCGCCATTGCTGCTTCCCTCACTGATGTTGATAGGAAAGCCACTCTGGAAGGTTGTCACGCCGTCAATTCCCCAGCCGCCAATGACCTTGTTGGCCAGAGGCGACACATCGCTGAGCAACGCCTTGTTCTTGCCGATCGGCAGGTCGAGGACATAGCTGACGATGAGGTGCTGCGGAACGTTCTGCGAGGAGAGAGACTTCTCGGCGCGCAGATTGTTCGCGTCCTGGATTCCCCCTTTGCCGCCAGCCTCAAGCCATGAGGTGATGGTGTCGGTATTGCTGAGCAGCTTGGCCCAGGTGTAGGCAGCCAGCAGCGTGCCTCCGCCGGCGAAGCGTTTCTGCAACGTGGCCTGAAGGGAGTTATAGGTGCTGGAGAAGCTTCCCGCACCGGCATATTGCAGGCCGTTGTACTGCGGGAAGGGGCGCAACAATTGCCCGGCAGTGGTTTGTGCTGAGGACATCGAGCTGCCTGGCGCGGCGATGCTGGCAAATGGATTCGTCACCGCCTGAGCAATACTCGCCGCAGTCGCGTTACCGCCCGCCGCGGCTGCCTGTCCGGCCGCCTGGGCGAGGTAGTTATCCCCTATTTGGTCGACCTCCAGGTTGTAGGCCGGCAGATGCGTGCCTTTATTGGCGGCATAGGCAACATCCGTGAACCATCCGCCCCACAGTGTGCGCTGGACGTCGAAATTCCATTGCTGCATGTAGCCGTAGTTGTACGCTGGGTTCTCGAATGTGGGGTTCGATCCACCCTCTTCATCCACAGCAACCAGCGGCAATCCGGTTTTGGAATCGATGCTGGCGCCTGGAGGCTGGACAAAGTTCAGCCACGGTGTGGCCACCGTGTTGGTAGGAACCCTAACACTGCCATTGTTCCCGATGTAGTCCGTTGAAATGGAGTTTGCCGGGTCGTTCAGAGGATTCGTCGCCCAACTGGCATCGAGCGGAATCCAAAACATTCCATAGCCGCCGCGCACCACGGTCTTGGAATCAAAGCTGTAAGCGAAACCAACGCGCGGCGCAATCCCTATCTTGTTTTCATCCAGGTTGTAGCGGCTGCTCCGCGCGGAGCTGTTAACGAGTCCCACAGCGCCGAGCACAGCGGAGGTGGGTCCTCCCGGTGTGCCGACGGCCATGGCGGCAAGCGGATCAACCGCGGTCGGATCGAAGAACGATTGCCGGTTGTGCCGCTCTGACCACGGGCTCTGGTACTCGTAACGCAGACCAAGGTTGAGCGTCAGTTTGGCGCTTGCATGGTAGGTGTCGTTGCCGAACGCGGCAGTGAGAGTCTGTCTCCCAGCCACCTCGTTGGGAATTACAGCGGTGCCGAAGAAGTGATTGCCGGTTTGCTGGCCGGCGCTTCCGCCCCATCCCAACAAGAAGTCAGCAAGACCAAATTGATTTCCGGTGCCAACAGGAGCGCCGGCGCCGGAAGCAGTCGGGTCGGAGGCAGTGTTGTAGTCCTCCGTGAATGATCCTCCAAAGCCTATGCAGCCGCTGATGATGTTGCTCTGGGCGTAGTCATCCAACGTGATCTCGTGCTGAAAGCCAAGCTGGAAAGTATGGCGTCCACGAACCAGGGTGACAGAGGGGGCGACCCAATACTGGCTATCATGGTCGACGATATAGCTCTGTCCTTGGCTGCTCGTCAGGTCATCTGACTCGCCCTGTACGACCATTGTTGGCGGCGTTCTTTCCGAAGACCCCAGCTCTGTATTGAATCCGGAAGGCCAACCGATGGATGTGAAGTCGAAGCCCGAATTCTTGGGAGTGCGAAGGTAGTTGAAGCGGGTGGCCGAAACGTCCAGATTGCCGATAACATTCGGCGTGAAGACGTAGTTGTAGCCAATCGCGATCCCTTTCGAGGTGAATGTCTCAGTGCAACGATCGAGACAGAGGCCCTTGCCTTCCGGATCTTCAGGCTGATTCAAGTTGTTCCATTGACTGAAACGCCCAAAGATATGCTGCGCATCGTTGATCTTCTGATCCACGCGCACGATATTTTGGTTCTGGTTGCCGCCGAGGGAGTAACTGCCCACGAAATTGTTTGTTGTGTTCCCGTTTGTCGGAGCCGGCCAGAGAATAGGCATCAGTTTTGCAGCCGTCGGATTGAGGCGGTTTGCAGGAATTGTCAGGTAGTTGGAGGTGCCGGCGAATTGAGTGGGTGTGTAGGTGTTCGAGGCGCAACCGGCATTTCCTAACGCTCCCGGCGTATTGGTAACATTTCCGCCGCACGGATCGATGATTGCGGAGATGTTCACGTGCGGGTCAGATGCAAGTGAGCTGAGATCGACGGGCCCGCCGCCGGCCACAGCCGTTTGGATGGCGGCCGTTGGGACCGTATCCACCCAGGGGGCCGAGGAACGCAACCGGAAACCCTCATAGCTATAGAAGAAGAAGGTCCTATCTTTGAAAATCCTTCCCCCGGCGTTGCCGCCAAATTGATTCTGAATCCAGGGCGCCCTGGCTAATCCACCGTAATTCGAAAACCAGCTGTTCGCATTGAGAACCTTGTTGCGGATGTACTCATAGACTTCGCCGTGGAAGGCATTGCTGCCGGATTTTGTGCTGAGATTGAGAACGCCGCCGGCAACCTTGCCCCACTCTGGGCCGATGTTATTGGTCTGGACTTTGAATTCCCCGACCGAATCCTGCGTTGGGATCAGGATGGGCAAATTGATATAGCCGATATTGAGCGGTTGGCCATCCAGGTATTCGGCGCTTTGATTGGCAAATGCGCCGCCAATCTGGAAGTTGCCCCAGGAGAAGGGATTCTGACCGGTCGCCGTTGCACCCGCCTGCCCTTGCATAACTACCGACGGAGCCACTTCGACGAGGCTGAAGATATTGCGGCCATTCAGCGGAAGCTCGTCGGCATTACGCTCTTCTACCACCTGGCCGAGGGAGGAGGTCTCCGCCTGCAGCAGCGGGATTTCCGAGGTAACCGTGACAGTCTCTGTCGCTTGACCGATGGGAAGGGAAACATCGATGCGGGCCGTCTGCTGCACCTGAATGACGATGTTTTCGCGGTTGACGTGCTTGAATCCTGTCTTCTGAACCGCGAGGCTGTACTCGCCGGGATTGAGGTTAACGAATGAGTAAAGTCCCGTGTCACCCGATGTCTGAGCCTGTTTTTCCTCAGTGCCTTTGTTGATCAGAGTAACGGTTGCGCCCGGCACAACCGCGCCGGTAGAGTCTACGACTGTTCCAGTAAGGGTGCCGTATGTTGATTGTGCTCTCGTGACCAGGGAGCACGACAAGAGAAGGATCACGCTGAAAAGGCCGTACACGATCGCGCGGCCAGACCTTGCGCTTCTCATTTTTGACATGGTGCCTCCAAGAATTCTCGAACGTGGAGTTACACTCCACGCAGAGTATTACGAGGCTGCGGGTGCATTTGTACCAGCGCGGCGAGCAATGAATTTTATTTTTGCGATGCGGCTTGAAACAGCGCATATTCCCGCTTGGCATCGGCCGTTCGGCCGGCAAGAGAGTAGAGATGCGTCAAGCGGTAGTGAACCAGCTTGTCGGGATTCGGTTCCTGCTCCGCCGCTACGAGTATCCGGATAGCCGCTGCAGCATCGCCAAGCTTCTCGTCCGCTTCGGCAAGGTTCAGGCTGGCCCACTGCGGCGGATGCCCGGCTTGCATGCGGGGCAAAAGAAACTCGCGCAGCGCGGCGTACTGCTCCATTTGCAATATGCACCTGCTCAGATGGGCAGCGGCCCGTTCATCGCCGGGATATGCCGCCAGTTGCTGGCGAAATGCTTCCGCCGCGGCCGGCCATTCTTCCCGCTTTTCACGCAGCAGGCCCAGGCTGTAATGCAGATCGGAGAGATCCGGGTGCTGCTGCACAAGCTGCTCATACTGCGCAATGGCCTCATCGCCATGTCCCTGGTCGGCAAGCACATCGGCGTAGAACTGCTGCAGGTAAGGGGAATCGGGAAATTGCTCACCGCATTGTTGTATCTGCCGCATTCCCTCTTCGCCGCTCAGCACGGCAAGCAGATAAAGCAGCGCGATATCCTGCGGGTGCTGCTTCCATGCGTCGACCGCACCGGCCCAGTCCAGATCGGAGCGGAAGTTTGGAGAGATGCGCGCAGCCTCGGCAAACGCGCTGCGCGCCCCGGCTGAACTGTCGCTCGGTGCCTGCCGCAGTGCCGCAAGGAAAGGCTCGGAACCGGGCGCCTTGCTCAGCCTTGTGGCGAAAAACTGTCCGCTCCGGATATACGATTTTGCGAGTTGGAGCAAGGCAAGATCGCGCGGATAAGTGTCGGTATTTAGAAGCGAACGGTAGATGACCGCCGACTCGACGGGCTCGTCGACATCAAGGTAGCATGGCGCAACTGCAGAAAGGACGCGCAGGTTCTTTAGCTCTTCGCGGAATATCTTCTGCAGCATGGGGTGCAGGCTGTCGAGGTCTCCCATGCGACATCTTTCCTCGGCCAGCAAAGCATAGGTTTCGGGAACGTATTTCAGCTTGAGTGCCATCGAGAAAAAACGAATGGCATCCGCGGAACGTTGTTGCATTTGAAGGCTGAGAGCCAGATCGGTCAGAATTTCCGATGAAGACGGGCTTTGCGCAAGAGCCTTGCGATATTCCTGCTCGGCAGTAGCATACTGCTTTGCATCCATGGCCTGGCGCGCTGCTTTCAGGTCGCCGGATTGCTGAACGCCGGATTGCTGGGCCTGCATCGAAACAACCATGAAGCCGAGCAGGCCGGCGGCAAGCGCGAGCCCAAGCCGGCGCGTGCGCGGCCAGTTCATCGTCCACGACTTGGCGCAACAATCGATCGAATTGTATTTCGCCATCGTCATGAATCGAAGCGTGCCGCAAGAAGCCGTCAAGCCCGTGCGCTAGAGTCTGATGCGCGGGAACACATAAGATTGCCCTGCGAGCTCCTCGTTGTCAAGCGACGCGACCGGAACAAGACAAGCGCCGAACCTCATCAAGCGCCGTATGATACTCTTCGTTGGTTGCACTGCCCGGTGATGATCCCGTGATGATCTTCCGCATTCGAGGGAGATGAATGAAGTATTCCAGGCGCGCGTTTCTGCTGAGCACGTTCCATGCCGCGGCTGCGGCTGCACTGCAACAGGGCGTGGTTGCGCATAAGGGCGCCGTTCAGCCGCGCGGCAAACGATCGGGGCTTCCCTACGATGCCCACTTTGTTGAAGTCAGCCGGCAGGCACGGATCGATCACCCCGTGCTGTATGGATCTCCGCGTCCCAAAGACTACATCCTTGAATCGATCGGCTGTGGATGCGCATTTCTGGACTACGACAACGATGGCTGGGTTGACATTCTGGTGCTGGGTGGCAGCACCCTCAGCGGCCCCGACCCCGGCATCACCAACCGCCTCTATCGCAACAACAGGGACGGCACCTTTCGCGATGTCACAGTAGAGGCCGGACTGACCAAAACCGGCTGGGCATGCGGCGTCTGCGTGGGCGATTACAACAACGACGGCTTCGACGATCTGTTCATTACCTGCTGGGGACAGAATGTTCTCTATCGAAATAATGGCAACGGCACATTTACCGACGTGACGCGTGAAGCCGGCCTGCTGGGCACGGAGACTCGCTGGGGGACCGGCTGCACGTTTCTGGATTACGACCGCAACGGACACCTCGATCTGTTCGTCTCGAACTACACAGTCTTCGATCCCGCCAGGACGCCGCGGCCCGGAGCAAAGCCTTACTGCTTCTTTCAGGGCGTGCCCGTCAATTGCGGGCCGCGCGGGCTTCCGTTCGGCCGGCACAGCCTTTATCGCAACAACGGAAACGGCACCTTCACCGATGTGAGCCAGGCGGCGGGAATTGCGCAGGCGCGCAGCAACTACGGATTGACGGCGGTTGCTGCCGATTTTGACGATGACGGTTGGCCGGATATCTATGTCGCCTGCGACTCAAGCCCCAGCCTGCTGTTCATCAACAATCACGATGGAACGTTTCGCGAAGAGGGAGGGGTGCGCGGCGTTGCCTATAGCGACGACGGCCAGGAGCAGGCGGGCATGGGCGTGGCTGTCGGCGACTATGACTGCGACGGCCACCTGGATATTTTCAAAACCAACTTTGCGGGAGACCTGCCCATTCTCTACCGCAATCTTGGCAAAGGCATTTTTGAAGATGAGACGCGTGCCAGCGGCCTGGCGGTGGACAACCGCTTTGTAAGCTGGGGAACCGGACTTGAAGACTTCGATAACGACGGCTGGCCAGATATCAGCGTGGCCACTGGGCACATCTATCCCGACTTTGAACGCCGCTTTCCGGATTCGCCCTACAAAAGTCCTCTGCTGTTGTTCCGCAACCTGGGCCACGGCCATTTCGAAGAGTTATTCGATGAAGCGGGCAACGCCATTCTGGAACCGCATTCGAGCCGGGGCATCGCTTACGGAGATTTCGATAATGACGGCGACATCGACATGCTGGTGGTGAATCTGGGCGAGGCGCCATCTCTGCTGCGCAACGATGGGTCGGGAAAGAGCCACTGGATCAAGATTCGTCCCGAAGGCAGCATTTCAAATCGCTCCGCGATCGGCGCGCGAATTGAAGTGAGTGCCAATGGCGCGAAACAGATGAAAGAGCAGTTGAGCCAGTCCAGTTTTCTTTCCTGCAATGACTTCCGTCTTCATTTTGGCTTGGGCAGCGCGCTCGAAGCCGATGTTGCGGTACGCTGGCCGAACGGCAAGCGTGAAAGCTTTGCGGGGCTCAGGGCCGATCGGCTCTACACCATCAAAGAAGGCGCAGGCATTGTGGCCAACCGCGGCTGGAAGTAAGCCGGCTTCATGGATGATTCGCTTCTTTCCGCAGTAATGCGTAGAGCAGCGGTTTTCCTGTGGGCTTCTGGCTGCCGCCATGCGGTTCAATGGTGACGAAAACCGCATCGATTTCCGCCAACTGCCGTGGATCGTCGGAGCGCAGCACCCAGCGGCGATTGGATTCACTGTCCATGTATAGAATGCCAAGATTCATGGGGTGCGATGGCCCGTTCGACTCCGAGTCCCGCTGCCCCCACACTTGAAAATCGCTGGCATTCTTGACGCCCGGCTGGTGATCCAGATCGAAGGCATAGAACACCAGGGACTTGTCCTGCGTATAAAACACGCGGCCGAACGGCTTGCGCGTGCGGCTGGCGCTATCCACATCGAAGACGTCGGCGATATAGAGCTTGCGCGCGCCCATCAGTTCGCGAATATCCCGATCCGACACCAGGTACTGTTCGTCGTCTTTCACTCGCCGCTCCTGATCGCGATTCTGCGCCGTGAGCGATGAAACGTCGGACTCCAGAGAGGCTTCATGCAGCAGCGAGCGGTTATAGTCGGTCTTGAGGACATTGAAATCTGCCTGCAGCTTCTGGTATGCGTTTTCAGCCGCGCCCAGTTGGCTGACCAGTTTGTCGTGTTCGGCAGTTAGCTGCCGAAGGTTGTCCTCCGCTTCGCGATTCAGACCCGCCAGGTCGCTGATCCGGGTGTCGTTAAGGCCCGATTCCGTGCGCAAGCGAGTCAGTTCCTGGTCACGCTGGGAGATCTGCTCACGCAACTTGGATATCTGGCCAGCATCGGCGGCCAGGCGACTCGCGAAATCCTGCTTGTCGGAGACAACGGGCGGCTGAGCCGGAACCAGGCTCCCCTGCAATCCGGGCGAGGTGGCAGGATTCCTCCGCTCGCCGATGCGGTACGCGCCCAAGGCCACGGCGACCATCAGGCACGCTGCCACTGCGGCAACGAATGCTTCCCGTCCCGCCAACAGGCGCCGGCGAGGCGCGCGGGGTCCCAGGCCGTCGAGGATGGACAGCACCCTTGGCGCGCTATTTGCATGTGCCGACGAGAGTAGTCTTTCCCTGGCGGCGCTATTGTTCCATCTCTCGGCTTCTTCGCTCAGCGGCTGATTTTGCGACAGGAAGGCCATCCCCTCCGCGCCAACAGCGGTGTACTGCTCGCGGATATCGCGACATGCGCCGCAAGTCTCCAGATGGCGTTCCAGGTCGAGTTTTTCCCTCAAACTCAGCGAGCCGGCCTCGGCCAGTGCGCAGAGCTCCTTGAATCGTTCGTGATCTTCTGATCCTTCAGTTCGTTGCATGACGATGATTCCGTAGCCCTTTAACTACCGCGCTGCTGCGCAGCCGTTCGAGACCCCGGTAAAAATGATGACGTATGTTTCCCAGAGGCTCATGAAGCCGCTCGCTGATTTCTCTCAGCTCAAGGCCGTCAAAATAAAACAACTTCAGCGTTTCATACTGCATTTCAGTGAGATCTTCAAAGGCGCACTGCAACCGGTCGAAATCGACCTTCGCACCAATTTCCCGTTCTACATCGGCATTACCTACCAGTGTACCTTCAAGAATATCCGACTCGATATCTGTGCGCAGATAAAATCCTCTGCGTGTAAGGTGGGCCTTCCGGTCCCGCGCCCGGCTATAGGCCATCTGGATGATCCACACCTTCACGCTGCCTCGCGATGGCTCGAACGAAAGCGCCTTGCGATAGACATACAGGAAGCAGTCCTGAACCACTTCCTCCGCCTCGCCGGAATCGCGGAGAATCCGGAGAGCGATGCTGTATACCAGCCTGGAGTGGCGCGAGAACAACACGTCCAGCGCGTCCGCATCCTGTGAGCGCAACAGCGAGATGAGCATTTCATCGCTCAGCTCGTCGCCCCCGGCGGGTTGCGAAACCGCCCCCAGCGCGTCGCGAAGTGGACCCGGCATGCGCAACTCTTCGGTTCGTCGCACGGGAAGCAAGTCGAATTGGCCGGTCAGAGCGATTCGCCTGACCGTGTTTGCATCACTGCTCAAGGAGAGCAACCCTCACGAGCAGGAACTATACGCCAGCGCGTTAACGGTTTTCCAGATAATTATGTGAGATGAGTTACCTCAAAAAACTTCAGTTTTCGATGGTACACATCTCCGGCCGAAGCCGTATATATTGGTGCGAGCCGGACTGGGTCGATTCCTGTGCTTGAAACAGAGCCCTGACCAGGTTCGATCCGCTTCAGGTGTCGTCGGAGGAGTATTGCATAACAGAGCCTCAGAGTGGACGAAGAGGCCGAACCGCAGAATGCTTGCAGTTCTCCTATTTCTGTTCACCCTGCATTTTCCGTGCGAACTCCGGGGACAATCGACGACGGCTTCTCTCACCGGACGAATTACCGACTCACACCGCACGGTCATCAGCGCGGCCAGCGTGCAGGCAATCAATACCAGCACGGGCATCAGCTATCACGGACTGACGAACCAAGCCGGCATTTATTACGTCTCCGATCTGCCGCCGGGCCGGTACCGGATCGAAGTCGAAAAGATCGGATTCATCTCCGTCATTGAAACCGGAATCATTCTCCATGTGCAGGATGCGCTGGAAGTGAACTTCGAAATGGAGCTCGGTTCGGTATCGGAGAGCGTGACGGTGGAAGGCAGCGCGCCGCGGCTCGATACCGAGTCCTCAAGCCTGGGCACGGTGGTCGAGCGCCGCGAAGCAAACGAGTTGCCGCTGAACGGAAGAAACGTATTCAACCTCATCGCGCTCGCGCCGTCCGTGGTTCCGCAGGGCAGCGCGATGGGAACGCCGGTGGGCGTCAACCCGTTCGGGTGGGGTAACTACCAGGTAAGTGGAGCCTTCGGGAACCAGAGCGTCGAATATCTCGACGGCCAACCTTTGAACATCAGTTACATCAACATGCCGATCCTGATTCCGATTCAGAATTCGATTCAGGAGTTCAAGGTGTACACCGGCAATCTACCCGCCGAGTGGGGCCGGTTCGCAGGTGGAGTTACAAATCTCAGCACCAAGAGCGGCACCCAGTTTATTCGCGGCGAAGCGTACGAGTATCTGCGGAATCGGGTCTTCAATGCGAATGATTTCTTCCTCAACCAAGTCGGAAAGCCGCGCCCGCCATGGGTGCAAAACCAGTTTGGGGCAGAAGTAGGCGGCCCGCTGAATGTGCGCCACTTCAGCGAGAACAATCGCACCTTCTGGTTTACCAACTGGGAAGGATTTCGATTGCGCACTGGAAGTCCTTTTACGGCGACTGTTCCCACGGAGGCGGAGCGGGGAGGCGATTTTTCCGTGCTCAGCACCGCGATCCTCGACCCCTGCGCGGGCGGTGCGCTCAACGCGCAAGGTGCATGTCCTGCCAGCACGTCTCAGCCCATGCCCTTCGAAGGCAATCGCATCCCTCCCAATCGCATCAACTTTACATCGCGAGCGCTTCTTTCTCTCTGGCCGCTGCCCAACGCGCCCGGCACAGTGGCGCCTTCAGGGACTTTCAATAACTTCAACACCGTCGCCAATACCGGTGGAAATCAGAATCAGGTGGTGGGCCGCATCGACCGCGAACTTACCGCAAGACAGAAGCTTTTTGCCCGGTTGAGTTACTGGAACGTTCTTGACCTGCCGATCGACCCGCTGCAGAACGGTCTATGCGAAGATCGGTGCCTGGAACACTACGCAACAGGAGCCCTGGCGACCGGATATAACTATAGCATCGATTCCATGACCATCCTGGACGTGAATGCCGGCATCAGTTACTTCTCCTATCTGCGCTCTCCAAAAAATGCTAACTTCGATCTAACTTCCATTGGCTGGCCTGCGGGCTACAATACGGCGATCCCGGCAACGATGCGCACGCCTCCAACGCCATGCGTCACCAGCTTTGCCGATAACATCATGTGCTCCCAGGGCCAGAGCTTTATTCAGGATCGAAACACTCAATACAATCTCTCTCCAAGCCTGACGCTGGTGCGCGGCCACGATCTTTACCACTTTGGCTTCCAGTTGGAAGTGAGTTATGACGACGCGGCGCAGACCAATGTCGCCAGCGGCGCATTCGATTTTTGCGGAGTCGGCGAATCGTGCTTCACCGGCGTATCGATGGCTGATTTCCTGCTGGGGTACGCGGACAACTTCAGCAACGTAAACAACCACTTCTCGGCCCAGGCGGTCGTACCCGCATTCACCGCGGGCAAGCAGGTGTATCGCGCGTTTCACTTCAATGACACATGGCGTGTTACGGATGCGCTCTCCGTGAATCTTGGCCTGCGCTATGAATTGCCGGGCCCATGGTCGGAGCGATCCAATCGCCTTTCCTACTTCGATCCGGCTGCAGCCAGCTACCTCAATCGGTTTTCTCCTGCGGGATTGCCGCAAGTGATGGGCGATGTTTTTCTGGTACCACCTTCTGAAAGGAATAACGTTCCCCTGGCAACCAACAATGTGGCGCCGCGATTTGGAGCCGCTTACAGCCTGTCGCACTCGACGGTGATGCGTACGGGATATGGAATTTTCTGGATACCGGATTACGTGGCCTATGCCTTGAATCCGAACAATGACATGGTGAACGCGGCCAGCACCACGTACACCGGCACGGTCGACGGCATTCATCCTTATAACTCCATTTCGCAGCCTTTTCCGAACGGCATTTCACCGCCGCCGGGCCGGTCTCTGGGAATCGAAGGAACGCAGCAGTTTTTCACCCAGGTGGTGCAATCCATTACTGAGGTCGACCGCGGCAACCATCCCCATGGGTATGTTCAGCAATGGAACCTCAGCGTAGAGCAGCAGCTGCCGGCCAGGATCTCTTTCGTGGCCGCCTATGCGGGTTCCAAGGGTACCCATCTGGCCCAGTATTCACAGCAGATCAACCAGATCTCGGACAGCTTGCTGGCTGAAGCGGCGGCACAGTTCGCAGAAGGAGGTCGATCCGCTGTAATGCTCTTGCAGCCGGTTGCAAATCCATTCTTTGTCAACGGGCGCGCGCTGGCCCTGGCGGCTCCGACCACCACCGAAGGGCAACTGCTCAGGCCTTATCCGCAGTACACCAGTGTGGAGTTATCGGGGCAGGGATCGTTTGCGAGTATTTACCATTCATTTCAACTTACTGCCCAAAGGCGATTTGCAGCGGGAGGAACTCTTCTTGCGGCCTATACAAATTCAAAACTGATCAGCAATACCGATACCCTGACGGCGTGGCTTGAGAACAGCGTAGGAAATATACAGGACAATAACAACCTGCGCGGGGAGCGGTCGCTTTCCTCGCAGGACGTGCCGCAGCGCTTGGTCGTCAGTTATGTGCTCGATCTTCCCTTTGGGCAAAACCGGCACTACCTGGCTCATATTGACGGCACGTTGAACCGGATCATTGGCGACTGGGGCATCGATGGCGTCACCACATTTCAGAGAGGATTTCCTCTGGTCTTCAGCAGCGGCCAGGTGAACGATGTCACTCTGTTCGGAGCCAATTCCAGGCCCAATCTTTTGCTCTCATGCCCCAAGTCCGATGCTGCCGGCGGAAGCAACCGGTTGCGCGGCTGGTTCAACACCGCCTGTTTTGCCGCGCCCGCTGACTTCACCTTTGGGTCGGAGTCGCGCGTAGACCCGACGCTGCGATCGAACGGCGTGGATAACTTCGATCTGGCGGCCTTCAAGAGAGTTTTGTTTGGGCAGCAGGATCGTGCGGGCATGGAAATACGGGTGGAGTTCTTCAATCTATTCAATCGCGAGCAATTCGCGCCGCCGGACACCACGTGCTGCACCACCAACAACGCGAATTTCGGCGTCGTGACCAGTAGCAATTCCGGAACAAACCCGCGGCTAGTGCAGTTTGCGGCGAAGCTCTTCTTTTGAGTGCGACACGATACGGACTTTCCTGCTGGTCAACAGCCTTGACGAAAAAGCTCGTGCCGGGCACATAACCATCGATGGAGATCCAGAGTTTCTCAGCCTATGGCAAACTTCGTGTGAAGCGGCTGTCCCTCGCCCGAATAGCGATCAGCTTCGAATCATGCAGATAGGTTATGCACCCGATTGGCCTTTCCCCGTGCAAGACTGAACGTTTGTGCAACATGTCGGTGATTGGCGGCGCATTTGGGCAATGCAGATCAGTTACGCCAGGGTCGCTTCCCATCCGTGTGGATGGGCCGAATGAGGGTTCCATATGCAATTTCCGCTTGACTGTAGATCAAAGTGCAGCTCCCACCGCATCCGATTGAAATGACTGCCATTTTTAGAAGAGGCAGTCCTAGATATTGACGGAGTGCCTCAAGAGGCTCCGCGGGGCACATTGGAAGATTTCGCTTGACAAAGTGTCTATAGAACACCAGTATAGTGTCAGTACGACACTCAAAGGGTGACAAGATGCTTCTCTCCTACGTGAAAATCCCAGCAACACACTACGCTTTGCACTATCAACAGGGCCTCATCCGGCATGAGGGGCCAGGGCTCTCGTTCTTCTACTATTCGCCAAGTGCAACCATTGTGTCTGTTCCTCTGGGCAGCACAGATGCACCGTTTGCGTTTCAAGAGAGCACGGCAGACTTCCAGGCGGTGACGGTGCAGGGCCAGCTTACCTACCGTGTAGCCGATCCAAAGAAGGTGGCGGGGCA
>Ga0302278_10000876_pt1 | contig 38033 bp, 27 predicted proteins | sample III_Bog_N3_2_FD_194543 | JGI IMG/M metagenome (GOLD analysis project Ga0302278, IMG submission 194543) | Peat permafrost microbial communities from Stordalen Mire near Abisko, Sweden - III_Bog_N3_2 | ecosystem: Environmental > Terrestrial > Soil > Wetlands > Peat | place: Sweden: Abisko... | reverse complement strand
GGACGCCTGCCCGCTGCGGACCCGCATGGGGATCGATCATCGCTTCCAATTCTGTGCCTTTGACGCGCTGGTCAATCTCCTTGACATGGCACATCCAGTGAATCAACGTCTCTGGTGCCGGTTTCAGGTTGACCAAGTGGGCAAAGAGCCGCCGGGAAGCGTCTGAGAAGAATCGGTTGTGCTCACTTTGTTCGGGGAACATGCTCGTGGCGACAGTCAAGGCCTCCGCCTCGTCTTCAATCTCGAATGCCGGTGACCAGTAGGGCGCTCGCGCGTCCAGCGGATTCAGGATGGTGTCTCCGCGCCGCGCGTCATAGAACTGCGGCAGGTATTCCATCGCCGGGTCGTAGACAATTGCCGCCTCTCCGCGCGCTCGAATCTGCATGAGCAACTGGCGGAAAAGTGCGCTCTTGCCGGAACCGGTATCGCCAACGATCATGATGTGGTATCTCTCCATCTCTCTCGGGATGCGAACCTGCATGACGCTTTGCCTGTGCAAGCGGCTGAACCAGCCCGGCTCGATGTGATCGAAGCCAACTCCATCCGATGGTGTGCGACTGTTGAACTCCGCCGCGCTGACCAGTTCCGGGCCGTCAACAACTCGGCCATATCGGCGGACACGCGCCCGAGCAGAATCCTTGGGAACGGCAACCAAGAGCCCATAAATGAATACGATCAGCGCGCCATACGCGGGGCGCTGAATGAAGTCCCAAACCGTTTGGTCCTGGTAAATGTAGTGCGCAAGCTGGGCGTGAAGCTGTTGGCTGTTCAAAGTCATATCTAATGTTTCCAGCTTGAAGTTGCCTCTAGCTGTGGCCGCCTCCGTCAATGCGTACGATTGCCTACCGTCCGCAGTGGTGACAGACTCAACCTCCCCATCAGCGGCGATACGCCAGTCGCGACGCAGGTTCACAATGGCCGGGATGCTGTACCTTGCAGTTCGGCTAATTGACTGGCTCTGCCTCCAGGAATTTACATACAGGCCCAGGTACATTCTCTCGACGGCGGTCGTCTGTGTCTGCCAAGTGAACCAGACAAGCGCGAAGAAGGACAGAATGGTTATGAGGCAGGCACTGATCGTCCACACCTGGAACCGGCTCGGAAAATCACCACTACTATTCATCTTGATCTCCTATCTCTCTCGACGTGACTTCGCTCAGTCGCTTTCGGGCTTTTGTGGTTTTGTCCTGGTCGGAGCGTTGGATCAGTTCGCGCATCTCCTGCTGAGTGAGCTTCTCTCCGGCATTGGATCGAAACGCCAAATTGAGCATGATCGCGCGGAGCGCAAGAACTTCGGCAAGCATTGCCTCGTGTTCGGCGGAAGATCGCGGGCGCTGGATTTCGCGGAGCAGACACTCGCGCACCCATTCACTGATGTTGCGATTGCTTCTTGCCGCCAACTGCTCAATGTCGGCGAACTCTTGTTCCGTGATCTTGGCAGTCACTGAGCGCGATAGGCGGGTCAACCGCATAGTCTCCTCTTCGGGATGTGTTTCAATGCGCGTTGGGCAGGTTGCTCCAGAGATACTTTCGGTATCCCTGCGGCAACCCTGTCAGGGGTGGAGTGTCACCCCCCTCATGGCCTTTGACGACCGGCAATCCGCCGCTGAATCCAGCCGGACACTTCGTCCTCGACCCAACCGACGGCACGCTGTCCAACAGGTACCGCGCCGGGGAACTGACCGCGTGAGGCGTATGCGTAGATGGTGCTTCGGGACAGGCCTGTGCGCCTTTGTACCTCGGGCAAGCGCAGGATTGCGACTTGTCCGGCATGTAGATTTGATTCGGGCGAAGAAGCTTTCATGGGCTGTATCGTGTCAAAGCCGAAGGCGAGAAACAAGTCTACAAGAACAGAAAATTCAATCCGCGCTTTGCACACAGTTTTGGGTCCAGTTGGATGTCCGTGCATTGCCCAATGCAGAGTTCTTGTTTGAAGGTCGGGCAGGCCTTAGAAGGGTGAGCGGATTCTGTAGGGATCGGATTCTGGACGGAAGAGATTCACAGCGGTTGGGAAAGTCCGCTTTCGAAATTAAACCTCAGAGTGCCTTTACAGATTGGGTACAATCCGTAGCCTATCGAAGCAAAGACGGGATTTGGTTCGCAACAATCCGCGCGATGCTGTATCGCCGGGGGCAACAATGGGGGCAACCGTCGATAATCTATTTCAACAGTACTTTTATTATCAACGCTTTGCAGATACTATTCGGTAGCCGCCGCCCTTACGTATATGATTCATTTTAATGGATTTGCATTCTCGGTAACATGGCCGAGTGCGTAATACGTGTGAATAGTGTTGCTATCTTGCAGATAACAAATAGATTATGTGTCGATAGTGTGTAAATTCGTCGTCAGCTTTTCTGCCTATACAGTCAGACCGCAAGGTCCGCCAAATAAGCCAACTAACTCCACGCTATTGATCTCTCTGCCACTTTATGCACTATGCGCGCCGCCGACGCGTAATCTAGCCAGACGTTTGATGCTATACAATCCTTGCCAAACCAATCTTTAAAAGAGGTTTGTCATGAAAGCAGCAATCCTCCGGCACTTGTTCGTCTTCCCCCTTCTCTTGTCGTTCTTTTCCCTCGGCCATGCGCAGCAATCGCCTCAAGGACTGCGCAATCACGTGCGCCCCGCAGTTTCCAGTGGGCAGGCGGCGCTCGTCGGTTCACTACCGCCTGAACAGCAACTGAATTTCTCCATCGTGTTGCCGCTACGCAACCAGGCCGAACTGATCAGCCTGTTGAAACGACTCTACGACCCATCCAGCTCCGATTATCGCCATTTTCTCAGCGTGGCCCAGTTCACAGAACAGTTTGCTCCCACAGAGGAGGATTACCAGGCCGTAGTCTCTTTCGCCCGATCGAACGGTTTTAATATAACCGGTAAGCCCGCGAATCGCCTGCTTGTGCCCCTTAGCGGCACGGTGGCGCAAATTAACAACGCCTTCAATCTGAGCATGAATTTCTATCAGCATCCCACGGAGGATCGTACATTCTTTTCGCCGGATCGCGAGCCCTCGCTCAATTTGAGCGTGCCGGTGGCGCATATTTCCGGTCTCAACAATTACTCCATACCGCGTTCCATGCTGACGCGACCGCAATATGAACAGCAGATCCCAAATGTGACAGGCTCGGGCCCTGGTGGTTCTTACCTCGGCAGCGATATGCGGGCAGCATACTACGGCGGCACGACACTCGACGGCAACGGCCAAACAGTCGGGTTGCTGGAGTTTGGAGGCTACAACCTCAGCGATGTGAATGCGAGTTTCAGCAATGCCGGGCAGTCCTACGGTGTCGCTATCAACAACGTACTGCTGGACGGCGCCACCGCGGAGCCAATTGGGAACACGGACGATGCCGAACAAGTGTTGGACATTGTCCAGGCGATAGGCATGGCTCCAGGGTTGAGCCAGGTTCGCGTATACATCGGGAACGGAAGCGAGTTGGACGATGCAAACATACTCAACACAATGGCCTCGGAGAATATCGCCAAACAGCTGAGTTGCTCTTGGTCTTGGAAGCCAGATGATCCCTCGGTAGCCGATGTATTCTTCCAGGAGTTTGCCGCTCAGGGGCAGAGTTTTTTCGCTGCTTCCGGGGATGATGGCGCCTTTGATCTCGCGATCAGTCCGTATTTCTATCCCCAGGAAGACCCTTACGTGACGGCTGTCGGCGGTACTCACTTGACCACAGATGGCGTGGGTGGTCAGTGGCTTTCAGAGACAGCATGGAACTCCCGCAATGCAGGCAGCGGTGGCGGCATCAGTCCAGACGGCATCTCAATTCCGAGTTGGCAGACTGGCCTGGCCAGTTCGTCCAACAGTGGTTCCTCCACTCTGCGCAATGTTCCCGATGTCGCCATGGAAGGTGACTTCGATAACTATTACTGTGGCACCGGATCTTGTGCGGGAGATGGCGCGGGTACCAGTTTTGCGGCCCCGCGCTGGGCCGGATTCATGGCGCTGATCAACCAGCAAGCTATCGAGGCGGGCACGGCGCCCCAAGGCGGCGTAGGCTTTATCAATCCAGCCATATATTCAATCGGTGAGGGATCCAGTTACAGCAGAGACATTCACGACATTACCGTGGGAAACAATAAAACTTATGGCCAGCCAACATGGTTTAGTGCCGTTACTGGCTATGATCTGGTTACCGGATGGGGAAGCGCAAATGGTCAGTATTTAATCGATGATCTGGCGGGACCGCAAGTGCCGGGCTTCTGGATTCTTGCTTCGTCTAGTACTGTCTCCATTAAGCAGGGCACCTCCAGTTCAACCACCTTCACAGTTACTGACGCAGGCGGATTCACCGGGAATGTCACGCTTGCCATAACGTCCGCGTTGCCCAGCGGTGTGACCGCGTCATGGGGTACGAACCCCACATCCGGAACCAGCGTACTGACGCTGACGGCGAGCAGTTCCGCACCGTCCGGGACCACCGCTTTGACCATTACCGGGACCTCTGGAAGCGTGACGGCGACAACCAACATAACCGTGGCAGTCCATGCACCGAGTTTCAGCCTTTCTGGTTCACCGAGCAGTCTGGGTGTGGACCAGGGAAGCTCTGGAACAACCACCATTAATGTCACACCTCAGTATGGATTCACCGGCAGCGTCAATCTGGATGTCTCGGGCCTGCCCAGCGGTGTGACTGCGTCCTGGGGCACGAACCCCACGTCCGGAAGCAGTGTGCTGACGCTTGCGGTGAGCAGTTCCGCCACCCCCGGAACAACAACGTTGACCGTCACTGGAACCTCCGGAAGCCTGACCGCAACCACCACCGTTGCTCTTTCGATCTATGGGCCCAGCTTTACGCTCTCAGGTGGGGGAGTTTTGAATATAGGTCAAGGTACTTCCAGCACGACTTACATTTATGTGAATCCCCAATATGGATTCACCGGCAGTGTCAGCCTTTCCGTTTCAGGGCTGCCCACCGGTGTGACCGCATCCTTCTCTCCAAACCCTGCAACCGGAATGAGCACACTGACGGTGACGGCTAGCAGTTCCGCCAGCCTCGGAACCACTACGGTGACCATTACTGGAACATCGGGCAGCCTGACCGCAACCACAACTCTTTCTCTGGGAGTTTATGCGCCGACATTCACGCTCTCGGGCGGAGGAAGTTTGGATATTGGCCAAGGTGCTTTTGGCACGACTTACATTTATGTGAATCCCCAATATGGATTCACCGGTGGCGTCAGTCTTTCCGTCTCAGGGCTGCCGGCCGGTGTGACCGCATCCTTCTCTCCAAACCCTGCAACCGGAAACAGCACCAGCACACTGACGGTGACGGCGAGCAGTTCCGCTGCCATCGGGCAGTATACTTTGACCGTCACCGGCACCTCCGGCAGCCTGACCGCAACCACTACTCTTTCTCTGGGAGTTTATGCACCGACATTCACAATCTCCGCAAACAGCCTGAACCTTGGCCAAGGCAGTTCCGGCACCTCCTACGTCTGGGTAAACTCACAATACGGATTCGCCGGCAGCGTCAGTTTTTCTGTTTCCGGCCTGCCCACCGGTGTGACAGCATTGTGGAATCCGAACCCCACAACTGGGATCAGCATGCTGACGCTGACGGCGAGTAGTTCCGCTGCCATCGGACAGTACCCCTTGACCGTCACAGGCACATCCGGCAGCCTGACCAAAACCACCACCCTTTCTCTCGGAGTCTATGCGCCGACTTTCACAATCTATGCAAACAGCCTGAACATTGGTCAGGGCACTTCTGGCGCAACTTACGCTTATGTGAACCCACAATACGGATTCACCGGCAGCGTAAATTTCTCCGTTTCCGGCCTGCCCAGCGGTGTGACTGCATCCTTCTCTCCGAACCCAGCAACCGGGAGCAGCACACTGACGTTGACGGCGAGCAGTTCCACTGCCATCGGACAGTACCCCTTGACCGTCACCGGCACATCCGGCAGCCTGATTGCAACCACTTCCATATCTCTGGGAGTATATGCACCCACATTCACAATCTATGCAAACGGCTTGAACATTGGTCAAGGCACTTCTGGCACAACTTACGCTGATGTGAACCCACAATACGGATTCACCGGCAGCGTAACTTTCTCCGTTTCCGGCCTGCCCAGCGGAGTGACTGCATCCTTTTCTCCGAACCCCACAACCGGAAGTAGCACTTTAACGCTGGCGTCGAGCAGTTCCGTTGCTATCGGACAGTACCCCTTGACCGTTACCGGCAAATCGGGAACTCTGACCGCAACAACTACCATTTCTTTGGGAATCTATCAGCCATCCTTTACTCTCTCAGCGTCAAACCTGAATATAGGTCAGGGCAGCTCGAGTACGTCTTACATCTGGACCTATCCACAATATGGATTCACAGGCAATATCAATCTTGCCGTTTCCGGCTTGCCCAGCGGTGTGACCGCATCTTTTTCTCCGAACCCAACAACCGGAAGCAGCACTTTAACGCTGACGGCGAGCAGTTCTACTGCTATCGGACAGTACCCCTTGACCCTCACCGGCACATCCGGAAACCTGACCGCAACCACTACCCTTTATCTGGGAGTCTATGCGCCGACCTTCACACTCTCGGGAGGGAATGTGAACATAGGTCAAGGCAGCACGGGTACGTCCAACATTTGGACCTACGCTAATTATGGGTTCACGGGAAGTGTAAATCTTGCTGTTTCCGGCTTGCCCAGCGGTGTAACCGCATCCTTCTCTCCAAACCCCACAACCGGAAACAGCACTTTAACGCTGACGGCGAGTAGCTCAACTGCCATCGGACAGTACCCGCTGACCGTTACCGGCACATCCGGAAGCCTGACCGCAACCGCTAACATTTCTCTGGGAGTCTATGCGCCGACCTTCTCGTTTTACGCTTCGCCATCAGGCCTGAATTTGAACGAGGGTAGCTCAGGTACATCGACCATTTATATAAATACACAATACGGGTTCACCGGCAGTGTAAGCCTTGCCGCGTCGAACCTGCCCAGCGGTGTGATCGCATCCTTTGCTCCGAATCCAACCTCAACTGGATCCAGCTTGCTGACGTTGACAGCGAGCAACTCTGTCGTCCCTGGATCCGCGACGGTGACCATCACGGGCACCTCCGGCAGCGTGACGGAAACCAATAACCTTTCTCTGACCATCAATGCGCCAGGCTTCACGCTTGTGAATGCGCCTGGAGATGTGAATGTAATCCCTGGCGGTTCCGACAAATCCACCATCTCAGTAGTTCCTCAGAACGGATTTAGTGGCAATGTCAATTTGGCTGTCACCGGGCTGCCCAGCGGAGTGACCGCATCGTGGAGTCCGAATCCCACCACCGGATCCAGCGTGCTGACGCTGACGGCGACAAACTCCGCTACTCCCGGAACAACAACGGCGACCATCACCGGCACCTCAGGCGCGCTGATCGCAACCACCTCCCTTGCGGTGACAGTCCGCGCTAACCCGGCGATTACTACGACGACGCTGGCAGTGACTTCGGCCGGCACTCCGGTGACGTCGGTCGCGTCGGGCACGGCGGTGACACTCACAGCGACGGTGAGTGCCGGATCTACGGCATTGACGAATGGGCAAGTAAAATTCTGTGACGCGTCGGCGGCTTATTGCGCGGACATCCATCTTCTCGGCACAGCACAGTTGACAAGCGCCAAAACGGCGGCATTGAAGTTTATCCCAGGACCGGGAAGCCACAGCTACAAGGCAGTCTTTGTGGGCACTTATAGCGATGGGACAAGTTCCTCGAACGCGTCGGCGCTGGCTGTGACTGCTTCAAACGCTTCTACAACGACGATCACCCAGAGCGGTAATCCCGGCAACTACACGTTGACAGCGACCGTGGCGGGACAAGGATCGCGTCCACCTGCCGGGGCAGTCTCTTTTCTAGACACCAGCAACGGAAATTCAGTGCTGGACACTGCGGCTTTGGGGCAGGGTGTGACGTCTCTGAGCTGGCATAACTCGCAGTCGATTGCGACGGGCTCATATCCATCGTCCATTGCATCCGGGGACTTCAATGGAGATGGCATTCCAGATATGGCGGTGGTGAACCCGAATAGCAACACGTTAACGATTCTTCTGGGCAACGGAGACGGTACATTCAAGGCCACTGCCACAAGCCCGCAAACCGGCAGCAATCCAGTCTTTGTGGCAGTCGGAGACTTCAACAACGACGGCAAAGCCGACTTGGCCGTGGCAAACTTCAACAGCAATACCTTGACGATTCTCCTGGGCAACGGAGAAGGTACGTTTACCGCTACAGCCGTGAACCCGACAACAGGATCCGATCCACAATCGATTGCCGTAGGAGATTTTAACGGAGACGGCATATTGGATCTGGCTGTCGCGAACTATTCCAGTAACACAGTGACAGTTCTTCTGGGCAACGGAGACGGTACGTTTACCGCCAGTCCTATGAGCGCGCAAACAGGCGGCGAGCCGATATCCATTGTGGCAGGAGACTTCAATGGGGACGGTATTCTGGACCTGGCCGTGACAAACAGCTATGGGAATCCCGTGACGATTCTTTTGGGCAGCGGGGACGGATCATTCACCGCAGGGGTGAGCCCGCAGACTGGCAACGGCTCGAAATCCATTGTGACAGGGGACTTCAACGGAGATGGCATACCAGATTTGGCCTTCGCGAACTCTTCCGGCAACGGAGTGTCGATTCTTTTGGGCAACGGGGATGGCACGTTTACTGCCACATCCGTGAGCCCGCCAACGTTGACCGTACCTGGTTCAGTTGCTATTGGGGACTTCAACGGAGATGGCGAGGCGGACTTGGCCGTGACAAATCCTTACAGCAATATAGTGACAGTTCTTTTGGGCAACGGGGACGGAACATTTACGGCGGGGGGCAGCCCGCAAATGGGCAGCTATCCAGCATCCATCGTGACAGGGGATTTCAATCGGGATGGTATTCCCGATCTAGCGGTGGCAAATTACTACGGAAGCACGCTGACGGTTATGACCGCGCAGTTGGCGCAGACAGCAACTGCGACGGCAAGTGGCATCGCGATCGCTGGCACGGGAACACACCTGATCGATGCAAGTTATCCCGGAGACGGCAGCTACGGCTCCAGCATCTCCGCCACGACGGGACTCACCGCGCAGATAGTGACCCCGACCGTCACGGTGACGCCTGGGTCACTCACGATCACAAAGACGCAGCCGCTGACGGTGACGGGTGCCGTCAGCGGTGGAAGCGGCAACCCCTCGCCCACTGGCTTGATAACCCTGACCGGCGGCGGCTACTCCTCCACGCAGGCTCTCAGTAGCGGCAGCGCACAGTTCACGATCACAGCAGGATTCCTGAGCACTGGCAGCGACACCTTTACTGCCAGCTACACACCCGACTCTCAAAGCTCCACAACCTACAACAGCGCCACAGGCACATCTCAGCAAGTCACCGTAACGCTGGCCACGCCAACAGTGACGGTGACGCCGTCGTCATTTAGCATCACGCCGGCCCAGCCGTTGACGGTGACGGTAGCTGTCAGCGGCGCTCCAACGCCCACGGGCTCGATATCGCTAACCGGCGGCGGCTACTCCTCCACGCAGGCTCTAAGCAGCGGCAGCACGCAGTTCAGCATCACGGCGGGATCGCTGAGCATCGGCAGCGATACCTTTACGGCTAACTACACGCCCGACTCCAGCAGTTCCGTGACTTACAACAACGCCACTGGCGCATCGACGGCGGTAACGGTTATGCAAGCGAATCCCGTTCCGGTCATCAGCGGCATATCGCCGTTGTTCACAAACGCGGGCGGTTCGGCTTTCACGCTGACGGTCAACGGATCTGGATTCATATCAGGCTCAACGGCCTACTGGGGCACATCCGCTCTAACCACAACCTATGGGAGCGCAAACCAACTGACGGCCCAAGTTCCTGCAGCCGACATTGCCACTGGCGGAACTACCACCGCAATCACCGTGCAAACGCCATCTCCCGGCGGTGGCACATCCAACTCGTTCATGTTCGAGGTGAACTCGGCATCGGGATCGGCAACGGGGCCCACATTTACATCCACAACAGCGACCGTAACAGCCGGATCATCGGCTAGCTATCCGGTCACTCTGCCTTCCTCGGTATAGAGCGCCTACGTAACTTGCCTGAATCTTCCCACGGGCGCGGCGTGCAGCTATTCGGCAACAGCAAACACATTGTCGATTACAACCTCATCGACAACGCCCAAAGGAACCTATCAGATCACTGTTGTCTTTACTGAAACCGTCGCCGGCGCGGCAACCTCATGGATTCTTCTGCCTATTCTTCTGCTGCCTCTTGTGTTTTTGAGAAGGAAACTGGCAGCGCGAGGCGCTTGGGTGACGGCTTGTCTGGGGCTGGTTCTGCTGACAGTGGCGGCTTACACAGCCGGCTGCGGTGGTGGAGGGTCCACTACCACAACACCACCCCCTCAGACACATCAGGTGGTGAGTTCGGGCTCAATCGGCATCACGATCCAGTAATCACATCCAAGGAAGCGCAGCATAGAAACGGAATGGCGGATTCGTCATTCCGTTTCTGTGTTGGTGACAGAGCAGGAGTGCAGAGAATTCGACTCTGTGACCTTAGAAATAAACTCTGGTAGTGTCCTCTTGTGCAGAGGCTGAGGCAACCCGAGTAGCAGCGGCGATGGGGCGGCGTCACAAGCTCCCCCGGCACAACGATGGGAACCCACATTAGTCGACCCTGAAAAAGTCATTTTCAGGATCGACTAGAGTAGAAACTCGGTAAGCGTGTGGTGTGCCCATGTTGACCGTCCGCTTCTGCGTGCATTTGGAGTAAGGACTGATTTGCGAAGTGTCCACTTATTTTAAGTGGACACTTCGGAAAGCACAGGTCAGGCAGCTATGGCGACGGGCTGGAGAGTGTCGGCCAGATTCCAGGGAAGCCGTTCCTCGATTCGGTTGATCGGATGTTCAGCGATGCGGATCAAGACCTGGCGAAGATAGGCTTCCGGATCAAGGCCGTTCAGTTTGGCTGTGCCAACCAACGAATAAATGGCGGCAGCGCGTTCGCCGCCAGAGTTCGATCCACAGAAAAGATAATTCTTGCGTCCAAGCGCTACGGCGCGCAGCGCCCGTTCGGCCGCCGAATTATCGATCTCCAACAGTCCATCGTCCACGTATCGCGTGAGCGCGCGCCAGTGCGAGAGCGCATAGCGAATCGCGCCGGCGGTCTCGCTTTTTGCGGAGAGTTGCCGCAGGGATTTTTCCATCCAGCTTTGCAGATCGTCGAGCAACGGCTTTGCACGGGCCTGGCGAATCTCACGGCGTAATTCGGCTGGCTTGCCGCGAACCTCTTCTTCGATGCCATACAGAGCGCCGATGCGATGGATGGCTTCGGCTGTGATGGGCGAGGCGTGAACCACGTGAATGTCATGGAACTTGCGCCGGGCGTGAGCCCAGCAGGCCACTTCATAAATAACGCCGCCCTCATAGAGATGATGAAAGCCTGCGTAGGCGTCGGCTTGCAGAGCGCCCTTGAAGTTCTTCAGATGGAGCCTTGGATGTTCGCCCTTGCGATCTGGCGAGTAGGCGAACCACACGGCAGGCGCGGTGTTTTCACCGGCAGATCGTTCGTCGCGCACATAAGTCCAGAGGCGGCCTGTTCTGGTCTTGCCGTTGCCAGGGGCGAGCACTGGAACCGGCGTGTCATCGGCATGGATCTTCGTCGCCGACAATACATGCCTGCGCAACGCATCAACCAACGGCGCAAGTACCTCACTGGCAGCTCCCACCCAACCCGCCAGTGTTGAGCGATCGAGATCGACTCCTTCGCGAGCGTAGATTTCCGACTGGCGAAACAGCGGGCAGTGATCGGCATATTTGGCTACCAGCACATGCGCCAGCAGTCCCGGCCCAGCAAGTCCGCGCTCGATGGTGCGCGATGGCGCGGGAGCTTCGACAACGCGCTCGCACTGCTTGCAGGCGAACTTCGGCCGCACGTGGCGAATGACCTTGAAGTTGGCCGGAATGTACTCCAGTATCTCGGCCACATCTTCGCCGAAGTTGCGCAACTGGCCTCCGCAATCGGGGCAGCAGTTTTGATCGGGATGGTGCGTTACGACTTCGCGGGGAAGATGCGCGGGAAGCGGCTTGCGCGATGGTCTTGCCTTGGGAAGAGGCTTGGTCACTGCCACAGGTTCTTGGAGCTTCTCTTCAGCAGAAGCTTGCTCCGTCTCTGCTTCTTCGAGTTGCAACTCGAACTGCTCAACCTGAACAATGACCTTCTCGCTCTTCGCGCCGAAGATCATGCGGCGCAGCTTCTCGATGACCAGCTTCAGATGTTCAACCTGTTGAGTATGGGAGTCGAGACTCTCACGCTGCTCGACAACCAATATCTTCAATGCTTCTATATCGAGTTGGTCGAGGTCGGGAAGAGCGGCAGTAACCATGACCGCAGTATGCCATGAAACGGTGTGGAAAACATCTACAAAAGGCTCGTGGATACAGGAGAATCATGCTTGTCACTTACACCGCGATCTGCGGCGTCCAGGTTCTCTCCGGCCTGCGCCATTCAATGCCTTCGATGAGCATCGACAGCTGCGCCCGCGTCAGAGAAACCGTTCCATCCTTCGCTTGCGGCCAGATGAAGTGTCCGCGTTCCAATCGCTTCGCGAACAGACACAGACCGTCTTCATCGGCCCACAAAATCTTGATCGTGTCGCCTCTGCGCCCGCGAAAAACAAACACGTGTCCGGAAAATGGCTGCTGCTTGAGGATCATCTGCACTTGCGCACTCAACCCCGGAAAGCCGCGCCGCATATCGGTCACGCCTGCGGCGATCCAGATGCGTGTGCCTGTGCGCAGTTCGATCACTTGCGCAAGCTCTCCAGAATCGCTTGCAGCGCCGCTCGGTCCGCACCGCGCTCCACGGTGATCGCAACGCGGCCCGGAAACTCGATGTGAATCGCGCCCGATGGAACGGATGACTCTTGGCTGGCGATTTGTCGCTGCTCAGCCAGGCCTGCTGAACCCGCCGATGAAACAATCACCGGCAACAGCGATGATGCCTGCTCTCCGGCCGCCACCAGTTCTCCGACGCGATAGGCCCGACGCCACTGAAACACTTGATGCGAGTTCACGCCCTCGGCCTGCGCTACTCGCGCCACGCTCTGCCCTGACTGAAACGTCAACTCCACAATCCGTCGCTTCTCTGCGACAGAACGCCGCACACGCACCTTGCTCGCTTCCATGTCTCCATCGTTACAATGCGGCGAACGCATGTCGAGGGTGGGAACACAAGACGCTTACGAACCGGGTCTCTGGGATGGATACCGGAGCAGTGGGCGTGGTCGAGCTTCCGGCGTTACGCAGCTGGGACCGAAGGGACGGTGATCGAGTCGGAGCGGACCGGTTGGCGGAGGGAACACGAGGACACACTCCCCGGTCCCCAAAAGCGAGGGACCGGGGGCACCCTCATCTTGGTTGGCAGAGATCACCGGGACCGGGGCCACCCGCCTGTCGTATCGATGCCCATCTCGGTGACCTGTTCACCGCCCAGACCGAGAACAAAGTCGTTGGTGGTCGTGAAGCCGTTGGTAGAAGGATCGCAGCTCCATTTGCTGATGGTCCCCTTGGCCACGCGCGTGCCATCGGCGTCATAGAGATAGCCGGTATAAGTAGTCATGCTGGCGACGGGAGCGCTGGCCATGGCGCAGATACGTCCCTCGGCGTCATAGAGATACCTTCCTCTGAATTGTACTGACATCCCCCGCCCCTAAAAGTGAGCGACCGGGGGTACCTCTCGTGACTGGTGTTGAACCTCAAGACCGAATCCACCCGCCTATTCTAAAGTAGGAACTTGGCATCCTGTTCGTACATCCGCAATATGATCCACCCGCATTAAATCTATGAATATCACCCTCAGATTTGGATTCAGCGGAACTCTGCCGCCAAGTCGAAGTCTGCCGTAAAATCTTGCGCTAAGTTTTCTTCTAATAGAATCTGGTGGACATGGATGTCTCATGATTTCATCGAATTTGTCAACACTTGGGTCTGCATTGTCTTGGGATACGCCTAATTGCAAGGCATTATGATCGCAGTTCTTGTCTATCAAAAGTGCACCGTGCAGAAGATCGGACATGACGGTAGCCTCAAGAACTACATCCAGTTTGTGTCTAGCCATTTTTACGCTATCCGCTCGACAGACACTGGTCCTTACGTAATGCGATTGCCTGCCCTGGGCACAAGCATTCTGGCTTACGGTGGGGATGACAAATATGCATAGCAAACAGAACCTCTTCATGGTTTACATCCTTTCTTGCAAGCCTCATTTGTAGAGGCAGTCGCCCCGGCCTCAATTGCTGCGCTTCGGTTCTTTTCAAAATCAGCTCCACTCCAATCACCTGACCATAACCCGCTAGGTGTGGGAATGCTAAATCCCTCATTAACGTAAGACTCGGTTCGATAGGCATGACGCTCACTTTTCATCTCCTCGTGACGATTCGAAATACCATGCCCCATTTTTCTTTCATCTGATCCGTGGGTTCCTTCGTGTATGGCTATACCAGCACGTTCTGTCAAGTATGTGCCAGCCATGAACCCTTTCGTCGAAGCATGGATTTGTGCAAGATCAAACTTGATTCTTATATTCCCTTTAGCGTCATATGACGTTATTCCTGCTGTGCCCTTAGATAATTTCCCGAACGAAACAAACACCTTGTTCTTCGTTGTATCGGACCCGTAAAAATCGAGCACCCCCTGTATTTCCCTCGCTTGATCGGATTCAGGCCCAAAGTGTTTCATAGCGACCCTCGCCATATTCAGTGCCGTTACAAATCCGGCGCAATCCTCGCTGCTTCCTCTGCAAGTGTAGTGGCCATCAAGGTCGAGTCTGGCAAGCGGGTTGTTCATAACATATGCGTACAGGTTGAGCGTCTGTGGATCATCCAGCTTGGCGTACGGCACCGGCTCTTCCTTGATGCTCCAATCGGGTGATATCCAGCGGCCCATCGAGCTGGAGTAGTATCGCGCTTCGAAGTAGTCGTTCCCCGACTCGGCATCTCGTTCTTTGCCGGTGAAGTGGTGTTCGGTGGGGGCGGTGAGGGAGGCGATGTAGGGGGAGAGGTTGCCGCCAGTGTCGGGCTGGGAGACGCAAGTGAGCGCGTCGCCGTAGGGCAGGCTCTGGCAGGTCTGCTCCAAAACTCCGGCAAAGTTGGTTTGGGCGCGGCGGGTGCCGAGCGGGTCGTCGAGGTAGAAGTGCAGGCCGTCGTTGTCGTAGGTGCCGAGCAGCTTGCCGCCGGACCAGATGTTGGCGTGCTGCCAGACGAGGCCGGTGGTGGTGGCGCCGCTGGGCACGGTGCCGCCCATGCCCATCTCGGTGAGCTGCTCGCCGCCCAGGCCGAGGATGTAGTCGTTGGTGGTTTGGAAGCCGTTTTGGGCTGGGTCGCAGGACCAGGCGGTGATGGAGCCTTTGGCGATGCGCGTGCCGTCGGCGTCATAGAGGTAGCCGGTCATGGTACTGATGCCGGCGACGGGGTTGGTGTAGACGGCGCAGGTGCGGCCCTCGGCGTCATAGAGATACTGGTGGGCGCCGTCGTTGAGTACGTCGCCCAATGCGTTCTGGGCCAGATCCATGCTCTTATCCTATATCCCGCTTTCGAGCTTCGTAAATTCCCAGGTGCCCAAAAGCGAGGCACCTGGGCACCCAACTTCAGTTCATTCCTCCGGATGGGAACCCGTGCCACTCACCTTCTCAAGCCATAGTGTTGCTATCAGGGTTGACGAGCGGGCCATCTGTCCGTCTGGATCGAGATAATCCCGGAAAATACAGCGTTACTGCTCGGGCTGTACGACCAAATCATGCGCCAGCCTGAAGTGCATGATCGACTCAGCGGGTATGTCGAGATCGCAGTTTCCCGTCAATCCCGCGGTGGCCGTACCAGCGCCACCACCCGCCAGGCCGCCAATCGCCATGCCTTTACCGCCCCCGGCCAAGCCGCCAATCAGCATACCGAGCCCCGTACCTCCGCCGATCATTGCCGCCGAACGCTTGCCCTTGCCCTTCTTGGTTTGCGTATGATCTCGCGTTGCCAGCGGATAGCGCTTCCCGTTCAGTGTGAGTGAGGTCAACCGCAACTCCAGCACCGAACTGCCTTTGAAGTGCCCACGCTCTTGGGATGCATCCACCACCCCACCAACCAAGGCGCCCTTCGGCACCAGCACGCTGTTGTCGCCGGCCAGAACAGGGTTTACGATCTCGCCAGTGAACCTGTCTCCAGCGCGGGTGGTCTTTACGCTGATGTGCTGGTCGATCCGGATTGCCAGGTTTGTGCCGGCCGGGATGATCACATTGACCGGAACTGGAGGTGGCAGCGGCACTGCGGAGACGGTTGGCTCCGATGGCGCTGGAACGGGCGTTCCGGCCGCTGGAGGCGTCGAGGTCGTTGCGATCTCCCCTGTCGCCTGTCCTTTTGCCGGCGGCTGCACAATCGTCGTAGTGGTGGTCCCGTTCTTATCCACGGAAACCACCTGTTGCGCCTGCCCTGTCGCGGCCGCCTGCTTTTTAGCCTGATCGAGCGCCTTGTCCTGCTTGGATTCGCATCCCGAAAGAATGCTTGCAACAAGGAGCAAGGTGAGCATTGCGATCCGCCCGGTGCGAGTCAATATGCCTGATTTGATCATGGTTGATCTTCTTTCGCTGAGTTTTCACCCTAACACAAATTTACTCAAAGCCTGTGCCTAACCGTCAACCAATTCTGTATCAATCAGCTCGGCGCAGGATGCAAAACATACAGCAGGGCAGACTGCGCTTGTGCGCCCTTAGTACTACAGTTGTAGATCCTTCAATTCTCGGGAAATCGGCGAAGATCCGGGCCTGAAGGCCCTTCAAATTCCTCCTCATTCAGAGGGCTGAAGCCCTCTGCTCCCTCCGAAATCTTCTATCTACAACCGTAGTAATAGGCTTGCGGACCCCCAGTTCCCGGAAGCGGGACATGGGGTGCCCGGCGATGTCATTTTTACATGATCTCTCGATTCGCCCATCTGTCCGGGACTGCCGACCGGTGATGCAGGTCACTGTTCGGCACTTGCGTAAACATCAATGATTGATCACGTACGGTTAGCGTCCGCGCACTTGGAGGCAATTCTATGAAACGGTCGAGATTGCCGCTGATGCGCAGGGCTTCACAGATATTTTTTCTGCTGCTCTTTTTCGCGCTGCTGCTGTTCACGTCTCTGACCCTCTTCCCCCGCGACGCCAGCGAAATTCAGTTGCGCGCACCGGTGCGGCTGTTTTTCGAGTGGGACCCGCTGGTGGCCGTGGTGAACGCGCTGGCCAGCCACGCGCTTTATCGCGGACTGCTGTGGAGTTTGCTGATCCTGGTACCCACGCTGTTTCTAGGCCGGTTCTTCTGCGGTTGGATTTGCCCCATGGGCACGCTGCAACACTTTGTGGGCAATATGCCTTCAGAGACGAAGCGCGGCAAACAGCGCATCGAGGCGAATCGCTATAAGCGGTGGCAGACGGGCAAATACGTGGTGCTAATTGCCGGATTGGTGGCCGCGTTTTTTGGTTCGGCGGTAATCGGCTGGCTTGATCCTTTCAGTTTGCTGGTGCGGTCATTTGGGTTATCTTTGTTGCCGGCCTTCAACTTTGGTGCGCTGGCCGTGCTGACGCCGCTCGAACACAGCCATGTAGCGGCCATCAAAGCTGCCGGCGAGACGCTGCATACGATTCTGCACTATACAGTGCTCTATCTCCGCCAGCCGCACTACGCACAGGGCGCCTTCCTGGGGATTCTGTTCATTGCTATTCTTGCAGCCAGCTTGCACGTGACGCGGCTGTGGTGCAGGGCAATTTGTCCGCTGGGCGCACTGCTGGGCGCGGTGTCGCGCTGGTCGTTGCTGGGACTGCACAAGGACCCTGCCGCGTGCGACCACTGCAACCGGTGCCTTTTGCATTGCCAAGGCGGCGACGACCCAATCGGCGGCGTGCCGTGGCGCAAGGCCGAGTGCCTGATGTGCATGAACTGCGTGGGCGCATGTCCGCACGACGGGCTTGCTTTTCGCTTCTTCCGCAAGGAGCATGAAGTTGCGTCGCCGGATTTGGGACGGCGCAGAACGCTGACAGGCATTGCTGCCGGCGCTGCTGTGGTTCCACTGATGCGCGCCAATACGGGCATGGGCAAGAGCCGCAGTGAACGGCTGCTGCGACCGCCAGGCTCGCTGGACGAGCCGGAGTTTCTATCGCGCTGCATTCGCTGCGGCGAGTGCATGAAGGTTTGCCCCAACACGGCGCTGCATCCCACGCTCGATCAAGCCGGCCTTGAGGGACTATGGACGCCAACGGTGGTGCCGCGCATCGGCTACTGCGAACCGAGCTGCGTGCTTTGTTCCGAAGTTTGCCCCACCGGCGCCATCTGGCAGATTACGCCGAAAGAAAAAGGCTGGGTGGTGGGTGTCGGCGGTCAGAGCCAACCAATTCGATTGGGAACCGCGTTTTATGACCGGGGCCGCTGTTTGCCGTGGGCCATGGCGACGGAGTGCATTGTCTGCGAAGAGTGGTGCCCGGTTTCGCCGAAGGCAATTTATGTGGAAGAAGCGCAGGTCATCGACTCGGCGGGCAACACGAAGACGCTGAAGCAGCCGCGCGTGGACCCCAGCCGCTGCGTGGGCTGCGGCGCGTGCGAATTTGCGTGTCCGTTGCAGGAGCGCCCGGCTGTGTATGTTACCAGCATCGGCGAAAGCCGCTCACCGGGAAGTCAGATTCTACTCAACAGGAAATAAGGGAGACAGTCGTCGTGAAATATTGTTTGAATTGGAAGTGGGCCGTTGCGGCTCTTGTCATGGTTGCCGCAGTTGCCGGTACAGGCTGCAAGAAGAAAGGCGCTGACCCGTTTCCGGCGTCGGGCGCGGTTGAGGATTGGCAGAAGAGCAGCGAGACGCGCGTCTTTGCGGCCAAGGATTTGTGGCAGTATATTGACGGCGATGCCGAGCAGTATATTTCGGCCGGCGTTGTTTCCACCTCGACCTCCGACTACAAATACAAAGGCGAGTTGGAAGCGACGGCCGATGTGTACACGATGGGCGATGCGACCGGCGCGCGCAAGATTCTGGAGAGCGGGCAAAGCTCTGACGCCAAGGCTGTTCAACTAGGCGATGCTGGTGTTGCGTATGCGCAGAGCGTGATCTTCCGCAAAGGCTCGCACCTGGTGCGCATCGTCGCTTATGAGTCCGAGCCAGACGCTCAGCAGGCATTGCTTGCGCTGGCGCATGGCGTGGAAGCGAAACTGTAACTGGATGTGGCTGTTGAATGACGCATGCACAGGAGGATTGCCATGGAAAGCCGCAGAGATTTTCTGAAAACCGCAGCGACGGGAGCTTTGGTATTGGGCTCGCAGAGGAAGTCGGGGTTGGCCGCAACGCTGGACCAGCACGCGCAGACTGGCAAGTCCAAAGTAGTGATGGCTCGCGATGCGTCGCTGCACGGAACTGGCGCGCAGCCGGACGAAAAGCGCGTGCTCGATTTGCTCGACCGCGCCATCGCTGCTTACACCGGCCATGATAATCCGGTCGAGGCGTGGAAGCACATTCTGCGAGCGGACAAGGTGATCGGTCTCAAGGTGAACGGCCTGGGCGGCAAAGGAGTCTCCACCCACCTGTCGCTCATACTGGCTATTTGTGAGCGGCTGCAACAGGCCGGCATAAAGCCCGGCAACATTGTGATATGGGACCGCAACGCGCGCGATCTTGTGAGTTGTGGGCTGACTATCTCGACTGATCCCAGCCGCATTCGCTGCTATGGCAACGATGTTGCGGGCTACGAGGAGCAGCCGGTCACATGGGGCGCAACCAGCGTCAAGCTCGCCAGGATTCTCTCTCGCGAATGCGACATGGTGATTGGCCTGCCTATTCTCAAGGACCACAGCATGTCTGGCGTTACGTTTGCGATGAAGAATATGTATGGAGTGGTGGAACGCCCGCAGGAATTGCATCCCGGCGGATGCAATCCCGGCGTGGCCGACCTGAATTGCATTCCGGCGGTGCGCGACAAGGTGCGCTTTACCATTGGCGACGCGATGACTTCTGTCTATGATGGAGGGCCGGGCTTCCATCCAGAGCGCCTCTGGCAGCCAAATGCGCTCATCGTGGGCGAGGATCGCGTTGCCGTCGATCACACTGCATGGCAGATGCTCGAGCGCAAACGCGCCGAAATGGGCTTGCCGACATTTGAAGCTGCGGGACGGCCGCCGCGCTACATTGCCACCGCCGCTGACGCGGCTCACCGTTTGGGCACGAACGATCCGCAGCGCATTCACTTGATGGAAGTTTGAGCGGGAGAAATATCATGGCCGGGGAAACCGAACGCAAGCCGGAAGAAGCAATGGGCGCGGCGCAGGGCATGACGCGGCGCGAAGCGATGCTGCAACTGCTGCGTGTGGGCGGAGTAGCAGCGGGTGCCGCGGGCGGGGCTGTCTGGCTCAGTGAGCACAGCTTCCGGCCTGTCCCGGCGAAGGCGAAACAGGCGCGGCGCGACCATCGCGCGGCTGCCGATTTGCAATGGCCGGCCATGACCGTTGTTCAGAATGGAGAGCCGCGCGCGCTGGTCGAGAAGGCTTTGGAAAATCTGGGCGGCATTAGCCGCTTCGTAAGCCGCCAGGATGTGGTGGTGATCAAGCCGAATATCGCATGGGACCGTACGCCGGAGCAGGCCGCCAACACGAATCCCGATGTGGTTGCCGAGATGGTGCGCCAATGCTGGAGCGCCGGAGCCAAGCGCGTCATCGTCACCGATGTGAGTTGTAACGAACCGCACCGCTGCTTTCAGCGTTCCGGCATTCAGGCCGCCGCGCGCGCCGAGGGCGCTGAAGTTATTCTGCCCGATCCTGAACTATTCCGCGAGGTGGAGTTGGGTGGCGTGGTGCTGAAAAGCTGGCCGGTCTTTACGCCGTTTCTTGAAGCGGACAAAATCTTCAACTTGCCCATCGCCAAGCACCACGGGCTCACCGGCGTCACGCTGGGCATGAAAAATTGGTATGGCATTCTCGGCGGCGAGCGCAACCGGCTGCATCAGCAGATTCACCAGAGCCTCGCAGACCTGGCTAATTTTATGCTGCCTACGCTGACGATGATTGACTGCTACCGCATCCTGCTGCGCAACGGGCCGACAGGCGGAAACCTGGAAGACGTGGCCACAAAGAAAACTATCGTCGCCGGAACTGATCCGGTGGCTCTCGACGCTTACGTTGCCAAAGCGTATTGGAATCTCGACGCCGAGAAATTGCCTTATCTGCAGATGGCCGCCAACCGAGGATTGGGCACCGTGGACTTCGATAAATTGCAGGTGAAGATTAGTCAGTCGAGATAGGAAAGTTTTGATTAAGTACATTCTTTCAGACAGACATTCCCGCAGGGGCTAAAGCCCGTGATTGTTTTGTTGCGCTTGCGGCACGGCTGAAGCCGTGCCCTTTCAAAACACCGGCTTATTCAGAGGTTCCTTAGATTGCGGCCTGCACCACATTGCGCAGCGGCTCACCGGCAATGTAGCGACGCAACTCATCCGCGGCCGCGCGCAGGGAACGGGGCGCGAACTGCGGGCTGGAGCCGGCCACGTGAGGCGTGAGCAGCAGGTTGGCGCAACTCCATAGTGGGTGGCTATCAGGAAGCGGCTCGGGATCTGTGACGTCGAGAGCGGCGCGAATACTGCCGGCATTGAGCGCGTTGACTAATGCGTCTGTATCCACGATAGGCCCGCGCGCCGCGTTGACCAGCAGCGCACCCTGCCGCATCAGCGAAAGCTGGCGCGTGGCGATCAGATGATACGATTCAGCAGTTGACGGAAGGATCAGAATCACGACCTCCGCTTGCGGCAACAGATCGTCGAGTTCGCTGATGGCATGGACCGGAGGATTGCTACGCACGGCGCGGGCGACGCGCACGAGCTCGACATTGAAGGGAGCAAGCATGCGCTCGATCTCCTTGCCGATGGCGCCGTAGCCCACCAGCAACACATTCTTGCCGGTAAGTTCTTCTAACATGACGGGCGGATAAAGCGGTCGCGCATCGCCGGTGATTTGCGCGTAGTGAGCGCTGGCCTCGAAGCGGCGGTTCCACTCCCCGGAGTGCTGCACGTCGAGATAAAGCGGGACATATTTCAACATGGTCAGAATGGCGCTGAGGGTCCACTCGGCGGTGGAGATGCTGTGCGCGCCGCGGGCGTTGCAGATGGTGACGTGCGGCCCGGCTACGTCCGGAATCCACTCCGTGCCGGTCATCAGGGCCAGGATCAACCGCACGCCTCGCAGGCGCGGCCAGACGCGCATGGCCCGCGTGGGATAAGGATTCGGAATCCAGACGTCAATTTCGACATCGTGATCGAGATCGTCAGGCAGGGGAATCAGTTCGATTTCTGTGGGGAAATCGTGCAACAGATCCGCGGATATTGTGGCTGGGTATCCTACACGCAGCATGGGCAATGTCTCTCTGGGGAAACGCAATTCTGTGCTAAATACCACATAAGATGTGATGTTCCGCGCGGCCTTTTGATTCGTCTTTCTGATGCAATATGACAAGAATCAGATCGCGAGCAAGTTGGTGTAGACGGCCATCCCGGCCACGGCATCGACGCCTAGAGCATCCAGCGCATCCACTTCTTGCTGGCTGCGAATGCCGCCAGCCACGATGAGTTGACGCTGAGTGAGTTTGCGCAAGCGCGATGCAGTTGCGATGGGAAAGCCCTGCATCAAGCCTTCACCGTCTATATGCGTGTAGAGAAATGCGCCAGCATTGGGTTCGAGTTGTGGAATTGCTTCATCGGGCGTGAGCGCAACCTGCGCCTTCCAACCCTTGACGGCGATGCGGCCATTCTTGGTGTCGATGCCGGCCACGATGCGCTCCGTGCCAACGGCAACGGCGAGCGCAGCGGCAAACTCGGTGTTGACAGCGCCCGCTTCCGAGAAAAGCGCAGATCCGATGATGACACGCTTCGCTCCCGCATCGAGCACCTGTTGCGCGCGCTCGATAGAGTGGATGCCGCCGCCTGCCTGAACGGGTAACCGCTTCGCAATCTGGGCGACCAATTTGGAGTTATCTCCCTGGCGCATCGCTGCGTCGAGATCGATCAATTGGACTAAAGGAAATTTGGAAAATTTGTCGATCCAATATTCGAAGTCGTCGAAGGCAAGGCGCAGTTTTTCTCCCTGCACAAGCTGGACGATTTGACCGCCCAATAAATCAATAGAAGGAATCAGCATGGAAGCCTCACGGAGACGCCTGCTCTGGCCAGCTCTTCTTTGAGCGAACGCGCGCTCGAAACCCCGAAGTGAAAGATGCTGGCTGCGAGCGCCGCATCGGCCTTGCCGCGTCCGAAGACATCAACAAAATGATCCACGGTTCCTGCGCCGCCCGAAGCGATGACGGGAATGTTGACGGCCTCGCTGACGGCAGCGGTCAACTCGCAATCGAAGCCGGTACGCATTCCGTCGGAGTCCATTGAAGTAAGCAGGATTTCGCCCGCGCCGCGCGCTTCTGCTTCCCGCGCCCACTCGACCACGCGGCGGCCAGTAAGTTTGCGCCCGCCTTGGACGAGCACCTGCGCATCGCGCACTGGATCAACAGCATCAGGGTCGCGGCGTGCGTCGATGGCAACAACAACGGCCTGCGCTCCGAAGCTGCGGCCTATGGCGTCGATCAACATAGGGTCGGCGAGCGCTGCGGAGTTGACGCTGACCTTATCAGCGCCAGCCTCGAAAACCTGCGCAGCATCGTCGGCGGAACGAATGCCGCCGCCGACGCAAAAGGGAACGAACAACTCACGCGCTGTGCGTCGCACTGTATCGAGCAGCGTGGCGCGGCCTTCATGCGTCGCGGTGATGTCTAGCAGGACAATCTCGTCGGCTCCTTCACGGGCGTGACGCGCCGCCTGTGTGGCAGGATCGCCGGCATCGATGATGTCAACAAACTTTACGCCCTTGACTACTCGGCCGTCACGCACATCGAGGCAGGCAATGATGCGCTTGGTAATCATTCAGTTCCTTCCCAATGGAGAAAGTTGCCAAGAATATTGAGTCCGGTTGCACCGGATTTTTCGGGGTGGAACTGCACGCCCATCACGTTGCCGCGTTCGACGGCAGATGCGAAAGGTTCTATGTAATGCGTAACGGCCGCGGTGTCTGCTGTAACGGGAGCCTTGTAGGAGTGAGTGAAGTAAACATACTCGCCCGGTTCAACGCCTGCGAGCAATCGCGAATCCGCGCGCACTTCAAGCGAATTCCATCCGACGTGTGGAACTTTTTCTTTGCTTTCCGAGAAACGCGTACACGATTCCGTGAAGTGCCCGAGCCCTGGCTGCTCGGGCGCTTCGCTCGATCCCGCAAAGAGCCACTGCATCCCGACGCAGATTCCAAGAAAAGGAACGCCGCGCGCAATCGCGGCGCGAATGGCGGCCGCCAGGCCGGTTGCGTCAAGCCGCTCGGTAGCCCCAAAATGGCCAACACCAGGAAGCACGATGCGCTCGGCTCTCTCGATGAGAGCGAGGTCCCCATCTGTTACGACTGTTTCCGCGCCCAAATGGTGCAGCGCCCTGAGCACCGAGGTGAGATTACCTGCCTTGTAGTCGATTACCGTTACGCGCATCTATTCATCTCCGAATTCGAGCATATGGCCAAATTCAAATTTCCTCAGGGGCTAAAGCCCAAGTTCTAGTTGGCTATCTGCGGCACGACTGAAGTCGTGCCCTGACACAAACACGGCTAAAGATGTGCACTGACACAAATAGGTTGATCAAAGATGCCTTAGGGAAGCTCTGATTAAGCCCGTTCTGTCTGGAAAACCCTCCCTCAGGGCCTAAAGGCCACGTTGATTTTGAGGCATTTACGACACGACTAAAGTCGTGCCTTTTCAAAACCTCCACTTAATCAGAGCTTTCTTAGAGCAAGCCCTTCGTTGAAGGCAGCATCTTTCCCAATTGCTTGTCACGCGAGCAGGCTACGCGGAGCGCGCGCGCGAAGGCTTTGAATATGGCCTCGATCTTGTGGTGGTTGGAGCGGCCATACATGGTCTTTACGTGAACGTTGGCGCGTGCGCCGCGTGCGAAGCCTTCAAAGAAATCCGTTACCAGCTCAGTTTGCAGATCGCCGACGAGTCGCGTGCGGACCTTGGTTTCGACGGCAAAGGCAGCGCGCCCGCTCAGGTCCACGGCCGCAATCGCTAGGGTTTCGTCCATGGGCATGAGGAAGTAACCGGCACGCAAGATTCCGCGCTTGTCGCCGAGGGCGCGATCGAATGCATCGCCGAGCGCAATGCCCACGTCTTCGACGGTGTGATGCTGATCCACATCGAGGTCGCCATCACACTTGAGTTCGAGATCGAAGGCGCCGTGGCGCGTGAACAGCTCCAGCATGTGATCAAAGAAGCGAATGCCGGTGGTAATTTTATATTGACCGCTGCCCTCAATGATCAGCTTGATACTGATGCGCGTTTCGGTGGTGTTACGTTCAAAACTTGCGGTGCGCAGGGCAACGCGTTTCGCAACTTTCTTCGGCGTCACAGAGCGCCTCCCTTCATGTGGAGTGCGGCCAGCACTAAATTGAGAGCGGCGGCCGCCCTGCGCATTTGCTCTCGCGTTCCGATGGTGATGCGCACGCGGCCATCGCAGCCCGGGTCGCTGGAGCGATCGCGGACGAGAACACCGGCAGCGCTCATGTGGCGTGTGAACTCCTTGTGCTGCGCGCCGATTTCAGTGAGAACGAAGTTGGCTTCGCTGGGCCAGCGACGGATTCCGGCCTGATCGAGCGCCGCCTCAAATTCCGCGCGCGCAGCAAGCACTTCGCCTACGTACCAATCGATATAGGCGGCATCTTCAAGTGCGGGCGGCACACAGGCCAACGCCAGCGCGTTCACACTGTAGGGCGAGAGGACACGCTTGACCCAGTGCATCAGTTCCACGGGGCCAGCGAGCAAGCCGAGGCGTAATCCGGCGAGACCGTAGACTTTGGAAAATGTGCGCGCAACAAATAAGTTGGGCACGGCGCCGATGAGATCCATGACGGTTTCACCATGGAAGTGGAAGTAGGCTTCGTCGACCAAAAGCACTGCGTGAGGAGCGCGCGCGGCAATCTCAATCAATTGCGAGCGCGTGGCAGCGGAGCCGGATGGGCTGTTGGGATTGGCGATGGCAATGATTTTGGTGCGCGGCGTGACGGCTGCGAGAAGGCGTTCGAAGGGAAATTTCAGATCGTCCGCTGCAGGGACCGTAACCACCTGCGCATCTGTTGCAGAGGCATAGACCTCGTACATGGTGTATGTCGGAACGGGAAGCAATAGCTCGTCGCCGGCTTCGAGAAACGCTCCAAAAAGCACATGAATGGCCTCGTCTATGCCGTTGGTGAGCGCGACCTTCGCCGGCGCGAGACCGAAGTGCGCGGCAATGAAGGCTTCAACCGGCTCGCGCTCGGGATACCGCGTGAGGCTGCGAGCGCTGATGGCGCCCAGCACCTCGCGCACCTTGGGTGAACAGGCCACCGTGTTCTCGTTGAAGTCGAGACGAAGTGAGTCGCGGGAGCCGAGCGGAGGGTGATATTCCTTCATGCTCTGCACACGCGCGCGTGGAGTGGGCCGAGTTCGCGCAGGATACGCGTCAGGAGCTAAAGTTCCACTTTCATTTTGTCGCACTTGCGGCACGGCTGAAGTCGCGCCCTGACGTTCGTTTTCAGATTCTTTATTCACGGGGTCTCCTTTTTTTCAGTCGCGTGCGAATAGATTCGGCGTGGGCAGCAAGGCCTTCGGCTTCGGCCAGCAGAGCGGCGTGCGGACCGAGAACACGCAGGGCTTGCTGCGAGTACTGCTGCACTGTGATGAGTTTGACGAAGTCGTTGACGCTGAGGCCGCCGCGGACACGCGCTGTGCCGCCGGTTGGCAGCGTGTGGTTGGGTCCGGAAATGTAGTCGCCCATGGGTTGCGCGGACCAGCGGCCTACAAAGACAGAGCCGGCGTTCCACACCCAGTCGAGGTCGCTGGCGGCGTCTACGGTGAGGTGTTCGGGCGCGAGACGATTGGTGATGGCGTGCGTTTCGTCTACGCTCGATGCAATGATGACCAGGCCGTTGCGGTCGAGGGCCTGGCGCGCGATAGAATTTTTGCTGCTCCGGAGCTTTGCTTCGGCGATGACCTCTTTGGCGAGATCAGCACGCGTGGTGATGAAGATGGCCAGCGCCTCTGGATCGTGTTCAGCTTGCGCGACGAGGTCGGCGGCAATATAAGTCGCGTCGCCGTGTTCGCTGGTGACTACGATTTCCGTGGGGCCTGCGAGCATGTCGATGGCGCAGTCGAAGGCGACTAACCGTTTGGCCGCGGTGACATAGAGATTGCCCGGGCCTACGATTTTATCCACGCGCGGAATGGTCGCTGTTCCATAGGCCAGGGCAGCGATTGCGTGCGCGCCGCCGAGGCGGTAGAACTCGGTGATTCCCAGCAGATGCGCGGCGGCGAGAGTTTCCAAAGCGGGCTTGGGAGAGACCACCGCGATGCGCTCGACGCCCGCAACTTGCGCAGGGATCGCGGTCATGAGCAACGTGGACGGCAATGGATGACGGCCGCTGGGAACATAGCAACCTACCGATCCAAGGGGGCGAACAAGCTGGCCTGTGGTGAGGCCGGGGACTGGCTCCTCGCTGAACGAGGCGGGCAGTTGGGAGACGGCGAATGTGCGAATCTGATCGACTGCCGTGGACAGGGCGTCGCGCATGGCGGGCGTGATTGCGTTCCACGCAGCGGCCATCTCCTCGGGAGTAACGCGCAGAGAGCTCGCGCCGGCCAAGCCGTCGAATTGCGCGGCGTAACGAAGCAGCGCGCGGTCGCCCCGTTTGCGCACATCGGCGACGATGCGCTTTACGGCGGGCAGCACGGCATCGAGCGCCGCGCCGCCACGCCGCTCGAGGGCGGCGAGCAGATCAGCGGTTTGCATCGCGTTTCGACCTTTGGTGCGGATGGTTTTCATCCTCGTTCCCCTCTTACTCGAATGCAGTTGCGAAACAGTCGATTATAGGAGCGGCTGCGCCTTCAACCGAGCAATCCAGTCGCGTTTCATTTCCTTGAGCTGGTCGTCTACATGCAAAGGATGCATGTCCTCGTTGAGACCGTCCAGAATCTCATATTGAAAAGCAGACTCGCCTTGGACGTTCCATTCTTCCTGAAGCGACTTTACCTGATGCGATCCGTTGCGCAGGCAAAACCAGCATCCGTTCTTCGTTGCATCCAAGTTTCGTGAAACGCCAACCCAGACCCGTCCAGTTACTGCGCATCGCACTGCGTACGCGCCGAGAATCGATTTTCTCTCCTTGAATTTCCGGATGGACTCTTTTCTCGATTCTTTCGACTGCATTTCAGTGCCTCCGTTTTTCGTTCTGTATTCTTTCCCAGGTCCCAAAATCGGGACCTGGGGCACCCGACATCATTCGATCTACAGACGTAACTAGCTTAGAGCACGACTTTGTTGAGCGGGTACTCGACGATGCCCGTTGCCCTGGCTGCTTTGAGGCGGGGAATCACGTCGCGGGCCACGCCCTCATCGACGATGGTGTTGACCGCTACCCAATCGGAGTTGCTGAGTTGAGAGACCGTCGGCGAGTTGAGCGCGGGCAGCACGGCGAGGACCGCATCGAGGTCGGCGCGTTGCACGTTGAGCATGAGGCCCACTTGCGATTGCGCATCAATGGCGCCGCGCAGCATGAGCGCAATCTGAGAAAGCTTTTCACGCTTCCACGGATCGGCGAGAGTCTTCTTGCCGGCGATAAGATGCGTCTCGCTTTCCATGATCGTGTCGATGATCTTGAGGTGGTTGGCCTTGAGCGAACTGCCGGTCTCAGTAACTTCTACGATGGCGTCAGCCAGCATGGGCGGCTTCACTTCCGTTGCACCCCAACTGAACTCGACCTTGACGTTTACGCCCTTGGCGGCGAAGTAACGCTTGCTGACTTCGACTAATTCCGTGGCAACGATTTTGCCCTCGAGGTCTTCAGCCTTCTCGAAACCGCTGCCTTCAGGAACGGCGAGCACCCAGCGCACCTTGCGGCGGCTCTGCTTGGCATAAGTGAGAGTGGTGACGCTGGTGACATCGAGGCCGCTTTCGACGACCCAGTCGATGCCCGTGAGGCCGGCGTCGAGTACGCCGTGATCGACGTAGCGAGCCATCTCCTGAGCGCGAATCAACATGCACTCAATCTCCGTGTCGTCGATGGATGGAAAGTAAGAGCGGCCATCGGCGTAGATGTTCCAGCCGGCGCGCTTGAAGAGAGCGATGGTGGCATCTTGCAGACTGCCTTTGGGAATGCCGAGTCTCAGCTTGTTAGCCACGAGTGATCTCCTTGTTTGCGCCGGATGGCTGGTCAGCTCCGGCCACGGGAAGAGGTTTAGTGAAGCAACTGACCGTGCCCTCGTGGCATACGAGTCCGTCGCCCTCGACGACCACACGAAACAGAAGCGTGTCGTTGTCGCAGTCTGTTGAGGCGGAGACAACGCGCAGCCGGTTGCCGCTGGTTTCGCCCTTCATCCACAGCTTCTGGCGCGTGCGGCTCCAGAAAGTGACGAAGCCGGTCTCAAGGGTTTTGGCATAACTAATGGGGTTGAGAAAGCCCAGCATCAGCACTTCGCCGGTGCTTGCATCCTGCACAATGCCGGGCGCGAGGCCATCCATCTTGTCGAAATCGATTGTGGGATTCGTATTGCTCATTGTTCTCCCTTGGTCCTTGTTGAGATTTCTTGGGGATAGGAAAAAGCCCGCTGGCTGAGTCGCCGGCGGGCTTGGGTGTTTCTTTAGATCTCTCTGGCCGTTTACTTCAGGCCATGGCAGTCCGCCGGCATGGAAGTTCCATGATGATGGTGGTGACCGTGATGGCGGCTGCTCTGCATCTGATTCAAACCATAAAGGAATAAGCGTGCGGTGTCAACCTTCGCTTCCTTCGAAGCCGCAGATCATGGCCGCTCCGCGTTCCCATCCCCGTGCGTCTCATCTGCCGGCACTGGCCTCCCCTCCTTCTGCAGCAAATCGATCACGCGCTGATACAAGCGGTTGCGCACCCCGAAGCGCTGGGATGCGCGAGTCACATAGCGCACCAGAAGATCGACGCCCGCACTGGACGGGCGCAGATTCACCACCGGATCGGCGCTAAATCGGCTCAGGCCATCACCGCGCGCACCGCGCTTCCACTCCTGCTCCGCCACGCCAGCACTCTCTTTCGTTTCTTTCTCCACTGCCTTGCGAATGCGCTCCACCATCTCTTGTGTGTCGCCCGATGCCGGAATGCTGACGGCTATCTCATCCCACATCCATTGCCCGGCAGTAGAGAAGTTGAAGTACTTTCCGCGAATTGCGAAGTTGTTGAGGAGGGTGATGCGGCGACCGGTTGGATGACCTCTGTCCGCCAAATCTCCGGTTTCAAGTAGGGTAGTGCTCATCAGGCCAATCTCAGTAACTTCGCCGCACACGCCGTCGATCTCAACCCAATCGCCGATGCGAATTCCATTCTTGCCCATAAGGACGAACCAGCCCAAAAACGCAAGAATGAAATCCTGCATCGCGATGGTGAGCCCGGCGGTGGCCAGACCCAAAAAAGTAGAAACCTGCTGCGGCCAGCCGAAAACGACAAGCAGAATCATCAAGCTTCCAATGGCCAGTATCCCCAACTGCAAAACGGAGCGCAGGGTTTGCATCTGCCTCCGGTCGAGCGCTGGATTGGCCATGAGCCACCGCACAAGGGCGTCGCAAAGAATGATGCAGATGAAAATGAAGGCGATCAACGCCAGCGATTGCAGAATCAGATGCAACAAGGTGCGATGTTGCAACAGCACCTGGGCGGACCACTTGCCATAAACAGCGGCAAGCTGCTGCTGGGTTTGAATGCGATCATTACAGATGGTGAGAAGCTGGCGTTCCTCTGCCCTTTCGATCAAGTTGGCAAGCTTCGATCCATGGTCCGGCGTAGCAGCGCCCGGCGCAGCCGCAGTGGCATTGACCCTGGCTTCGAGTGCATTGTGTGCGGCGGTCAGACTGGTTATATCGGCTTGTGCCTGGTGCATCGCCTGCTGGATCAGTGCATAGCGGTCGAGCTGACTCTTCCACGCCGCCACACGGCTTGCCAGCGTGCCGTGCCGCCTCGCGGAAAGAGCGGCTATCTCGCCAGTGATGTGCCCGTCGCTGTCGTACTTGCGCATCAAAGCTTCATGCGCGGCAAGCTCGCTCTGGATCTGCGCGCGGTCATCGCCGGATGCGCGATCAAGCTCCTGCTGTGCATCGGCCAGTTGGTCGGCATCAAGCCCAAGTTGCGCTTTGGCAACTTCAAGATCGTCAGCGGCATCAGCCGGTTGCGCAGCTTCTTTCGCCGGCTTGGTCTGGGGCGCGGATGCGGAGACCAGGCTGTTTACCAGCGCCTGGTCTTCCTTGATGAGTTGCTCGAGTTGCTCGACCTTCTGCGAGAGCGCGAGTGCTTCGCCGGTGAGGGTGCGATGCCGCGATTGCGCGGTGGCCTGACGCAATGCCGCGGCAAAGGCCTGGTCCACCTCGTGATCGGCCAGGCGCTCGGCGTCGTGCGCATACTCGGTCTCTTCGGCGGTTACGGCCAGCGGCGCCAGAGCCTCGGCCGTCTGCCAGGGGCGCAGATCGACGAGGGTCTTCTGGCTGTTAAGAAGGCTGCGGACGCTGCCCCGCCCTGAAAGAAAGGAAAGATGCGCCATGGAATCGCGCGTGGTCCAGGAGGAGATCAGGCACAGAACCAGCAACGCAACCATTGCGAAAAGAAAAATGAGACTGAGCGGGCCAAAGACGCGCTTGCGGACGCGGTCGCCTGGAATGGGAACAACAGGGAGTGTTGCCATGAATCAATTGTTGCAGATTGATGACGCCCACGGACCTCCAAAACACGAGGATCAGGGATACTTCAGGCGCACAGCCGAGCTTCAGGCGGTCGCGCACTTGGCAAACAAAATACGAATTCTTCGCTTGCCCGCGCCGCCATCCCCGGCTCGCATCCAGATCGAACGCGGCCTGTTTTCAATGCCCGTTTGCGGACAAGGCGCTGCAGGGCGGAGAATGGAGCGGTGCGAGCAAGGATGCGATTCACGGCGGTAGCGGCTGTGGTGCTGGGCATTTGCCTGGCAGGGACGGCGCAATATCAGGATCGAGACACCCGCGGAGTGGCCAAGACATCGGCGACCGCGCCTCCGCCGGAGGCGCGCGTGGACATCAATCACGCCAGCGTGGATGAGTTGCTGAAAGTCCCCGGCATGACTCGCAGTTGGGCTGGACGCATTGTTCGCTTCCGGCCATACCGGACCAAACAGGATCTGGTGGAGCACGGCGTGGTGAACGGCCAAATCTACGACCGCATCAAGGATTATGTAATAGCGCACCGCGAGGCGCAATGACAGCGGCTATTTGATGCAGTTAACTAAAGGTTCCTAAAACTGTAAATAGTGATGGGTGGATGGACGATCCCACCCTAGCCGCAAGAACAAAGACGCGGCGAGGGTGGGGCACCCATGTTCTTATGCCTCAGTCGTCTCTTGAGGCGGTGCGTCGTCGCGCCTGAGCAGACGACTCAGAATCACATAAAGCACCGGGATAAAGAACAGATTGAGAACGGTGGAGAGCAGCATGCCGCCGACAACGGTGGTGCCTACAGACCGGCGACCCAGAGCGCCCGCGCCCGTGGCGAAGACCAGCGGAAGAACGCCGAGGATGAAAGCAAAGGAAGTCATCAGAATCGGCCGCAGGCGCAACTCGCCTGCCTCGGCGGCTGCGTCGGCAATGGAGCGCCCCTTCTTGCGCAATTGCTCGGCAAACTCGACGATCAGAATTGAGTTTTTCGCCGAGAGCCCGATGAGCATGACCAAACCGATCTGACAATAAACATCATTGGCGAGGCCGCGGAAGGCGACCAGACCCAGTGCGCCGAGCACCGCCATGGGCACGGCGAGAAGAATGATGAAGGGCAGCGCGAAGCTCTCATACTGCGCCGAGAGCGTGAGATAGACGACCAGGAGGCCGAGGCCAAAGATGATGAGCGCCCTGCCGCTGGACTCGATTTCGTCGAGAGTCAGTCCGGTCCACTCGAACTTCATGCCGGGCATCATGGTTTTATTAGCCAGCGCCTCCATCGACGCAAGTCCCTGCCCGGAGCTGCGGCCCGGCGCGGGAGAACCGGAAATATCAACCGCGCGGAAAAGGTTGTAGTGAGTGATGACAGGCGGCCCGGAGCTCTCGGTAACCTTGACCAGGTTGTCGAGTGGTACCATCTGGCCGGAGTCGGAGCGCACGTAGTAGCTGTGCAGATCGCTGCCCGACATACGGAAGGGCTGGTCCGCCTGGACGAAGACGCGATAGGTGCGTTTGTTGAAGTCGAAATCGTTGATGTACTGCGAACCCATGAAGACGCCGAGAGTCGTGGTGATCTGCGAGAGTGGAATGTTCATCGTCTTGGCTTTCGCGCGATCAATGGTGACCAGCACCTGCGGGTCGTTGGCCGAGAAAGAGGTGTATAGGCCGGTCAACTCCTTCCCCGCACGGCTCGCATTGACCATCTGGTGCGCCACGCGATCCAGGTCGGAGAGCGTGTTGTTCCCTTGATCCTGTAGTTCGAACTGGAAACCGCCAAGGCTGCCCACGCCGTTGACCGCTGGCGGCTCAAACATCTGCGCCACCCCGCCGTTGGGAGCGAACATGAGCATTTGCAGCTTGGGGTTCAGGTCGGCCACAATGTCGGCGGCGGAGTGGCCCTTGCTGCGGCGCTGATCGGAAGGCTTGGTCGAAATGAACATCATGCCTGAGTTGGATGCGCTGCCGGTCAGGCTGAAACCCATCACCGAAAACAATCCTTGAATATCGGGATTCTGGGCGATAATGGCCTCCGCGCGACCCGAGAGCGCAGTGGTGTAAGTCAGCGAGGAGCCCGGAGGCGCCTGCACGATCACCATCAGGAAGCTTTGGTCCTCCTGCGGAATGAAGCCGGTGGGTACGTGCTGATAAGTCCACACTGTTGCGCCCAGGCCGGCGAAGAATAAGACAAGCAGCGCATAGCGCAAGCGCAATGCGACATGGATCGATTTGGCGTATGCGCTGGACAGCCAACTGATCTGCGCGTCGGTGGAGTGAATGAATCGAGCAAAGAGCCCAGAGACTGGGCGAATGTGCAGGAAGTCTAGCTGGTGGGGACGGTCCTCTTCGCCGCGCAGGAACATGGCCGAAAGAGCCGGCGAGAGCGTGAGCGCGTTGAAAGCTGAGATGGCGATGGCGAAAGCAATGGTCAGCGAGAACTGGCGGTAGAGAATGCCGGTGGTGCCGGGGAAGAATGAAACAGGCACAAAGACCGCGATCAAAACGAGAGACGTGGCGATAACGGCGCTGGTCACCTCACCCATGGCTCGCGAAGTGGCGGCGTGCGGGTCGGAGTGTTCCATGTGAATGTGCCGCTGCACATTCTCGATGACCACGATTGCGTCGTCCACCACGAGTCCTGTAGCCAGTGTGATGCCAAAGAGGGTGAGCGAGTTGATGGAAAAGCCGAATAACTTGATGAATGCGAAAGTTCCAATAAGCGAGACCGGAATGGTGACCGCGGGAATGATGGTGGCGCGCCAATCCAGCAAGAAGAGGAAAATGACGGTGATGACGATAACGATGGCCAGGACGAGGGTCTGCAGCACTTCGCGAATGGAGTCGCTGACGGCCGTCGTGGTGTCGAAGGCAATGGCGTATTCCAGCCCCGGCGGAAAGCTCTTCGCCAACTCGGCGAGCCGGGCTCTGGCGGCCTTGTCCACTTCCAGCGAGTTGGCATTGGAGAGCTGCATGACTCCGATGCCCATCGCTTCGCGCCCTGAGTACTTCAGCACCGTGCTGTAGTCTTCCGCGCCCACCTCCGAGTGGCCCACGTCCCTGAGCAGCACCAGACCGTTGGTAGAGTTCTTGACGATGATATTGTCGAACTCGGCGGGACTCGTGAGGCGGCCCACTACGCGCACCGGAATCTGGAAGGCCTGTTTGGCGTTCGACGGAGGCTGTCCGAGCTGGCCGGCGGGAATCTCGACGTTCTGCTCTGTCAGCGCATTGACCACGTCGGTGGCTGTGAGCGAGCGCGCAGCCAGCCGCACCGGATCAAGCCAGACGCGCATGGCGTACTTGCGCTCGCCAAAGATCATCACGTCGCCCACGCCGGGCACGCGCTTGAGAGCGTCCTTCACATAGACGTCAAGGTAGTTGGAGATAAACTCAGGCGAGTAACGCCCATCCAGGGTGTAGAAGCCGGCGCCGAGGACGAAGTTGCTGTTGGCCTTGGTGATGCTGATGCCGGTCGCGTTGACGGCTGCGGGCAGCCTGCCCGTAACGCTGGCCACGCGGTTCTGCACATCCACGGCGGCGATGTCGAGGTCGTAGCCGGTCTTGAAGGTTGTAGTAACGGAACTGCTGCCGCTATTGGTGCTCGACGAGCTGATGTAGCGCATTCCCTCGACGCCGTTGATGGCTTCTTCCAGAGGAATGGTGACGGCTGTCTCGACCGTCTCGGCATTGGCGCCAACGTAATTGCAGTCCACTCCCACCTGCGGAGGGGCAAGCGTGGGATACATTGCCACAGGTAGATTGGGAATGCACACCGCGCCGGCCAGAATAATCAGCAGCGCGCAGACCGTCGCAAAGACTGGCCGATGAATAAAGAAATCAACAAACAAAGTAAACCTTCCCTTTTACCCTCAATGGGCACGGTATGACGATCGCCTTGTACTCGCCTCCAGCCCGCTGCCGGAGGCGCTTGGCTAGCTGTACTCTAGGCTCCCGGCAACGGCATAACCGGCATATTGTTGATCAAGAACTGAGTGCTGGAGACAATGACCCGGTCGCCCGCGTTCAGACCTGAGGAAACGGAGTAGAGGTTGCCCACCGTATCGCCCAGCGTAACCGCGACTTGATGGGCAACAAAGTGGCCGCTCTGCTGCTGGGCCACAAACACGAAGCTCTGCCCGCCCTGGCGCGTAACCGCCAGTACCGGCACAACAGCCATGGGAGTTGTGCTCCAGATGACGCGAGCCTTGATCATCTGCGCGTTGCGCAGCAACTCCGGCGTGGCGTGGACCGGTGCCTTCACCAGAATTCCCTGCAAGGTGCTGTCCACCTGCGGAGAGAGAAAATCAATCTTCGTCTTCTCCAGCAGCTTGCCGGAGTTGTCCATCAGCTCGACAGCGAGTCCCTGACGCACTTGGCCCGAGCGCTCTGTGGGAACGTAAATGTAGGCTTCCAGATCCTTGTTCTCATCCACTGTGGTCAGCATGGTGGCAGGCGCAACGTAGTCCCCTACGTGGACCGGAATGTCGCCTACGACGCCATCGTAAGGCGCGCGGATGGTGTAGTAAGCCAATTGCGCTTCCTGTGTCTTGCGCAGTTCCGACGCCGACTCGTAGTCCGCCTTGGTGTTGCCGAAGGACTGCAACGCCTGGTCGTAGGCGTCGCGGCTGGTTACTCCGGCCTCAAAGAGCTTGCGCTGCCGCTCGATCTCGATCGCGTTGTAGTCGTAGAAGGCCTTCTTCTGACGCTCAGTGGCGCGCGCCGACGCAACGGTTGCCATCTGGAGCCGGGGATCGATCTCCATCAACAACTGCCCCGCCCTCACGTGGTCGCCCGAGTGAGCGAGAATCTTAGTCAGCATTCCACTCACCTGCGGCTGCAGGGTCGCTGAGCGGCGAGACTTGATGGTGGCTTCGTACGCGCTCGACTGGGCCACCGGCGCAAGTGCCACTGCTACCGTCTGCACCGGCATAGCCTGCATCCCAGACGCGGCCTGAGCCACTGGCTTCTTTTGGCAGCCCGTAGCCGCCAACCCAAGAAGCACAAAACAACCTATCGCAATCATGCGTTTCAAAACAGTTTTCCTCACTTTATCTCTTTTACGGAAATTTTCAGCCCGAAGTTCCTTGCCGAAACCCGGCCAGGTCCTTTGGTTCGTGCCGGATAAAATTGCGTTGTTGCCTGGCCGGACCTCTCATCCCCAGGAATTGAAGCTCTCACGAAGGCATTCGCCAAACGGTGCGAGGACTTCTCGTGGCGCACCAATTTCCAAATCGCCTTCTTTATTGTAATGGGACGCACGGAACCGGGGCAGTGACGCAAAATATTGCTCACCAGCCATCCGGTCAGGTTGGACCAATGGCTCCGTTTCTTTGACACAGCCGGGTTGAGTTGGTAGCCTTCATAAGGGCGCACATCGTCAGTAATGGCTGATGGATAGCCCTTTCAGCGTCCCCGTCGTCTAGCCCGGCCTAGGACACCGCCCTTTCACGGCGATAACACGGGTTCAAATCCCGTCGGGGACGCCAATTAAAATCAAGAACTTACGCTAAGCTTCACCTTAAGTTCGAGGGTGCAAAAAGCCACGTTTTTGTGTCCCTTTTGCACCCTCAGCCGAACTGCTTCCAGCTAAGCCAGTCCAATAATCTCGCAATCATCATGCAAATCCGGCGGCGCGAAGAACAGCGAAAGCACCGCGGCCTGCGCGGCCCGCTTCGCCGGGCCAACCGCCTGCGTGTACACGTCAAGCGTAGAGCGCAGCGAGGAATGCCTCATCAGTTCCTGCATGACTTTGAACTCGACTCCAAGGCTTCTGAGCAACGTGCAGTAGGTATGGCGAAACGTATGCCACCCAATGCGCTTTTGAATACCCAGCTTTTCGGCAACCGGCTGGATGTAATGGCGCATAATTGCTGCTCCCCAATACGGCTTTCGCCCGTTGTGTAATCGACTGGCGAACACCCAATCGTCACCGGTCTTGAGTCTGCACTGTTGTCTCCACGCAATCAATGCCCCGGCGAGCTGCGAATGCATCGGAACCGGCTTCTGAGAGGATTCTGTCTTACAACGACCTTCCACGCCGCAGACAATCGATCGAATGACATTGAGCTCCCCATGCTCGAAATCAATGTCCCTCCACTTCAGGCCGAAGAGTTCGCCCTGTCTCAACCCGGTTGATGCAGCCAGCAGAACAAGGGTGCGCTCACGCAGTGGCAGACTCTCAACCAACACCTTGATTTCAGCGCCTGTTAGCACGTCCGGAGCTCTTCGGCGCTTAGCACTTTG
>Ga0302278_10000874_pt1 | contig 38059 bp, 25 predicted proteins | sample III_Bog_N3_2_FD_194543 | JGI IMG/M metagenome (GOLD analysis project Ga0302278, IMG submission 194543) | Peat permafrost microbial communities from Stordalen Mire near Abisko, Sweden - III_Bog_N3_2 | ecosystem: Environmental > Terrestrial > Soil > Wetlands > Peat | place: Sweden: Abisko... | reverse complement strand
TACACCGATGTCCGGTTCGACTCCCGCCGCCTCCACCATTCCTCCATGGAACTCAGCAACAACGGACACATAGGCCTGGGCCGCCTCGATGAACAGGATCGAGGGGCTTTGAGGTTTCTTGTGCATGCGGCGGCTTCGGTAACATCGCCAGACCGGTACCAGAGAATGCTTGTTCAGGCAGCGCAGGACTGACCGACTGCGCGGATCAGCGGTGTCGTGTCGACGCACGAGAACGCCCTCATTCGCTGCAAACGAAAGAGGGCGCGAAAGCCTGAATGGCTGGCCTGCGCCTGTCCGCGTGAAGAGCGGTTAGATGAAAAGTTTCTTGCGGTACACGAGCAAGCCAAGACCAAGCATGCCGCTTCCCAGCAACAGCAGGCTCCCGGGCTCTGGGGTAGCCGAACCGTACTCAACGCCGCTGATGGTGCCATAGTCGGGCGTGTCGGCAAAGGTAATCGTGGCCCAGGTCAGGGGTGTGGTCGAGGTGAACCCGAGGAAGTCCAGGCCAGATCCGCTGGTCACATAGCCGCTCGCATTGTAGCTATATGTGAACCCGTCAGACAGTGTGACCGTAATCGCTTCCCCTGTGTTGAAGGTACCGCCAAGATCGATGCTGAACGCCGTGGAGGACGGGAAGGTAATCGTCACGGTGTCGGTGGGCGTGTTCCCAAACACGATCAGATAGTTGCTCGGGTTGGCCGGTGCTCCCCCGTGTACGGTGTAGTAGGCCGCGTCATCCAGGTTTAGGTTACTGGAAGAGGAGAAGTTCACCGCCCCGACCGTGTAGCTCGGACCCGCGCCGGTATAAGCACCATAGCCGGGCTGGAAAATCCAACGGAACTGACGCCATAAGTTGCAGACGAGAACGCGGTGGAAGAGGTGTAGATTGGGTCAGCCTTGACGGCGGAGGCGAAAGCGAGAGCGGCCATGGCGACAAAAATAATCGAAAATCGTGCCCTGAGATGCATTGCAGACCCCCTGACCTGTTCAGATGTACCACCGATTATGCAATCGGCGGGCCAAATGGTCGGCTTTCTGAGTCAGTTACTTATGTGTTGGATCGGTAGCCACTGCGCAACGAATTGCACAGTAACCGCACAGGATTTGCCCCGTGGACGCGGCAACAGGCCTTACGACCCAGCCTCGTTGTAGAGGCGGTAAGGTTGATTCTCGATCGCCTGGAACGGCTTGAACCCCAATTTGCCGGCATCGGTGGGCACCTCCCAATCAAGCGAGCCGGACGAAAGCTGACGGGCCGCCAGCAGGCTCTGGCGGGTGACCGGCGCCTGTTGCGGATTGACCGCGAAAAGCGACAGCGACCCGTGCTGAAGCGCTACGAGATTGGGATGCTGAGGATCGACAGCCTGCAGAGCGAGTGGAATATCGAATTCGAGCGCGATCCGGTCGCCGCTTTTCCATGTCCGTGTGACGGTGGCAAAGCGGCCGGGCGTGAGATCGGCGCTGATCGGCTTGCCGTTCACCGAGAGCACCGTCTTGGGACCGGCCCAGGCGGGAATTCGCAGGCGCAGCGCGAAGGCGGAATCGCGGTCGGCGGTGAGTTCAAACTCGGTATGCGCGGCGTGAGGGTAGTCGGTGCGCTGGGTGAGGGCCAAATTGGCGCCGTTGTGCCGCCACTTCACAAGCGACGGCACAAACAGGTTCACGTAAATGCCAGACCCATCGCGGAAGTAAGAGCTGATGCCGTAGTCGGCTGTGATCTGGGGAAAGGTGCCGGAGCAGCACGGCCACTTGTCCGGATGGTAGGTTTTTGCGGCCTGCATGTTGTAGTCCGAGTAGTAGAAGCTGGACCCATCTTCCTTGAGAGGCATGGCGCCGAGAACGGTGTTGTAAAGCACCGCCTCCATGCTGTCGCCATAGCGGCTGTCGCCAGTCACAGTGAGTAGGTAGCGCGTGATCTTGAAGTGGCCGTAAGCGCCGCAGGGCGTCTCAAAGCCGGCGTGCGACTTGCTAAGGCTCGAACCCAGGTCTCCGCTGCCGGGAACGCGAAATTGCTCGTCAGGCCCCCATCCGCCTGTTGAAAAACTCTGCGTGGCGCGCACAAACTCGAAGCCGTTCCGCGCAGCCCGAAGATGCTGCGGATTGCCCATAACCAAGTAAGCCTGCATGGCCGAGCTGAAGGCATTTACGTGGCTGTACGCATGCTCGCCGGGAAGCACATTTTCACCGCGTGCAAGAGGCCCGAAGTAGAGGTCGTCTTCAATAAACCGCCGCGCCAGGCCGCGATAGCGCGGGTTTCCCGTGAGGCGATAGGCGAGGAAGAGATTTTCCGGAAGGGTGTAGGTCTCGTCCCAGCAGTAGGCATCGTCCTTGTGCGGGCGCGCATATTGTTCCTTGCGCGAGAGCGCCTTTTCTGGAAGAAACGGCACAACCGCCTCCGTGGCCGCTGCGTGGACGGCCAGGGCCAGGGCGTCGCCGGCAAAGCGATGCGCATCAATCAGGCCGCAGCTGGTCTTGTCGTAGGTGTAGGCGGGCAGATGGTAGCCCTTGTAAAAATTGGGGGAGACCGTAGGCGCAAAGTTGCTCACCAGCCGCTGCACCTTCTGCTGCGTCACCTTGTCGCCGGTGATGGCGTACGCCCGCGCCAGCCCAGAGACGTACTGGCCAAAGCTATGACCGGGAATGAAGCCGTGAAAGCTGCCGCGGCCATTGAAAGCAGGATCGACGTCGTACCAGCCGCCCATGTCGTCACCGGGTGCGGGAAGCCCGGCCAGCTGGCGAAAGGGCTTGAGCAGGCTGTCTTCATTCATCGCCAGAAAGAATGCGTGATTGGCATCGAACTGCTGACGCATGGGGCCGGGCAGCAGTTCCACCTGGCCGTAATCGAAGGTGCGGATCGACGGCGTGATGGCGATGGCCGGCGCGAGCACCGCGTCAGCAGCCCAACCACGCCGTGAAGCAATCGTCGCAGAGCCGGCCGCGGCCAGCGAGAGGAAGCGTCTGCGGGTGTATTTGCTCATGGCGCCTCCGCGCGAATCCGTGCGAGCCGCTCGCCCGTCCCGCTCATCGAAGCAGGGAGATGGTCGCTACAGGCTCGCTAAAATTGTAGATCACGAGCGGGCATGCAATGCGATGGGCACTGGCGGCAGCCGCCACGCGGTACATTCGAAAACTCACCACGTGGCCGAAACAACTGGGCTCCGACCTCGCGTCCGTCGCTCAGCGCAAAACCGGTTCGGCTGGACCCGGAGGAGCGACCCGCGTGACGTGATCGAGCCGGGAAGGCTAGCCCGGATAGGCTCCGGCGATGTAGCCGTGCAGGTCCTGAATCGTCCGCTCCTGGCCGGATATGACCCACTTGACCAGGTCGCCGATGGAGACGATCCCGGCCACGCTATCGCCCTCGAGAACAGGCAGGTGACGGATGCGGTGCTGGGTCATCAGCGACAGGCACTCATCCACCGTGTGCGCGCTGCTGACCGAGACCACCGGGCTGGTCATGATCTGCTGCACCTGCGTCTCCTTGGAAAGGTGGCCGGTCAGCACGCCCTTGCGGGCATAGTCGCGCTCGGACAGAATACCTGCCAGACGCGAGCCGGATAGCACAAGGAGGGCGCCGATGTCGTGTTTGGCCATTAGTTCCAGCGCCTCATAAACCAGTTGCTCGGGCGCAATCGACAGCACGTTCTTGTGGCCCTTGGCTTTCAGCACCAATCCGATCGTGTCGGTGATCTTCATCTGTCCCTCCTGGCAACCAGAGCAACGCGACTGCGCGGAGCCAAACCCGGCGAGCCCCTGCCGTCGCGGAACAGCAGTATACCCCGATGCAATGGAATGAAGATAGATATTTCCGGACCACGCCGATGCGCAGCCGCATGGCCCCGGCGCCGGAGCGAGACCGGTTGCCGCAGTGGGACGTGCATTTGAATCTAGTGCTGGATGGCCGTGTCAGCCTGGGCGGGCTTTTGCGTCACCTGGGCCGGCGTGGGTAGCCGCGCCTTGTCCCAGCCCCCGCCCAGGGCCTGAACCAGCTGCACGGACGCGGTCATCTGCTGAATTTGAAGAATTGCCATGGACTGCTCGTTTGAGTAGAAGGTGATCTGTGCCGAAGCCAGATCAATATACGGATCCAGGCCTGTGTCGTACCGCGCCTGCTCAAGCTTCAGATATTCGGCGGCGTGGTCAACCGCCTGCTGCTGGCGAACCAGCTCATCGGAGAGAATCCGCACCGCGGCGAGCGAATCTTCCACCTGCTGGAACGCCGTCAGCACCGACTGGCGATAAGCAGCCAGATCGGCGTTGTAGGTGGCAATGTACTGGTTGACCGTCGCCCGGCGCAGTCCACCGTCGTAGACGGTCTCAGACAACGAGGGGCCAACCGACCAAAAGCGGCTCGAGGCCTTGATCAGCTTGCCAAGGGCCGAGCTCTCCATGCCGCCCGAGGCCGAAATGGTGAGTGATGGAAAATATGCGGCGTAGGCCACGTCGATCTGCGCGTTGGCCGAGGCCATCGTCCGCTCCGCCGCGGCCACATCCGGGCGCCGCTCCAGCAATTGCGAAGGCACTCCGACAGGAATCGGCGGCGGAGCCGTGGTCTTGGCCACAACTGGGATCGAAAAGCCCGAGGCCGGCTTGCCGACCAGCAGCGCGATGGCATGCTCATATTGCGCGCGCGCCACATTGTTGTTGATTGCTGCCGATTGCGCGGTAGCCAGCGTGGTCTGCGCCTCAACCAGCGCGATCTTGTCGTCGACGCCGGTGTCATAGCGCCCCTGCTCCGCGTCCAGCGACTTCTTGTCTGCTTCCACAGCTTCGTCGAGAATCTTCTCGAGCGCATCCTGGCCGCGAATCTCGAAGAAATACTCAGCCAGACTGGCCTGCTCGGTGAGCTGTTCGAGCGCCAGGTCGGCCGCGCTCACCTGCGCGTTGTACTGCGCGGAGTGGATCTGGTTCCGCACCTTACCCCACAGATCGGGCTCCCACGAAACTTCCCCCGGAAGAGAGAAAGTCTGCGTCTGGCCGCCAGACTGGCTGCTGGCCAGCGCCCCCGAGCCAAGATTGGAGGAGCTCTTCGAGCGACTGTAGGCGGGGCCAATGCTGACGGTGGGAAACAGCTGCGAGCGCACTTCGCGCACCACGGCGCGCGCTTCCATAAAGTTCTCAAACGCCTCGCGGATATTCTGGTTGTCGACGTTGAGCTGCGCTTCAAGCGCGTTCAGGTCGGGCTCGTTGTAGATCTCCCACCAGTTGCCGCGCAGCGCCGCATCCTGAGGTTGGGCCACCGTCCATGCACCCTTGGCCTCATCGCCGCTCTGCTTGAACTGCTCAGGCGACTCCTTGTACGCCGCCGGCGCGGTCATGGCGGGCGGCGTGTACTTGGGGCCGACATTGCAACCGGCCAGCATCGCGCACAAGAGCGCGCCTTGCGCAGCGCAGAGCGCGGCGGAAACCTTCCCGGTTTGCGTCTTCGATTTGTTCATATCCAACTCCATGAGCTTCTCATGCAGGTGCCGCCGCAAACATAAGTAGAGAGCATTACGACGCCTCCGCCGTACCCGGTTTGAGCCCTGGATGGAACAGGCGCCCGACCCACAGGCGCGCCCAGTCAAACAGAATGTAGACCACCGGCGTGGTGTAAAGGGTGAGCACCTGGCTGACAATGAGCCCGCCCACGATGGTGATGCCCAGCGGCCGGCGCAACTCCGAGCCGGTACCGGTTCCGAAGGCGAGTGGCAGCGCGCCAAACAGCGCAGCCGTCGTCGTCATCAGAATAGGGCGGAAGCGCAGTTGGCAGGCCTTGAAGATGGCCCCTGTAGTCGACAGACCCTCCTCGCGCTCGGCCACCAGGGCAAAGTCGATCATCATGATGGCGTTCTTCTTCACAATACCGATGAGCAGGATGATGCCGATGATCGAGATGACGTTGAGGTCGATCTTGAAGGCCATCAGCGCCAGCATGGCGCCGACGCTTGCCGACGGCAGGGTAGTCAGAATGGTGATGGGATGCACCAGGCTCTCATACAAAATGCCCAGCACAATATAGACCGAGAGCACCGCGGTAATGATCAGAATCGGTTCGCTGGCCAGCGATGTCTGGTAGGCCGCCGCGGTGCCGGCGAAGGAGCCGCGCACCGTCTCCGGCATATTCAGCCTTTGCTGCATCTCGCCCACTTCGCGCACCGCGTCGCTCATCGACATATTTGTGGCCAGGTTGAACGACACAGTGACCGACGGAAACGAGCTGGTGTGGTTAATCACAAGCGGCGTGGTGCTGGACACGGCTTTCGTCACCGTAGAAAGCGGAATCACGCCCTTGCCGGTGGTATTCAGGTAGATGTTCTTCAGCCCTTCCGGGCCCTGCCAGTACGGCGGCGCCACTTCCAGCACCACGTAATACTGGTTGAGCTGAGTGTAGATGATGGAAACCTCGGACTGGCCAAAAGCGCCGTAGAGCGAGCTGTCCAGCGATGCCGGAGTGATGCCTAGCCGCGACGCCGTGGACCGATCGTAGGTAATCAGTTCCTGCAGGCCCACATTCTGCGCATCGGTGTTCACGTCCTGAAAGCCGGGCAGTTTTTTCATCTCGGCCAGCAGGATCGGGCCCCATTTGGCCAGATCCTGCACGTTATCTGACTGAATGGTGTACTGGTAGAGCGCGTTGCCGCCACGGCCACCAATGCGCAGATCCTGCGCGGCCTGCAGAAAGGCGTTGGCAACGGGCAGCCGGTTCATCTTGGGGCGCAGCCGATTGATGATGTCAGGCGCGCTCGTCTGGCGGTATGGACACGTCGGCCCCTCCTTGCAGTTGGTTCCCAGCCAATTGGTTTCCAGCGGCTTCAGCGCGGTATAAATAAAGCCGCCGTTGGAGGAGCCGTTGCCGCCGGTATACGCGTTCACGTGAGCCACCGCCGGGTCCGCCTTGATGACGCTCACCAGCGCGCGAACGGAGTTGTCCATCACCGGAAAAGAAGCGTCTTGCGGGCCCTGCACACCGCCGACAATGGCGCCCGTGTCCTGCTGCGGAAAGAAGCCCTTGGGGATGATCCACATCAGATAGCCGTTCAGGCCGACGGTGAGGAGCAGCAAAATGAAAATCGGCCAGGGGTGATCGAGCACCCACTTGAGGGACCGGGTATATCCGGATAGCAGCAACGTAAAGCCGCGCTCGGTGAAGCGATAGATCCGCCCATGCTTGACCTTGCTCTCATCCTTCAGAATGTAGGCGCACATCATCGGCGTGGTCGTGAGCGAGACCAGCATCGACATCACGATCGCCGTTGAAAGCGTGATGGCGAACTCGCGGAACAGCCGGCCCACGATGCCGGCCATCAGCAAGATGGGGATGAAGACCGCGATCAGCGACATGCTGATGGAGAAAATGGTGAAGCCGATCTGGCGCGAGCCCTCGAAGGCCGCCTTCATCGGCGACATGCCGCCCTCGCGCAGCCGCGTGATGTTCTCCATCACCACGATTGCATCGTCGACCACAAAGCCGGTGGATATGGTGAGGGCCATCAGCGAGAGGTTGTCGAGGCTGAAGTCGAGCAGGTACATGATTGCAAATGTGGTCACCAGCGAGGCGGGCACGGCGACAAAGGGAATCAGCGTGGCGCGCCAGTTGCGCAGGAAAACGAACACCACCAGCACCACCAGAATGACCGACCCGATTAGCGACCGCTCCACGTCTGTGACCGAGGCGCGGATGGTCGTGGTGCGATCGAGAACGACGGTCAGTTTGATGCCTTGCGGGATCGAGGCCTCGACCGAGGGCAGCTCCGCCTTGATGCGGTCGTTGGTTTCGATGATGTTGGCGCCTGGCTGCCGGAAGATCATCACCGTGATCGATGGAACGCCGTCAAGATAGCCGCCGGTACGGATGTTCTGCGCGCCGTTTGAAACATCAGCCACATCCGACAGGTGCACCGCTTGCCCGTTGTGATAGCCCACTACGAGTGGCTTATACTCGTCAGCCTGGTGCATCTGGTCGTTGGTGATAATATCCAGCGTGCGGTTGCCGTCGGTGATCTGCCCCGTTGCCTCGTGCACGTTCTGCTGGCTCAGCATCGCTTTCACCTGCGCAATGCTGACACCGAGGCTGTTTAGCTCGGTGGGATTCAACTCCACGCGCACGGAAGGCCCCGCGCCCCCGCCCACCCCCACCTGCCCCACCCCCTGCAGTTGAGATAGCTTCTGCGCAATCACGCTCGATGCCTCGTCATAGAGCGTCGGCTTGTCGTACTTGTCCGACGTCAGCCCCAGGATCATGATCGGCGCATCGGCCGGATTCACCTTGCGGTAAGTCGGATTGCCGGGAAGGTTGGCCGGCAGATAGGTGCGAGCCGCATTGATGGCCGCTTCCACATCGCGCGCCGCGCCGTCGATGTTGCGGCTCAGGTCAAATTGCAGCGTGATCGACGTGCTGCCCAACGAGCTGGACGAAGTCATCTCGGTGACGCCGGCGATGTGGCCGAACTGGCGCTCGAGCGGCGTCGCAATCGAGGAGGCCATGATCTCCGGGCTGCCGCCGGGCAGGCCGGCGTTGACAGAGATGGTGGGAAAATCAACCTGAGGCAGCGGCGAAACCGGAAGGACATTGAACGCGATGGCCCCGACCAGCGTGATCCCCGCCGTCAGCAGGGTAGTGGCTACCGGACGCCGGATGAACGGGGCGGAGATGTTCATGCGCCCTCCGCCGGCTGCGGCGCGGCGCTGTTGGTGTCCGATCCGTTCTTGACCGCTGAGTGCACACGTTTGACGCCATGGCCAAAGCTGTCGAAGAAGATGTAGATGACGGGCGTCGTATAGAGAGTAAGAATCTGGCTGAGCAGCAGTCCGCCGACCATGGCGATGCCCAGCGGACGGCGCAGCTCAGAGCCCATGCCCGTGCCCATGGCCAGCGGAATCCCCGCCAGCAGCGCGGCCATGGTGGTCATCATGATGGGACGAAAGCGCAGCAGGCAGGCCTCGTAAATCGCGTCGGTCGAGCTCAGCCCGCGCTCGCGCTCGCCTTCCAGCGCAAAGTCTACCATCATGATGCCGTTCTTCTTCACGATGCCGATCAGCAGGATGATGCCGATGATGGCCACAACGTTCAGATCCTGCTTGAACAGAATCAGCGCCAGCAGCGCGCCCACGCCGGCCGAAGGCAGCGTCGACAGAATAGTCACGGGATGAATGAAGCTCTCATAAAGCACGCCCAGCACGATGTAGACAGCCGCCAGGGCGGCCAGGATCAGCAGGCCCTCATTGGACAGTGAACCCTCAAATGCGGCGGCCGTACCCTGGAATCCATACTGCACGCTGGCCGGCATTTCCAGGTCTTTCTGCGCCTTTTCAATCGCGGTGATGGCCCCACCCAGCGACGCGTCGGGCGCCAGGTTGAATGAGATGGTCACGGCCGGGAACTGTCCCTGGTGATTGATGGACAGCGCCTCGGTCTCCGGAACCAGGTGCGTGAACGCGCTGAGCGGAACTGAAGCCGGGCCCAGGGAGCTGGTCGCCGTGTTCGTCGAAGAGACCGTTGTGCTGGTAGCGCCCACGCCGGAGCTGACCGCATTCGCCGGCACGCTGAGAATGCCGGATGACGGCGTATAGGGCACCGAGGCGGTGGTTGAGTTCGATCCGGCAGACGATGAGCCGGATGAAGCGTAGGAAGACGATGCGCCCGGGCCCGATCCACCCGAGGATGCGCTCGACTGAATGTACAAATCCTGCAACCGCTCCGGACTCGACTGGATGTTCGGGTCGGCTTCCAGAATCACGTGATACTGGTTCAGCTGCGTGTACATGGTGCTGATCTGCCGCTGGCCGAAGGCGTCATAGAGCGTGTTGTCGATGGTATCCGGCGCAATCCCCAGCCGCGATGCGGTCACTCGGTCGATCATGAGTGAAACGGCCAGCCCGCCCGTCTGCTGGTCCGTGGCCACATCGGCCAGTTGGGGCACCTTCTTCATCGCGTCCACCAACTTGCCCGCCCACACGTTCAGCTCGTTCACATCCGGATCTTCAAGCGTGTACTGGTACTGGGTTCGGCTCACACGATCGTCCACAGTAATGTTCTGCACCGGGCTCATGTAGAGCTCAATGCCGTCCACGTTCTTGAGATTTTTCTGCACCCGCCGGATCACGTCAGCGGCGCTGATGTCACGAACGTCGATGGGCTTGAGGTTGATCGACATGCGGCCGCTGTTGAGCGTGGTGTTGGTGCCATCGGCGCCAATGAACGACGACAGGCTTTCGACTGCCGGATCTTGGAGCACAATGCGTGCCAGCTGCTGCTGCTTCTCCGCCATGGCAGCAAACGAGGTGCTCGGCGGAGCCTGCGAGATGCCCTGGATCACGCCCGTATCCTGCGTCGGAAAGAAGCCCTTAGGGATGAGAATATAGAGCGCGACGGTCAGCAACAGCGTGGCCACGGCCACCAGCAGCGTGATGCCCTGAAAACGAAGCACGAATTTGAGCGTGCGGCCATAAAAGGCGATGATGTTCTCAAATACCCGCTCAGACGCCTTGAAGAAACGGCCCTGCTCCGCCGCCGGCGTGTGGCGCAAAATCCGCGAGCACATCATCGGCGTCAGCGTCAGCGAGACCACGGCGGAGAGAATGATGGTGACCGCCAGCGTCACCGCAAACTCGCGGAACAGACGGCCAATCACACCGCCCATAAACAAGAGCGGAATGAGCACGGCGATGAGCGAAACAGTCAACGAAATGATCGTGAATCCGATCTGCTCGGCGCCCTTGAGCGCGGCCTGCATCGGCGTGTCACCCGCTTCAAGGTAGCGGGAGATGTTCTCGATCATCACGATCGCGTCGTCCACCACAAATCCCGTGGAGATAATGAGCGCCATCAGCGACAGGTTGTCGATGCTGTACCCGAGCGCGTACATCGCTCCGCATGTGCCGATAAGGGAAAGAGGAACAGCCAGGAAGGGGATGATAGTCGCATACACATTGCGCAGGAACACGAAAATGATGATCACCACCAGCACAATGGTCAGCCCCAACTCGAACATCGCGTCATGGACCGATGCGTTAATGGCTGTGGTCAGGTCGGTAAGCGGAGTGACCTTGATCGCCGCAGGCAGATTTACTTCCAGCTGGGGAAGAATCGCCTTGATCGCCTCGACCACCTTGATGGTGTTGGCGCCAGGCTGGCGCTGGATATTGAGAATCACGGCCGGCGTCCCATTCATCCACGCCGCCTGGTTCTTGTTCTCAATACCGTCGGTCACCTTGGCTACATCGGTGAGCATCACCGGCGCACCGTTTGCATAGGCCACCACCACCTTGCGGTAGTCGTCGCTGGTGACCAGCTGGTCGTTGGCGTTGATCTGGTAGTCCTGGTGCGGCCCGTCGAAGTTGCCCTTGGCCTGGTTCACGCTCGAGTCGACCAGCGCCGTGCGAAGGCTCTCGAGGTTCAGCCCGTACGCAGAAAGCGCGGTCGGGTTGGCCTGGATGCGCACCGCCGGCTTTTGTCCGCCGCTGATGCTGACCAGACCGACGCCGGCCAGCTGCGAGAGCTTGGGCGCAAGGCGCGTATCCACGTCGTCCTCAACCTGCGACAGCGGCATCGAATCCGACGTGATGGCCAGCGTGAGCACCGGCGCGTCGGCCGGATTGGTCTTGCTGTACACCGGCGGCGCCGGCAGGTCGGAAGGCAGGTAGCTTTGCGCGGCGTTGATAGCTGACTGCACTTCTTCTTCGGCGATGTCGATGTTCAGGCTCAGAGCGAACTGCAGCACGATTACCGACGAGCCGCCGGAGCTGGTCGAGGTCATCTGGCTCAAGCCCTGCAACTGGCCGAACTGGCGTTCAAGCGGCGCCGTCACCGTCGTTGCCATCACGTCAGGGTTGGCGCCCGGATAAAACGTGACCACCTGAATCGTGGGGTAGTCCACCTCCGGCAGCGCAGAGACCGGCAGCTGGAGATAGGCGACGATGCCCACCAGCAGTATTGCGGCCATCAGCAGCGAGGTTGCAACGGGACGCTGAATGAAGGGCCCGGATGGACTCACGGAGTGTTGCCCTCCACTGGATTGGAAGCCGTGGCCTGCTTGGCCACCATGATCTTGCTCTTGTCCTGCAGCTTCTCGAAGCTGCTGGTCGCCACGTCGTCGCCCGGGTTGATGCCCGTGACCTCGATCAGTCCGCCATCGGTGACGCCCGTCTTGACGTGCCGCAACGCAGCCACCTTGTTCGCGGTATCGATCACGTAAACAAACGACGCCGTCCCGTTGTGCTGCACTGCGCCAGTGGGAATCAGCGTAACGCCATCGTGCGTATTCACCAGCAGCCGCGCGTTCACAAACTGGTTGGGAAACAGCGCGTTGTTGCGGTTGTCAAACGTCGCGCGCAGCTTCACTGTTCCGGTGGTGGTGTCGATCTGGTTGTTGATGGTGAACAGCTTGCCGGTGGCGAGCTTGGCGTCTGAGTTGCGATCCCAAGCATCCACAGGCAGCGAATGCATCTGCCGCATGCGCGGAAGCACCTGTCCAAGGCTGTCCTCTGCCAATGCAAAGATCACCGTCGTGGGCTGCATCTGCGTAATCACCACCAGCGGACTGGTGGAGCCGGCCTGCACCACGTTGCCCGGATCGACCAGGCGAAGGCCCGCCTGTCCGGAGATCGGCGAGCTGATCTTGCAATAGCTCAACTGCACTTCGTCGTAATTCACTGTTCCTTGATCGTTCTTCACCGTGCCCTGATCCTGAAGAACAATCTTTTCCTGGTCGTCGAGCAACTGCTTGTTGATGCCGTTGCGCGCCCACGCAGCGCGATAGCGCTCCACGTCCATCTGCGCCTGCGCCAACACGTTTGTGTCCTTTTCCAGCGTCCCCTGCGCCTCGAGCAGCGTCGCCTCATACTGGCGCGGGTCAATCTCAATCAGCGGGTCGCCCTTGCGAACGTATTTGCCTTCGGTGTAATCCACCTTGGTAATCACACCGCTGGCCTGGGGACTGATAGTCGCCGTATAGACGGGTGTAACGGTGCCGAGGGCGTCGAGATATACGCCAATGTTGCCCTTGGTCGCGGTGGCCACAGTTACCGGAACCGGCCCGGTCATGCCCCTGCGCCCTCCGCCGCCACCCGCGCCGGCGGCCGACATCGACGCCTCGCCCGCCTTGTTGTGCTGGTAGATAAAATAGCCCACCGCGGCCACGATCAGCAGCACAATGAGCCAAAGAATCCAATAATGGTCAGATTTAGGCGGCGCACTCAACTGGTGATCCACGCCTATGTGCTCTGTCTCTGTCCTGTCCTCTATCTCAGACACTCATGACTCCATGTCGAACACATGTTCAAGAAATAACTGCTTCGAGAATCGCCGTCTGCGCTCCTCATTGTCAATGACTCGCAACGGCTCGTATTTGCGAGGCTTTCCTTACCGGGTTTAGACGCGTGCTTTGTCCCCGCGGTTACTCGGCCAGATTGCAGAATTGTTCCGAGCGCACATTCTTCGAGCCATGATTTCCACTTGGTTGCGCGGCAAACTATTGAGCACGAGCCCTTCATGCAATGCGGCAGACGCTGTCCCGAACGGCTCACTCCTCATCAAGCGCCGCGGCAGACAGATCGCTTCCCGCCAGCGGCTCCAGATCGTCCGCGGCCACTTCCACTGAAACGCTGCGCTGAATGTACTCAAGAGTCAGCACCACCCGCAATCCGCTCTTCCTGCGCACCACAAATCCTTCCATTCCGGCCAGGGCTCCGTAACGGATGCGCGCCCGCTGTCCCACCGCGAGGAGCGCATGCGGCTCAGCATGGCGCAGGTGCAAACCGCTGCGCAGAGCGTCAATCGCCTCATCAGGCAGGGGCACCGGCTCGCGACCGTTGCCGCCCACGACGGCCAAGGCGCCCGGCACTTCGAGTACCCTCACCCGTTCGCCCCGCCGGATGTGCACAAACAGGTAGCCTGGAAACAGCGGAAGGTCGAGCGTGACTCTGGATCCGTCACGCCACTTGCGTTTGGATTGGTAGAGCGGCAGGTAGAACTCGATCTCGCGCTCAGTCAGGTGCTGCGCAACTTTCTTCTCGTGACGCGAGGCAGTGTAAACGGCAAACCACCGCAGCCGGGCATCCGGATCGGTTGTCGAGGCGGAGACACCGTCTTGCTCCGATCCCGGCCTCCCCGTTTCGCTTGTCGTCATCGTTGCCTCCTCGCGGGCGCGATCAATCCTGTCGCGTTCGTGAGAAAAACGGGGCGCTGCCAGCCGCGCAAAAAAACCTGACCGGATGAAAGCAGACGCCTTCCCTGGCATCAGAAGACGGATCGACAAACTGCGCAGACGCGCCGGTGGGTTGACTATACCAAAGGTGCCGCAATCCCCTGATGAATGCTCGATAAGAATAATCTATTCATTACCTTAGGTGGAATTGTGATGCAAGAACAGACCCCCGCCAAGGCGATTTCGGCCTGCAATCCTTCCCATGTCCGGCGCAGATCGGGCGCAAGCTTGCGTCTGCATGGATGACCGCCCGCCTGAATCCGGCTTGAGGCTCACGAAGCAGCCTGCCACCGATGGCGCCTCCTGCCGACGGGTCCCTTTCCGCAATATACACGCCCATTTGCGCCATTCAACCGTGCGGGGTGCGCGGGAAATCCCGATTGCCCTTACAATCGAAGCTAAGGAGATCCCTGCCATGCGCCGAGTCTATATGGACGCCAATGCCACCACCCCCCTCCTGCCGGAGGTTGTGGAGGCCATGCGCCCCTATTGGACCGAGCACTTCGGCAACGCTTCCTCGATCCACCAGCACGGCCAGCAGGCCCGCACCGCCGTCGACCGAGGCCGCGAGACCATGGCCCGCTTCTTCAACTGCCATGACGCCGAGGTGGTGTTCAACTCCGGCGGCACAGAGGGCGACAACACCGCCATCTTCGGCCTGCTGCACCCGGGCGACCACTTCATCACCACGTCCATTGAGCACTCCGCCATTCTTGAAGCGGCAAAGCGCATGGCCCGCTTCGGCGTCGAGACCACCTTTGTTGCGCCGCAGCCCAGCGGCCTCATCGATCCCAATGACATCCTCCGCGCCATCCGCCCGGAGACCCGCCTCATCAGCGTCATGCTCGCCAACAACGAAACCGGCGTTCTCCAGCCTATCGAAGAGATCGGCAAGATCGCCGCCGCAACCGGCGCCTTCTTTCATATCGATGCCGTGCAGGGCGCGGGCAAGATCGAGTTTGACGTGCGCCGCTTCGGCTGTCATCTCTGCTCCATCAGCGCCCACAAAATGCACGGACCTAAGGGAATCGGCGCCATGTTCGTCCGCAAGGGCACGCCGGTCGACCCGCTCCTCGTCGGCGGCAGCCACGAGCGCCGTCAGCGCGCCGGCACGGAGAACGTCGCCGGCATCGTGGGCCTGGCCAAGGCCGCCGAGCTGGCCATGCACTCGCTTGACGACGGCACCATCTATCGCCTCGCCCAGATGCGCGACCGCCTCGAGGCCGGCGTCCTTCAACTTCCCGGCACCGGAGTGAACGGTGTGGACCCGGACGGCAATCCCGTTCCCCGCGCCGCCAACACCACCAACATCTGGTTCGACAATCTCGAGGGCGAAGCCTTGGTCATCGCGCTCGACATGAAGGGCGTTTCGGTCTCCGGCGGCTCAGCCTGCCACTCCGGAGCCACCGAGCCCAGCCACGTGCTGATGGCCATGGGCCTGGACAAAAACCGCGCCCGCGCCAGCCTCCGTTTCAGCTTGCTGAAGACCGCAACCGACGCCAACGTCGATCACGTCTTGCAGGTAGTCCCCGCCGCCGTCGAACATTTGCGCGCGCTTTCCCCCGTAGCCGCCGGAACGCTCGGCTGATTCGCACTTTTCGAATGTCGGAAAGACATCAAAGCTGGGTGCCCCATCCTTGCGACGTCCCTGTTTTTGCCGCAAGGGTGGGAAACCACCAACCTCAACTGCTGGGTGCCCCTGGTCTCGATCCTGAGACCAGGGAATCAATGAACCCCGCCAACATGCCGACCCGCAAAGCGGGGCCAACTCGCCAACTTGCCAATGAATGAAACCATCGCCGTAGCCATGTCCGGAGGAGTCGACTCTTCGACGGTTGCAGCCATGCTCGCCCGCGAGGGCGCCGGCTCCGCCGATTCGCGAAATACAGTCGTCGGCCTGACCCTCCAGCTCTGGGATCAGACCCGCCTGGCCGGCAAGGTCGCCGCGGCGACCATCCCCGAAGCCCCGAAGGCCGGCCGCTGCTGCTCGCTCGATGATGTCTACGACGCCCGCCGCGTTGCCGAGCACCTCGGCATCCCCTACTACGTCGTCAACCAGCAGGAGCGCTTTGAGAAGGACGTCGTCCGCCCTTTCGTCGAAGAGTACCTGCACGGCCGCACGCCGATTCCCTGTTCTCTGTGCAACAACCACCTCAAGTTCGATGCCCTGCTTCAGACCGCCCGCTCCATCGGCGCCGGCCGCATCGCCACCGGCCACTACGCCATCAATGAATACGACGAGGCTCGTGGCCGCTGGATCCTCAAGCGCCCCGCCGATCGCGCCAAAGATCAGACCTACTTCCTCTTCGGCCTCACCCAGGAGCAGCTTGCCCACACCCTCTTCCCTCTTGGGCACATGCAGAAGCCTGACGTAAGGGTTGCCGCACGCAGTGCCGGCCTGGCCCTCGCCGAGAAGCCCGACTCGCAGGAGATCTGCTTCATCCCGGGAGGCGACTACAAGCAGTTCCTCACCGCGTATCTTGAAGAGCAGGGTGAGCCCATGCCGGCGACCGCCGGCGAGCTCGTCGCCTCCAGCGGCGAGGTCATCGGCCATCACGAAGGCATCTCCAGCTTCACCGTCGGCCAGCGCAAGGGCCTCGGCGTCAGCTCGCCCACGCCGCTCTACGTGCTCGCCATTCATCCCGACTCGCATCGCGTCACCGTGGGAGCCGACGCGGAGCTGGCCACGCGCACCCTCCGCGCCCGCCGCCTCAACTGGATCAGCATTCCCGCGCTCACCGCCCCCATGCGCGTCCAGATCAAGATCCGTCACCGCCACGAACCCGCCTGGGCTACGCTCGCGCCCGTTAGCGCCTCAACGTTGGGTGCCCCCGGTCTCGCTTCTGAGACCGGGGATCCAAACCACGAGGATGAAGTCCTCGCCACCTTCGACGAGCCCCAGCGCGCCGTCACCCCGGGTCAGTCCGCCGTCTTCTACAACGGCGACGAAGTCGTCGGCGGCGGCTGGATCGTTTAGCGGCAACAAATCCAGACGAATCCATCGGCGCTGTCCCGTTGCGTTATACTGGCCCGGCACCGCTTTCCGGGAGAAACGCCGATGGAAAAGAAAACGTTTGCTCAACCCGCCGCCGTCCTGGCCGCCTTCGCCCTCCTTGCCACCGCCGCACTCCATCCCCAGGCGCCAACCGCCACACTCACCATCCACGCCGACCAGCCCATCCACGCCGTCAGCCCCACCCTCTACGGCCTCATGACCGAGGAGATCAACTACTCCTACGACGGCGGCCTTTACGCGGAGATGGTCCGCAACCGCACCTTTGGCGCCAACTGGGACGGCATCCAGCACTGGTACCTGGTGGAACAAGGCAACGCCCACGCAGCCATCACCGCCGACAAAGAGACTGGCCCCAGCGACGCCCTGCCCTCCAGCCTGCGCATCGACGTCAAACAGGCCGGCACGCACAACCAGGCCGGCGTGCTCAACGACGGCTGGTGGGGTATGCCGCTCCGGCCCAACACGACCTACAAGGGATCGTTTTATGCCAAGGCTGATGGCAAGCTACTCCTCCCATACGCGTCCGTTCACAATGGGACGGTGACCGCTGAGGCTGACCAAAACGCCCCAGGCGAAATCACCATCTCTCTTGTCAACGACCACAGTGGCAAAGTAATTGCGACCACTACGGTCCCACCCGTCAATACATCGTGGCGGAAATACGCCTTCACCCTTAAGACTGGCGCAATCGAGCCCTCCGCCGCGAACCATTTGGAAATCACCGTCGCTCATCCCGGCACGCTATGGCTCAATCTCGTCTCGCTCTTCCCGCCCACCTACCATGACCGCGCCAACGGCAACCGCATCGACCTGATGGAGAAGATGGCCGCCATGCACCCGACCTTCCTGCGCTTCCCCGGCGGCAACTATCTTGAGGGTGACCACATCAACGAGCGCTACGAGTGGAAGAAAACCATCGGCCCCCTGGTTGACCGTCCCACACACCCCAGCCCCTGGCGCTACCACTCGTCGGACGGCCTGGGCCTGCTTGAATTTCTCGACTGGTGCGAAGACCTGAAGATCCAGCCCGTACTGGCCGTCTATGCCGGCTACTCCATGGCCCAGGAGCATGTGGAGCCGGGTCCGGCGCTCGAACCTTATATACAGGATGCGCTGGACGAGATCGAGTACGTGACCGGTGGTACGGATACAAAATGGGGCGCCAGCCGCGCGCAGAACGGGCATCCCGAGCCGTTCAAGCTCACCTACGTCGAGATCGGCAACGAGGACTGGTTCGACAAATCAAACAGCTACGACGGCCGCTACACGCAGTTCTACAATGCCATCAAGACCAAATACCCCGCCCTGCAGTTGATCGCCACCGCGCCAGTCAAGAGCGTGAAGCCGGATGTGATCGATGAGCACTACTACGTTCGCGCCACGCAGTTTTTTCAGGACGCCAGCCATTACGACCCGCCCACTTCGGGCTCGGCGCCGCGCTGGGAGTCCGGACACTACGACAAGGCTGATCGCAACGGGCCGAAGATATTCGTCGGCGAGTGGGCCACGCGCGAGGGCTCGCCCACGCCCAACTTCGGCGCGGCACTAGGCGATGCGGCCTGGATGACCGGCCTGGAGCGCAACAGCGATATCGTCATCATGGCCTCGTATGCGCCCCTGCTCGTCAATGTGAACCCCGGCGGCATGCAGTGGGAGACCGACCTGATTGGCTATGACGCAATGCGCAGCTACGGCTCGCCCAGCTACTGGGCGCAGGTGATCTTCGCAAAGTATCTTGGCGATCAGACGCTCGGTTCCAAACTTGAAGAGCCTGCCCTTGATCCCGCCAATCCCCGATTCTTCTACTCCATCACCCGTGACTCCACGAAAAACAGGCTCTATCTCAAGTTGGTCAACGCCTCCTCAACGCCGCAGCCCATCGAGATCAACCTGCCCGGCGCAAAACTGGCGGAGACGGGCAGGCTCATCAGTCTAAGCGCGCTGAGCACGCAAGCCACCAACACCATCGATCAGCCCCACCAGATCGTGCCGGTCGAGAGCGCGCTCCAGGGCGTAAGCGATCACTTCCGCCACACCGTGCCGGGGTACGCGATTCAGGTGATCGAGTTCAACCAGAAGTAAGCGATTGTTGTGCAGTGAAGAAAGGGGCAGCGGCCACGACGAGCGCTGCTCCCTTCTGAATGGAAACCAGACTACTGCCGCACCGCCCAGGCAAGTCCATCCGGACTGGCGATCATGATCTTGCCCGCCAGTTCCAGAGTGTTCAAATCGATGGCCGCCACGTAGCCATCCCGGCCGCAGGCCACAAATGCCCGCGCCCCGTCAGGCTGCATCTGGATACCGCCTGATCCGTGCACGCTGGATAGCCGCTTGACTTCCGCGTGGGTCGCTGCGTCCAGAATCACCAAAGCCGAACCTGCCGTGATGAGAACCCGCTTGCCGTCCGGCGTGAACTTCAGGCGGTTGGCACCGCGCACATTCGCCGCCAGTGTGGCGGTTCCGTTCTTCTGGGCAATGTCGATGATCGAGACCGTGCCATCCTGCGCGTTGGCCACCCACGCTTCCTTGCCGTCGGGCGAAACGTCGAAGCCCTCCGCCCCATGGCCCACGGGAATCACAGTCAATCTCCAATCTCCACCCGGCGGTCCCGGAGGGGGCCCAGGCGGCATCCCCGGCGGCGGACCACCCGCATCAGGCAGCGGCATTCCCGGCGGAGGGCCACCGGCGCGACCCTCGGTCTTTTCCATGACGGTTACCGTCGCCGAGCTCACGTTGGTGGTGACCACCCGCTTGCCGTCGGCGAAGGCATAGAGCATATGCGTTCGGTCCTGCCCGGTGCCCATGATCCAGTCGACTGTGCCGGTGGCCGGGTCGTAGCTGCCGATCGCCTTGGCCGCCTCGGCCGTGAACCAGACTTTGCCCTTCTTGAAGTCCAGGCCATGCGGTCCGCGCAGTGCGCCAAGCTCGACAGAGGCCAGCCTGGTGTGCTCCACCAGGTCGATCACGGCCAAAGTGTGGAAGGCCCCAAATCCGTAGTTCGACACGTAGGCTGTCTTTCCGTCCGTCGATGCAACCACCTCATGCGGGTCGTCGCCGACAGGCACGGTTGCAACAATGTGCAGATCGGTGGGATCGATGATCGACAGGGTGTGGTCCTGCTTGGAGAGGGCCAGCAGCGCTGTGGATGGCGTGGTTTGCGCCACAGCCCAACTCGCCGCCGAGGCAAGCGCTACCGATAGAAAGCATGGAACGAGAGACTTCATCAGCTGCCCTCCGCTGGGTATGATTGTAGGACGGATGCGGGCAGGTTTGAGTCGGCCAGAAATCGAAGCTTAAACAAACATGTCTTTGTCGTCGTGCAGGCTGGGCTCGCGATAGGCAGAGTCAGAGGAGCGCAACGACTCGACAATCGCCTTCAGGGCAGCCAGCAGGCCCGAGACCTGCCGAATCGGCTTGCTTACGGTTTCAGCCACAAACGTACTTGCCTTGTCCACCGCATCCATTGTGCCGGTAAACATGGCATCGATGCGCCGGGTCTGCTTGCGCACCCGGTCCAGAATCTCTTCGGCGGCGATTTCCACTTCCGCCGCCTGTTCGCGCAGAAGCCGGGTGAGCTCGGCGACATCGGTCACCGTCTGCTCCACCTTGGGGGTCAACCGCGTCACCAGCTGTTTGGTTGAGTCGGCAAGCTCCCGCGAGATCTCGAGGATCGGCATCACCGTGGAGCGCAGTTCGTCGACTTGCTCCTGCATCGATTTTGCGGCTTTGCGGGCGCCAAGAAGTACAGCCAGCATCACGAATGCCTGAGTCAGCAGCGCCAGCGCCCCTGCTCCAATACAGATCAACTCGATCGTGTCATGATTCAGACCTTGCATCAAATTGCTTTCCCGCAGCACGGCCGCGGATACACATCAAGAATTCAAGACCGGCCCACCGAAAAGCATGCGGCTACGCGAACCAAGGTGAGCGCGAATGTCGATCAGGCCACGCGCCCACTCCAGGTCCGAGATGGCGCGTTCGGAAAGGCAAGCCAGCCGGCAGCGCCGTTGGCCACGCTAAATCCACCGCAAACGCCCGCCTAAAGCTCCGTCGGATCGACAGCCGTGGTGCGGTAGGCATTGCGTCCCGCCTCAACAGCGGCGCTCACGCGCGTAGTCTGGTCAGTGACCAGGCTCTTGCCGCGTTCCACAAACTCTTCCCACTGCGCGCGCCCGCGATCAACCACCTCGCGGCTGCGGTCCACGTACTCCACAACCTGGTCCTTGCTCTTGTCCACCAGTGTGGCCACCGTATCTTTGCTCTTATCCACGAAGGCACCCACCTGCTCCTTGCCCCTGTCGACCAGAACACTGACCTGCTCGGCGGCCTGCTGGCCCTTTGCCTTCACGTATTCGGTGCCCTCGCGGGCGCTGTTGGCCAGGCTTTCGCGGGTTTCGCGGCCGCTCTTGGGGGCGTACAGGATGCCCACCACCGCGCCCACGCCGAGACCTGCCAGAAACCATCCCAGATGATGAATCTTGCTGTCCTCTGCCATGATGAAAAATCTCCTTTCGCCCAGCCTCGGGAATGCCTGAGCGTAACAAATTCGCCGGTCCGCTGCAATTGGAAAACCCGTCCCGAAACCGTTATTCCGAAGCGTTGCATGCGGGTCAGCTTGAAACCCGCAACAAACGACCTCATGCGTTGGACGCCCATTCTTCTCCCCGAGTTGCAATCTACAGCTACAGCTGGGGCCGTGAACCGTTCCTGTTCAGAACAATACAGCAAAGGTCCGGAGTGGGGTGGCCTGCTTTGCTCACCGCGAAGAAAACAGTTCAGCCTCCGCAGCCGCACCCGCGATCCAGAATCTCCGCAAAATGCATCCCTTCGCGGCTCGACAGCTGGCTGATTTGCTCCCGGCAGCTGAAGCCGTCGGCCACAATCAGTGTCATGGGCCCCGCGGCATTGACTGCCGGTATCAGGCCAAGGTTCGCAATCGCCTTCGACACCTCGATCTTGTCCGCCTCAAATCCGAACGGCCCGGCCATCCCGCAGCATGTCGTGTCGATCATCTCCACCTGCGCGCCGGCCTTGCGCAACAGCCCGATCTCACTCTTCGGCCCACCAAATACTGCTTTGTGATGGCAATGGCCATGAAGCATGATCTGCGCGCCCGCAAGCCTGCCCTCCACCCAGTCCGGCGCCTTCGCTGCCAGCCAGTCGGCCAGCAGCCAGACCTGCTTGCTCAGCTTCTTCGCTCGTTCGTCATCGGGAAAGAGTTCGAGCGCCTCGTCGTTGAAGATGCTGGCGCAGCTCGGCTCAAGAAAAATGAATGGTAGCCCCGCTTCAATCTGCGGGCCGACGCGATCGAGCAGGTTCGCCATGTAGCGGCGCGCCGAGTCGAGCAGGCCGAAGTCGTAGAGCGGCCGCCCGCAGCAGATGTGCCCCTTCGTCGTCTGCACGCGAAATCCAGCCTGCATCAGCACCCGCTCAGCGGACAGCAGCGTCTGCGGATGGTAATAGTTGTTCCAAGTGTCCGCCCACAAAACCACCTGCGGTGGGGCAGGCACCTGCGGTGCGGCAGACGGCGCTCCGCGCCCCCCAACATCTTGCCGGTTCATACCACGCAGCACGTTGCTCGTTTCATCCACGCCTGGATCATGCGCTGCACGCGCCACCTTCCAGCTCTGGAGCGCCAACTGCGGCATCTTCCGCTCCTGCGCCACACCGGCAATATGCTTGATTAGCGGGCTTGTGATGGAGCTCGTCAGCATCCAGTTGGTTAGCGCCGGCGTCAGCGAGCCCAGCCGCGCCAGCTTGTCCGCATAGCCAAAGACATAATGATGCAGGGGATGCAGTTTGCCCTTGTACTTCTGCGCCAGAAACTCGCTCTTGTACCGCGCCATGTCCACCTGCACCGGACACTCCGTCTTACAGGCCTTGCAGCTCAGGCACAAGTCGAGCGCTTCATGCACAGCCTGGCTTTCAAAGCCTTCCTGCTTCAGCGCTCCAGCCAGCATCTCCCACAGCAAACGCGCGCGGCCACGCGTTGAGTGCTGCTCCCGTCCCGTTGCCCGGTAGCTGGGACACATAACGCCGCTGTCTTTCCTCAGGCACGCGCCCACGCCCACGCACCGCGCCGCCGCGTCTTCCATCGAGCCATGATCGGCAGCAAACACAAAATGTGTCTCAAGTTTCCGGTCCGAATGGTCGTGCATTTCGGGAAGACCGTAGCGTAGGTTCTCCACCGGATCATAGACCCGAACCGCATCCACCAGCTTGCCCGGATTCATGCGGTTCTGCGGGTCCCAGATCGCCTTGAACTCCCGGAAGGCCTGCATCAGCTCCGGGCCAAACATCTTGGGCAGCAGCACCGCGCGCGCCTGCCCATCGCCATGCTCGCCGCTGAGCGAGCCGCCCAGCGACACAACCAGGTCCGCCGCGCGGTCAATAAACTCGCGGAATTTGCGCAGGCCCTCCTCCGTGCGGAAGTCGAAGTTGATGCGCAGATGCACGCAGCCCTGGCCAAAGTGTCCATAGAGCGGGCTGCGATAGCCGTACTCATTCATCAGCGCCGTCAGCTTGCGCAGATACGTGCCCAGATGCTCAGGCGGAATGCCGGCATCGTCCCAGCCCTCCCAGCGATCGGGCTCGCCAGGTACGCACACCGTCGCGCCCAGCGCCGACTCGCGCACCTTCCACACGCTCTCCGCGTCCTCGTGGTTGTAGATGCGCGCCGTCGGTTTCTCGGGCCAGCATTGCGACGCGATGGCCAGAGCCTCGGCTTTGCTCTGCGCTTCCTCCGCCGTCCACGCGCCCATCTCCACCAGCAGGAATCCGCCCCCAGGCGGCAGCAGCTTCACATCGTGAACGGCCAGGTTCTTGCGCAGCATGAACTCGACCAGCAATCCGTCGAAGCCTTCCAGTCCAATCGGCCCAAACGCAAGCGCGCGCGGCACCGCATCGCCGGCCAGATACGGATCGTCAAAGGCCAGCGCGGTGAGCACGAGGTGGGGCGGGCTCGCTGTGAGGTTGAGCGTGGCCGAAACAACAGACACGCATGTGCCCTCCGATCCCACCAGCGCCCGCGCCACGTTGAATCCGTTCTCCGGCAACAGTTCGTCCAGGTTGTATCCGGACACGCGCCTCGGTATGCGCGGAAATTTCTGCCGGATGAGCTCCGCATAGCGATCGCGCAGAGCCCGCAGCCGCGCGTAGATCTCGCCCACACGGCCGCCCGCGCCAATCAGCGCATCGAGCTCCTCTTCGCTGGTGCGGCCCACCGTCATGCGCGTGCCGTCGTAGAGAACCACATCCATGCTCTCCACGTTGTCCACAACCTTGCCGCCCAGCAGTCCGTGCACGCCGCAACTGTTGTTGCCGATCATGCCGCCCAGCGTGCAGCGGCTATGCGTGGCCGGGTCGGGTGCGTAGGTCAGGTGGTAGACCTCTGCTGCCTCGCGCACGCGGTCGAGCACAATGCCAGGCTCCACAACCGCAAGCTTCGCGTCGGCATCGATTGAAATGAGCGCGCGCATGTAGCGGGAGTAATCGAACACCAGCGCGACGTTGGCGCATTGGCCGGCAAGGCTGGTGCCGGCGCCGCGCGGCAGTACCGCAGCTCCAGTCTCGCGGCAGGCTGACAATGCTGCTTCCACATCGGCCACATCACGCGGCGTGACCACCCCTACCGGCATCTGCCGATAGTTCGACGCATCAGCCGCGTACAGTGCCCGCGAGCCGCTATCGAACAACACTTCACCGCGAAAGCTGGCCTTGAGCCGCGCCTCCAATTCGCGATGCGCGGCGAATTGCTCGTGCTCGAGCCGGGGTTGCTTCAGCAGGGCGGAAACAGGAAGGATACTCACGCTTGCATCCTAATTGATTCCTGGCGCATGCTCGATCCATTTCAAGCTTGACCTGGTCACGCCGTGATCAGCGGCCCGGCCATTCTTCCACCACAACGCCCAGGTCATTCAGCTGCTGAATCGCAGCCTCCACATTGCGGCGCACCGCGGGGCGGTCCTTGCGCGCCGCGAGCGGCGACTCGGCAACCGCCACCACACGGCCATAGCGCCACGCGCCTGGCGGCAGAGCGATCAGCGCATCGGCAAGGTCGGCTGGCCTTATCTGCACTTCCTCGCGGCGAGCGGCCTCTGGGCGCAGCAATGTTCCCTGGCCCAGATTGCTGGGGTTCGCATCGGCATTGGTAATGCGCAGCGTGAGATATCCGGCGTCGACAGAGAGGAATGGATTAAGCCACGCGCCCGGCTCATGAATATCCACGTAAAGGCTCTTGGTTGGTAGCGGGATGCGCGCCAATCCGGCACGCTGCTGGTCGCGACGGGAAGCCGCGGCCTGAGCCTGGTGCTCGGCATTCTCTGCGTCGTGCGCCACGCCAACCACAGCTTGCTCACTCTTGTGGCAAGCGGCCAGACACATGGCCATCAGTAGCGCGAATGTTGCAGTTAGTGTCGCCGATAAGTGGAAGTGTGACTGGTTACGCACCCTGACAGAATATCAGCAGCCGGTAAGTAAGTTTCATCGCATTGAACTGCGGGAGTCTATCTGAATCGAATGCGCCGGCGGCTCGACCACTGTCAACTGCTGATTTTACGCTGGTCATAAAGTAACCACCAGTGTGTGACTTGCGGGTTACAGACGTTATCCATGAATTGAATTATCCTGCGATTCTGTACTCCGTGCGGATTACTGCCGGAATACGCTCGCGATCGGAATGAGGTAGCTTTGTCGATTCAGCTTCGGAGTGGAGGTAAACTCGTGCACTCTCAAAAATTCCGTGCCATAAGCCGGGTACTCGCACTGGCAATTGTGGCCTGCCTGCCGTGTTCCGTGGTCGCGCAGGTGGTGGCCAGCCAGGCGAAGGGCAATCCCAACGCCCCCGCGCCCAAGTGGGACATCTTTGTGGGTTACAGCGTCCTCGACCCTTTCGGCACTTTTTATCCCATCCAGCCCGATGGCACGGTGCTTCCGGTTTCATTCAAGATTGAGAAGACCGGACTGTTGGAATCGGCATCGTATTTTTTCAAGCGCAACGTCGGCCTCTCCATCGAGTCAGGCCAGCACGACCTGTTTACCAATACCGGCTTCGCCTCAACTGGCTCCAGCAACAGCGGCATTCTCACGCTGCAAAGCGGCCTCATCTATCGCTGGCCCGGCGTGCACCTCACTCCCTTCGTTCATGGTCTCGGCGGCGGCGCATACGTCGACGGCCCGGATCACGAGCCCTATACCTGGGGACCGGTGATCACCGGCGGCGGCGGCCTCGACTGGTACTTCGGATGCCACTTCGGCATTCGCGTCTTTGAAGCAGACTACGAGTATATTCACGCCAACTCCGGCCCTTCGTCCGGAACGCTTGCCGGCAACAACTTTTCCTGGGGCGACGATGAGAACATCAACGCGATTCGCCTGGCTGCCGGCCTGGTGGTGCGCGGCCGCTCTGCCTATAGCCCCGATCCGGGATGCGGCCCCATGCCGCCGCCGGCGCTGGTTTGCGTCGCCACACCATCCACCGTCTTCCCCGGCGAGCCTGTCACAGTGACGGCGACTCCTTCCGGACTGAACCCCAAACAGACGGTCTCCTATACCTGGGCAGGCACGCCTGCGTCAGCCAACGGCAACGTGGCCACAGTGGCCACCGACTCGCTCCCACCCGGAACCTACACCGTGAAAGCCCGCGTGACCGAGGGGCCCAAGTCGGTGCAGTCGGCCGATTGCGAAGCCAGCTTCATTGTTCCGCCCTGGGAGCCGCCCACGCTGACCTGCGCGGCCGGTCCCATGACCATCAATCCCGACCAGACTGCCAGCATCACGTTGAGCGGCCGCAGCCCCCAGAACCTTCCCCTCACCTATGCCTGCAACGCCTCCGCAGGTTCCGTGGCCATGAATGGCAATACGGCAACCTACACACCCAGCGGCGCGCCGACTGGCCCGGTCACCATCAAGTGCTCGGTCTCCGACAACAAGGGAAACACCGCCAGCGCCGACTGCGGCCTGACCATCCAGCGGCCTCCGCCGCCGCCGAGCCCGCATGTGAATCTGCTCTGCTCGATCGACTTTGGACGGGATACACAGCGGCCCACGCGCGTGGATAACGAAGCCAAGGCCTGCCTTGACGGAATCGCACTGAACCTTGAACAACATCCCGACGCGGATGTCGTGGTGGTTGGCGAGGCCACAGGACCCGAGACCCAACACGATCCCAACCTGGCCGCGCAGCGCGCCGTCAACACCAAGGAATATCTCACCGTCGAAAAGGGCATCGATTCGTCGCGGATCGTGGTGGTCACTGGCGGCGAGGGCACGCAGGCCGTGGAAGACTACCTGGTGCCGCAAGGCGCCACCTTCTCCTCCGACGTGCAGGGAACCACGCCTGTCGACGAAGGCGCCGTCAAACCGCAGGAGCGCAAGCCCCTGCCCATGCGTTCCCACCCAGTGCACAAGCACGCAGGCGCTGCTGCGCCTGCTGCTGCTGCCGGCGCCGCCACTCCGGCGACGCCAGCACATCACCACCGCCACAAGAAGAAGGCAGCCAGCGGCACTGCTGCTGCCGGAAAGCCCGCTGCTGGAAAAGACACCACCGGGCCGTAAACAAAAGCCAACAACAACAACGAGAGGCCGCCCGCAACCCCGGACGGCCTCTTTCTTTTTCGTGCGTTCAGCGCTCTGTTATAGCTGTTCTCCAATTGCTGTACACCGAAAGCACGACGATAAGTGGCTTTTTCCTTAAGAAAGAGCCACCTTGCACGGAACTAAATAGAGCACATGAATTGGAGAACTGCTCGAAAAGTTCAAGCGCGTTCCCATGCGCTTGAAGCAAGTGCGCTGGCCCACTTACTTGCCGATCAGGCTGTGAGCAATGGCATCGAGCATTCCGTTGAGGAAGTTGATCGACTCCGGCGCAGAGTAGCGGCGCCCAATCTCCAACGCCTCGTTGATCACAATGGGAAACGGCGTGCCCTTGAAGGCCAGCATCTCGGCCACCGCCATCCGCAGCAGATTGCGGTCGACCGCAGGCATCCGCTCCAGCCGCCAGTGTTTGGAGTTGGCCACGATCAGCTCGTCGATCCGCTCCTGACTGGCCACGGCGGCGCGGAACAGGTCTTCGGCAAAGCCGCGCACCTCCGGCTCCACATCATCGCCTGCCTTCCAGAAAGTGGCGCGGACCTGGTCAGCCGTCTGCTTGCCTATGTCTGCCTGAAACAGCATCTGCATGGCCAGCTCGCGCGACTTGCGCCGCGTCCCGGCGCTCAAGAGCGCCCGCCTTGGGGCTGAGACTGGGCGCGCAGCTTGCGCTCCAGGCTGACCATCTCAATGGCCGCCACAGCCGCCTCAAATCCCTTGTTTCCGGCCTTGATGCCGGCACGATTCAACGCCTGCTCCAGGGTCTCGCACGTAAGCACGCCAAAGCTGTGGGGAATACCGGTCTCCTGCTGCGATTGCCCAATCCCGCGCGCCACCTCGTTATAGATCGCCTCATAGTGCGCCGTCTCGCCGCGCAACAGGCAGCCCAGCGTAACAATTGCATCCACAGCATGCTGGTCGGCAACTGTGCGCGCGGCAGCAGGAATCTCCCACGCGCCCGGCACCCGGATCACCGTAACGTCCGCGCGCTGTGCGCCGCTGCGCAGCAGCGCGTCGAGCGCGCCGTCCAACAGGCGATCGGTGATGACCGCATTCCAACGCGCCACCACGATGGCAAACTTCATCCCGGCGGCGGAGAGATCGCCCTCGACCGCCACCGGCCTGCCCCGCAGCGGATCGTTCCATGCCCAGAAGCCGAGCGTAAACCCCGGCTCCGGCTCGACCGTGAACAACTGCGACTTCCAGTGCGTTTCTGTTACTGCGGAAAGGCGGGTCAGCGCGGCTTTGCCGCCCTCGCTGCGCAGCCAGCTTGCTGCAGCCTGGTGCACGGCATCGAGAGATGTCACTTCCACCATCAGATCGGTCGCCGCGGGAAACTCACCGTCGACAATCTCCACATTCCCCAGCGGCGCCAGAAACGCAGCACCCTGGCTGCGCTCGTCCTTCCAGCCCGGCCCGGGCGCAAAGCCCAGCGCGGCCAGCAAGCTCGTCAGCCGCTCATGGGCTTGAGCGTCCGCGGTGCGGCGAAGAATGGAAATTCCCTTGATCATGGTCTTGCTTTCACAGATGTTGTCCTGCATTCGCGGTTGCTCTGACGCATGTGCACTCGGCACGGGCTCCAGGCCTGATTCTATCGTGCGCAGCCGGCTGCGGCCTGGGCCAGAGGCAGACACCAAGGCCGGCTGCTCAGCGGGCCTTGGTGCTCCTGACGTTTTTGGGGTTGCGATTCTAGGTGGTAGAGCGGGGCTTGACCGCAATGGCCGTAACCGGCACCACGGTATTCGTGTAGCCGCTGGGCAGCGTGCAACCGGGATCGTTTCCGCCATCCGAAACCGGAATGCAGGCTGGCAGATTGGGCGCGATCTGCTGCGTATCCGTCGGCGGATTGGCCGGGCTCACCGTGGCCGGAATGGTGATGTAATGGACCAGGTTGTCGCCGGCCGTACCCACAAAGAAGTATGAGTCGTCTGGCGAGAAGGCGCCCACCAGCGGCGCGGTAACCGCGGCGCTGTTGTTGAGCGTCACATAATTCACCGTGCCGCTGCCCGGAACGTAATAGGGCAGCGTAGCGCCTGCCGTGTCGCCCGAATAGGTAACGAAGGCCACCTTGGACTGTGGCGACGGGACAATGCCGGTAACGGCTGTCGCGTTCACGCCTGCAACCGGAAGAGGCCCGGTCAGCGTGTGCGTGATGGTCATCGGCTGCATCACGCCGTTGGTGACCGTGCAAGGGACCGGCGTGGGATCGCCGCTCGGTGATGTCACAGTCGGCAGCGTGATCCCGATATCGGACAACGTGACCGCCCCGCCGTTATCAGCGGCGCCCAGAATATGCTTGCCGTCGGTGGTAGCCGCCAGCACATCAGTAAGCGTGTTCACCGTATCCGCGTTCGGGTAGTAGGTCAACGTGTTGGAGCTGCCACCGATGGGGCCGGACGGGCACCACGCATTCGCGACCGTCGGGTTGCCGCTCGAGTAATCGCCCACGCCGGGGATGATCAGGGCCAGGTTGGTCGCGCCCGGATTGGCGCCGCCCGAAGCCGGCAGCGGCTGGCTGGTCCATCCTCTGCTCAGGTTGTAGACGTAAAGCATATCGGAGTGCCCCGCCCCGGCTGCCGCGCTGTCGGTGATGTAAAGGGTCTTGCCGTCCGGCGTCCACTCGGCCGCAGTGCCCATACCACCAAAAGCCTGCGAGTTACCGCTGGCGATCGTATAGATATAGAACAGCTTCCGCACCTGGTCGTTGATGAGCAACTGCGAGGCGGTTGGCGATGCGGCCAGCACCACGCCGGGGACCGATGGGTCCTGCTTGGTCAGCGAGTTTGACTGCGTGGTGAAGTACATCAGCTCGTGCGATGAACCGAAGAAAAGATCAACGCCGGCGCGATCCATCACCATGGAGTTGGGAACATAAGGCAGGCGCACCGTCGATCCGGCTGTCCCGCTCAGCAGCTCGATCGGCACAAAATACTGCGACTGGCCGGGCGAAGCAAACCATACATAATCGCTGGCCGTGCCGGGGACAGTAATGGTGACCGGGTTGGAGGAAATCGAGAGGCCAGTCCCATACAGGCCAATTTCGTTGATCGGCGCAGGATTGCAGGTGGTCGGCTGGCAGACAGCGAACACCGAAGCCACGCCCGGGTAGCTGGTGGTAATCGATCCCGCGCTGCCGACCGCAATGTCGATCGGATCCGTCGACTGGTAGTCGAGCGTGAGGCCGGTGATCGGGTTGCCAACGCCGGTGCTCGGGTTAATGTTGTTGTCGTAGACCGTTGTGGTCAGGTTTTGCGACACGCCCTGAGTCACCGTTCCCGACGTCGCGCCGTTGGCCAGGGTCACATTGATCGTCTGCGGCGGGCAGGTCGAGAAGTAACCGGCCGAAGACGCGCCGCTCGCAATCGAAGCCGTAATGGCCGTGGTGCCGGGCTGCTCCGCGGTGATCTGGTTGGTCTCAGCATTGATTGAAGCTACGCTCGGCGTTCCCACCGCAAAGCTCAGGTCGCCAATCGTCGCGGAACAGTCAGAAACCGGCGTGAGCGCCGTTGTAACGCTCGCCGTCCCCGCGCAGGCCGCCGTGCCGTTGGAGAGTGTAACCTGGGTCGGCAATGCGGGCGTGCCCGCCACCGTCGCTCCCAGCCCGCCAGCCGTCACCGTCAGGGGAGTTCCGCTCGAGATCGCGTTGTTGCTGGTCAGCGTGACCGTCGCCATCTCGCCCGTCGAACTGTTCAGGAAGTTGCTCAGCGTGCAGGTCTCGCCCGCCGTGCCCGCGATCGGTCCCAGCGAAGAGGTGATCGTCGCCGTCCCCGAGCAGGTGGCCGTGCCGCTGGTCAGGGTCGCGGTTGTGGGCGCAACCGTGGCGCCGGAGCCGGCGCTCTGAATGTTCACAGCGGTCGGATCGGCGATGGTGTTGTCGGCGGAAAGCTCTACCGTAGCCGTGACGCCATTAGCGCCATTGAAGCCGCTCAGCAGGCAGGTCTGGCCCTGCGTTCCGGTGATTGTGCCCCCGGAGATGTAGTTGGCCGCCACCACGTTGCCGGTAGTCTGCGTCGCTACAAAGGTTCCGCTGGCCAGCACATTGGGGTTAACGGGTGGCATGGGGCAAGCACTGTTGGCACCGGTCACCGTGTTCGGCGCGCACAGCAGATACTGCTTGTTGTTGGCGCCCGTCGCGCACGCCTGGGCGTCAAGCTGCGCCAGAGTACCCTGCGAGAAACACTGCTGCTGCGTCGCCCCGACCGCGGGTTCCGTGATCAGTGAGACTGACGTCACCTGTGGATGGATGTACACCTCCACCGGATTCGAAGTAACCGAACTCGCCGAGGCCGTGATGTATGCAATCCCGTAGTTCAACCCTCCCGTGACCGGCAGCGGGTTGGGAAAACTGCAAATCGTGTAGTTGGGAATGCCGCCGCCCGAGTTCCGGTTCCACGTGCCGGCGCAGATATTACCCGACGGCGAAACGTCCACCAGCTGGTTGTTGGTGGTGCCGAAGGTATACGTGGTCACGAACGCCGGCGTGCCTTTGCAGGTCTTCGCCGTCGGCTGCGCAATCTGCTGCGTCTGCCCGAACGCAAGCGATATGCCCGTCGTCTGCGGGGTCAGAAAGATGGAGGCCACGTTGGAGGTCGTCAGACCGTATCCCAGGCCATTGCAAAAGTTCGCCTGCGGATTGCGCGTGCAACCGGAGATCGATATCCCGGCCGGAATGGCCACGCACAACAAGCAAATAAGCGTCAAAAACCGCCGCATGAATCCTCCCCGCCCCGCATCATCAAACCGCGGAACGGTCTCTCGCAAATAACAGCAGAAAAATTTCGGTTGAAGCGCCTCAAGAAACTCGCCAGACCCAAGCCGCCGCCCTGGGGCGCACGCCACGCCCTCACCGGGGAGCAACGCTCAAGCAACTGAAGTCCGGGAACTACCCTGTCTCTCCAAAACACCCAATGCGCGACCCGCCTGCGCATCCAAAGTTGACCTGCAACCGGCTGGCTCCGCTTCGCAACACGGTCCCCGGCGATACGTTCCAGCTTCGGAAACGCGGCTAAAACCGCTGGTAATTCTCCAAAGAAAAGTGTATCAGGGCGGACCCACCCATGCAGACAACCCGGTTGAACTACGGTCATGCTCCAATAGACTCCGCCGCGCCCGGTTTGGAAAGCAGTCGCTGGGGTGCTCAAGACGCAGATTTCAGTCCCCGGTTCCCAGGTATTTCTCAAACCACTCCACAGCGCGCACCATCACGTCCCGCCGGTGCGCCGGGTCCACGAACCCGTGCCCTTCATTGGGATAAACCACCAGTTCGGTCGGCACATGCTCGTCGCGCAGCGCATGCCAGAACTCGAACGACTGCGGCGCTGGGCACTCCCCATCCCGATCGCCCACCACTACCAGCGTCGGCGTCTTTACCTGCTTGATGTACGAGATCGCCGAGCTCTTCGCGTACACCGCCGGGTCGTCATATACCGTCGCTCCAAAGTAGGGCGTCATCCACTGGTCAATCGAGTTCTCCCCGTAGTAGCTCTCCCAGTCGGCAATGCCCGCCCCGGCCACGGCCGCCTTGAATCGCTGCGTCTGGGTCACGGCAAACATGCTCATAAAGCCGCCATAGCTCCACCCCGTCAATCCCACGCGGCCCGGATCGACCGGGTACTGCGCCTCAACCGCATCCACGCCGGCCAGAATGTCGCGCAGGTCGCCGTAGCCAAAGTCCTTGCGATTGGCCTGCGTAAACGCTTCGCCCTGCCCGTAGCTGCCCCGCGGATTCGGCTGCAAGACAAAGTAACCCAGTGCCGAAAATGCATTCGGACTCAGCCCGCCCCCGCCGCCCCAATGCGCCATCTCCGCCGCTGCCGGACCGCCATGGACCTCCACAATGAGCGGATACTTCTTCTTCGGGTCGTAATCCCTGGGCAGCATCAGCCAGCCCTGCACGTTAAAGCTGTCGCTGTTCCAGTCCAGCGAAATGCTCTTTCCCCACCCCGGCTCCACGCCATCGTTGATGTGTGTCAGCTGCGCGACTCCGGCAAGGCCATCGGGCTTCGCTGTTCCCACCCGCGCCGCGTATATCTCAGGCGCCGAGTTAAACGTGCTGGCGTGGAAGACCCACAATGCATGATCGGCCGTCGCAGACAAGCTCAGCTCCATCCGCCCGTCGCCCACGCTTCCCGGAATGCTGAACACCGGTGTCTCAAAGCTCGTGGCCATCGTCGCTGCCGTGCGGTCCCCCTGTAGCCGGAACCGCACCAGTTGGCAATTCCCCCCAGCCAGCTCGCTCACAAAAATGTGCTCATTGTCGCCCCACTCGATCCACCCCGGCGAGGTGTGTCTCTTCGGGGTCAGGTCCTCGGGGGCTCCGCCTCCCGCAGGGACAATCCAAACATCGCCCCCCGTCGATCCCTGGTCGCTCATCAGCCCGCCGATAAACGCGATCGCCTGCCCGTCCGGCGACCACCTCGGCACCGCAATCTGCAACCCATGCAGCCCGCCCTGGACCTCAGCCGGAGCCAGAATCACCTTCGCCGCCCCGCCCAGCTCCTCGCTATACAGTTTCGATACCCACCAGTTGTTCTCGCCCGGTGGATCAGCCGCCACATACGCCAGCCCCTTGGAGTCCGGCCGCCAGTCAAACTCATACACATGCAGATTGGCAGGCGTCGCAAACTCCGGGGCAACCGGCTTGGCCGCATCCACCCGCGCCACCGCCACCCGCTGAATCTCCACGCCATCCTCGCCGATCACTCCCGCCCAGGGCTTCATCGCCGCCAGCGCACCCGCCGGCCGCGTCGCGCCTTCCACATAAAGGAAGGCAATGCTCGAGCCATCCGGCGAGAAAGCCGGCGCCTCCACATACCCCTTCAGCTCCGTCAGCCGCCGGGCAGGCGCGCCGTCGAGCTTGGAAATGTACAGATCCGTCTGCTCGCCGGGGTGCGCGCAATCGGAGAAGAAAGCCAACGCCTGCGAGCTAGGCGACCAGATAATCTCGCCTTCACTGCATCGTTCGTCGGATTTGGTAGCCCCCGTAACCCGCTTGCCTTTGTCCAGATTGTCGAGCGGCGCCACGCGAATCTCCGCACCGCCCTTGCCGGCCTGTAACCACGCCAGCTGCCTGCCATCCGGCGACACCGCCACCTGCCCCACCGAATGGCCGCGGCTCAGCCCCTTCAGCACCTCTTCAACATGCGCCCGCTGCGGAGATTGCTCCGCCGCATCCTGCGCAGCGATGGAAAGGTTGACCGTGAAACCAGGCAGCAAGACAGCCCCGGCCAAAAGTCCGGAGCGAAGACACGAGCGAAAACGCGTGAAAAACATACCGAAATCCTATCAGGGCGTCTGCACGGGTATGGACGCAGCGGTGCATCAACAGGAAAGAGGATTCCCAGAGCTTTGACAAGCACGCTTGACAATTTCTCAAATTTTCGTGTAAATTTAATTTGTCTTTTAGGAAAGGAAACCATTCATGTTTGCGCGCAACAAGCACCTCAGCCCCCTTCAGCGCCGCTCCGGCCTTCGACTTGCCGGCGCGCTGCTGCTCACCATGCTGCTCTTTTTCATCGCCCATGACCTTCCGGCGCACTTCACCCTCGCCACGACGCTTCTCCATCTCCTCCAGATTCTTCCCGCCATCCCTGTCGCCGCCATGGTCTGGATCGTCGGCCAATATCTCGTCCGCGAAACCGACGAGTTCATCCGCATGATCGTCACCCGCTCCCTGCTCTGGGGCCTCGGCGTCACCATGGTAGCCAACATCGTTCTCAACGTGCTGTTTGCAGGCGGCAGCGCCTATGGCCCCTCGCAGATCTTCGACATCGACATCTTCTTCGCAACCAGTTTCTTCGTGCTCCTCATCGAAATTGGGAGAAACCAATGAACATCAGCCTCTGCAATCGTCAACTCAGCCCGCTCCAGCGCCGCTCCATGCAACTGTTCGGCGCCAACCTCGTCTTCACCGCCGTGCTCTCCCTGACCACGCGCGACCTGTTCAAGGACGGGCATGTCAGTGCGCCGCTGCTTTACCTCATGGCCCTGTTGCCCACCATCCCCGTCGTCGGCATCGTCGCCACCGTCGCCCGTTACCTGGCCCGCGAAACCGACGAGTTCATCCGCGCCCTCGTCGTCCAGTCCCTGCTCTGGGGTCTCGGCATCACCTTTGCCGTCGACACCTACCTCGGCGGCCTCTTCGCCCACCCCCAGATCTTCCGCCTTATCCCCATCCTCAACATCGACCTCTTCTGCGTCTCGGTCGGCGTAGCCGTGCGCATCCAGTTGTGGAGGAACCGATGAACAACCGGCTCCGTGTTCTCCGCGCCGAGCGCGGCTGGAGCCAGGCCGACCTGGCCGCGCGGTTGCAAGTCTCGCGCCAGTCCGTCAACGCCATCGAGACCGGCCGCTTCGATCCCAGTCTGCCCCTTGCCTTTAAGCTGGCACGCCTTTTCTCCACCCCCATCGAGCAAATCTTCACCGACGAGGCGTGAATGCCGCGCGCGGTCTGACCAGTGTCACGGCAGACCCGCCTTCGGCGTCAGCTTGTAGAGGATCAGCACCGTCCGCGTGTCGTCGTCGAAGGCCGGATAGCTGCCCATTTTTTCCAGATTGAACGGCGCCAGCGCAGACTGATCCTCCGGGTCAATTTGGTCCCACACCACGAACCACCCCGGCCTGTCCTCTGCCACCTTCGCCGCCATACCCTCCGTGCTGAAGCCGTCATTGATCGCCGGAATCCCGGTCATCAATGCGATCTGCGCGCCGCTGACCCCCAGCATCAGCGGCTTCTGTTCCGGATGGCTGCGAATAATCTCCTTGATCGATGCCGACGCATCGCGAAAATCATAATCCCGGTCGACAAGAAAGTGCCGGATCATGACGACATTGGCCGCCACAGACGCGGCCATTCCAACCAGCAGCAGCGCAGCTGTCTTCTTCCATCGCGGCATCAGTTCGTCAAAGGCCAGCACCACGATCCACACAAGCGGCGCCAGCATCTGCAAAAAATAACGTGGTGCGTAATCATCCTGGCGGCTGAAGATAAACACCGCCTGCGCCGCAATCACCATCCACCCCGCAGCAAACAGCGGATTGGCCCACAGCTTCCGCTTCCACACCATGGTCACCACCAGGATCACCAACCCAATGGGATAGAGCACGCGATCGACCCATAGGCAGTTCTCGGCAAGATCGCGCAGCGTACTCAGTGTGTGCGGCCAGTCGATGTCCGGCATCGCATTTACGTCGAAAAAGTACCTGTAGTCCGCGCCATAGCCAAGCGCGGAAACAACCGCGGCGTAGCCCTTGAAAAGTACGGCAGGAACCACAGCCACCGCCACGGCCGCCCGCCAGAAACCGCCCCACCTGCGCCCCATCGCCGACCAGGCAACCCAGGCGACGGCAGGCACAAGCAGCGCCGCCGTGGTCTTGGTCAGCATCATGATGGGAATTAAAACCGCGAGCCCCACGAGCGGCCAGACACGCTTCAGAGAAGCGAACGAGGCCACCAGCATCAACAGGCAAAACTCCAGAGACACCAGCGTCTCCAGAATCGCCAGCCGGCTGAAGACGAAGGCAAACGGACTCGCCGCCAGCAGCAGCACCGCGAGCAACGCCGCCGTCTCCGCATTGCCTCGCGCAGAGCGCCGCACCAACACGTAACCCACGCTCAGCGCAGCAATCGAAAGCGCTGCCGTGAAGCCGCGCGCCGTCACCGCGCTCACCCCTGTGAAGTGGAACACCGCCGACAGCAGCAGCGGCCAAACCGGCAGCGCCACCGCCGGGTTGTAGTCGCCCTGCATATACCAGTGGCCGGTAAGCGCATGCGCCACAGCCGCGCTGCCCCACCAGCCCTCGTCGGTAAACTTCGCCTGGTCAATCATCCATGGCGACCAGTTGGGAAAGTCAGCCGAGAGGTAGAAAAACTTCGACGCGCTGAGCACACCAACCACCGCCCACAGTGCCACACGAATCCATCGCCACCCCAGCCAGCCGTTCAGGTCGAGATTCATCCCTCTAAGGCTACCCCATGGGCAAGCCCTGCTCGAACCCAATCAATGTCATCCGTGTGTCTCCGCTCGAACCGATGGGTGCCCCATCCTTGCGCGTTCTGAGCGCAAGGGTGGGAGACCACAGAGTTCCTGCGAGCACCTAGGGTGTCTCGACATATACTGGCGCGACAGCGACGGGAGCCATTTTTCCCTCAGTTCGAGGAGTGAGGAGCGCGGCATACCGGGGTATGCGAGCGACAATCGACGAAGAAATGAGGAAAAATGGCCCCGTCCCTTCGGGTTGCGGCGAAAATCCGGGGTCCCCAGCGACAGGT
>Ga0302278_10000872_pt1 | contig 38127 bp, 29 predicted proteins | sample III_Bog_N3_2_FD_194543 | JGI IMG/M metagenome (GOLD analysis project Ga0302278, IMG submission 194543) | Peat permafrost microbial communities from Stordalen Mire near Abisko, Sweden - III_Bog_N3_2 | ecosystem: Environmental > Terrestrial > Soil > Wetlands > Peat | place: Sweden: Abisko... | reverse complement strand
GGTCACGGTCACCCTGCGGTTCGATCCGCGGATGCTGGCGCGCATCAAGCGGCTGGCCCGGATGCGGTATCTGAACTACCAGAGCATGGTCAAGCAATGGTTGAGCGAACGGATGGAACAGGAATTGCGCGAACGATGAAAACTACCACCAATCCAAAAATGCGAAATGCAAAACGCGGAATGCGGAATAAAAAAAATGCCGCTTCCGCTGCCCATTCACTTCGCACTCTACACTCCGCATTCCGCACTTCTCTGGCGTTTACCCTGATTGAACTGCTCGTTGTCATCGCCATCATCGGTGTTCTGGCGGGTTTCACCCTGGTCGTGGTGAAGTCAGTCAAGGCCTCGCAATACAAAAGCGTGGCCCGCGCGGAACTGGAGCGCCTCGAAACTGCCTTGGAAAATTATCATGCCAAATACAACGCCTATCCGCCGAGTAATCAAAATCCGCCCTCTTACTATACTGCACCGCTTGATCGTTCGCAGTTCAACCAACTTTATTACGAGCTTTCCGGCGTCGCGAACAACGGCGGAAGTTTTGTCACGCTGGACGGTAGTACCTCCATTGCCATCGCTGACGTGACTACTGCCTTTGGCGTAGGCGGATTCGTTAATTGCACCAAGGGTAGTGGCGAGGACGGGGTCGCTGCGCAAAATTTTATCTCTGGTTTAAGCGCCAAGCAGATCAGCGGTTCAGTTTCCAACAACGGCGTTCCGAACAACATTTTCATCACGACCTCGGTCGGTGGACCGGATGACAGCTATGAGCCTTTGGGGTATTATCATCTGAACCCCTTCCGCTATCTCTATCCCGGCGTGAACAATCCCGGTTCGTACGATTTGTGGGTGCAACTCGTCATCAGCGGCCAGACCAACCTAATCTGCAACTGGAGCCGGACGGTGCAGATCAACAGCCCGCTGCCCTGAGTTATGTTTTTTGATGCCGCCCATCGCCCTGTCCGCCGGAAATATTTCCTGCCGGTCGAATGGCATGACTGTTCCTGGTTTCCCGCCATCCGCGTGAGTCAGGGCTTCGAATTTCATCGGGGTGCGGCCGCCCCGCTGCCGCCGGCTGCCGGTCTTTTGCCCAATCCTGTCCCCCGCCACCAACCCGCCAAACCTATGAATAAAATCGGAAATCGGAAATCGGAAATCGGAAATTCCGGGGCTTTCACCCTCATCGAACTGCTCGTCGTCATCGCCATCATCGGCATTCTCGCCGCGATGTTGCTGCCGGCGCTGGCCTACGCCAGGGTTGCCGCGCAAAAGGCCAAGGCCAAGTTGGAGGCGACCGATCTCGTGAACGCCATCCAGGCGTATGACCAGGATTACAGCCGGTTTCCCATAACGCCCGCGGAGCAGACTGCCGCGGGCACCGGTGATTTCACCACCGGTTTGGTTTCCAGTCCCCAGACCGGCATCACCTGGCCGACCCCTAATTCCACCGATAACAACAACAACGTCATCGCCATCCTAATGGACCTGACCGTTTATCCCAATAGCACCGCGACGGCGAACGCTAACCATGTCTTGAATCCCAAGCAGGTGAAATATCTCAACGCCAAGCTGTCGGGCTACGATCCGAGCTCGGGCGGCGCGCCATTGCCCGGCGTGGACATCACCGGCGTCTATCGCGATCCGTGGGGCAATCCCTACGTCATCACCATGAACACGAGCTACAGCGAGAAGGGGACGAGCGATCTGTTCTATTCTCAAGCGGCGGTTTCGCAACAAAGCGGAACCAGCGGTTTCAACGGCCTCTTTAATCCGGTAGACGCCGGTGGCAACGGAAACAATTTCCTCTATCACGGCAAGGTCATGGTCTGGTCCGCCGGACCGGACAAAAACATTACTTCGGCGGCCAAAGCCAACGCTGACGTCAACAAAGACAACGTCCTGAGTTGGTAGTGAGTTTTTTGTGAAAGCCGTACGTTCATCCGGTGGATTTGGGGAAAGCGGAAAACTCCGCCTTCCGCCTTCCGCCTGCCGCGTCCACCGGGCATTCACGCTGCTGGAATTGCTCGTGGTCATCGCCATCCTCGGCCTGCTGGCCGCGCTGGCGGTGCCGGCGTTGAAAAACCTCGGCAAGTCCAACGTCCAAGTCAGCGCCGCGCGCCAATTGCTCGACGACCTCGGCCATGCCCGGGCGCTCGCCATCAGCCAGCACACCACCGTCTATATGGTTTTCGTGCCAGCCAGTTTTTGGTTGCCGCCTTACACGCTAAATTCTGGTTGGTTAAGCGCGTTGCCGTTGCCCCAATACACTAACGCCCTCAACCTGCTGGACAAGCAGTACACCGGCTATAATTATTTCACGCTGCGGTCCGTGGGCGACCAGCCGGGCCAGACCACGCCGCATTATCTCTCCGAATGGAAATCGCTGCCGGACGGCGCGTTCATCGCTGTGCAAAAGTTTTCCGTCAATTACGGCATCACTGATTATGCCCTGAACGTGACCTATCCGATTAATCCGTTCAATTTGGTCAACCTGCCGTTTCCGTTGGAAACCAGCTCCCCCGTTGCGCTGCCCTGCGTCGCCTTCAATTATCTCGGCCAGCTCACGGTGGACGGCTTGAACCTCGCCCCGCAGGATGAATACATCCCGCTCGCGCAGGGCACCGTCGCCTATGCCACCGATCCCAACAAGGTCTTGCTTTTCCAGCCGCCGGACGCCACCGAGAATCCGCTCGGCAACAGCACCAACTCCATGTACGACGTCATCCACATCGACAAGGTCACCGGCCGCGCCAACCAGTTGCAGCAAAAGCTCCCATGAAATCAGCCAGCTCAATGCGGAATGCGGAGTGTGGAGTGCGGAATGAAAAATCCGCCGCGGTTAAACTCCGCACTCCGCACTCCGCGCTCCGCACTACACCTGCCGCCCTCCGCACTTCATCGGGCTTTACGATGATCGAGATCGCGATCTGTCTGGCCATCATCGGGTTTGCGCTCGTGGCCATCATTGGCGTGCTCCCATTGGGCATGCACACCCAGCGCGATGTCCGCGAGGCGACCATCATCAACCAGGACGCCACCGTCTTGCTCGAAGCCATCCGCACCGGCGCCCGCGGCGCGGACGACCTGACCAACCATGTTTATCAGATTGTGAATTTCTGGGGCCAATATGACTCCAGCGGGAAACCGCTCGATTCCGGCTCCAACGTTTTTAACTACGCTGGTTCTACCTTCTACAATACCAGTTGGCCGTTGAACCAATCCAACCTGCCGCTGATCAACGGGGCCAGCATCATCGGCCTGATGAGCGTGCCGGAATACATGGATGTCAGCGGCCGGGCATTGGCGAACCTCTCCGGCGTCGGCTACTACAGCAACCACATCACCGCCTATGTCCGCTCCATCAGCGGGCTGGCGGCCGAGCAGCCGCCGCAGGATAACAGCATCATGGTCAATGGTACCTTTACGTACCATGTATATTGCGTGAACGCGTCGGCGGCCAGCCTCTCGTCCGCCGTCGGCAACAACCTGCATGAGCTGCGGCTGACCTTCCTCTGGCCGCAACTGCCCAACGGCAACCTGCCGCAAAGTCCCAGCTACCAGACCTTTCGCGCGACCGTGGCCGGCCAGTTGGCGGCCGATCCGACGAATAACAACCTGCATTTTTACCAGCCGCAGTCGTTTCAGTGACGCCCATGAAATTTTCCCTTTCAAATTCTATTTTTCCAAGATTGCAGCGATGCCAATCGCCCGCGGCCTTTTTGAAAATCGGAAATCGGAAATCGGAAATCGAAAATCACCGCGCCTTCTCGCTCATCGAGATTCTCGTGGTCGTCTCGCTGCTGTCGCTCATCGTGCTGGCGTTGATGGCGGTGTTCAGCAGCACGCAACGCGCCTTCCGCGCCAGCGTCACCCAGACCGAGGTGATGGAAGGCAGCCGCGAGACCATGGAACTCATGGCCAGCGACCTGCGCGCGACGACGCCGTCCGGCGGCGTGAGCAACGGCCCGGTGAACTTTTCCGCCCTGGCCAACGCCAATTATCTACCGCTGACGAATTCGCTGCCGGGCAGCGCCTCCATCCGCTTTAACGTTTTGAATTATTTCTTCGTGCTGGGCCGCAACAACACCACCTGGACGGGCACCGGGTACGTGGTGGATCCCACTTCGGCCAATCCGCTGTATCCGCTCTACCGGTTTTATGCGGAAACCAACATCCAGAACTCTCCCGCAACCTTGTATGGCCAGTTCTACAACGAAATGCAAACCCCACAGTGGTGGACGAACTCAAACTTCAGCCACTTGATTGACGGCGTGGCGCATCTGACCGTGCATGCCTACGATCCGAACGGTAACTGGATCAATGCCCCGGCTTACACCAACGCCGTTAACACGGAATACTTTTCCGACGCGTATGGCGAGCCGCAGTTCTTCATGTTCAGCAACACCGTTCCCGCCGCCGTGGAACTGGAGCTGGGCGTGCTGGAAGACCGGACGCTGGCGCGGGCTGAGTCGCTGCCATTCCAGTCGCCGGCGCAGCTCGGTTACCTCGGCGGCCAGTCCGGCACCGTCCATCTGTTCCGCCAGCGCGTGACCATCCCGAATGTTGACCCCACGGCGTATTTGCCATGAAAATGAAATTAACATCGAACCCTGAACCTCGAACTTCGAACGTCGAAAGGACCGCCCATTTGCCCCATTCGAAGTTGGGCGTTCGACGTTCAATGTTGAATGTTCCCCTGGCCACCAATCGTCAATCCCGGCGCGGCGTGGCTCTCGTCATCACGCTCATCCTACTGTCCGTGACGCTCGTCATGGCCATCGCATTCCTGGCTGTCGCGCGGCGCGAGCGCAATGCCGTGACCACCACGTCGGACACCACCACCGCCCGGCTGGCCGCCGACACCGCCCTGGCCGCGGCGCAGGCGCAGATCGCCGCGAACGCTCTCTCCGGTGGCGCTGGCGCCTACAACTATGGCCTACTGGTCTCGACGAATTACATCAATGTGGCGGGTTTTGCCACCGGCGTGGCCGCCGTGACTAACGTCAATTACGACTATCTCAACAACGGAGGTCCGCTCGCCGCCAACGACCTGATTCAAAACGTCGCCAATCTTTATTTTCTGCCGCGCGCGCCGGTGTTCATCACCAACCCGAACAACGGGGTGACGGATTTCCGTTTTTACCTCGACTTGAACCGCAACAGCCAGTTCGACACGAATGGTCAAGTGGCCGAAGTTGACGGCACCGGGGCGCAGACCGGCAATACCAACACCGAGGTGGGCGATCCTGAATGGGTGGGCATTCTGGAACATCCCGACCAGCCGCACGGGCCGAACAACAAATTCATCGCCCGCTACGCCTTTATCGCCCAGCCCATCGGCAATTCACTCGACTTGAATGCGATTCATAACCAGACGCTGAACACCGGGCTTGGCATCGCAAACGACGGCTATTTTCGCAACGAAGGCGTCGGCTCGTGGGAATTGAATCTGGCTGCATTTCTTGCGGATTTGAATACCAACCAATGGCTGCCGGTTGATCCGGCAGGCCCGTCATCCGGGGGATTTTATCAGTACAACACTCCTTCTGGAAGTGGCTCAGTCAATTCTGGCATCGCTTTTAACGACGCTTTCTCACTTATTAATTGGAGATATTCAACTAATTATACTTCGCTGGCCTTTGCGCCGCTGAATGTTCAGGCCGTTGCGGGTTCCGGTCAGATTGACACTTACACGGTCGGCAATTTGATGACCACCACCCTTCTGCCCGGGACAGCCATTCCCTCGGTTGCGAACTGGGCCGGCTCGGACAATCCCAACCGGTTTTATTCGCTGATGTCCGATATTTACGACCCCAACAAAAGCTCGCCAAATTTTGTCAACCGTCTCAACACGGCGGGTGCCGGTCCCGCCACCTACGACCGCTACACCTATTACCGGCTGCTGAATGAAATGGGCACCGACACCGCGCCGGATGACAACCGGATGAACCTGAACTATGACAACCTGGACGCCAACGGCAAGGTCATTCCCGGCGCGGAGACAAATGCCATTGCTTGGACGCCCATCCGTTTTTTCACCTTCGCCGCCGACCGCTTGCTGCAGCATTACACGGCCAAATGGATTTACAATCCGAGCCAGCCGAACCTGCCGAACCCCAATTTTGTGGCCACCTTCAACGTGAACAATGCCTTTGGCATCACCAACATTCCGGTGCTGGTGAGCAACCAATTTGTCTATACGCCCGCCGTCAACCGCCTGCTTCAGCTCGCGGCTAATATGTATGACGCCACAACCACAAATTTTTATCCGTCCGTGTTCAAACCCATTTTCACTGTCGCTCAGGATGGACCCTATCGTGACGTCTTCATTACCGGCTATACCTATATCCCTTCGGTAATTGGTACAGGCGACAATAATTTTTTAACGCCGAGTGATGCCGCCGTCGTTGCTTCAGCGAATCTTGGCCCCGTGGGACCACTTGTAAATATCTATGGCGTGCCATGGATCCTTGGTGCGAAGAAAGGGCTGCCGGGATTTGATCAGTTTTATATGGTCAACGCCATGCAAGTGTGGCGAAAATTACAGGTGACCAAACCGGTTTTTGGGGCACCAATTTCATCTTTCCAAACCAACCAGCAGTATTGGTTCAGCATCAGCAACTCGCTCGGTTGTTCGCTCTGGAATTCATATGCCAGCCCCTATGTTCCCCAATCTGGCAACATATCCATCGTCGCGAATGATTACCTCACGATGGTGCTGACCAATGATGCGGCGGGATTTGCCCCCATTGGCTATAACAAATTCCCGGTCACCAACGTGCTCCTCAACTATAGCTCCAGTTGGCCGGGAACTATCTGGGGCGGGTCGCCTCCTGCCACGGTGCTGGATTCTTACAATAATTCGTTCATCATTCCGTTCAATCTTCCGTTCAACTTCATGACGAATGCCATCTATCGCTATGGCGGTTACGCTGGTCCCAATCCTTATTTTGATGTGCTGTCTGGCTGGCAATTGAATGTCAACACGCCCGCGCTGCCGCATTTCGGGCTGCTGACGACAAACCGTTTGCAGATGTTCATCCTCGATGGCACGCACATTCTTGATTACGTCCAGCTTGCCGGTCCGACGCGCAATATTGATTTAAGCGGAACGTTGGCGGATCCAGCCGCCCAAGATGGTAATGGGAATTATTATCTCTGGAGCACGAATCCCATATCTGTCGGCAATCCCAGCGGCACACCTTGGGGAGTGCCGAACCAGATAAATGTTTCACGTGGCCATGCCACTCCGGTGAATGCCAACCTCAATTTTTGGAGCCCGCCGCAAAACCTGCCAAATTTGGGGTGGAAAACTCCTCAACAGGAAATTCAGGCCGAGCAGCTGTTCTTTGATGCCTTCTTTAATGATAACCGGTTTCAGTATGGGACTTATAATTTTAATGGACACCATACCAACGCTGAATTGGCGGTGCAGGCACCCTATACGCCAGTGCGGTTGATCTATGATTACGAGAGCTGGCAAGTCAACGATCCACTGGTTCATTATTTGGCCAGCGACCTGAGTTATGCCAATCCCGGTACTACTGGCATTCAGAAGAGTGACGATCCATCGGCTGCGTTGTCCTCTCTCAACGTCAATCTTTACAACGTTCCCACCCGTTGGTCGCCGTGGGGCCAAAACTATTTCTTTGCCAACGGGGCCAGTACGGACGCATGGTTGACCCAGTTGAAAGACCCGCTTTTGTGGCGGCCTGATAATTGGGATTTTCCAAACGGAAAATATCCGTCAATCGGCTGGCTGGGCCGCGTGCATCGCGGCACGCCGTGGCAGACGGTTTATCTGAAGGCCTCAGATGTTCTCAGCTACAGCGATGGCACCGGCAACAACGGCTTCAACACCTGGGCGCAATGGACGGGCGATTCGCAGACAGCCTTCGGCTGGTACTTTGACGCGACTAATTCCGCGCCGGTGCAGGACAGCGACCTGTTCGACCTGTTCTCGACCACGTTGAACGGCAACGCTACCCGCGGCACCTTGTCCGTCAACCAAACGGGCTTGGCGGCGTGGAGCGCGGTGTTCAGTGGCATCGTGGCGCTGACCAATGCCTCGCCGGATTACAATGGCTACATCCCGAGCCCCTTGGTGACCAATACGATTATTTCGCCCGCCGGGCCGGCGGGTAACAATTCCCCCCTCGGTCAGCTAGTCAATGCCATCAACTCTGCGCGTACGAACCTGATCAATGCGGATGGTGTCAACGGTGCCTTTGAGCACGTGGGCGACATCTTGCGCGTACCGGCGCTGACGGAGCAGTCGCCATTTTTGAATTGGAATGACAATTTGCAGCAACAATACGGCATTAGCGACGAGGTCTATGAATGGCTGCCCCAGCAGACGCTCGGCTTGTTGCGCGCCAGCAGTTCCCCGCGTTATGTCATCTATTGCTACGGTCAGACGCTGCGCCCGGCGGTCAACGGCGAAGTGTTGAACGGATCGGCGTTCGGTCTGTACACGAATTACCAGATCACGGCCGAGACCGCCGCCCGCGTCGTCCTCCGCCTGGTGCCGCACGCGACCGCGACCGGCACGAATTACCAGTCCGTGATCGAGAGTTTCAATCCGCTGCCCCCGAACTGACATGAAACTATCGTCTAAAACCCGTAGCAGCCGACGTCAGTCGGCTCAAAATAATTTCAAAACCGGGGCAAACACTTCGCGCTCTCCAAAATCCAGTGGCGTGCAGTCTTTGTTCCCTCTCCTGGGGGAGAGGGCCAGGGTGAGGGCGGACAATACCACAAAATTGCCTTCACCGCCGTCCCAACGGTGGCAAAATATAAATTTCGGTCATATTTGGTCATATTTGGTCACGCTTAATTCTCATTCATTGGCCCAGCTCCGTCTTAAATTGCCGGTTTGCGGTAAAAATCGGTCAAATTCGGTAAAGTCACGCCCAAGTATAACTAGTAGCCGCCGATGTCAGTCGGCTCAAACTGATTTCGATATCAGGGCTTTTCCCTTACGCGCCCCAAAATCCAGTCTCCTACAGTCTTCGTTCCCTCTCCCGGGGGAGAGGGCTAGGGTGCGGGCGGACAAAACCGCCAATCTTTTCCGCTTTGCGCTGGATTCAAGTGCCCTTCTCCTTTTCGCAAATGTGTGTGATAGTTATAAACTGAAGCCATGTTATGAAACGTAGTTTTTGGATAATATTGTGCGTGCTGGCCGTGCTGGCAGGGTGGCAGTTCTGGCCGTCCGGCAGCCGGCCAGTTTGGGCCGCCAAAACTGCTTCCACCGCCGCGCCCGCGCCCGCTCTCCAGGCTCCCACCCCGCTTTTGCCCGCCGTAACCAGCGTCATCGCCCGTTCCGCCGCCAGCACCAACCGCGAATTTTATCGGCTCTCCAACACGCCGAAGACCATCGGTCAACTGTCCACCGCCACGCACGCCATTCTGCTGGAGAATGCGCTGATCGATACCACCGTCGGCCTGGATCTGAAAATTCCGTCGCACCTGCGCGCGTCGGGCGATCCGGGCGCGTACATCGTGCAGGCCCGCGGGCCGGTAGACGGGCCGTTCCGCGCTTTGCTGGCGGGCGCGGGCGCGCAGATCGTTTCCTATATCCCGAACAACGCGTATCTGGTGCAGCTCACCTCCCTGGGCGCGTCGGCGCTGGCCGGTAACGCGCGGGTACAGGCGGTGCTGCCGTTCGAGCCGTATTATAAAATTTCGTCTTCCATACCTGTGGGGACCGTGCAAAAGCTGGCGTCCGTCAAGCCATCAACAATATCCGAAACGTCCCAGCCGACCCTGTTGGAGCTGGCTGTTAGGCAAAAGCCGCTGCCGGCGGGAACTTATTTGACGCTCGGTTTGTTTGGCGGTGGAGCAGCGTCCACGGAGGCGCAGATTCGGAAATTGGGCGGCGTAATCGTGGCGTGGGATCGTTCACCGTTCGGTCCCATGGTGCGGGTGCAACCGCCAGCTGACTGGCTCGCGCTGGTTCAATTGCCTGGCGTGCAAATCGTGGAACCGGCGCACCACCGCGTGGCAGCCAATGACCTTACTCGGGCAACCACCGGCGTGGCTGTGTCATCCACCAACCAAAACGATTATCTGAACCTGAGAGGCTCCAACGTGCTGGTAGAGGTGAATGACACTGGCATTGACCAGAACCAGCCGGATTTGATCGGGCGACTGCTGTTTGACTCCCCGGGTAGCGGGTATGACACGGATGGTCATGGGACCTTCGTGGCGGGGCAAATTGCCGGCAGTGGGGCCAAATCCTTGACTGTTACCAAAGCGCAGGGTTCGGTCATGCCGCCGGTCAACGGACAGTTTCGCGGCATGGCTCCGTCCGCCACGTTGTTTTCCGTCGGTGGGATTGGTTCGTATGGCAATAATTCAGTGGGAGGGAATGACACAAATTTCTTCGTAATCGGCCAGACCAATTTCTTCATTCCCGGACCATCCATCTACGTGCTCGGCCCGGCTGGTGAGACCAATTATTTTTATCCCGGCGGTTTCCCCGATTGGTACTTACAGGAGGCTCCGGCGGCTACAAACGCGCTGATCTCCAACAACAGTTGGAACAATGATGGCTCGCCGTACTACGATCTCGCGGCCGCCAGCTATGACGCGGCGGTGCGGGATGCGCTGCCGGAAGTGACGGGGCCGCAACCGGTGCTGTTCGTGTTTTCGGCAGGTAACGACGGCGGCGGTTCGGACAATGGCTCGCTCGGTAATTCAGACACCATTCTCTCGCCGGCCACGGCTAAGAACGTCATCACAGTGGGGGCCCTAGAACAATATCGGAACATTACAAACACCTATCTTCCGTTCGGTTCAACCAACCCCGTTGCCCCGTGGTTGCCGGAGACGGATTCTTCATTTCAAGTGGCTTCCTATTCTGCGCGGGGCAACGTGGGCGTTGGCATCGAGGGGGCCAATGGCCGGTTCAAGCCGGATGTGGTCGCGCCGGGGTCGTTTGTCATTTCCACACGTACGACGACCTGGGATACATCGGTCTATTACAGTCCGACCAATTATCACTTCAACACGGTCAACGCGGGACAAGTGATAGATACGAGCTACTTTAATTTCTATCAAATGCTGATTCCGAGCAATGCCGTGAGCATTGTTCTGAGTATCGTGCCGAACAGCCTGTCGCCCGCCCCCTTTCCCACCCTTGAATTCTTCGTGACCGCAACCAACGGCACTGGATTGAATCCGGCTGATTCGAGTAGCTATGATTTCACAAAAACCGCAAACACTGTCACCATCCCGCCGGATGGCAATCTCCAGTCATTCATCACTAGTGGCAATCTGTATTTTGCCATAACCGACGGCACCAACACCCTGCCGGTGAACTATGACTTGGTTGAAGAAATTATTACGACAAACGACAATGGCAATTACTACCAGGTATTGAGCAATCTAAACAATACGGTGGGCCCAAACTATCGCTATGAAACCGGAACGAGCATGGCTGCGGCGGATGTTTCCGGGGTGCTAGCATTGATGCAGGATTTCTTCACCAACACGCTGCATACCACGCCCAGTCCGGCGCTGCTTAAGGCATTGCTCATCAATGGCGCGCAAGTGGCCGGCAATTATGGGTATGCCATCACCAACGGATTCAATTTTGAGGGCTGGGGGCTCGTCAACTTGCCTGCTTCCGTTCCCGCCAAGCTTACCAGTGCCTCTATCAACGCCCCGGCTTATTATGCCGACCAGAATCCAATCAATGCGTTGGCCACTGGCGACAGTCGCACGTACACCGTCACCGTGCCATCCGCCTCGCAGGGGCAGCCATTACGCGCCACTCTGGTATGGACCGACCCGCCGGGCAATCCTGCTGCCGGCATTAAACTGGTAAACAATCTGGATTTGATTGTTACCAATCTGACCAGCGGGAGATTTTATACCGGCAACAATTTCGCCTCATCTATCCCACCCTACAGTCTGGCTTCGACAACGAATGGAGCACCCGTTTTTGACTCGGTCAACAATGTCGAAAACATCATTATACCGGCGAATCTCGGCGCGACTTACTCCGTGACCGTCATCGGGCGCAATGTCACGGTCAACGCCGTGACCGCCGAGCAGACGAACATCGTGCAGGATTATGCCTTGGTGGTGTCCTGTGGCAGTGGCACCAACGTCAACGGCATTACGGTCACACCCCCGGTGGTGACGGCTTCTAGTACCGCGCCGCAGGTCACGGTGGTTGGCATCACGAATGGAATCTATTTTAACCAGACCTCCGGGGCGAATGCGCCGTGGCTGAGCACCAACGCCATCGTTTTCGGCCCCGGCTACGGCTATGCCACAAACGCCAGTCTGTTCATTGGCCAGACCAACCAGTGGCACTTCTTCGTTGTGCCCAACACGTCAACTTTCTCCAATGCCGCGTTCATCACTTTCTTGCCCGTGACGCTGGCGATTCCGCGTGAAGGCGTGTTCGCTGGCTCGGACGCCAATTCCACGCGCCCGGAGGCGGATTTGAATCTGTTTGTGGCATCGGAATCCAGCCTCACGAATTTGGATCCGGTGGCAATCTCAAACTGTATTTATGCCGTGAACGGCGACCAGGCATCGGTGAGTCGGGGCGGTACGAAGTTCATCGTCTATTCCAATGCCGCGCCAGGGCAGGTGTATTATGTCGGCGTGCAGTGCGAGGATCAGATGGCGGGACAATTCGGCTTCGTCCCGATCTTCAGCCAGAATTCGTTCAGCCAGTCTGATAATAATCAGAACCTGATTGTGCTAGGCCTTTCGCTGCCGGCGGTCATTCCCGATGGCAACAACCGCTATCCGGGCGTTGGCTATGTTATTGCCATGGCTACTCCATCTGATCCGACGATGGCGGTGCGGAATGTGCTTGTAACCAATATTATCACCCACCAAAATTTTGGTGATCTGCTTGGTTTCTTGAGTCACGACGATATCTATGCCGTATTGAACAATCACGATGCGCTTAAGTCAGTCGTAAACCAATCCTTTATTTATGATGACAGCGGGCAGTCTGGTGTGCCCGCAGCCCTGCATACGGATGGACCGGGTTCGCTGAATGATTTCATTGGTCAACCGGCTGTCGGCCCGTGGATTTTGGCGGAGTCCGACGATGCGCCTGGCGACACTGGCAGCATCACCGGATTTTCCCTGGAGATTCAGCCCCACGTGAATCTCGGCGGTTCGGGGACAAATACCGTCACCATTCCGCCCAATGCCTGGTTTTATGATTATGCGGATGTGCCGCCCGGCTATACCAATATTTTGGTGCTGGCAACCAATATCACACCTGCGGGAACATTGTCGGCTTCACCGGTACAACTATATTTGGGCTACCAGACGGAGCCGACCGCCTCGAATTATCTGGCCGAAGCCGACCTGACCAGCAGCACACCGGGCATACCACCTGGAAACTCCGTTACTCAAGGGCCGCCGCTGCTGTCGGGGCGTTATTTCATCGGGCTTTTCAACCCGGATCCGAATAATCCGCAACTTGTCAGTATTCAGGTGAAATTCTCCCCCTCGGGTGGCTCTGGGGGCACCACGGTGGACTATGACTCTACTGGTCCGGTGCCATTGTTGGATGACGCTGTCACGTACGCCTACCAGAACGTGACCAACACCGATTTAATCGAGGGCTTCAAGGTCGGCCTGTGTGTGTCGCATCCGCGCATCTCCGACCTGGTGTTCCACCTCATCAGCCCCGACGGCACGCGCTATCTGATCATGGAAAACCGGGGCGGCCAGGACACCAACGGCTGCGGCATCGCCGTGGTCAACACCAACTTCATCTCTGGCGGATCGACCAATCTTGTGATCTCAACCAATGTGACGACCAGCTTCGGGTATCTGGATTTCACGGAGGACACAAACTACACCTCGACGCCGATTAAATACGCCGTACCGCCATTGGTGCCGGCTTCGTTAGCCACTGTATTCACCAATGTATTCACCAATGCGTTCGGCACCAATTCTGTGGTCATGACCAACCTCATGGCTACCAATGTTTATTACCTGGCCGAACAATCCCTCTCGCCGCTCATTGGCATCAGCGCCGCCGGTATTTGGCAGTTGGAAGTCCTCGACAACCGTGCCGGGGCCACCAATCCCGCGCCCTCGCTCCAGAGCTGGCAGTTGGAATTCAACTTTGCCAACGCCAGTCAGTTGCCCTCCACGAATTTGTTAGTCGGTGGTATTCCGCAGACCAATACGGTTGGCACCAATAGCCTGAGTGCGGGCAGTATATTGTGGTACACCGTGAATGTTCCGACCAGTGCCAGCTATGCCACGAATATCCTGATCTTCTCCACCGCGCCGGTGAATCTTTGGTTCAGCACCAACTCACCGCAGACCATCACCAATGCCGGTGATGTGGAACTGTTGACCAATTCCATCGGCAATACCGCCAGTCCTTATATAATGTTCACCAACACCGCGACCTGGCCGTACATTGTTCCGGGGGGCACGTATTACCTCGGCGTGCAGAATACGAACAGCTTTGTCGTGACCAACGCGGTCGAGGTGGATTTTGACCACGGCAACTCCACGAACTCGGTCTTGCCGTCGTTTGTGATCAAGGGCGTCAAAGTCAGCGGCGGAGCCACGCAGATCACTTGGGCCGTCAGCGGCGGGGCAACTTATCAAGTGCAATGGAAGAACAGCCTCACCAATGCGTGGAACACCATCACCGATCCCGCCACCACCATCTCCAATGGCATCGCCGCCTTCACCGACAACGGATCGCAGACCGCGCCGCGGGGCCCCATGCGCTTCTACCGGCTGGTACGGCTGCCTTAGCCGAAACCGCGCTTATCCGGTTGGTTGCCAAGCGAGATTCTGAGAATAGCCCAGCACTTCAGTGCTGGGTTTGCGGAGGCGCAACGATAGTCCCGCGAGGGACGAAAGAATCTTCTTTCGTCCCTGCGGGACTTGAGCTTATGAGAGATCTGGTGCCCAGCGCTCAAGCGCTGGGCTATTTTCAAAAGCGCATCCGTTATCCAAGTTGGCAACCAACCGGATAAGCATGGCCGGAACTATTCATTTGGAAAAAAGCCCCGGCGGGTGGACGCGGAGCGGGTGTCCCAAACCTTGTCCCGGATTTACCGGGCAACTCTCGCTTTGCATTCCGCGCCACTTGGCGTAGTTTCCATCTTTCGGCAGAAGCGGAAATTCATATTCATGAGCAAAGAGTTCATCAAAATCGGCGGCGCGCGGGAGCACAATCTCAAAAACCTGTCGCTCCAAATTCCGCGCGACAAGCTGGTGGTCGTCACCGGCCTCAGCGGCAGCGGCAAATCGTCGCTCGCGTTCGACACCATTTACGCCGAGGGCCAGCGCAAATATGTCGAGTCGCTTTCCGCCTATGCTCGGCAGTTCCTGGACCAGTTGCAGAAGCCGGACGTGGATTTCATCGAGGGCTTGTCGCCGGCCATTGCAATTGAGCAGCGCAGTTCCGGCAGCAGCCCGCGCTCGATCATCGCCACCACGACGGAAATTTACGATTACCTGCGCCTGCTGTATGCGCACATCGGCAAATCGCATTGTCCCGAAACCGGCGTGCCGATTTCCACGCAAAGCACCAGCGACATCGTGGACAAAATCCTCGCGCTGCCGCCGAAGACCAAGTTGATGTTGCTCGCGCCGGTCGTGCGCCGGCAGAAAGGTGAGTTCCGCGACGTGTTCGAACGGCTCGCGCGCGAAGGTTTCGTGCGCGTGCGCGTGGATGGTGAAATCCGGGAGCTGGGCGAGGAGGCCGCCCGCATCAAACTCGACAAAAAGAAGTTCCACAATATTGAAGCCGTCGTGGACCGGCTGGTCATCGACGACAAAATCCGCGTCCGCCTAGGCGATTCCGTCCAGACGGCGCTCCGGCTGGGCGAAGGCGTGATGTTCACCCTGCATCAACTTCCCGAAGAGGCTAAAGTCCAAAGTCCAAAGTCCAAAGCCGGCGAAGCTGTCGCCAATCCACCCTCCCCCCTCCGCCCTCCGCAATCGGACGCGTGGGTCGAGACATTGCATTCGAACAAAATGTGTTCGCCCGCGACGGGCAAGAGCTACGACCCGCCGACCCCGAAACATTTTTCCTTCAACGCCCCGGCGGGCGCCTGTCCCGTCTGCCACGGCCTCGGCCAGAAGATGGTTTTCGACGAGGCGCTCGTGGTGCCGGACATGGAGTTGCCGCTGGATGGCGCGATCCAGCCGTGGCGGCGCGCGGGCAAGCGGCTGATCATTTATTACAAGGCCATGCTGCGTTCGGTCGCGGCGCATTTCAATGTCAGCACCGAGACGCCCTACAAGGCTCTGCCGGAAGATTTCAAAAAAGTCCTGCTCCACGGCTCCGGCGCGGACGACATTGAGTTCAAATTCTGGCGCGCGGGAAAAGTCAGCTCCATCACCCGTCCGTTTGAAGGCATCCTGCCGAACCTCGAACGGCTGGCGACCGACAGCGAAAGCGAATTCATCCGCAACCGCCTCAAGGCTTACATGGCGCCGGAGTTTTGCGACGCCTGCGGCGGCAAGCGGCTCAAGCCCGAAATCCTCGCCGTGACGCTCGGCGGCGCCCAGTTTGTTTCCCAGCTGAAAACCAAAAATTCAAAATCCAAAACACTTAAAATCCCCGGCTTGTCCATCATGGACGTGTGCGGGTTGTCCGTGGAAAAAGCCGATGAATTTTTTGCCGCGCTTAAACTGACCGAGTTTGAACAGAAGATTGGTGCGGAAGTCATCAAGGAAATCCGGGCGCGGCTCGGCTTCCTGAAAAACGTCGGCCTCGGCTACCTCACGCTCGACCGCGAGAGCGGCACGCTCTCCGGCGGCGAGGCGCAGCGCATCCGCCTGGCCACGCAAATCGGCGCGGCGCTCGTCGGCGTGCTGTATGTGCTGGATGAACCGAGTATCGGGCTACATCAGCGCGACAACGACCGGTTGCTGGCCACGCTCAAAGGCTTGCGCGATCTGGGCAACACCGTTTTGGTGGTGGAGCACGACGCGGACACGATTCGCGCGGCGGATTACATTCTGGATCTCGGCCCCGGCGCGGGCGTGCACGGCGGCGAACTGGTGGCGGCGGGTACGTTGCCGGACATTCTGGCGGCCAAGAAATCATTGACCGGCCAGTATCTCACCGGTGAGTTGAACATTGCCATTCCGAAAAAGCGCAATCAGCCGACCGAGGAACGCGGATGGCTGGAAGTGCTGGGCTGCTCGGAAAACAATCTGCGGAACATCGACGTGCGGATTCCGCTCGGCACGTTCACCTGCGTCACCGGCGTGAGCGGATCCGGCAAGAGCACGTTCGTCAGCGACATTTTACAGCGGGCGCTGTTCCGCAAGTATTACGGTTCCAAGGAAAAGCCCGGCGAACATCGGGCGCTGAAGGGCTTTGAAAGCCTCGACAAGGTGATCGTGATCGACCAGTCGCCCATCGGCCGCACCCCGCGCAGCAATCCGGCGACCTACACCGGCATGTTCAATCACATCCGCGATTTGTTCGCCCGGCTGCCGGCGGCGAAAGTGCGCGGCTACGAGCCGGGGCGGTTTAGTTTCAATGTCAAAGGCGGCCGCTGCGAGAAATGCGAGGGCGACGGCGTGCTGAAAATTGAAATGAATTTTCTGCCGGCGGTGTATGTGACCTGCGAGGCCTGCAACGGCAAGCGCTACAACCGGGAGACGCTGGAGATCGCCTACAAGGGAAAAAACATCGCGGATGTTTTAGACCTGACGGTGGAGGAGGCGGTGACATTTTTCCGCGCCGTGCCAAAGATTTTTGATCCCCTGCTAACCCTGGCGGAAGTCGGGCTGGGCTATATTCGCCTCGGGCAGCAGGCGACGACGCTGAGCGGCGGCGAGGCGCAGCGCGTGAAACTCGCTACGGAACTGAGCCGCAAGGCGACGGGCCGGACGCTGTACATTCTGGACGAGCCGACGACCGGCCTGCATTTCCACGATGTGGCCAAGCTGCTCGAGGTGTTGTTCCGCCTGCGCGACGCCGGCAACACATTGCTCATAATTGAACACAATCTGGACGTGATCAAAACGGCTGACTGGATCATCGACCTAGGACCCGAAGGCGGCTCCGGTGGCGGCTTGATTGTGGCCGAAGGGCCGCCGGAAAAAATCGTCCACTGCGCGGCGAGTTTCACCGGTCATTACTTGAAAAGTGTTCTGGCCTGAAGCGCGCGATTTGCCGCTTTTGTCATTCCGGCTCGTCGTTTAGATTGTGTTCATGGCTTTCATCCGGCGTTGGCTCTTGATTGGCGGCGTGCTCGTTCTGGGCGCCGGCCAGCTGTGGGCTGGCCCCCGGGAACAGCGCGCCTATGCGGCGGCGGTCGCGCCATTTCAGGACGGATTGTGGAGTTACGCGGCGACGAACCTTACCCAGTTCATCCGCAAATATCCCAATTCCACCAATGTGCCGGCAGCCGTCTTGTGGCTCGCGCGGGCGGAGTTCAACCAGGGCGAGTTCACCGACGCCATGACCACGCTCCACGACCACCAGGCCATGGCGGGAAATCTGGCGGACCAGTACGTATATTGGATCGGTGAGGCCCAGTCCGGCCACGGCGATTTTGCAGCGGCGGCGGCGACTTTGACCTCCCTCCCGCGCGATTTTCCGGCGTCGGCGTTGCAGCTAACGGCGGTGGTGGAGGCGGCGGCGGCCTACGCCCGGCTCGGCGACTGGCCGCGCCACGACGCCTTGCTGGACAATCCGGACGGCGTCTTCCAGCGGGCGGCGCAGCGGGATCCGGGCAACCCACTGGTGCTGACCGGACAGCTGGCCCGGGAGAATTCAAAATTTCAGCAGCGTGATTTTTCCGGGGTCCTGGCCGTTTACAGCCGGTTGACCAACGCCTGGCCGCTGCTCAACCAGCAGCAACGCGGTCAGGCCATCTATTTGGAGCATCTGGCGGAAATGGAGCTGGGTGATTTCGCCGCCGCGCTGGCGGCCGCGACCAATCTCGTCCAGATCGCCAGTTTGCCAACCAATCCGGACTGGCTGGCCACGGCTTGGGCGGCGCAGGGCGCCGCGTTACTGTCGCTGGGCCGGACGAACGAGGCCGTGCTGGCCTATCAGCAAAATCTTTTGCCGGGTACGCCGGGGGGGAAACAGCAGGCGGCCATCCTGGAAATTGCGGCTCTGGCGGTGGCGCGGGAAAATCTGACCAACGCGGTGACGGTGTTGGAAAAATTTCTCAACCAGTTTCCCGCGGCCGCCGAGTCCGAACTGGCGCTGCTGACGCTTGGCGAATTGCAGTTGAAGGCTTCGCTCGCCCCGCCGGTGGACCCGAACCAGCTCGCGGCCGTCTGTTCCAATTTCAACCAGTTCATCACGGCTTATCCTAACAGTTCGCTGATCGGGCGGGCGTACTTGGACCGGGGTTGGTGCGAATGGCTAGGGAATCAGACGAATGCCGCCCTCACGGATTTCTCGACGGCGGCGCAACGGCTGCCGGCCTCCCCGGAACAGGCTCTGGCGATCTTCAAGTCCGGCGATGCCTGGTTCATGGCGGGGGACTTCACCGCCGCGCGGCGGAGTTACCAGACCGTGCTGAACGGCTTTGCGGGCTTTCCTGAAGTGGCCAAATCCCTGGGTGACCGTGCGCTTTATCAGATCCTGCGCGCCGACCTTGAATTAAAGGACGCGGACGGGGCGGAGCAGGCGATGCGGCAATTGCTGCAGCGGCTGCCGGCGGGCCCGCTGGCGGAGTCCGGCGCACTGCTGCTGGGGGAGGCGTTTTCGGACTTCGGCCGGCCGGAGCAAGCCCGGGCCGTGTTCCAGCAATTCGCCGGAGAATTTCCCGATTCTCCGCTCCGCCCCCAAGTGGATCTGGCGGTGGCGCGGACGTTTGAACCGGAAGGAAACTGGTCGGAGGCCATCACCAACTACGAGGGCTGGCTCACCAGTTATCCCACTAACAACCTGCGGCCATCGGTGGAATACGCGCTGGGCCGGGCCAATTACTCGGCCGGCCGGGAGACGAACGCCTTTCAGATCTTCACGGCGTTCATCGCCCGGTTTCCGGCGGACCGTAACGCGCCGCTGGCGCAATGGTGGGTGGCCGATCATTTTTTCCGGCTAGGCGGAGCCAGCCTGCTGGACGCGGAAAAGAACTACGAATTGATCTTCCAGACGCCGGGCTGGACCAACGCCGCCCTGAATTATGCGGCGCAGCTGATGGCGGGCCGGGCGGCCGCCGGGCGGCAGGACTATCAGAACGCGGCAAATTATCTGGTCCGGCTACTGGCGGACACGAACTGCCCGCCCCCGCTGATGACGCAGGCAATGTTCGCCTATGGCGGCGTTTTAATGAGCTGGGACCTGGCCGACACGAACCGGCCCTTCGCGAACTACGAACTGGCGACGAACGTGTTCATGCAAATCCTCCAGGCCAATCCGACCAACAACCTCGGTGCATTGGCGGGCTGCGAACTGGCCAAATGTTACCGGCAGTTGATGAATTATTTCGCCGCCACCAACGCCTTCGCGCAGGTTTTTAATTCGCCCTATGCCAGTGTTTCCATCCGCAGCGAAGCGAAAATCGCGTTCGGCAGCCTGCTGGAAAAGATCGCCGCTCAGGGTGGCGATCCGTCCGACCTCCTGAGGCAAGCCCGGGACGATTGTTATCTCGCCGTGTTTTATCCGGACAGCGGGTTTTATCGCGAGGGCGAGTCGCCCGACGCATTCTGGATGCGAAAAGCCGGCGTGCAGGCTTTGCCGTTGATTAAAACCCTCGGCGTGGACGCCCTGGATAAATTCATCGACCGCATGGAAAATTTGTTCCCGCAGTTGACAGATTCTCTGGAGAAGAAGCGAACGGCGTTGGTGAATTAACATCTTGGCCCAAACCCCGTTCCGATCCCCTCGGAACGGCGTCTGGCTTCGCACCTTTTTGAGACTTCAAATCCAGTTTCTTCGCACCAGCCAAGTCTTGATGACTTGCGTCAGGCCGACGTAGCAGAGCAGGGTCGTGGCGAGGATGGGCCAGAACTGCCACGGCAGCGGCACAAAATGCAGGATCGGTGCCAGCGGCGAGTAGGGCAGATAGGCGCCGATGGCCATGATCAGGATCGTGGTCATGGACAGCTGCCAGCTGGACCGCGATTGCACGAAGGGAATCAGGTTGGTGCGGATGACGTGGATGATGAGCGTCTGGGTCATGATCGACTCGACGAACCAGCCGGTTTGGAACAGCGACGCGGCGTAAAGCTTGTCCGGATCCGTTACGCCGGCGAACCGGTGGGCCATCTCCACGGGCACGTGTCCCAGGTCGCTGCACTTGAAGAAAAACCACATCACGGCAAAGGTCGTGTAGTCAAAGATCGAGCTGATCGGACCGATGAACACGATGAAACGCGCGATCTCACCCATCGCCCACGGGCGCGGCTTGGCGATCTGCGACGCCGCGACATTGTCGGTCGGGATCGGCACCTGCGAAAAATCGTAGAGCAGGTTGTTCGTGAGCAGCTGGATCGGCAGCATCGGCAGGAACGGCAGCCACGCGCTCGCGCCGAGCACGCTGAACATGTTGCCGAAGTTGGAGCTCGCGCCCATGCGGATGTATTTCAATATGTTCACGAACACCTTGCGGCCCTCGATCACGCCTTCTTCCAGCACCATCAAATCTTTTTCGAGCAGGATGACGTCGGCGGATTCCTTGGCGATATCCACCGCGTTGTCCACCGAGATGCCGACGTCGGCGGCGCGCAGCGCGGGCGCGTCGTTGATGCCGTCGCCCATGAAACCGACGACGTGTTTGTTGCGCTGGAGCGCCATCACGACGCGCTTCTTGTGCGCGGGCGAAAGGCGCGCGAACACGTCCGTCGTCTCGACGGCCACGGCGAGCTGCTCGTCCGACAGCTTTTCCACATCGTTGCCCAGGACGATCTTTTCCGCGTTGATGCCGACCTCGGTGCAGACCTTGCGCGAAACCAGATCGTTGTCGCCGGTCAGCACTTTGATCGTGATGCCTTGCTGGCGCAAAACCGAAATGGCCTTTTTGGCGGTATCCTTCGGCGGATCGAGAAACGCGAGATAGCCGGTCAAAACGAGCTCATCCTCGTCAGCTTTGGCATAAGCGGCTTTCACCCCCACTTTTTTATTGGCAATCGCCAGCACCCGGAAACCGTCGCAGCTCAAATCGTTGACCTGTTCGATGAGGTTGCCGACAAGGATTGGCTCCATCGGAAAAATCTCGCCGTCGCTTTCAAAGTGCGTGCATTTTTTGAACACGGCTTCCGGCGCGCCCTTGGTCAGCAACTGGCGCTGGCCGTCCGGGCCTTCGACCACCACCGACATCATCCGGCGTGAAAAATCAAACGGGATTTCGTCGGCCTTGATATATTTGTCCACCGACATTTCGTGATGCAATTCCGAGTATTTCAAGACGGCGCGGTCGAGCACGTTTTTCAGGCCGGTCTGGAAATGGCTGATGAGATAGGCGTCGCGCAGCACTTCGCCGCTTTCCTTTTTGAAGACATCGCAGTGGATTTCCAAAATGACGTGGTCGATTGTGAGCGTGCCGGTCTTGTCGGTGCAGAGCACGTCCATGGCGCCGAAGTTCTGGATGGAGTGCAGCCGCTTGACGATGACTTTTTTCTTGGACATCGCCAGCGCGCCCTTGGACAGGCAGACGGACACGATCATCGGCAGCATTTCCGGCGTCAGCCCGACGGCCACGGCGAGCGAGAAGAAAAACGCCTGGCCCCAGTTGTGTTTGGTGATGCCGTTGATGAGAAACACCAGCGGCACCATCACCGCCATGAAGCGCAGCATGAGCCAGGTGAATTTTTTAACGCCCTTGTCAAACGCGGTCTCAACCTGCTGGCCGGCCAGGCTGCCGGCGAGTTTGCCAAAATACGTCTGGGCGCCCGTCGCGACAATGACCGCCGTGGCCGCGCCGCTTTCCACGCTGGTGCCGAGGAAGCAGAGGTTGGTGTGTTCGATCGCGGAAACGTTAGTGCGGGGATCTCGCGCGTCATTTTTTTCCACGGGCATGGATTCGCCGGTGAGCGTGGCCTGGATGATGAACAGATCCTTCGCCGACAACAGCCGCACATCGCCGGGAATCATGTCGCCGGCCGACAGCTTCACCACGTCGCCGGGCACAAGTTGCTTGAGCGGAATTTCCTTGGGCTGGCCGTCGCGCACGACCGTGGCCGTGACGCTGATCATCGCCTTGAGCTTCGCGGCGGCGTTGTCGGCCTTCGTTTCCTGGATGAATCGCAGCGAAATGCCCAGCGCCACCATCAGCACCATCAAGACGCCGCCGGCCACATCCGACGGCTCGCCCGCCGTGGCGAACGTGATGATCGCCAGCACCGAGAGCAGGATCACCAGCGGGTTGCGCACGGCGACATACAGCCGTTGCAGCCAGCCGTGATGCTTTTCCTCCGCCACTTGGTTGGGGCCGAACACTTCGAGCCGCTCCGCCGCCTCCGCCTCGCTGAGGCCCGTGGGCGTGGTGTTGAGCCGCTGGAGCACGGCGGCGATTTCACCGGTGGCCGCGTCGCGCACCAAGTCGGCGGTTTGCTGGCCTTCGGTTTTGGTCATGGCTGGCATAGATAATGAATTTAGACGGCGTAACGTTTCAGGACGGAGAGCAGGGAGCGCAATTCACGGCGGCCTTCGGATTGGCTGGTGCTGCCCTCAATGCATTCGTGCAAATGGGATTCAATCATTTCTTCGCTGAACGATTTCAGGGCGCGCCGGGCGGAGACGACCTGCATCAGCACATCCGAACAATCGGTATCGGCCTCCACCATCTTTTCAATGGCCTCCACCTGGCCTTTGATCCGGCGCAGGCGGACGACCAGCGCGCGCTTTTGCAGTCCGGGTCGGATATGTCTGGTTTTCATGGCAAAATATAAAAATCTGCTAACGGTCAGACGGTACTCAGGTTTGTCGCTTGACCAGTTATAGGGGGTAGGGGTATATGGCGCCGTGCTTCTTGTCAACCGCGCTCTGCATCGGCATGAAAAAAGTTGCCTGCCGGTAACCATGCTGGCGCTGGTTGCCGCGGTCTGGCCGGCGGGGGTGGTACCGGCCACCAATTCCCCGGCGGGCGCGCCGGATTGGAATTTCCACGTTCAGAACACCGATATCGTCCAGGGCTATCCGGGCTTTTCCTCGAAATATTCCGGGCCAAACAGTTTGCCGGCCGGCGGCGAGACGCGGGAATCTGTTTCGCTGGATGTGATGGCTGGAGTCCGCCTGTGGCGCGGGGCCGAGGCGCATATTGACGGCCTTATGTGGCAGGGCTTCGGCGTAAACAACACGCTCGGCGTGGATGGTTTTCCCAACGGCGAAGCCTTCCGGCTCGGCACCGGGGTGCCGAACGGTGCGATTACGCGGCTGTTCATCCGGCAGACGATTGGTTTCGGTGGCGAGACGGAAAACATCGAGGACGACCAGTTCACGCTCGCCGGTAAACCGGACGTTTCGCGGCTCACGTTCACGCTCGGGCGGTTCAGCGCCAAGGATATTTTCGACAACAACGCCTACGCCAACGATCCGCGCACACAGTTCATGAACTGGGCGTTGATGGCCAACGAAGCCTGGGATTATCCGGCGGACGCCATCGGCTACACCACCGGACTGGCCGTGGAACTGAACCAGCCGCAATGGACGTTGCGCTATGGCGTTTTCCAAATGCCGCGCTATTCGAATTCGCTGACCGCCGAGGATCGGATTTTCAAGTGGCCCTATGACGGTTCGGCGCAGGACAGCCCGATTTTAAATGCCTGGGGCATGATGACGGAATTTGAGCGGCGTTACACTCTCAAGGATCATCCGGGGACCATCCGGTTTCTGGCTTATTTGAACCGCGCCCACATGGGTAGTTATCAGGACGCGGTGGATAGCGCCACGCCCACGAGTCCCGCCGACCTCACGGCCTCGGCGGCCTACCGTTACAAATTTGGTTTCGGCCTGAACCTCGAACAGGAAATCGTTGGCAATGTCGGCGTCTTTTCCCGCCTCGGTTGGAGCGACGGAAACAACCAGGCCTGGGTTTTCAGCGACGTCGACTACACGGCCACGGCCGGTCTCAGTCTCAAGGGCGAGGCGTGGCACCGCGCCGGCGACACCTTTAGCCTCGCGGGCGTGGCCAACGGCCTTTCCCATGTGCACCAGGAATTTTTCGCGGCCGGCGGCGCGGGCATTCTCGCCGGCGACGGCAACTTGAATTACGGCTGGGAGAAAATTCTCGAAACCTACTACGATTTCAAAATCTGGAACTCCGTTCATAGTTCGCTAGATTATCAATTCATCGATAATCCGGCCTTCAACCGGGACCGCGGGCCGGTATCGGTTTTCGGCGCGCGGGTCCATTGGGAGTTTTGACGGGCTGATTCCCTTTCTTGCACGATTCCGGCGAATCGGCTAGTTTAAGGCCGTTCGGGGAGCTAACCACGTCGCGGGTGCGGCGCAAAGGCTGAGAGGGTTGCGCGGGAGCGCAGCCGACCCATTGAACCTGATCCGGGTAATTCCGGCGTAGGCAAACTCCTCGCCCTTTCCCCGTTCCCAAAATAATTATGATCGCGACCAAAGAATCGTTCGAACCGCACAGCAGCGAGCAACTGCCCAATTCCAAGCGCGTTTACGTCGCCGGCCAGTTGCATCCCGAGGTGCGCGTGCCGATGCGCCAGATTCAACTCACGCCCACCAAGGTCAGCGAATGCGACGTGCGCCCGAACAAACCCGTGCGCGTCTATGACTGCTCCGGGCCCTGGGGCGACCCCGCGTTCACCGGCACGTCCCAGGAAGGCTTGCCCGCTTTGCGCCGTGACTGGATTCTCAAGCGCGGCGACGTGGAGGAATACGACGGTCGCGAGGTCAAGCCGCAGGACAATGGTTATCTCTCCGGCAAGCACGCCGAATTTGCCAGCGCGGCGGAGAAGAACCGGCTGGTGGAATTTCCCGGCCTCAAGAGCCAGCGCCGTCGCACGCTGCGCGCGAAGGCCGGCAAGGTCGTCACGCAGTTGCAATACGCCCGCGCCGGCATCATCACGCCGGAGATGGAGTTCATCGCCATCCGCGAAAACATGGGTCGCGCCCGCATCTCGGACATGGCCAACGACATTGTCCGCAACCAGCTCGACAAGCAGCATGCCGGTTCCCAGCAGCTTGCGGCCAGCGAATTCACGCCGTCTGTTTTCAAGAAATTTCCGCAGCGCATTCCGAAAGAGATCACCCCGGAATTCGTCCGCAGCGAAGTCGCCGCCGGCCGCGCCATCATTCCGGTGAACATCAACCATCCGGAAAACGAGCCGATGATCATCGGCCGCAATTTCCTCGTGAAGATCAACTCGAACATCGGCAACAGCGCCGTGGCGTCGAGCATCGAGGAGGAAGTCGAGAAGATGCGCTGGTCCATCAAATGGGGTGCGGACACCGTCATGGACTTGTCCACCGGCAAGAACATCCACGCCACGCGCGAATGGATTTTGCGCAACTCGCCCGTGCCCATCGGCACCGTGCCGATTTATCAGGCGCTCGAAAAAGTCAACGGCCGCGCGGAAGACCTCACGTGGGAACTCTTCCGCGACACGCTCATCGAGCAGGCCGAGCAGGGTGTGGATTATTTCACCATTCACGCCGGCGTGCTCCTGCGTTTTGTGCCGATGACGGCGAATCGCATGACCGGCATCGTCTCTCGTGGCGGCAGCATCATGGCCAAATGGTGCCTCTCGCATCACCAGGAAAATTTCCTCTACACGCACTGGGACGACATCTGCGACATCATGGCCAAATATGATGTTTCGTTCTCCATTGGCGACGGTTTGCGTCCCGGCTCGATTGCCGATGCGAACGACCGCGCGCAGTTCGGCGAACTCGAAACGCAGGGCGAACTCACCAAGCGCGCGTGGGCCAAGGGCGTGCAAGTCATGAACGAAGGTCCTGGCCATGTGCCCATCCACATGATCGAGGAGAACATGGTCAAGCAGCTCGAATGGTGCGGCGAAGCGCCGTTCTACACGCTCGGGCCGCTTACCACCGACATTGCGCCCGGCTACGACCACATCACCAGCGGCATTGGCGCGGCGATGATCGGCTGGTATGGCTGCGCGATGCTCTGCTACGTGACACCCAAGGAACACCTCGGCCTGCCGAACAAGAAAGACGTGAAAGACGGCGTCATCACTTACAAGATCGCGGCGCACGCCGCCGACCTCGCCAAAGGCCATCCCGGCGCGCAATACCGCGACAACGCCATCTCCAAGGCGCGCTTTGAATTCCGCTGGGAAGATCAGTTCAACCTCGCGCTCGACCCCGTGACCGCGCGCGAGTTCCACGACGAAACGCTGCCACAGGACGGCGCCAAGACCGCGCACTTCTGCTCCATGTGCGGCCCGCACTTTTGCTCCATGAAGATCACCGAAGACGTGCGCAAATACGCCGCCGAGCAGGGCATCGCCGAGGAAGCGGCGTTGAAGCAGGGGATGGAAGAGAAGTCGAAGGAGTTCGTGGAGAAGGGTGCGGAGGTTTACGCGAAGGCGTGACAAGAGAATGAACGAAGCTGAAATAGCTCAGAGATTTCTAGCTCGGGCGAATCCGCCTTCAATACTGTATCGCTATCGACGGCCGACTGATTGGACGATTTCTGAGATTTACAAATGCGAACTTTATGCGGCAAAGCCGGATGAGTTGAACGACCCATTTGAGTGTTCTGCTCCGGTCATGTGGAACGTTGATTTGATGAAACAGCATTGGTTGGAAGAATACGCTCCCATGCGTGGTCTTTCAGCAAATGAAGCTTTAAACGAATTTGAGGCGTCATGGAAGTGGGGTGTTCAGAGAATGACTGAAGGATTGAGACAGAAGACATCCCAAACAGGCATCGTTTGTTTTGCAGCCAAGCCAGACTCAATCCGGATGTGGGCATATTATGCAGAGTCTCACAAAGGTATTTGTGTCGGATACGATACAAAGTTTCGACCATTCAATGTCGCAATCAGCTGCAACTACCAAAATCCGGATAAGCCCTTTGATGTTGTTGCCTGTCTTAAAAACGATCCAACTGAAATTGCCAATCACATTGCGCTTCGAAAAGCTGAGGAATGGAAGTTTGAAGATGAGTATCGGATTCCCGTGAACATTGAAGGCATGCCTCGCTTGATTCCGTTTGAACCGGTAGCAATCAAAGAAATTCGGTTGGGCGCGCGTATAAAAGCGGAGTTCAAAGAAAAGGTGATGGAGGTCATTTCTCATCTACCTCATCGTCCAACCCTTATTCAAATGGGATGCGATTTCGACCGCTTTATTCTCACGGAAACCGTCATTTGATTTCTTGGTAGCCAACCGCCGGGAAGTTTGGGCGGCGCGGCAGCGCCGCCCTACCGAGATTTAATTTTGGTAGGGCAGAGCTGCCGCTCTGCCCATTTTAATTCCCCATCCACGTTTGGCTTTCCCATTTGTCTTCGATACGTTAAAAAATTGGCATGAGCGAAACGCCTTTCCGCGAACCGGGCCGTCACACGCCGGCCAAAGGAGTTCGCGTTTCGCTCGGCGGACCGAACTGGGTTTTTCTCACCGTTTGCACCGATAAACGTGAAAGCTGGCTGGCGCAAACTACCGTGCAACGCGCCTTGCACGACATCTGGGAACGCACGGCGACGGCATGGCTCGTGAGCGATTATTTGCTGATGCCGGATCATCTGCATTTGTTCTGCGCGCCGCACGATTTGAAATTCACCTTCGAACGCTGGATGGGTTTCTGGAAAGACCGGCTGGCGAAAACATCTCCCGATGCAGGGAAATTTCAGTCCGGCGGATTTCATCATCGGCTGCGCGACGGCGAAAGTTACGCGCAGAAGTGGCAGTATGTTCGCGAGAATCCGGTGCGATCCGGATTGGTGACGCGGCTGGAGGATTGGCCGTATTGCGGGTGCGTGAATGAGATTCATTTTCCGGCGGATTGAAAATTGGGGCGGAGCGGCAGCTCCGCCCATAAATAAAAAACATATTAATTGAAATGAAAAACGAATTATCCCCCAAACAACGCGACGAGTTACTAGCCGCGTTGAAAGCCCGGTTTGACGCGAACAAGGCCCGTCACCCGGGTTTGGTGTGGGCCAAGGTGCAGGCGCGGTTGGAGGTCCGGCCGGAAAAGTTGTGGTCGCTCGCGGAAATGGAACGCACCGGCGGTGAACCGGATGTGGTCGGTCAGGATAAAAAATCGGGCGAGTTCATCTTCATGGATTGTTCCGCGCAAAGTCCCAAGGGCCGCGTCAGTTTTTGCTACGACCGCGCGGCGTTGAATTCACGGAAGGAACACAAACCCAAAAACTGCGTCATGGATGCGGCGGCGGACATGGGCGTGGAGGTGTTGACGGAGGAGGAATATTTCGCACTTCAAAAACTCGGCGAGTTCGACACAAAGTCATCGAGTTGGTTGAAAACCCCGGCGGAGATCCGCAAACTCGGCGGCGCGATCTATGGGGATCGCCGTTACGGTCGCGTCTTCATCGGCCACAACGGCGCGGAGTCTTACTACAGCGGCCGGGGATTTCGGGGCTCGTTGAAGGTTTAAACTGAATTAGCCACAGAGACTCAGAGGCACAGAGGAAAAATTGTAGCCGCGGTCTATGACCGCCGTTTTCTTTTGTTGGACCGGCGCTCGCAGAGCGCCGCTACAGTCTCTGTGCCTCTGTGGCTTCCCCGTTTATTTTCCGGCTAATCTGAAGCCGTTGCCGAAAGTTACGCCCCGAGCGCCAGCCAACTGAAGGCGACGGAGTAAACGCGGGTCTCCCGCCAGGTGGCGATCTCGGCGATGAAGCCGGTGCCAGTGATTTCCGTGGCGGTGAGCGTGAGGCGGCTGGCGTCGCGCTGGTCGAGGTCGAAGCCGGTGAGGCCGAGGTGGACGACGGGCGGTGCGTCGAACGGCGCGCTGAAATAGACTGCGAAGCGCAGGACGCGGATTTGATCGTGGGTTTCGGTCGAGGGGGTGGCGAGGGTCCAGCCTTCGGTGAGCGTGCCGACTTGCACGCTGGCGGACAGGGATTTCCAGGATTTCATATAAATTTCAATCAAAAGGGTTAAGGTTTGTCCTTGGCTGCGGCCGCGGTTGCGGCTCGTAGCGACCTGAGACTTAATTCAGGCCGGGCACGAACGCAAGCGGGTAATCAGAAAAGCGCACAACCTTTCGTGGCTCACTTCGCTCCGTGACGCCCAACTAAAGAGTTTTGGGTTCGCCCGCGCCGGCGGAGCGGATTAAGCAGTTCCCGCACTGGACGAATCCACCCGGAAGGTTTATTGGTTTCAAGGTGCGGAAACAAACCGTTTTAGAAAGCTGCGGCCCGCAACGACTTGATTGAACACCATGCGCCAACCGCTGGACCGGCTCCTCGCCCGCGCCGGGGCGTTCGCCGACGTGTTTCTGTTCGGCGATTGCCTCACCGATCCGGAAAAGGGCCGGCGCGGGCGGCTGATCGCGCGGTTCGGTCTGCTGGGGTTTCTGTTCGGGCTGGTGTTCGCGGCCTTTTATCTGGTGATCGGCCATCGCTGGGGCGCGACGATTGTAACGGCGTGCAGCCTGGGGTTCGCCGCGACGCCGGGGTTGATGCGGGCGACGCGGTCACTGGCCTTCGCGGGCAATCTGCTGGCGGCGCTGATGACGGCGGGGTTCACCGCGTTGTGCTGCGTGGAGGGCGGGCTGGACGGTCACGCCATCGCGTGGCTGGTAGTGGTGCCGCTGTGCGCGCTGCTGCTGGTGGGCCGGCGCGCGGCGCAATGGTGGCTGGTCATCTGCTTCCTCGCGGCGGCTGGCGTCATCGGCACCACGCTGGCGGGCGTCCCATGGCCCACGACCTACCCCGCGCACTTGCGGTTGCTCGTCTCGGCCACGGGTTATCTGGCGCTGATCGTCTTCATGTACTGCCTGGGCGTCATTTTTGAGACGGGTCGCGAACGCGCGTTAAATAAAATGCAGGAAGCCCTAGGCAACCTGAAAGCCTCGAACGAACAGCTCGTCCACTTGAACCGCGAGAAGAATGAATTTCTCGGCATCGCCGCCCATGACCTAAAGAATCCGCTGACCACCATCATCATGGGTTCGGAAATGATGCAGAACACCAATCCGGCGCCGCATCACCAGAACATCATCCGTGGCATCGTCGAGGCCGGCACCCGGATGCGCGACCTCATTAGCAATTTGCTGGACGCGAATGCCATTGAGGAGGGCCGCTTCACTTCCAAACTCGAGCGGTGCGACCTCGTCACGCTGCTGGCCGAAGGCGCGGGACACAACGCCGTCGCGGCTGCGCGCAAGGAGATCAGCCTGACGATGCTGTCCAGCGGCGAGGCCTGGGCGCGCGCCGACCGGGCGGCAACGATGCAGATTCTGGATAATTTTATTTCCAATGCCGTGAAGTATTCGCCGCTCAAATCGACCGTGCGGCTGCAGGCGTTGGCCGCGAATGGCCGCGTCACCGTGGCCATCATCGACGAGGGGCCGGGCTTGAGCCCCGCCGACCAGCAGCAATTGTTCCGCAAGTTCACGCGGTTGAGCGCCAAGCCGACCGGCGGTGAATCCTCCAACGGGCTTGGCCTCTCCATTGTCAAGCGGCTGGCCGAGGCGATGGGCGGGGTCGTGGAATGCCGGAGCGCCTTGGGCAAAGGCTCGACCTTCCTCGTCCATCTGCCGGCGTGGTCAGAAGGGCCGGCTGTGTCACCGATGAAGTAACTTTCCGGTCTGTCGGTACGTCTGGCGGTTCATGTTTAAGCAATGGTTTCTGATGGCTTCGCTGCTGCTGGCCGGCGTCTTGGCGTCCGCGGCGGCGGACGAACTCCAGCCGTGGTCATTCACCGTGGATGGCGTGGCGCGCACAGCGCTGGTGTCCGTGCCGGCAACGGCCAAGACGGTGTCGGTTCCGCTGGTCTTCGTGTTCCACGGCCACGGCGGCACTGCGCGCCAGGCCGAGCGTAACTTTCACCTCGAGCGCGAATGGCCGGAGGCCATCGTCGTTTACATGCAAGGCCTGAACACTCCCGGTCAGCTCACTGATTCGCAGGGGAACCGTCCGGGCTGGCAGGCCGCTCTCGGCGAGGAAGGGGATCGGGATCTGAAATTCTTCGACGCCGTGCTTGCGCGGATCAAGCAGGATTATACGGTGGACGCGAAACGGATTTACGGCACCGGCCATTCCAACGGCGGCAGTTTCACCTATCTGCTGTGGCTGGCGCGGGGCGGAGTATTTGCGGCCGTCGCGCCCTCCTCGGCCGCGGCGAAGTACGCCCGGCAGCTCCCGCCGAAGCCGGCGTTGATCATGGGCGGCACGCACGATCCGCTGGTGAAATTTGCCTGGCAACAGCGGACGATGGACGCCGTTCGCGAGCTCAACGGCTGCTCGGCCGCCGGCGAACCGTGGGCCGGCCAATGCACCATTTATCCCTCCACCGGCGGGACGCCGCTGGCCACGTTCATTTTTCCCGGCGGCCATGTGTTCAACCCGGCCGCTCCGGCCTTGATCGTTAAATTCTTCCAGGAACATCCGGGGACACCCGGCAAGTAGTATCGCGGCTTAGGCCTTCTTCACAAAGCAGGCTTTGAGGCCGACGGCGATGCCGTCCACTTTGCAGGAGATTTCATGGTCGCCGTCGCCGAGGCGGATGGGCTTGGACTTCGAGCCGCCCTTGAGCACGGACGAGCCGCCGAGTTTCAGGTCTTTGATGAGGATGACGCAGTCGCCGTCGGCGAGCACGTTGCCGTGGGCGTCCTTGACCACGCGCGGGCCGGCGGGCGCTTCCGGCGCGGCTTCGCGCGGCCATTCGTGGCCGCAGGTGACGCATTCCCATTTATCAGGATGGTCCAAAACCTCGTTCATCTCGCACAGTGGGCAGGCTGATTTGGTCATAAAGATTCAGGATAGCCGTTTCCCGCCTTAAAACTCAATCATGCACTTCCCACGCTTTGCAGCTGGCCGGTCCGGTGCTAAAGTGTCGGCGTGAAACAACCGGCAAACCCCATTGATCCGCGTGTCGGCATCGGCCATGTCCACCTGAAAGTCGCTGACTTGGAACGGGCGCTGAAGTTTTATTGCGGCGTGCTGGGTTTTGAATTGCAGCAGCGCTTTGGTTCGCAGGCGGCGTTCGTTTCGGCGGGCGGATACCATCACCACATCGGCCTGAACACGTGGGAGAGCGCGGGTGGTTCGCCGCCGCCGCCGGGCACGACAGGCTTATATCACGTCGCGATTTTGTATCCGACCCGCGCATCGCTGGCCGACGCGCTGCAACGGTTGATCGCGGCGGGCGTGGAACTCGACGGCGCGGCGGACCACGGCGTGAGCGAGGCGCTCTATCTGCGTGATCCCGACGGCAACGGCGTGGAGCTTTATCGGGACCGGCCACCAGCGCAATGGCCGCGCACGTCCGACGGTCGGCTGGCGATGTTCACCCGCGCGCTGGATCTGGATGCGTTGCTGAAGGAAAGCCCAGTCTGACCCAGCTGAAGCTCCGGGTGGGGCAAGCGGCTAAGGCCCGAAGACCATTCCGGCTGACCCCCGCTGCCGGGTAAAAATAAAAACTGTCTCCCCGTTGCTTTCAATCCGGGGAGACAGTGAAGCCAGCTGGTTACCGTTTTTTAGCGGCGGCAGACTTGGCGGCGACGGCGGCGTTTTTCTTGGCGTTGACGCTGCTGGTCTTCGCGTTTTTCTGGCCGGATTTCTTCTGGTTGGCTTTCGGGGATTTATCGCCCATAGGTTTTATTTATTCTGCGGTTGTCTTCCCTGCGGCATGACAGTTTCACCGGAGGGAAGGCTATCGTGCTGGCCGGCTGGAGGATTGTAAAGTCCGGTGCAAATATATCTGGCGTGGCCGCGGGCGTTTTCATTCCGTTTCCCGCGCGCTCAACGCGCGTTCAATCCGGCGGTCGGGCACCAGCCAGAGGATGGCAACGAAGATGAACAGGGCGTTCGCGATCCATACGCTCACGAAGGCGAGCGGGATGGCGGCGAGGTAGCACAAGGGCGAAATTTTGCCTTTCCAGTCGCGGCCGATGGCCGCCGCGAGCAGCGAGTCGGGTCCCTGTTGTTTGATGATGGTGTGTTGCAAAATATAATACGCGATGGCGGCCATCAGCAGGATGCCGCCATAGACGGCCACGGGCGTCGGGGCCAGGTGGTTGGCTCCGACCCAAGCGGTGCCGAACGGAAAGAGCGACAGCCAGAACAGCAGATGCAGGTTTGCCCACAGGATGCCGCCGGTGACTTTTTGGGTGGAGTGGAACATGTGGTGGTGGTTGTTCCAGTAGATGCCGACGTAGATATAACTTAAAACATAGCTCAACAAGACCGGCAGCTTTTCCATCAGGCCGGCGAGCCCGGGCGTGGCTGGCACATGCAGTTCCAGCACCATGATGGTGATGATGATGGCAATGACCCCGTCGCTGAAGGCCTCGAGCCGGTTTTTTTCCATGCGGCAATTTTAGCGGACTGCCGGCGGTGCGGCAATTGTGCGCTAAAGCGTTTCGGAAACGGCGGTATTGCCGGGCGGGAGCAGGTGCGCGCCTTTGAGCAGGCGGCAGAAATCCTTCTTGCTGGTGACGACCTTGGTGCCAGCCTTGCTGGCGAGGCTGGGCTGGGATTTGTATTCCACCTCGAGCCGTTCGAGCCGGACAATGCGAATGAACTGGCCGTCCTTTTTCCAGACCTGGGCTTGGGCAAGTTTCATTTGGTCGATGAGTCAACCTTCCGCGCGATGCTGGGCACGGCGGGTCGAGTCGGGAAGAAGCTTGTCTCTCCTGGTTTTTAGTTCAGGAGAGACGGCAGCCGGCAGCCGTCACTTTTTCTTGGCGGCAGTTTTCTTGGCGGCGGCTTTTTTCGGGGCGGGTTTGCCAGCTTTGGATTTAACGATTTTTTTGGCCATAAGGTTGATTTGAGTTGCCGTTTGACTTCGTGCGGAATGACAGTTTCCCCGCAGCCAGCCGCATCATGGCAGCGCGGCGGGCGTTGTAAATGACCGAAATGAAATGATTTTGCCGCCAGTGCCGGGCGGAATCCGCCGTTTTCTTGTAAATTTATTATGAATATTATGCTTGCGCTTCGCCGGAAAGAGTCCATGTTCGAGTCATCTGTTAGATAGCTTGTCAGTCCCACGGCATGGTAAATCTTCAAGTGAACTTTGTTTCAGTGATGATTTGAAATCCGGTAATCGGAAACAGTCTGGTGAGTGCAGTGTTAGTCGGACAGTAAAATACATCAATGAGCAACAAACTATTCGTAGGAAATCTTTCCTTCAATACCACTGAAAACGACCTGCAGGACGCCTTTGCGGCGCACGGCACGGTCACGGAAACCAACCTGATGATGGATCGCATGACCAACCGCCCCCGCGGTTTTGGTTTCGTGACCATGAGCACGGCGGAAGAAGCGCAGAAAGCCATCGCCGCCTTGAACGGCGCGCAGTTGGATGGCCGCGCCCTCACCGTCAACGTCGCCCGCCCGCGTGAAGAACGCGCTCCCGGCGGCGGCGGTGGTGGCCGTCGCGAATTCGGCGGTGGCGGCAGCGGCGGTGGTCGTCGCGAACGCTACTAATCCATTTTCGGATTTTGCATGGCGGGGTTCGGGTGAACCGAACCCCGCCTTTTTTTATTTTTCGGACCGTCTGCATGAAAGCGCCAACCAAAGAAGAGCACATCGAAGTCGAAGGCCGGGTTCAAACCGTCCTCCCCGGCACGATGTTCCGCGTCGAATTGGAGAACAAGCACGTCGTGCTTGCGACCATCTGCGGCAAAATGCGCAAACGCTGGGTGCGCCTGACCGTCGGCGACCGCGTCAAAATGGAGATGTCGCCCTATGATCTCAACAAGGCGCGCATCACCTGGCGGCTGAAGTAATTCCCCGCGTCTCGTCCGCTTCGTTCCACATTCGAGCGTCCCAAACCGCTCCCCGATTTTACACTTTTTCCGTTATGTCATTTGAAGTTCTCGGCCTCGCGCCCAAAATTCTACAGGCCGTCAAAGAAGCCGGCTACACTGAGCCCACGCCCATCCAGACCGCCACCATCCCGCCGATCATTGCCGGCCACGATCTCATCGGCATCGCGCAGACTGGCACGGGCAAGACGGCCGCGTTTACCCTGCCCATGCTCACCAAGCTGGCCGCGGCGCCGGTTGCCGCCGGGCCGAACCGGCGCACGCGCGTGCTCATTCTCGCGCCCACGCGCGAACTTGTCGTGCAGATCGAGGAAAACATCCGCGCCTACGCCAAGCATCTTCCGCTCACCATCGCCACCGTGTTCGGCGGCGTGGGGGAACAACCGCAAATCCGCGCGCTCCGCTCGAATACGGATATCGTCGTTGCGTGCCCAGGCCGCCTGCTCGATTTGCTGGGGCGTCGCAATGGCGACTTCTCCGGCCTGCAATTTCTGGTGCTCGATGAAGCCGACCGCATGTTGGACATGGGTTTCCTGCCGTCGATTCGGCAAATCGTCCGCCAGCTACCCAAACAGCGGCAGACGCTGATGTTCTCCGCCACACTTTCGAAAGAGATCGAGGCGCTCACCCACGAATTTCAGCATGCGCCCAAGATTGTCCAGATCGGCCGGCGCGCTAATCCGGCCGAGACCGTCACCCAGCTCGTCTATGAAGTGCCGAAGCACCTGAAAACGGCGCTGCTCGTGCATCTGTTGAAGGAGCCGAACATGGATATGGTGCTGATTTTCTCGCGCATGAAACACGCCGCCGACCGGCTCGCGCGCCAGTTGGAATCGGCCGGTATCCGCACGGCCACGCTGCATTCCAACCGCTCGCAGAACCAGCGTTTGCGCGCGCTGCAAGATTTCAAATCGGGTGCCGTGCGCGTGCTCGTGGCCACGGATATCGCCGCGCGCGGTATTGATGTGGACGGCATTTCCCACGTTGTGAACTATGATTTTCCGATGCACGTCGAAGATTACGTCCATCGCATCGGCCGCACCGGCCGTGCGAATGCGGTCGGAGATGCCATAAGTTTCGTGACGAACGAGGATCACGGCGAACTCCGTGCGCTCGAACGTTTCATCGGCCGTGGTATCGTGCGGAAAAAGGCGGAGGGATTTAATTACACGGCCGCCGCACCTGCCTACAACCCCGCTGACGAAGAGCGCCGTCATCCGCGCCAACCGCAGCGTGGGCAGCGTCCGCCGGCACGCAATGAGCCGCGCGGTCAGACGCATGCTCATCGCCCGTCTGGTCAAACTCATTCGTCGCAAACGGGTGGTTCGAAATTTGGTCGTGCTCCGCAGCCGTCACAGCCAATCAGTGGCAACCGCGAAGGTGGCAACGAGCGCCACTTTATCAGCGCCGCTCCGAGGTCGGGCGGTTTTCGCCGCCGGTTTAGCCGGTGAAGCGAAGCAACGCCGGCACGTTTTATTTAAAATTTGGGGTGCCGATATTCTGCGATAGGATAAAAGCATGAATCCGGACTGGAAAAGGCTGCAGGAAATTGCTTTGGCGGAAATCGAGGCGACGTTGACCGGGTTGCCAAAGCCGCTGCGCGAGCAGGCGCAGAAACTTCAGGTGACCTTTGAAAGCGTGCCGAATACTGGATTACAAGCGGATGGGATTGAGGCAGATACGCTTGGGCTATTTACGGGATCGGAGTTCGCTGACGAGGGAGCCTCGGTGTTGCCGCCGCAGATTATGTTGTTTCTCGAAAACCTCTGGGATTTTGCGGAAGGCGATGAAGAAATCTTTTGTGCGGAAGTTCACACGACCTTTTTGCACGAGCTGGGACATTTTTTTGGCCTGGATGAAGACGATTTGACGGAGCGCGGTCTCGATTAGCCTTTAAACACAGGATATTTTCATGGTTTTACCGTTGCGAAAAATTTTCAAAAAAACTCTTGCACGATAATAAATGTCTGATAATCTATCTATCCCTTCGCGGTAGTAACCGCTGAGGGCCGGTTGAAAAGCCGGTTGACATTGGGTCAAATTTAGTTAAGCTAAATTTCCCTAGCTCGATACTGACAAGCCGAGTTGAAAAGTAAGACCAATCGGCGGTCAGGTTTTTTGTCCCCTAAACTGGGAAAAACCAAACGAGCCAAGCAGATTTTTGGCGGTAAAACGCCGACTGCTCTTTGAAAATTGAATTGTGCGATTAGTAAAGAGCCCCTTTATTATCAGCGAGTTAGATCGTTGGTATTAAGGGTTTTAACCAAAAATTAGTAAAAAGCTGTCTGATTTT